>Ga0335078_10019107_pt1 | contig 10190 bp, 8 predicted proteins | sample Lox_Sample_32_FD_206711 | JGI IMG/M metagenome (GOLD analysis project Ga0335078, IMG submission 206711) | Soil microbial communities from Loxahatchee National Wildlife Refuge, Florida, United States - Lox_Sample_3.2 | ecosystem: Environmental > Terrestrial > Soil > Wetlands | place: USA: Florida...
GCCGGGACACCTCGACGGTCAGCACGTCGACGTCCGTCTGACGGCGGACGACGGCTACCAGGCCCAGCGGAGCTATTCCATCGCGTCGCCGCCGGAGGCGAGGGACCTGCTCACCGTGACCGTCGAGCGTATCGAGGACGGCGAGGTGTCGCCCTTCCTCACTGAGGAGTTGCGCGTCGCTGACACGATCGAGGTCCGCGGACCGATCGGAGGGTACTTCGTCTGGCATGTCGCCGATGGAGGCCCGCTCATGCTGGTGGCGGGCGGGTCGGGTGTCTGCCCGCTGATGGCGATGCTCCGTCACCGAGCGGCGCGGGGCGACGCCACGCCGGCTCGCCTCCTGTACTCGTCGCGCTCGTACGACGATCTGATCTATCGCACGGAGCTCGAGCGCCTGGGTGGCGACGGTCTCGCCGTGGTCGAGACGCTGACGCGGGTTCAGCCCGCGGGATGGTCGGGCTACCGGCGCCGGGTCGACTCGTCGATGCTGCAGGAGGTGGCCTGGCCGCCGTCGGAGCACCCGCTCATGTATGTCTGCGGCCCCACACCGTTCGTCGAATCCGTTGCGAAAGCGCTCGTGGAACTCGGCCACGACGCGGCTCGAATCAAGACCGAGCGATTCGGACCGACAGGAGGCTAGACGTCCGTGAGTGATGGCTCCCTGATGCTCGACGGCAATGCCGCGGCGGGCCTGCTCCAGGAGGTGTTCGTCAACGAGGTGACCACGGCCCGGGGCGCGTGCGCCTCCTGCGGCACGATCGGCGAGGTGGGATCGCAGCGTCTGTACATGGCACCCCAGTCACCCGGGGCGGTCCTCCGCTGCCACGGATGCGAGAGCATCCTCATGGTCCTCGTGCACCGACCCGGCCACGTGCGCCTCGCACTTTCGGGCCTCGCCTGGCTGGAGATCGCGCAGCCCGGAGCGCCTGCCTGAGGGCGTGGCGCCGACTGGGAGGCTAGGCGACCGCGGACTGCCTCGCCACCGAGGCGGTCTCGAGCGCCGCTGCCAGGACGTCCTCGACGCGTCGAGCGAGGTGGAACGTCATCTGATCACGCACGCTCGCAGGGATGTCATCGAGATCCTTGCCATTGCGCACGGGCAGGATCACCTCCTTGAGCCCCATGCGATGTGCGGCGAGCACCTTCTGCTTGACCCCGCCGATGGGCAGCACGAGCCCCTGCAACGTGACCTCACCGGTCATGCCGACCGTGCTGCGAACCGCGCGGCCGGTGAGAAGGCTGACGATGGCGGTCGTCATGGTGACGCCCGCGGAGGGGCCGTCCTTGGGGACCGCGCCTTCGGGCACGTGCAGGTGGAAGCCCCGGTTGGCGGCTTCCGGATCGATGCCGAGCTCGGCGGCATGCGAGCGAACGTACGAGAGCGCAATCTGGGCGGACTCCTTCATCACGTCACCGAGCTGGCCCGTCAGCGTGAGCGAGCCCTGCTCGCCGACCGATGTCGCCTCCACGAAGAGCACATCGCCCCCGACGCCGGTGACGGCGAGGCCGGTGGCCACACCGGGCACGGCGGTGCGCTCGGCGACCTCGTTGTCGAACTTGGTCGTCCCCAGGAACTTCGCCACCATCTCCGGAGTTACCGCCACAGGCGGCTGCAACTCGCCGGTCGCGAAGGCGGTGGCGATCTTCCGCGCCACCTTGCCCAGCTCCCGCTCGAGGTTGCGGACGCCGGCCTCGCGCGTGTACCCGGTGATGACCGCGTCGATCGCATCCGCACCGAGGTCGATCTCGTCGGTGCGCAGACCCGCCTGGGTGATCTGCCGCGGCAGGAGATGGTCGCGCGCGATCGCCAGCTTCTCCTCGACGGTGTAGCCGTCGAGCTTGATCAGCTCCATCCGGTCGAGCAGCGGCGCCGGGATCGTCTCCCACACGTTGGCGGTGGGGATGAACAGGACCTCCGACAGGTCGAGATCGACCTCGAGGTAGTGATCCCGGAACGTGTTGTTCTGCGCGGGGTCGAGCACCTCGAGCAGCGCGGCCGAGGGATCACCTCGCCAGTCGTTGCCGACCTTGTCGATCTCGTCGAGCATGATCACCGGGTTCTTCGTGCCGGCCTCCTTGAGCGCGCGAACGATGCGCCCCGGAAGTGCCCCCACATAGGTCCGCCGGTGGCCGCGGATCTCGGCCTCGTCGTGGATGCCCCCCAGCGAGACGCGCGCGAACTTGCGCCCCAGGGCACGGGCGACCGACTCGCCGAGCGAGGTCTTGCCGACGCCCGGAGGCCCGACGAGCGTGATGATCGCGCCCGACCCGCGCCCGCCGAGCACCGAGAGGCCACGCTCCTGACGGAGCTTGCGCACCGCCAGAAACTCGATGATCCGCGACTTCACGTCGTCGAGACCCGTGTGATCCTCATCGAGGATGCGACGGGCCTCCTTGAGGTCGTAGTGATCGTCGGAGCGGACGTCCCAGGGTATGTCGAGCATCCAGTCGAGATACGTCCGGATCCACCCGTGCTCGGGGTTCTGCTCGCTGGTGCGCTCGAGCCGGTTGAGCTCGCGCTCCACTTCGGCGCGCACCTTCTCGGGCATGCCGGCCTCTTCGATGCGCTTCCGGTAGCCGCCGACGACATCGTCACCGCTGTCACCGAGCTCCTTCCGGATCGCCTCGAGCTGCTGGCGGAGGAGGAACTCCCGCTGCGCCTTCTCCATCCCCTCGTTGACCTCGCTGCGGATCTTCTCCTTGAGCGACGCCTCCGCCAGGATCCCGCGCATCCAGTCGATCAGCATGCGAAGCCGGGACTCGACGTCGAGCGTCTCGAGCACCTGGACCTTCTGATCGATGGTGAGGTCCGGCGAGTAGCCGGCGAGGTCGGCCAGCTGCCCCGGGGTTCGCGCCGCCCGCAGGAACTGGACCACCCCGGGCGCGCCACGGCTCTCGACCAGGTTCTCGAGGATCGCCCGGTACTCGCGTGCCAGCACGTGCTCCTGCTCGGTCGGCTCGGCCTCGCGGATCGGCTCAGCCTGCACCCAGAGGGCGCCGCCGACGTCGCCCTGGCCGCTGCCCAGCCGGGCGCGATACTCGCCGCGCACGATCGTCACCTCGGCGCCGTTCGGCAGCTTTCCGGTCTCGACGATGCTCGCGACCGTCCCGATCGATCGGAACTGGCCGTCGACGCGGGGGACGAGCAGGATGAGCTGGTTGCCCTGACGCGCCGCGTCGATGGCAGCCTGCTGTTCCTCGGGCACGCCGAGGGGGACGTTCATGTGGGGCATCACCACCATGTCGTCGAGGGCGAGGACTGGCAGCAATTCGGACTTGGGTTCGGTCATGTCCTCCGTGATACCCGCTATCGGAACGGGTTACTCATGGGACCCCAACCGGCTGGACCCGCGCTCGACTAGGACAACCGGACGCGAGGGTCGATCACCCGGTACAGCACGTCGACGCCGAGATTGAGGACCACGATGAACGCCGAGGTCACCAGCACGAGCCCCTGAACCACCGGACGGTCCTGGCTGAGAACCGCCTGGATCATGGCCCTCCCCAACCCGGGGAGGTTGAAGATCACCTCGGTGATGATCGCCCCGCCCAGCACCGTCCCCAGGTCGATGCCGACCTGGGTCATCACCGGCGAGAGCGCCGCATGCAGCGCATGGCGATAGACGATTCGCCGTTCCGAGAGGCCGCGCGCGCGGGCCGAGGTGATGTATTCCTCGCCCAGCACGTCGCGCATGGAGCTCCGCGTGAGCCGTACGTAGGTCGCCGACGAGACGAACGCCAGGGTGATCCACGGCAGGACCAACCCGTGAGCCCACTCGAGCGGGTTCGTCAGGAAGGGCGTCCAACTCTGACTGGGGAGCGGGAAGACGTTGAGCCACCGGAACACCAGGCCGCCGAACAGGTAGTAGAGCGCAATGCCGAGGACGAACGTCGGGATCGAGGCGCCGGCGACGACGAGCACCGTGGCGACACGAGCACGGGTGCTGCCCGGACGTCGCGCCGCCATGATCCCCAGTCCGAGGCCGACGGTGACCCAGATCACTCCTGCCGGGATCGCCAGCGAGAGGTCGACGGGCACAGCGCGCAGCAGGATCGACGTCACGGGCTGACCACTGAGGTACGAGTAGCCCAGGTCGCCGTGAAAGATGCGACCGAAATAGTCGATGTACTGGTGCCAGAGCGGGGTATAGAGGCCGAGCGCCTCACGAATCTGATGCAGGAAGATCTGAGGACAGCCGGGCCGGCACAGTTCCGCTGCCGGGTCTCCCGGCACCACGAAATAGGCGACGAAGATCAGGGACCACACCACCCAGAGGGTGACGAGGCCCAGGAGCACGCGGCGGATCAGATATGCGCCCACCGCTCAGAGGTCCGCTGCCAGCGTTTCCGCCAGTCCCGGCGCGACCGCGGCGGGAAGGACGGTGGCCACGAAGGATTGGACCGCCTCGCTGATCCCGACGTCGTGACCAGCCGCCTCCGAGAGGTACCAGCGGTGATCGAGCACCTGGTGGAACAGCTCGGCGGGCTCGAGCCGTCCGCGCAACGCTGCCGGCACCGCGGCGAGGGTGGGCTCGAACACCTCGCTGAGCCAGCGTCGAGCCGCCACGAGCTCTGATACCGGACCGCCAGTCGAGGCCTCCAGCTCGTTGCGATATCGAGCGAGGTCGGCGAGCAACCGCCGCGCCTGGTTCTCCTGGACCTCGAGCCCGGTGAGCGTCCTGAGCGTGCGGACGTGGTGGCCCGGCTCGACCACTCGAGGTTGAAGGCGCAGCCGGTACTCCCCACCCAGCGCGACCACCTCGACCTCATCGACGTCGAACCCCAGCCCGTTGAGCCACTGCAGCCGTTCCTCCACCCGGTATCGCTGGTCCGGGGCAAATGCGACCTCGCGCGTGAGCTCGGACCAGAGGCGCTCGTACCGGCGGCCGAGCTCCTCGGCGGCCGTCGCCGGCTCGAGGCCATGCTCGAGTCCCTCGGCGGTCACGTCCATCAGTTCGCCCGCGATGTTCTCCTCAGCGACCAGGAGGTCATGCAGGCGCTGGCCGTCGCTGAGCTGGGGGTGAAGCTCGCCCGTCTCGGTGTCGACGACGTACGCGCCGAGAGCGCCGGCATCCCGCCGGAACAGCGTGTTGGACAGCGAGCAGTCGCCCCAGAAGAACCCCGCGACGTGCAGGCGGACCAGCAGGTTCACGAGAGCATCGAGGAGGCGATCACTCAGCGCTGCATCCGTTCCCGTCGCCCCGAGAACGCGGCGGTACGGCAGCGAGAAGTCGAGGTGGCGGGTGATGAGGACCGCTTCGAGCTCCGTCCCGGCCGGGGCTTGGTGCGAGATGCTTCCGCCGGATCCTCCGCGGTCGGTGACGAGCCCGGCGACCTCAACGACCGGGATGAAGAGTCGATCCAGGCCGGCGAGGATCCGGTACTCGCGCTCCGCGAGACGCCGAGGCAGCTCCTTGAGGGCGTAGATCGCCTCGCCGTACCTGACGAACCGCACCACGTGCCGCGAGATACCGCGCGGCACATCGACCAGGCGGTCATGCCGCCAGTCTGCCAGAGGGAGATGCCAGGGCAGATCGAGGAAATCCGGATGCCCGGTTCGCCTGCGCATCTGGAAGTCCACGTCCGGCGGGTTCATCGCGCCCCCGGGGTGACGAGCTTCAGTCGGTTCGCGGTTCCCAACGGAGGAAGCGTATGGCGACGGGACACCTCCGAGCCCCCAGGCGAGGAGCACGAGCACGTCCCCCCAGCTGAACGACCCACCGCGGAACCCAGCCTGGAAAGCGAGCGGCGGCTGACACACATCGGCTCGTTGATGTCGGAGACTCTCGCGGCACAACCCAAGGAGCATGTGATGACCGGCCCCAATCGGTGAGCGCCGCGGTCGACGGAATCGAGATCGGGTGCGGCGCGGTGCTTGTCGCAGTCACCCTGTTCGACGTGTTCCAGTCGGTGGTGCTGCCGCGCCCATCCGTCGGGCGGGTCCGGCTCAGCTTCACTGTCGTCCGCGTCAGCTGGCGGGCATGGCGGAAGATCGCTGAGCGTCCGCGACGGCTGCAGACGCGCGAAGCGGCGCTCGCCGGCTTTGCGCCAACGACCGTCGTTGCGCTGCTCGTGCTCTGGGCGCTGCTGCTCATCGTCGGTTACGCGCTCATCTTCGGCGGACTGCACGACGGCCTGCAGCCACAACCGGACTCGTTCGGGACCACCGTGTTCTTCTCCGCGGGGCGGATGCTCGCGTTCCCCGTCGCCGGCATCGAGGCGACCGGGGTTGCGACGCGCATCCTCACCGGCGTCGAGGCCGCCACCGGGTTTGGCCTGTTCGCGCTCGTGATCAGCCTCCTGTTCTCGCTCTTCGGGTCGTTCCAGCGGCGGGAGACCGCGGTGGTCGCGCTCGATGCGCTCGCGGGCGCGCCGCCATCAGGGATCCAGCTGCTGGAGTCGTGCGCCAAGGACGACCTCACGGCGCAACTGGCCACCACCTTCGACGAGTGGCGGATGTGGACGGTGGACGTTCTCGAGACCCACCTCACATATCCGCTGCTGTTCTACTTCCGATCGAGCCACGACAACGAGGCCTGGCCCAACTCATTCGGTTCCGTGATGGACGCGGCGGCACTGGTCATCACCACGGTGGACGGCGGACCGGTGGGGCATGCGCACCTCATGTACAAGGTGGGCTCACATTTCGTCGCCGACATGCGCCTCTACTTCCGCTACAGGACGGAGGCGGTTCCCGGCGTGGAGCGGGAGGAGTTCGACGAGGCGTGCGCTCGTCTGCGTCGCGCGGGATACCGGCTGCGCGATCCCGACACCGCGTGGGAGAAGTTCAGCGATCTGCGAACCACCTACGGTGGATGGTTGAACGAGGTGACGAAGGGCCTTGCGGTCCCGCCGGCTCCATGGATCGGGGATCGCTCGTACCTACCGCATCGCGAGCGTCCGTCGCGCGCTCGCGGGAGAATGTCCACCCGATAGCCTGACTCGAGTGTCGTGCGTCAGGTGAGCCGCACCCGCGGGTCGAGGACCGCGTACAGGGCATCGACGACGATGTTGGCCGCGACGACGAAGAAGGAAGCGACCAGCACAACGCCGATGACGACTGGAAGATTCTGCACCTGGATCGCCTGCACCACGGTCAGCCCCAGCCCGGGCAACCCGAAGATGGTCTCGGTGACGATGGCCCCCCCGAGGACGCCCGCGAGGTCGATGCCGAACTGCGTGACGATCGGTGTCAGCGAGCTGCGCAGCGCGTGGCGATACACGACGCGCCGCTCGCTCAACCCCTTGGCGCGGGCGGTTCGGATGTAGTCCTCTCCAAGCGTCTCCAGCAGCGAGCTGCGCGTCAAACGTGAGTACGTTGCGGCCGTGATGAGCGCAAGCGTGATCCACGGAAGGATCAGGTCGTGAGCCCACTCGAGTGGGTTGGTGGTGATCGGCGTCCAGCTTCCGGGTTTCGGGAAGATCGCGATCCCGTGCACGGTGAGCAGGTAGTAGAAGACGTAGAGCAGCAGCAACGCGAGGATGAAGATCGGCATCGAAACGCCGGTCAGCACGAACACCGTCGCGCTCCGATCCCAGAAGCTGCGAGGCCGCCGCGCCGCGAGCACACCGACGCTGATGCCCAGCACCGAGAAGAGAATCGCTCCGCCCACGGCGAGTGAGATATCGATCGGCAGCGCCTGCGCGACGATGGTGGTGACCGGCAGGCGGTTGGTGTTCGATGTCCCGAGGTCGAAATGCCCGGGAATCGGGAGCAGGCGGCCGATGTAGTGCCAGTACTGCACGAGGATGGGTTGATCGAACCCGTACTCCCGGTCGATCTGGTGGAGCAGCGCGGGAGTCGCCGCTCGACCGGCCAGCTGCCGGGCGGGGTCATGGGGCGCCGCGTAGTAGAGAACGAAGACCAGGGTGACGATCACCCACAGCGTGATCAGCCCGAGGACGATTCGCCGGATCAGGAAACGGATCATCTCGTCGCTGTGTTCGCGTCCTTCCGGCGCCTCGCGAAGATCCGCTCGGTGCGGGGATCGAGAGCGTCGCGAACGGCGTCACCGAGCAGGTTGAAAGCGAGCGTCGTGATGAGCAGGAAGAGCATCGGGAAGATGTAGAACCACCACGCCTGAAACCCGACGCCCTCCGCATCGGCCAGCATGTTGCCCCAGGATGGAGTCGGCGGCACCACGCCGAGACCAAGGAACGACAGCGTCGCCTCGAAGATGATCGCCGCGGGAATCAGCAGCGTGGCGAGGACGATGACCGGCGCCACGAGGTTGGGAAGGATGTCCACGAACATGATGCGCAGGTTGCCGGCGCCCAGGGAGTGGGCAGCTTCCACGTACTCCTTCTCGCGTTGCGACAGTGCCTGGCCACGCACGATCCTGCCGATGGCGGCGAACGAGAAGAACGCGATCACGAGGATGGTCAGCGGCAGGCTCGCCCCGAAGACCGACACGAGCACGATCGCGAGAAGCACGTACGGGAACGAGAGCACGACGTCCAGGAGGCGAGCGAGGATGCTGTCCAGCCAGCCCCCGAAGTACCCGGCGAAGAGGCCCACCACCACACCGAAGACCGTCGCGATCGCCGTGGCGAGGACGCCGACGAGCAGCGAGATGCGCGCCCCGTACGCGATGCGCACCAGGATGTCGCGACCCAGGTTGTCGGTGCCGAGCAGATAGCCTGCGCTGCCAGGGGGCAAGGGCTGACCGCTCGCGTCGGTCCCCGTGTCGACGTTGGCATCCGCGGGACCGTGCCCGGTGACCCCCGCGATCAGCGGCGCCGCGATCGCGACCGCCACGATGAGCAGGATCACGATGATCGACAGCAGCGCGACCCGATCGGTCCTGAGCCGCTGAAAGACGAGCTGCGCCGGGGTCCGTCCCTCGATGCGCCTGGACTCCGGCTCCTCGGGGATGACCTCGCTCGTAGCGAGCTGGGTGGCTGCGAGGCTCATGCTGCGAGGGTGGGCTGAGCCTCAGAAGCCCGCGATTGATTTACTCTGAGCTAAATGCTGGAGTTGGAGTTCAGCGCAGCCGATCTCGCCGGTACGAACTTCGCGATATCGCCGCTGTGGGAGCTCGTCTGCAGCCTCCGCGTGCTGCAAACCCCCGCGCCGGACGCCGTTCACTTCCCCTGGGTCGAGGACGTGCGCACGAAGTTCGAGCACCTTCCTGAGGCGCGACTGCTTCGTGCGATCGTGCCACCCGGCCACTACATCCCCGACTTCCTGACACCACCGCCTTCAACTGCCCTGCCCCAGCTGGACGCCGAGCTCGACAAGGTCGTCGCCACACCCGCCGCCGTGCTGCGTCGTGACCTCAAGCACGCGTACCCGAACGGGTTGCCAGAGGTGCTGGTGGCTGTGGCACGGAATCCCAGCGGCGGCCTGCGGAGCATCGCCGAGGCGTTGAACGCGTACTGGGACTGCGCGATCGCCGGGACCTGGCCGGCACTGCGCGACCTCCTTCAGAGCGACATCGTGCACCGGAGCCGCGACTTCGCGAACGGGGGCGCGGCGCAGCTCTTCGGCAACCTCGATCCGAGGGTCATGTGGAGCGGAGCAACACTGACGGTCGACAACAGCCGATGCCTGTCGAGCTTTCACACGTGCACCATCGGGACGTGCGCGCTGCATTCGGATCTCGTGCGCCTCAACCTGGGAGGTGCCGGCATGCTGTTGATGCCGAGCGCCTTCGCCTGGCCCTCGATTCTGACGATGACGACGCCTGAGCTTCGACCCATGCTCATCTACCCTGCGCGCGGCGTGGCCACGCTGTGGGGCTACCCACTCAGCGTGGTCGCCGCGAACGGTCTTGCGCAGTTGATGGGCGCCCAACGCGCAGCACTGCTCGCGTCGCTGAACGGACCCGCAACGACAACCCAACTGGCGCGGCGGACGGCGCTGACCGCCGGCGGGGTCAGCCAGCATCTTGCCGTGCTCCGCAACGCGTCGCTGGTCCGGAGCAGCCGATCCGGACGCGTGGTCCTCTATGCGCGCACACCGCTTGGCGAGGCACTGGTCAACGCCACCAGCTGAGCGGCAGGCCGCGACGCACTTACGCAGAGCAGTCGTGACGAGCTCGCCACCAGCGTCAGTTCGAGGTGACGATCTCCCCGTCGTGCCACTCCGGATCGCCGTCCAGGAGCGCACGAAGGCGCCGGAACCGCGCATCCTGTTCGGGCGTCGCGCTGTTCGCCGTGTACGCCTCGCGACTTTCCCAGCGACCACA
>Ga0335078_10019109_pt1 | contig 10190 bp, 9 predicted proteins | sample Lox_Sample_32_FD_206711 | JGI IMG/M metagenome (GOLD analysis project Ga0335078, IMG submission 206711) | Soil microbial communities from Loxahatchee National Wildlife Refuge, Florida, United States - Lox_Sample_3.2 | ecosystem: Environmental > Terrestrial > Soil > Wetlands | place: USA: Florida...
CAACATGCAGGTTACGGAAAAGGATCTGCAGGAGCTTGCCAATGCGCGGGCGGTCGCAGTGCGCGATTCGCTGGTGAAAAAAGTTGAACCGTCGCGGGTGACGATCGGCGCGCCGAAGCTCGACGCGAAAGGAATCGAGGATAAAGGCAAGACGTCGCGGGCCGAGCTGGTTCTGCAGTAACCGAACACGCGTCGATTTCCGTCAACGCCGGGCGCGGCTTCCGGCAATTGGTTCGCCGCAAAATCAGAGTAGGATGAAGACGGGAGTAATCCGATGGCAACAAATGAAGGTTTGATTGCGCGGCGCGATGCCGCGGTCGCGCGGGGCGTCAGCCGCTCACATTCGATCTTCATCGAGCGCGCGCAGAACGCGGAAGTGTGGGACGTCGAAGGACGGCGCTACGTCGACTTCACTGGCGGGATCTCGGTGCTGAATACGGGACATCGTCATCCGCGAGTGGTCAACGCGGTTACGCGCCAGCTCGAGAAATACATGCACACCTGCTTCCAGGTGATGTCGAACGAACCTTACGTTGCGCTCGCGGAGCGGTTGAACCAGTTGGCGCCCGGTCCGGGCAAGAAAAAGACCGTGCTGCTCAATAGCGGGGCGGAGGCGGTCGAGAACGCGATCAAAATCGCGCGACGCTTCACCGGGCGCTCGGCGATAATCGCGTTTGGTGGTGGATTTCACGGCCGCACGCTTCTCACGCTGGGGCTGACGGGAAAAGTGCAGCCGTACAAGGCTGGCTTTGGTCCATTTCCGGCGGAAGTTTATCATGCGAATTTTCCCGATCCGCTGCGCGGCGTGACCGTCGACGATGCGATCGCTTCGATCGAAGCGCTTCTGCACAACGATGTAGAGCCGTCGCGAGTTGCCGCGATGATCATCGAGCCGGTGCAGGGCGAGGGCGGATTCAATATCGCGCCGGTCGATTTCATGACGCGGCTGCGCGAGATGTGCGATCGGTACGGAATTCTTCTTATTGCCGACGAAGTTCAGAGCGGGATCGGGCGAACCGGGAGGATGTTCGCGATCGAGCATAGCGGCGTGGTGCCCGATCTGATGACGCTGGCAAAATCACTAGGCTCGGGCTTCCCGATTTCGGCGGTGGTGGGACGCGCCGACGTGATGGATTCGGTCGATCCGGGGGGTCTCGGCGGAACATTCGCGGGAAATCCGCTGGCGTGCGCGGCCGCGCGGGAAGTGCTGGACGTGATCGAGAACGAGCGGCTGCTCGAGCGCAGCACGGCGATCGGCCAACAGATGATGGAGAGTCTCGCGCGCCTGGCCAAGCGCTACAAGGCGATCGGCGATGTGCGTGGGCTGGGCGCGATGGTCGCGATGGAATTGTTTCGCGACGGCAATATCGCGCAGCCCGACGCGGAACTCGCGAAGAACCTGGTTCGAGTGGCGGCAAATCGGGGGCTGGTGATCCTGAATTGCGGAACCAACGGTAACGTGATTCGGATCATGGTGCCGCTCACGGCGTCGGACAAGATCATCGAGGAAGGGCTCAGAATTATCGGCGACAGTTTCGCCGAGCTGTTTCCGAATCAGTGAGGAATGAAACGGGCGTCGCCGATCACGCCGCGTACACGGTGCGATCGACGGCGCCCGACTTTTCGAAGGCAAGTTGGCGCTCGCGGCACTTGTTGCACTGCCCGCAGTGCTTGCCGCTTCGCGGAGACATACAGGTAAACGTCAGCTCGAGCGGAAGATCCTTGAAGCGCTTGATGACGTCGTCCTTGTGAAGGCCCATCCAGGGCGCTTCCACCCGTACTTTATGTCCGAGTCCCATCGTCAGCGCGCGCGAGAAGCTGTCGAAAAATTCCGGCGTCGCGTCGGGAAAAGGATTGCCGCCCAGTGACCCGATCACGATGCGCCCGACGTCGTGCGTGCTGCACCAAACCGCGGCCAGTCCAATAAGGATGATGTTTCTGCCCGGCAGGAATACCATCTCGTCGGGCGCGTCGGCTGCGGGGACGCCGGCACCGGAGACGCTCCAGTGGTTGCCGTACAGCGGCGCCATCGGGGCCGACAGCACGGTCAGCGGCATCACGCGCGGGTTCTTGAGCGCATCGATGAAGGCGCGGAGGCCGTCAAGCTCGGTTTCTTCCCAGGCCAAACCGCACTTTACATAGATCGGAAAGACTTCGGCGTCGGTCGCCATCTGGGCGATTAACACCGAGCTGTCGAGGCCGCCACTGGCCAGTACCGAGATCCTGTCCAAACCACGCTCCTTTTCGATCCGATGAAAGCAGGCGGGAAGTCGCTAATGAAACGGTAGCATCAGCGAGGCTATCGCGGCCACCGGCGATCCCGCTCGATCGCGAAGGCAGGTTGTGCGATCTTTGTACTCCGGAATGTAAATTAGTCTGTCCGTTAAGTGGAAAAGAATACCTAGAAAATCGAGATGCGAACTCAAGCTTCTTCGTGGTACGTGGATTTTTTTCGCGACGACTACCTCAAAGTCTATGGTCATATGTTTACCGAGGAGCGCGCGGCGAAAGAGGCGTCGTTCGTCGCGGAAACGCTCAAGCTGGAGCTGGGGGCGCGCGTGCTCGACTTGTGCTGCGGCCACGGTCGTCACGCGGTGCATCTGGCAAAGCGCGGGCTTCGCGTAACCGGCCTCGATCTGAACCGCAATTATCTCGAACTCGCGCGTCGAGCGGCAGCCGAAGAGAATGTCGAGCTCGAAACCGTTGCGGCCGACATGCGCGAGATCCCGTTCACCAATCATTTCGATGCAATAGTCAATATGTATTCGTCCTTTGGCTACTTGGAGTCGGAGCGGGAAGATCTGAAGGTATTGGAATCGATATCAAGAGCGATCAAATCGAACGGGCAACTTGTGCTCGATATGTTGAATCGCGAGTGGGCGATCTCGAACTATATACAGAACGATTGGCATTCCGGCGCGGATGGAACGCTGTATATCGAACGGCGCGAGCTCGATCTCAAGAGCAGCCGCATGCATGTGAGATTTACCATAGTTGATACGAGCGGAAAGCGGCGCGAGTCGATCGGACATATGATCCGGCTATACACACTCACGGAGATGACTCGTAATCTTGAAGGCGTGGGCATGGACGTGATTGGAATGTATGGCGGATTCGAGGGAGAGGAATACGCAATCGGAACGCGGCGAATGATTATCGTCGCAAGGAAGAGCTAACGGCTCCGGAAGGATAAGTATTTGATTGCGTATAGCTCTTGCCGGTTATGCCTATCTGAGCGGCATGCCGCCAAACATGATTGGATGAAAAATTACAATTACTATAGTAAGGCCAATACCCAGAAGAATCGCAGTCCACGGAGTATCGGCGCGTGACCAGTGCTGGCGCCCGCTGGCCAGTGCGGCTCCGGGAAAGAACGAAGTCTGCGCGACGAATTGCCGATAGCTATCGCCGAGCTCGCGAATTTTTCGTTGATCCTGATGAATCCCGCCGATGATGCCGAGCGCGGGAAAACATCCGAAGAAGAAGATATCGCCCAACCATCCGTTCATCAGCAGGTGAGCGAAGCCGAACAGGATGAATGCGATGAAGCTCGGATGTCGTGTGATTTTGAGCATCGCGCGCGGTGGGCGCGGCGTGGGCGGCCCGGACATGCTGACGAGCGCAGGGCTGGGATTGATCAGACCCGCGACGAGAAAAATCAGCGCCAGCAACATCAGGATTTGAGCCATCCCGCGTACCGGTTCGAGGTCGCGGAAGTTCCAGAGCATCGGGCCGGCATGTTTGTGGTACGCGAACACGATCAGCATCGGGATGAAGGTAGCGAAAGATATCAGCGAGTAGACCCCGCGATAGGGCTGCTCGCCGATCGCGGCGATCAGGCGCGGCCGGACCAGGCTGGAGGACACAACGATATGCGTGGCGAGGAACAAGCCTGACCAAAGTGCGATTGATGCGGTTGGATCCATCCGGTTCGCGCTCCGCGGAGAAGCTAGCAGGGTAAGCGCGATGCTCCAAGCCGCGAGGCAGAGGAATTCGAGCTTAGCTCAGCTCAGTGCGGCCGTTAATTGTGAATGACAGGGTGCGGGCGCGCTAAGATTTCAAATCATGGCGAACGAGACGATCTGGGCGATCGCTGCGCTGAGCGCGCTCGGTGTGATGGTTCGTCCGTGGAAACTGCCGGAGGCGGTGTGGGCGGTGAGCGGTGCCGCGGTGCTGATCGTGCTTGGCCTGATCCCGTGGCGCGACGCGGTCGGGGCTGTCGGGAAGGGGACTGACGTCTACCTCTTTTTAACCGGCATGATGATCCTGGCGGAGCTGGCGAGAAAGGAGGGTCTCTTCGATTTTCTCGCCAGCGGCGCGGTGCATCTGGCGCGCGGATCGGCGTTGCGATTTTTCGCGCTAGTCTACGGCGTGGGAACGGCGGTCACAGTGTTGCTGTCGAATGATGCGACGGCGGTGGTTCTTACGCCTGCGGTATTCGCGGCGGCGAAAGCGGCGAAGGTGAAAAACCCGCTTCCCTACCTGTTGATTTGCGCGTTTATCGCGAATGCCGCGAGTTTCGTGCTGCCGATTTCGAATCCCGCCAATTTGGTGATTTTTCGCGAGCGGATGCCCGCTCTACCGCAGTGGTTGCAGCGATTCGCGATTCCGTCGCTGTTCTCGATCGCGGTCACGTTCGCGGCGCTGTGGCTGACGCAACGGGATTCGCTGCGAGAGCGAATCGGGATCGCATCCGAGGCGCGCGATTTATCGAGCGGCGGCCGCGCGACCGCGTACGGGATCGGTGCGACTGCGGCGCTGCTGATGGTTTGTTCTTTTTTCGGAGTCGATTTGGGGTTGCCGACCTTTATCGCCGGCGGCGCGACTGCTTGCGCGGTGCTGATAGTGACACGGCAGAATCCGGCACCGATGCTGAAGGACATAAGCTGGGAGATTCTGCCGCTGGTGGCAGGACTTTTCGTGCTGGTGGAGGCGCTGGCTCGCACCGGCGTGCTGGAAGCGCTGATCCGAGTTGTGCAGGATGCGGCGAATCGCTCGGCGATCGCGGCGCTGTGGGGAACGGGGAGTGTGGTCGCGGTGGTTTGCAACCTGGTGAACAATCTTCCGGCGGGGCTGATGGCGGGAGCGGCGATTTCAGGATCGAAGGCGCCGCGCCAGGTGGTGGACGCGGTTTTGATCGGTGTCGACCTCGGGCCGAATCTGTCGGTCACGGGTTCGCTGGCGACGATCCTATGGCTGACGGCGTTGAGGCGCGAGAATCAGCACATGAGCGCGTGGAGCTTTCTCAAGCTCGGGATGCTGATTATGCCGCCGGCGTTGATTGTCGCGATCGCCGGATTGCTGATCTGATGCGCCGCTGGCGTACAAAATCCGCGCGCGGCACGAACGCCTTCAAGTCCCCTCGCGATACGGTTGCGGAACCCAGTTGTCACGCGGGACGCGGGCTCGCGAGTAGAGATTATCGAGCGCGCTTTCGGTGCGGCGGCGCAAATCGGCGAGATCGACACCGAGCAGTTTGCCGTGTTCTTTCACGATCCGGCCCGCAACCAGAACGGTGTCGACGTTGCCGACGTGACAGGACTCGACCACCGCATTGGTGGCGTTGTGCAGAGGAAAAAGATTCAGCGCGTTGGTGTTGATCAGCACGAGGTCGGCCTGCTTGCCCTTGGCGATCGAGCCGACCTTGTGATCGAGTCCGCAGGCGCGAGCGCCTTCGATGGTGGCGAATTGAAGCACGTCGGTGCACATCAGCGGAAGCGTCTCGACGATCCTGCGCTGCTCGAGCGCGCGGGCGTTCACCACCGCGCGCGTACCCATCAGCATCGCGCGCATCGCGCCGAACATGTCGCCGCCGATCGAGGTGGTGACATCGATCGAGATGCTCGGCCGGACGCCGACCTCGAGCAGCTTGAGCGTGGCGAGGAATCCGTGGCCCATCTGGAGCTCGACTTCGGGCGCGATCGAGGCGGTGCCGCCGGTGTCGCCGATCAGCCTGAACTCCTCGTCGCTCAGCGTGTTGCAATGCACGTAGGTGACGTCGTCTTTCAAAAGCCCCTGGTGGGCAAGGGGGATCAGCGTTTCGTGCATCCCCCAAAGCCCCGAGCCGGCGTGCATCGTGATGCGCAGGCCGAGCTTGCGAGCCTCTTCGAAATCGCGGACGGTTTGCCGCGCGGTGGCGAACTCGCCGCGCGCGGCGAAGGCGAGGGTGACGAGCTGATCGTCGGAGGCGAAGTATCGCTCGCGCACGCGCCGGATGTCGTCGAAGTTGGTCGGCAAATCGTTAATCGGAAACCACTCGGCGGCGGAATTTCCGTAGGCGTAGACGGCGCGCAGGCCGGCGTCCTGCAGGCCGCGAATCGCGCCGTCGGCGTGGTCGGGCGAATTGTTGTTGTGCGACCAATCGAGCAGAGTGGTGATGCCGGCGTCGAGCGCCTCGAGGGCACCGATCAGGTTGCCCAGGTACATGTCGTCGGGACTGTAGTGAGGCGACAGCGCGGCGCGGACTCCGGCGAAATATTGGGCGAGGGTCCAATCCGATGCGATGTTGCGCACCAGCGCCTGCCAGGTATGGCGATGGGTATCGATAAAGCCTGGCAGGACGATCATGTCGCGGGCGTCGATCACGCGGGCGTCGATCGGGCCGAGATTGACTCCGACGTCGGCGACGCGCTGGTCTTCGATCAGGAGGTCTCCGCCGCGAATTTCTCCGAGCTTCGGATCAATGGTGAGAATGTGGGCCGCGTTCTTAATCAGGATTTTGTTGTTCATTGTTTTTTGGATCGATCGCTTTAGCTCGGGAGTAGCTTAGGCAATACTAGGTTCACCATCTCCAATATTATTTCGAGTGCGAGCTCGAATTATAGCTGGAGCGTCAAGTCAAGGAGGAGCCACGGGTCATGCCCGAGAACAGTTTCCGCTTGCACGAGGCCACGATCGAGGAAATCCAGTTTGCCCTGCGGCTCGGCACGGTCACGTGCCGGCGGCTGGTCGACCTGTACCTGGCGAGGATTGAGGCGTACGACAGGAACGGGCCGAAGATAAATTCGATCGTCAACGTGAACCCGCGCGCGGGCGAAGAAGCCGACAAGCTCGATCGGATGCTGCGCGAAGGCAAGGTGATGGGCCCGCTGCACGGCGTGCCGATCGTGGTCAAAGACCTCGCCCAGACGGTCGATATGCCGACCACGTTTGGATCGGTGGTGTTCAAATCGTATCGGGCGCGCAAGGACGCGGCGATCGTGAGCCGGCTGCGCGCGGCGGGCGCGGTGATCCTGGCCAAGGTATCGCTGCCCGACTGGGCGACGGCGTGGTTCGGGGTCTCGTCGGTGTCGGGCGACACGCTGAATCCTTACGCGCTGGATCGCGATCCGGGTGGATCGAGCGGCGGAACGGGCGCGGCGGTGGCTGCGAACCTGGCGGCGGCGGGAATCGGCTCCGATACCGGAGGATCGATCCGTGTGCCGTCGTCGTTCAACAACGTGGTCGGAGTGCGGGTGACGACCGGGCTGATCAGCCGCGCCGGGATGTCGCCGCTGGTGCACTTCCAGGATACCGCGGGTCCGATGACGCGAACGGTGCGCGACGCCGCGGCGATGCTGGACGTGCTGGTCGGATACGATCCAGAGGATCCGTTCACGGTTACGGCGCTGCAGGCGCGCGAGCGTGGCCATTACGTCAGTGGGCTGGCGCCGGATGCGATGGCTGGGGCGCGAATCGGAGTGATGCGCGAGAGGTTCGGAGCGGATTCGAATCCGCAGTGCGCCGCGGTGAATCGGACCGTGAACCGCGCGATCGAGGCGATGAAGGCGCTCGGCGCGGAAATCGTCGAAGGGGTGACGATTCCGGATCTCGATGAGATGGTGATGACGACGGCGCTGTATATTCATCAGTCGAAGCACGACTTCAACGCGTTTCTCGCGGGCATCCCCGACGCTCCAATGCGCACGGTGGACGAGATTCATAGCAAGCGGCAATTCCACGAACGGCTCGATCTGTTCGATCAGATCGCGCGCGGGCCGGCTCATCCCGAAGACCTTCCCGACTACTTCATGCGGCGCAAGGCGCGCGAGGATTTGCTGCGCGCGGTGCTCAACGCGATCGGCAAGAACCGGCTCGACGCGCTGCTGTACCCCGACGTCCAGGTGCCGCCGCCGCTCAAGAGCGATGTGCATTCGGATCGATGGACGGTGATGAGCTTCCCGACGAACACCCTGATAGCGTCACAGGCCGGGCTGCCGGCGATCTCGATGCCGGCGGGATTCACCGACGACGGCTTGCCGGTGGGCGTCGAGCTGGTGGGAAAACCATACGACGAGGCGGCCTTGCTGCGGCTCGCGTATTCATACGAGCGGGCGTTCCGGCCGCGGCGCGCGCCCGATTCGGCGCCTCCGCTGGCGGGGGAAAAATAAGTAATGCATGCGGCCACGCTCGGATCGGGTGTGGCCGCAAGCGTTTTTGAGCGATAGATCCGACTGGTCCTGTACTGACGCCTGGCGGCATCGAGGGGATTTCGAGATGCCGCGAACCCGAGAGATGGGGCGAAAATCAGATGCTGGACAAGGTAAAGAGTTTCCTGTCGCAGGTGCTGCGGGACTTTTCCGAAGATGACTGTCCGTCGATGGCGGCGGCGCTGGCGTACGCCACGATTTTCGCGCTGCCGTCGCTGTTGCTGATCATCATCTATGTTGCGGGGCTGGTGCTGGGTCCGCAGGCCGCCAGCGGCGAGATCCAGGCGAGGCTGAGCAACATGATGGGCACTGAGGCGGCCGGCGAAATCCAAACCATGGTCACCAACGTGGCCAACAATCGAGCCGGCGGCATCATCGCGACACTGCTGGGCCTGATCGGCCTGGTGCTGTCGGCGACCAGCGTGGTGCTGCAGCTTCAGCGGTGTCTCAATCGGGCGTGGAAAGTAAAGGTAGTGAGCTCGGGGCTGCGAGATACGATCAACAGGTATTTGCGATCGGGCCTGCTGCTGCTCGGTGCGGGCGTGCTCGCGATTGCGTCGGTCGCCGCGAGCTCGATTATTTCGGTGGTGTCGCACATGTTGCCGTTCGCGGGCGCGGTCGGTGTGGGCGAGGTGCTGGCTTCCTTCACCGCGTTCGCGCTGGTTTTCGGAGCGATCCTCAAGGCGATGCCGGACGTAGAACTCGAGTGGCGCGACGTGTGGGTGGGCGGGATTTTTATCGCACTACTTTTTGTAGTAGGAAAGTTTTTGATCGGGCTTTACCTGGCCCACGGAGGCAAATCGAGCGTCTATGGAGCGGCGGGATCGCTGGCGGTGGTTCTGCTGTGGACTTATTACTCGGCGCTGATTTTTCTTCTGGGCGTCGAGTTTACCCAGGTCTGGGTGCGCAGCCAGGGCCGGGAGGTGGCGCCGAGAGAGGGCGCCGTTCGGATCGGCAGGCCGCCGGCTGGCGGGGGCGAGGCGCGGTCTGGCAGTCCGGCGGTATCGGAAGTGACCGGTTAGCGCCGATAGTTCGCGATCGTCGAGACTGCGGGCGCATCGAAGATGGCAACCGAGACAGAACAGCTGGATACGGATCTCAATCTTGCGCAGAAGTTCCAACAGATCCATGTTCGCAAATCGCCGCCTAAACTGGGAGGTAAATCGATGAGTGGTTTCAAAGAGTTTCTGCTGCGTGGCAACGTGGTCGACATGGCGGTTGGTATCGTGGTGGGCGCGGCGTTCGGCACAGTCGTGACCGCGTTTGTGAAAGATCTTCTAACGCCATTCATAGCGGCGGTAGTCAAAGCGCCGGACTTCTCGGCGATGTCATTCACTCTCCACAATAGCAAGTTCATGATAGGCCACTTCATCAACGAGCTTATCTCCTTCATCCTGATCGCGAGCGCGGTCTACTTCGTGGTGGTGATCCCGGTCAACAAGCTGATAGCGATGACGCAGGGGCCGGCCGCGCCGACGATCAAGCAATGCCCGGAATGCATGAGCGACATCCCGATCAATGCCAAGCGGTGTCCTCATTGCACATCGGTGCTGAGTTAGATCGAAGCGCTCGGCCGGTGGGATCGTCACACGTCAAGTCATCAGCGATTTTTTAATCGCGGCAAGAACCGGAAAGCTGCCGCCGGTTCGTGGATCCGAATTTCGACGTAGCGCCGCCGAGCACGGATGTGTAAAACAGGGCACGCGCCGATTTTCGCGAATAGTGATTATCGCGCACTCAAGGGATTAGTAACAGTTTTCCTGTGGAGTGGCGCGACTCGAG
>Ga0335078_10019110_pt1 | contig 10190 bp, 10 predicted proteins | sample Lox_Sample_32_FD_206711 | JGI IMG/M metagenome (GOLD analysis project Ga0335078, IMG submission 206711) | Soil microbial communities from Loxahatchee National Wildlife Refuge, Florida, United States - Lox_Sample_3.2 | ecosystem: Environmental > Terrestrial > Soil > Wetlands | place: USA...
GTTGCGTATGACGATTATTACAGAATTTATTGCAGATTTACGCACAGTGCGATGACGGCAGTTTCTGGAAATTTAAATCAGGCAACTGATTCCAAAGACACTCACGTAATGGTTTGGTGCGTATTGATGATATTAAATCAATTGAAGCAATTTACACCCGTCGATATTCCAAATCTGATGCCACTTAACGAAAAATTACTTTTACTGAATAAGCAGATTCCAAAAAATCCGAACACAACTCGATTTGATGTTAAAACTTCTCTGGGTTAAAAATTTATTAATCATGCCCACCTCCCTCATTCATCGCATCGGCATCGCCACGCCATGGTGCCCATCCAAAAACTTCTGAGCCGAATCCGCTGGGATGCCGATTTTTCCCGTGGCCAATTCGAGCTGGGCTATTTCGACCGCATGGAAAAGCGAGTGACGTTCGTTCCCATGCAAGCCGTGGAATTTCCGTCGGAGGACCCGCGCGCCTTCCGGTTGGTAGATGCGGAAGGCCGGTTCCATCACGTGCCGTTTCACCGCGTCCGCGAAGTCTATAAGGACGGTCAATGCATTTGGCGCCGTTGATGGAAAAGATCATTTGCCATCGCAGTCGGTGATGAGCCTGAAAGGTCGTTTGAACCCGGCCTGACGCAAGTCAGTTTGATTAAGCGCGTAAGTGAGAATCGGCTCGGGATTGCCCCGGGCTGAAACCAGCACCATTTCTTTTCCGTCAAACACCAGCACGCAGCACTTCAGGCGGGGGACGGGCACACTTGTTCCCTGCAAATAGATCGCGACCAGGTTCTTGCCGTCCATCACCCCGACCACTCGCTCCCAACCGTGAACCGTCATCGCCGAGTCGGCAGCGGCGAGCATGGCTGCGCGATCCGGCGGCGGCGTTCCCGGAGCCAACTGATAAATCCCCACCCCGGCACTGCGCACAGATTGGATGGCAGCGCGCGCGCCCGGGTCCAGTTTGACACAGGACACCCCGGCCCGGACGGCGCCCAGCGCGAGCCAGTTCGCGTTCAGCGCAATTTGCTGCCGCCACTCGACTCCGCTGGATTTGATCAATTCATTGCGCAAGACCCGGATATCGGAACCCAGGTGAAAGAAACTGGCCACGCCTGCGCCCAGTAGAAGGAGCAGCAGCAAAGGCGTGGCGAGGATGCCCCAGAGCCAGAGTCGGCGGGCGGGCCGGCGTGCCGCCGGCGGAAGTGGAGTCGGATTCATGGCACTGGAGGGCGAGATTTTAAGCGGGGCCAGTCAGGTTGAAAACCAGCATGGCTCATAACATGACCCATTAATTCTCCGGAGCCGCTTCCTTGGGAGCTTCTTTTTTCGGAGCAGCCGTTTTCGAGGCGGCATCTTTCAGGGCGGCATCAATATCTTTGAGCGGTTTGATGTTCAGTTTGTCGCCCAGAACCGCAACCTGTTCGGGCCGGATGTCGCCGACAATGTTGACCAGCACAACATCATGCTTCGGGTCAATCACTGTAATCGCGAGTCCCGACAGCGCCTCGCTGCCGCGAGTTTTGCTGTAAATGCCAACGTCCTGGCCGTTCTGGTCCTGCACCACCACATTGTGGTCCCAGCCCTCGGCATCGAGGTCATGGCGGATTTGCCGGACGCGTTTCTCCAGCTCCGCGCGGTTTTCGTCGGTGAGGCCGATGACATTCACGTGAACGAGTTGCACGCTGCGCAAAAGCTTGGCCGCGTCGGGTTGCTGTTTCTCGACCATCTGGGCAGCGAGCGACAGCAGGTTGCTGTTGATCTGGACTTCCACAAATTGGCCGCCGTCGCCGGGCGGGGTGAATTTGCCAAAATCCACCTGGCCCGGAGGGGGACCAGCGAGAACGTTGAAGCCGACGCCAGCGGTGAGGACAGCGAGAGCCAGGGAATAACGGATTATTGTTTTCATAGGTTTATCAGTTGTTGGATTTATCGGCTTTTCCGGAAGCCTGCCGCTCCGGCGATTGAAACACCCGGCTGTCGGGCAAATGTTTCAGAAAAACTCTGACACCGCTCCGGGAACAGCACCTTGATTCCCAATCGTTTCCGTGCCGGAATAGTGTTTCAACATTCATGTCTTCATTGTTGTACTTAGGAATCCCCGCCGAAAGGTTGCAAAAAATTATTGGATGGATTGGAAGTCGAAGCATCTCCATAATTTTATGAGGGATTTGTTTTGGTGCTCTTTATCCGTGTTTTATCTGTGTTCCTTTGTGAGAACAAAAATCCAAACTTGCCAACTACACAGGCCTTGGGCATTTGAGCCACGGATGAATCGGCAAAGTCAATCACAAATCCCAATCCAGGCGGCGGTGTTGCGGCAGCCGGGACGGCCGTTGAAAATCGAGCGGCTCCAGATGGAAGGACCGCGCGATGACGAGGCGCTCGTGCGGCTCGTCGCCAGCGGGATTTGTCACACGGACATCAGCTTCTGCGAAGGCGGTTTTTCCGGCACGGTCATCCTGGGCCATGAAGGCGCCGGCGTGGTGGAATGCATCGGCAAGGCCGTCAAAGGCGTAAAACCCGGCGACCATGTCGTGCTTTCCTACCAATCCTGCGGCCGATGTCCGCCTTGCCGCAAAAATCGCCCCTATGATTGCGAACGGTTCTGGGAAGCGAACTTCGGTCTTGCCCGATTGGATGGCAGCAGCGCGTATCACGGCGACATGCGCGGACATTTCTTCGGTCAATCGTCTTTTGCCACCCATGCGCTGGCAACGGAACGGAACGTGGTGAAGGTGGCGAAGTCGTTGCCGCTCGAATTGCTGGCGCCGCTCGGCTGCGGCCTGCAAACCGGCGCGGGCACGGTCATGAATTCACTGGCCGTCCGGCCCCGGTCGAGCCTGGCCGTGTTCGGTGCGGGCGCGGTCGGGCTGGCAGCGGTGATGGCTGCGCGCATCGTTCGCGCCAAGACCATCATCGCCGTAGACATCAAACCCAAGCGTCTCAAGCTCGCTCGCGAACTGGGCGCGACGCATGTCATTGACAATCGCGTCACTGACGTAGCCAAAAGCATTGCCGCCATCACGGGGCATGGTGTTGATTACACGGTGGAAACATCCGGTGACGGTAAGTTGTTCCGCCTTGCCACGGAATTGTTGAACCCGAGCGGCCGCGCGGCATTCCTGACCGGTGCAACCGGTCCGGACAATTTGCCGGGTGGACGCAAGGCACTCAGTGTCACCCAGGGCAATGCCGTGCCGCAGGAATTCATTCCCAAACTGATCCGGTTGTGGCGATCAGGGTGGTTTCCTTTTGATCGGCTGGTGAAATTTTACAAATTCAAAGACATCAACCGTGCAATTGCTGATTCCCGGAAGGGCGAAACCATCAAGCCCGTGGTGCGAATCAGCGTGAACTGACCATTCAAATTTTAGAACCCGAGGGAAAGCGGTGCGGAAGTCATCTCAGTCCAGGCGCTGACTCAACTCACCACCGCTGTTTCTGTCTTGTCTCGCATCCACGTTCGCGCAACGATTCATACGAATTATGAAAATCTCCAAATTGTTCCTTTGCTTCCACGACTGGTTCATTTGCTGCCTGATCAGCCTGTTTCTTCTGGTGCTCTTGCCGCGAACAAATGCAGCCACGCCGGTTATGGGAACGAACCAGGATTTCTCGGCGGTCAGCCAGGCAGTAGTTGAATTGCTCCAAAACCATGACGCCGCCCGTTTTGCCACGGCCCTGTCGCCTTCCATCGAAGATTGGAAGGCCATTCTCTCCACGAACCTACCGACGCCTGGTGAGGACCCTTTGAAAAGCTTTCAACGCACGGTTGGCTATGAGCGCCAGCAGATGGAGGCCAGCGCAAAAGCTCTTTTGGCACGAGCCAAAACGCTGCATCTGGACTTTTCCAAAGGCGACCTGCACGCCCGCGTCGTTCCGCCAAAATATCTGGGGACGACTCATTATCCCAGCCTGCAAGCGGAGGGCGAGACGCTGCCATGGGCGCAACAGGTAGAAGTTATTTTGACCCCCGGCTCCACCGCGAACAACCCGGCCAAAGGTGATTTCAAAATCACCGTCCGCAGTTTGATCAAGTTTCCTGGTGGCTGGCGTTGTCTGGAGGGCGTGCAATGGACGGCGTTCCCGGCAGGCGTGGCCGACGAGAGAACCCTCCGCGAAATGGCGCTCCTGAGCAAGGTGGCGGCTTTTCAGGGATTCACCGGAGAGGATGATCCCGCGCTCCTGAAGTTGGGCGAGGCGCTGGTTCGTTTCATCCGCGACCACGACCCGGCCATCTACGAAAAAGAGGCACTCTACAACAGCGACCTGGTTTGGGCGCAAATACAAGGAAGCGGCCGCCAGGGACCTTCCCGGCAGGAAGTGGACCAGGAAATGAACACGCGGGTGCGCGAACAGGTTGAAATCGCACGCTCCGTGCTCAAGCAGATGGACGCCGCGGGCATTGACCTGCAACACGCCGACATCCAAATCAAGGAAGCCGCTCTCGAACACGCTCAGCCGCAAGGCCGTTCCGGTTCATTGGACGGTTTGATCGGCGAACAATTCAAGTTAACGCTGGCGGTGGAAACGGACGGCAAAGCGAAAAATGGAGCGCCGCTGTCAGGTAATTATGTTCTGGCGGCCAATGAACTCGAGCGGTTTGGAGACGAATGGAGAGTCATGGATAATCTGCGGTGGGGCCAATGGCCGGCCGGGGTTGCGGACGAAAAAACCGCCGCGGCTATGAAATTTGAAGATTATGTGGCCGAACATCGCTCCTTGCCATCCGGAACCGACGCCCCGGACATTGAATTCACCACCCTTAACGGCGAAAAGAAAATGAAGTTGTCCGGTCTCCGCGGCAAGGTGGTGGTGCTGGATTTTTGGGCGACGTGGTGCGGTCCGTGTCAGGAGCCGATGGCCAGGTTGCAGACCCTCCGGCAGGAACACCCGGATTGGAAAGACCGGGTGGCCATCGTCTCGTTGAGTATTGACGACACCATCGGCGCGGTCCGCAGGCATGTGGATCAACGCGGCTGGACCAACACGTTCAACGTCTGGGCGGGCGACGGGGGTTGGCAGTCGGCGCCGGCAGAAACCTTTCGTGTGACCGCGGTGCCGACCACGTACATCATTGATGGCCAGGGCAGAATCATCAAGGCCGGACATCCGGCGGCAATGAACATCGGCGAGGAAGTGGATGGCCTGCTCAAACTGGCAAAACAATGAATTCGGCCTGCCCAACGCGATGTGCGACCCAAGCGGGAACGCTCCGAAAGTGAACTATTTTTGAAAGCACGTGTAGCCATCAGGCCGCTGAGCATCCGTGACTGGCCGGCGTTCCGGATGGCCGTCCGCCAGAGTTGCGCGCTTCATCACCCGTGGGTTACACCGCCAGACAAGTATAAAGAATTTCAAGCTTATTTGAAGCGCAAAGCTACCGCCTCCCACTTGGCCTTTTTGGTGATTCTCCGCAATTCGGGCGACCTGGTCGGAGTCATCAGCCTGGGCCACATCATTCACGGACCCTTACGAAGCGCCTTTGTGGGGTACTACGTTTTTACGCCTCACGCCGGAAAAGGATTGATGCGCGAAGGAATGCGGCTTGTCCTGAAACATGCCTTTCAGAAACTCAAACTTCATCGCCTGGAAGCCAACATTCAGCCGGGAAATAATACCTCCATCCAACTGGTGCGGGGCTGTGGCTTTGTGCGGGAAGGATTCTCGCGCCGTTATCTGAAGGTCGGCGGACAGTGGCGGGATCATGAACGGTGGGCCATCCTTGCGGAAGATCTGCCGCGCACAGCCAAATAAATTCTCGCCGCGCCACGGGCACGTGGCGACTTTCGAGTTCACCGCCACTCGATATGCCTGCACGGTTTTACTCAAACGAAATGCCGGAATAAGCAGGACGGTTTTTCAAAATCCATTGTACCTCCACATTTCATTCCAAACCGCAATTCCAAGTATTGCCATTCGTTCGTTGCCGGCACACGATGAGGCAAAATATGAACCACCAGCCAACCAGACGGTTCGGAGTGTTAAGCGTCTTACTTGTAATCGTTTGCCTTGGATCGGCGGCTGGTACGGCGAACGCCCGGCCTTTCGGCACCGTTTCCGGAAGCAAGGTTGCCACGGAAGCTTTCCTGCCGGTGAACGATTTGCCTGTTCAAAAGGAAATGCCGGACGCCATGACGATGGATGATGGGACAAAGGTCAAAACGATTGCGCAGTGGCGTCAACGGTGTGAGGAGATGAAAGCGATTCTGGAACATTACGAACTCGGCCATGCGCCGCCGTCACCGGGCAACTTGATCGGGCAGTTCATCAGGTCCGCCACGTTGCTCGATGGAACGGTGAACTACCGGCTGGTGCATTTGAGTTTCGGGCCGGAGGAAGACCTGGGATTCGATATTGCAGTCTTCACTCCAGCTCAAGGTGGCCCCTTCCCAACCATCATCAATCCCTCGTTCTTCAACACGCCGGGCGTCGCCGTCACGAATTCAATCACATTGCCCACTGCATCCGAAGCGGCGACGAATTTACACGCGCGCCTGCGATTGATTTTCAACTCACCCGTCGCGCCGGAAAAGGGAGTCGAAAGTTTCACCAATGAACTCAATCGCGGTTACGCAGTTGTGACCTACCACTACACGGAGTGCGGCGCGGACAACGCCGACTTTCGCAGTTCATCCTATTATCCCGCCTACACCAATTACGACTGGGGTGTGTTGCTGGGTTGGGTCTGGGGGCTGTCGCGTGTGGTGGATTATCTTGAGAATCAGCCATTTGTGGATACGAACAAGCTCATCGCGCTGGGCCATTCGCGGCTTGGCAAACTGGTGATGGTGGCAACAGCATTTGACGATCGTATCTCGCTCGGTGCGCCCGCCGGGTCGAGTGGCGCCGGGACCGGCGCATATCGTTTCTGTGGGCCCGATCGCGGTGGCAAGGAGGGCATCGAGGACATGACGCGAAAATTTCCGTATTACTTCGTGCCGCGATTGAAGGAATTCACCGGGCAGATGGAGAAATTGCCGTTTGAAGCCTACTGGTACATCGCCTTGACCGCGCCGCGTCCGTGGATTTCGGTGGAAGGCACGTATGACCAGAACTGCGTTCCCAATGCAGTCAAGCAATCCGTGCTCGCTGCACGACCTGTTTATGCCTTTTTGGGCGCGAGCACCAATCGCGTGGGCGTGAATTACGAACCGCACCGGCATATGCTGACGGTGGACGACGTGAACGCGGTGCTCGATTTTGCCGACCAGCAACTGCGCGGCATTGACCGTCACCGGCGCTTCGATCAGTTCCCGCCGGAATCGGTGCCCGCCGTGCCGGAGAAAAAGTCGGGCAAGGCAAATACGATGGTTGAGCCATGAAACAAATCCGGTTCGCGGCAGTTTTTCTCGTCCTGATCTGGCAAATCGGCTGCGCCGGCTTGCTACGCGAGTCATACACCGTCCGCGCCCTCGGCGCGACCGGCAACGGCACGACGAAGGACACCGCTGCATTCCAAAAAACGCTTGATGCCTGCGCGGCCAATGGCGGCGAGGTGATCGTGCCCGCCGGAAATTATCTCATTGGCAGCATCGAGCTGAAATCAGGCACCACGCTGCGTCTTGAAAACGGTGCGAATCTGATCGGCAGTCCTGACCTTGAGGATTATCCGATTGTGAAAGTCCGCTGGGAAGGGAAATGGATTGATGGTCATCGCGCGCTCATTTCGGCACATGATGCAAACCATATTGCCATTATCGGACCGGGAAAAATTTCCGGAAATCCGGCGCTGGGCGGACGGCAGATGCCGCGCCGCCCGGTCCTCATTGAGCCAATCAATTGCACCGATGTCCGGCTGGAAGGTTTTTCCACCGAACACCGGAGCATGTGGTCCATTCATCCCACGTACTGTCAAGATATTGTCGCTAAAAACCTTACCATTCGCAGTACCGGCGGCAACGGCGACGGCATTGATGTGGATTCGTGCAGACATGTCCGCATCGAAAATTGCGACATCGCGACCGGCGACGATTGCATCGCCCTCAAATCCGGGCGCGGCACGGAAGGTTATCGCATCGCCAAACCGACCGAGGACGTGTTGATTTCTCACTGCACTCTCGCCGACAGCATTTTCGCCTGCATCGGCATCGGCAGTGAAACTTCCGGCGGCATCCGCAACGTGCGGATTGAACATTGCCGTTTCACTCGCGCCCGGAGCTTTGCCATCTACATCAAAAGCCGGGTCGGACGCGGCGCGTTCATTGAAAATATTTCCGCGACCAATCTGGATGTTGTCACTGCGCCCGGCGGTTTTCTGCGCGTGAATCTATTGAACAGCGGTATTCAGGACCCCGAACCGGTGCCCGGTGATGAAGGGATTCCCCGGGCTGGAAATTTCACTTTCAGGGATATCAAAGTGAAGTGCGGAACCCTGGTGGACGCCACGCGGATTTCTCCGGTAAAACCCATCAACGGATTTTCGTTGGTAAATGTCAGCGGCACGTGCAAAAAAGCCATGACGCTGGCCAACATCACCTATGCCGAGTTGCGCGACATTCACGTAACTGGCTACACGGGTCCGCTCCTGACGCAGACCAATGTTCAGGGTACCGGATTGAAGGAATTAAAAGATTAACACTCAAATCCATATAAACTTCCGGCGCGCCGCTTTGAACGACTGTGCCTTGCTCGCGGAGTTGAACCAACAGCTCATCCGCGATGAGGGGAACCGGAACCCCATGACGGTTCCCGAACTGGAACAACGGATGAAAGGCTGGCTGACGTCCGAATACGCGGCGGTGATATTTGAAAACTACAGTGAGGCCGTTGCCTATGCCTTGTATTGCGAACAACCGGAGGAGATTTATTTACGACAACTCTTTGTCGCGCGCAAACGCCGTCGGCAGGGCATTGGCCGTCAGGCCGTGGAAATTCTCCGCACGAAAATCTGGCCGGCGAACAAACGGCTGACGGTTGGGGTTTTGGTTCAAAACACTGCTGCCCTCGCCTTCTGGCGGGCGGTGGGTTACAAGGATTACTCCCTGACCCTGGAAATTCTGCCGGGCACTGTGGCCACCTGATCCAACCGGCACCAGTTTATGAGTGGAACCGCCATGCCGGAAACACCGCCAGTCCTGCAATCGAACTTTTTGCCGAATCAATTTGAGCGATGCCTGCATGGGGTGGCGTTGGTCGGAATCTGGATGGCCATGGGCTGGTTGTTCCATCTCGACCCCAACAGTTATCTGGTGGTGGGCGTTCCGCTGGTGGTGGCCTTTCAACTCCTAGTGTGCAAAAAGCCGCTCGCGGCCCTTTGGATCCGGGATGCGAACCGCTTTCGCTTGAGCACCCGGGGAGTCGTTCTTGGACTGGGACTCGTGATATTGCCGGCAGTGAAACTGTTTCAGACTTTCAGCCTGGCGTCCTGGCCGTCTCACACGCCGGAAATCCTGTGGTACGCGTGTTGTATCATCGGAGCATTTGGCGCGGCCTTCGGGTTTTGCCATTTCACGAAACAGACCGGGAAAGAACTCGGCTTTTGCGCGGGCACGGCTGGAACCATCGGATGCCTGACCATGTTGCTGACTTTTACCGCGCGCCTGGTCGTCAAGCACATGCATCATACGCCGGTGAGCTTCACGTGGACCAATGTGCTGGCTGGTCTCGAAAGTTTCGTGCTCTACGTGCCGGTTTGTTTTGTGCTGGAAGAAGTCGTATTTCGCGGCGCGATTGATTCGCACGTTTTTCAGCTTGGCGACAAAGGTCAGTGGTGGACCGCTTTCTTTGTCTCGACTTTGTGGGGTTGGTGGCACCTGCCGACGGTGGACTTCAAGGGAATTGTGCAGTTGCTGACGCTAATCGTTGTGTTGCCTTGCATTCACATCGCGGTGGGCGTTTTCCTTTCGTTAAGCTGGCGGCGCAGCGGCAACCTGGCCGTGCCGGCCACCGTGCACGCGTTCATTGACGCCGTGCGGAATATGCTCTTGCAGTAACGTGCCCCCCAGCCGGCTCCGCGCGATTGCCCTTGCCAGAAATGGGCAAACCGCCTGAGGAAGCCGAGGAGAGCAAAGTTCTCGCTGTGCTCCAATCACTCCCGCCGAAAGGGTTTGAGCACTTCTGTAAACGACTTCTTTATGAGTGCGGACTTGAACGCGTTCAAGTTACTGGCGGATCGCATGATCGCGGTGTTGATGGAAATGGCCTCCTACGCCTGAGTCCATTTGTTACGATGAAAGTGGGATTTC
>Ga0335078_10019111_pt1 | contig 10190 bp, 13 predicted proteins | sample Lox_Sample_32_FD_206711 | JGI IMG/M metagenome (GOLD analysis project Ga0335078, IMG submission 206711) | Soil microbial communities from Loxahatchee National Wildlife Refuge, Florida, United States - Lox_Sample_3.2 | ecosystem: Environmental > Terrestrial > Soil > Wetlands | place: USA...
CCGCACCATGTCGCGAATGGTGATCACCGGAAACGCCATACCGTAAGGGCGCTCCGTGGCGGGATTGATAGAGGGCGGCCCCGTGGTGCCGCGGCATCCGCCGAGCACGTTCGAGCAGATCACGAAGTACTTGTTGGTGTCGAACGCCTTGCCGGGACCAATCATGTTGTCCCACCAGCCCGGTTTGCCGGTCTCCGGACTGATGCCGGCCGCATGCGCGTCGCCCGAGAAAGCATGCAGGATCAGAATGGCGTTGCTCTTCCGCGCGTTCAATTCGCCGTAGGTCTCATACGCCACGTCCACCGGCGCGAGCGCGGCGCCGCCGTCGAGGGAAATCGAGTCAAAGCGAACGACATGGGCTTCGACAATCATGGCGGGGAACCTCCATCATAACAAGGCGGACCCACTGCCAGTCTTCGACGCCGGTGCAGATTTGACAATCCGGCATCGGCGGAACACCATCAGATAAGGGTGCTGCGGGCGATCAAAGAACAGATCGACACTATCTTCCGGGAGGATCCGGCCGCCAAGAGCGTGGTCGAGATCCTGCTATGCTACCCCGGATTTCACGCCATCCTCGCTCATCGCCTGGCCCACAAACTCTACCGCGGCGGCATCCCTTTGCTTCCGCGCGTCATTTCGCAGTTCACCCGTTTCTTCACCGGCATCGAGATCCACCCCGGCGCGCACATCGGCCGGCGCTTCTTCATCGATCACGGCATGGGCGTGGTGATCGGCGAAACCACCGAGATCGGCGACGATGTGCTGCTCTATCAGGGCGTCACCCTGGGCGGCGCCGGCCACGAGAAAGGTAAGCGGCATCCCACGCTCGGCAACCACGTGGTAGTCGGTACGGGAGCCAAGGTACTCGGTGACATTCGCGTCGGCGACTACGTCAAAGTCGGCGCCGGATCGGTGGTCGTGCGGCCGGTGCCGGACCACTGCACGGTGGTCGGCGTCCCCGGCCGTGTGGTTCGCACGCGCGGCGAGAGCGGCGTTCTCGAGCATGGTAAGTTACCGGACCCGGAAGGCCAGGCGCTCGACGATCTTGCCCAGCGCGTGTCCGAGTTGGAAACCACGGTGCGGCAACTGGCCGGCGGGCGCCTCGCAGTCGAGCCGCGGCGCAAATGACCGGTCTTCGGCGGACCTGGCTGCGTCCGCCTGCCGCGCGATCCCGGCTCGGCCCAATGAGCGCTGGATGCCCGGCAGCAAGCCTGCGCATCGCCGAGCCGGAGTCGCACGGCAGGTCTGTATGCACTCCCGTGACGGCCGTGTTAAGATGGAACGGTCACGCCCTTGCGGGGACGTAGTTCAGTTGGTTAGAACGCCGGCCTGTCACGTCGGAGGTCGCGGGTTCGAGCCCCGTCGTCCCCGCCATCTAACTCCTTTTGTTTCCAACCAAAGCTTCAGTTTTTAGGCCATTCGTGCAACCATGTGCAACCATCCGCACGGTTCCAGCTTTTTTCCCCACCTCGATCACATCCCCGAGCGCGTCGTCCCAGATCTTCGCGGCGGCGCGGCTGTCGGCGGGGACTGCGTGGCTGTAGATCGCTAACGTGATGTTCTGGTCTGCGTGGCCAAGGCGGCGGCTGACTTCCGCCAACGGGACTCCGTTGCGCAGTAATTCCGTGGCGTTCGTGTGCCTGAGCGAATGTAAGCTGACGCCGTCGAGTCCAACTTTGCCCATCAACTCCTTCACCCGGGCGCCCAGTCGATCCGGCGAGTAGTAGGCACCGTTCGGCTGGCAGAAGATCAAGTTGTGATCCTGGTAGTCACCGCCGAACAGCCGCCTGTCCTCGTCCTGCTCGGCGCGGTGATCGGCCAACACTGGCAACACCGAATCCGGCACCACGAAATGCCGCGGCTTCTCCGACTTGGTGCTCTTGACTCGCAGGCCAGCTTTGGTCTGCTCCAGCGACTTGGATACGTTCAGTTCGCCCGTGGTCATGTCCAGATCCGGCCATTGCAACGCCAGCAGTTCGCCGCGCCGACAACCGGTAGCGGTCGCCAGGACGATAAACGGGTACAATCTGGTGGTCTGCGCGCGGTCAAAAAGAAGCCTCAGCTTTTCCTTGTCGACGACCGCTGGTTCCCGTTTCGGCAGCTTCGGGAGCTTCACGCGCTTGTTCCGCATCGGGTGCTGGATCTTCAGGATGCCAAGCCGATCGGCTTCCGCCAGCGAGGTGTACAGCATCGTGGCAAGGTGGCGCACCGTTTGGGCGCTAACGGCCGCCCCTTCGGGTGCGCTTCCGTCACCATCCCTCCGTGGTCCTCGAGGTCGTGAACCATGCGCTGGATCTGTGCCGTGGTGAGTTCGTTTAACGGCGTCTTGCCGAGATGCCGAACCAGATATGCGGCGAACTCGCGGTAACGCTCCAGAGTCTTGGGTGCCAGCGTGCGGCTGGCGTGCTTGTCGAGCCAATAGCCAACGTATTCGGCGAAGGTCGGATCGACCTCTGCGGGCACCTGCTCGGCGGCGGCGCGGCGCTCTATCTCTTTCGCCAGATCGGCCTCGGCGGCGGTCCGATCCGCGAAACCAGCCTTCTTTCCGTCACCGAACTCATAGCCCCAGGTGACGGTGCCGAGGATTCCGCGGTGCTTGTTGATCTTGCCGTGGGTCTTCTCGAATTCGATGATCGCCTTGCGCATCGCCTCCGACGCGGAGCCTTTCGTTTCGAATCCCGACTTAAAGCTGTAGAGCCGCTTTCCGTTCTGATCGCGGCCGGCATCGAATTTGTACACCCAAGTGATCGTGCCCGAGGGGAGTCGCCGCTTGAAAATCGAGCCGTTCATTCCGTCTCCTTGGCGGCTGGCTTCGGCAGGTAGAGGTTCAACTTGTCCATCTCGGGCACGATCCTCTCCAACGTTTCAATCGCCTTGGCGATCTTAATCTCGGGAGCGTCGCTGCCATTTTTGAAGTCGTTCAGCATCACGGCAAGATTCGCGTGGATGCCGGGAACGGTGTGCGAGGCGAGTGCGCCGAGCTGGGTGAACTTTCCGACGACACCGATCTCTTTGACGAGGGCGCCCCGAAACACGTTGGCCAGTTCCGCGTTTCCGGTATCGGCGGCAACCCAGAAGAGTTCCGCCAGAGCCTTCCCTTTGGGCGGCGTGCTCGCCTCATAGCGGGCGATGGTTCGGATGGCGGTTTTCATCCGGTACGCAAACGCCTGCTGAGATTCTCCGAGAGCGGTTCGCAGCTTGCGCACCGCGCCGCACAGCGGGTCCTTCGTCTTTTTCGCTTTCTTCATAGATCCTCCAACGGACAGCTTGACCGGACATCATGTCTGGTTATAGAATTGAACTGATGACGTGCTGGCTGGACAACTTGACATGCCACATTGGCATTATGGCTGGAATGGACGGCACCTGTCAAGACTGACGGAGACCACATGGACGAAAAAGGCGCCACACTGACTGCCGATGAAGCCCACGAAATCGTGGGGAAGGACAAAATCAGCCGCGGCGCCTGGTACGCCGCGATTAGCCGGAAGGAGGTCCCGCACCTCAAGCTCGGGCATCGCATTCTGATTCCGCGGCACGCGTTCATGAAGTGGCTGGAATCCGCCGGCCAAGCCGCTACCAAGAAGGATTGAGGCGCACGATGGGTGACACCGACGCCCTCGTGGAATCCGCGATTTCCATCGACATCGCTGCCCAGCCGGATTTCCGCACCGCCAGCGGCTTCCTGCGCAGCGTATTCAATGGCCAGGAACGGGGCGTCCTCGCGATCTTCTGCAAGCCGAGCAACGTGTCGCACTTCGAGCACCTGGACCGGCATGGCTGGCACTCCGACGCTGCCTTCGGCGCCATGCAGCTCCGCGACCACGTCAACGTCTACTTTGCGATCGGCCTGCAAGGGGAGCGACCGGAGAAAGGCCGTGGCAAAGAGGTGGGCGTGATCTCGGTGCCTGGATTCTGGGCGGATATCGACGTGGCCGGCCCAAACCACGTTGCCCTGGCCCTCCCTCCCACCATCGAGGACGCCATGGGCATCGTGCAGGCGGTCCCCTTCAAGCCCACCGTGATCGTCTACACCGGAGGCGGCATTCAGGCCTACTGGTTGTTCAAGGAATGTTGGGAACTCGATTCGGACAAGGAACGGAAGAAAGCGAAGGCGCTCTCGAAAGCTTTTCAAAAACATCTCCAGAACGTCGCGCTGGACCGTGGCTGGGCGATGGACGGCACCGCTGATCTCTGCCGCCTCCTACGGCTCCCCGGCACCTACAACCGGAAACAGGCCGAGCCGGTTCTGGTCCGGTACGAAGTCATCGGTGATGGCCGCCGCTACAACCCGTCGGACTTCGAAGACTTCCTCAACGTTGAAGCCGATCCGGAATTGAAGGCTCATGTGCAGGGCCCGGCTCCCGAGCAGCCTACGGCTGAATTTCTGCGGGTGCTCGCAGGGTGCCCGTGGATTCGCCACTGCAAAGACGATGCAGCTTCTCTTCCCGAGCCGGAATGGTATCGGATGCTGTCCATCGTGGGCCGGTGTAAAGATGGAATCCACCTCGCCCACGAACTTAGCCGGCCATATCCGAAGTACTCCGAGGCCGAAACCGCCGAGAAATTGAAACAGGCCATGGGCGCGGCGGGACCGGCTACTTGCGCGTTCATAGGGGGCGACCTGGGATGCGGCCGCTACTGCGCCGAATGCAATCACCGTGGAAAGATCGCCAGCCCCGTGGTGCTGGGCATCCCGAAACGTTCCAAGCGCGGAAAGGACGAAGCCAGTGACGGTGTCCACCGGCGTCGTTCCGATCTGCCCAACATCCAGGCAAATGACCGCCAGCTCCGCGACGTAACGCGCGATAGCCTCGCGGCATTGCGGGCATTCAACAATCCGCCGTCCATTTTCGTCCGGGCGGGAAAACCGGTCTGCGTTCACAAGGAGGAGAACGGCCGTCACATCATTGCCGAAGCCACCGACCGAATTCTGAGGAACCGCCTGACGCGCGCCGCCGACTTCTACGAAATCACCACGGAGGGATTCACCAACTGCGCGCCGCCGATGGACATGGTGAAAGACATCCTGGCGCTGCCACCCATGGAATGGGAGTTCCCCGCGCTCCAGGGCATCATCGAAGCACCGGCGCTCCGCGAAGACGGCACCGTCATTACGGAACCCGGCTACGACGTGCAGAGCTGCCTCTTCTACGCGCAGCAGGACGGCCTGGACATGCCAACCCTGCCCGATCATCCTACCGCCGATCACATCGACGTGGCCGCGGAGATGCTGCACGACGTTATTGCTGATTTTCCCTTTGTAGACGTAGCCAGCCGAACGAACGCCATCGCCGCGATGCTTACGCCCGTGGTGCGGCCCGCCACGAAGGGTCCGACGCCCTTGGCGCTGTTTGACGCCACTACGCAGGGCACGGGCAAGTCATTGTTGTCGGAGGTCGTGTCCATCATCACGATCGGCCGCGAGGCGCCCATGTTCTCGGCGGCGCGCGATGCGGAGGAATGGCGGAAGGTTCTGACCTCGGTCTTGCGCGAGGGGTCTCCGGTCGTAGTGATCGACAACGTCATCTACCGGCTGGATAACGGGGATTTCTGCAAGGCGCTGACCGAGACCACCCATGGTGATCGCGTCCTGGGCAAATCGGAAACGATCAACTTCCCCGTCCGGTGTGCCTGGATCGCCACCGGCAACAACATCCAGTTGGGCGGCGATATGCCGCGGCGCTGCTATTGGATTCGGATGGATGCCAAGTGTTCGAAGCCGTTCCAGCGCACCGGATTCAAGCACAAGCGGCTGAAGGAATACGTTCTGAAACATCGTGACGAACTCCTGGCCGCGCTGCTCACGCTGGCGCGGGCGTGGTTCGTCGCCGGACGGCCCGAGCCGAGGCTGACTCCCGTTGGCGGTTTCGAAGATTGGTCCGTAATCGTTGGAGGCATCCTCCAGCACGCCGGCATTGAAGGCTTCCTGGACAACTCCAACGAGCTGTACGAGCAGGCCGACATCGAATCGATCCAGTGGGAAGCGTTCCTGAAGATGTTGGACACCGTTTTCTACAGCGAGCCGTTCACTGTCGCGCAGGTATGGGAGCGGATGAACGACAAGACCTGGAACGAATCCACCAGGCAGTCGCAGGTGACCGATCGTGCCGAAGGCCTGCGCGCGGCTCTGCCCGACTTCATCGCCCAGGCCATGGACCGGGAGGGCTTCTTCAAACAGCGTCTGGGCTTTGCGTTCAGCGAACACCTTGGCCGGCGCTACGGCGATTCCCAGGTGCGGATTGAACGGGACGTTCATGACCGCCATCAGAAGGTGGCGCCCTGGAAGGTGGTGCGGAATGACTGATACCAGCACGGCTATCCCCGCTATCCCCGCCGATTTGCGGGGAAAGGAAAAGGCTATCCCCGCAGGTTATCTCCATGAAAGCAAAGAGACTGCGGGGATAGCGGGGATAGAAACCAACCCCAGTATGTGCGGGAAAAATAATCACGTGTGGCACATGCGATTGCACGCGTTGGAAGTAGAGAGTGGTGGTTCCTATCCCCGCTTTCCCCGCAGAGTCCGTGTTTTCAAGCATTTAACCTGCGGGGAAAGGATCTGGAAACGATCCCCATCTTGTGAAGTTCACAAGATGGAGACCGGAGCGGCGGCCTATTCCCGGCGGTGAAGGTTCGGAGGAATGGAGAGGAGCAAAACGATGAGCACTTACAAATACGTCAACGGCGCACTCGAACCAATCGAGTCGCCGGAATTCACACCGGAGTTGAAGTGGGGACCGGTGGGCGATCCATCTGGCCGCGGCGGCGAAGATTACGCCTGGTATTGTGGCCTTCCTGCGGAAGCATTCTCTGCTGGCCTCGCGGAGGGATTCAGCATCAGCGTATACCGCGCCGCCACCTACCGGGCGCCGTATCCCTTCATGGCATTTGTCGATCTCAGCGACGACGGTCCCGACGAGATTCACTTCCCGGAACTTCGGGATGTGATCGCCTACGCGCGGGAGCACGCTCAACTGCTCCAACTCACGGTGCTGGCTGGGCTCGCGGATCGCATTGACGAGGCCATGAAATGGCTGTTCGATTCCGACCGTGGCCTCTTCCGCGATCACGTGCAGGAAAGCTATTACCGAGAGCGGAGAGCGGCGGAAGCGCGCCGTGCCAAGCGAACCGCACCGGTAGGAAGCGCCGGGAAGGTGCCGGTGGCATGATAGATGGCCAGCAGCGATACAGGGCCGGTTTTCTGGGACCTGATCTTGGGCCGGCCGCGCGCCGCTTACCTGATTGCTCATGCAGTTTACTCAGACCTCATTTTCACCACTCAACTTAACCCGCTAAACAGGAGGAAATCGTGATGGAAGTTTCCAAGTCCGAACTGGCGCGCCGGCTCGATGTCAGCAAGGGGCGTGTCAGCCAACTGGTTCGGCAGGGCATGCCGGTGTTGCCGTCTGGCCTCGTCGACTTTGACGCCTGCTGCCGGTGGATTGACCAGCATGTGGACCGTGGGCACTCCGGATGGGGCACCACCCGAAAGCCCCCGGCCGCATCACCACCGACAGCCTCCGCGACGCGCCAGCACGTTGCCCCCCTGCCCGGCCCCGCGCCCGCCATCGGCGCCGATCCTGCCAAGGTGCTGTTGGTCGCCAAGGCAAAACGGGCTCTGGCCGACGCCTGGAACGCAAACAGGCCGGCGAACTGTTCGAACGCACCGACGTGAACACCTACATCACGAACTTCAGCCTGTTTGGTGCGCGACCACGTGTACACCCAAGCCGAGCGCCTGGCGGCGGTGTTGGTGCCGATGACGGACGAAAAGCTGATCTACGATCTCATCCGCCGGGATGGGACGGTCCTGCTGCAGAAGCTGTCGAAGGCCATCGAGGCCTCGGGCGTCTCGGAAAAGGCGGCGGCCCAATGAGCCTCGGTTGCCACACGTCAGAGAACGCCATCGCCAACAAGTGCTCAAAGTGCGGGGCCATGGTGCTGGAGGTGCACGGCGGGAGGGACGTTCCGGAAAGCGTTTTTCTGCCGGAGATGTTGCCCGGTTCATTCATCCAGGCTCGCCGTTGCACCGGCGGCAAATCCAGAAGTGAATGGCGCATCGCAGTGGGGACCAACCCGCCGTCCCGATGGTTCCTATTACGATCCCGCTGACGATGCGTTCTATCGCGACGAGCAGCGCCGCGAATGGATTAACGCGCATTCGCCTCGGGGCGAAGCGCGTTGGATGCCGCGGCGCCTTTGGTTCCGGGGGTGCCGGTGAATACGAGTTTTATGAAGTTCAAATCCGAAAACAAGGAGAACGATTATATGTTTGCAAACGTAGAACAAGCGACGGCCGAGATTGAAAAGTACACCGCCAAGGAACTGAAGCTGGTTGCCGATCACCGCGAGGCTGTTGCCGGGATCTCGGCCGCCGAACTGAGCGCGGGCGAGGCCCTCCTGGATGCACAGGAAGGTGAATCCGTCACGGCCGCAGCGGAGCAGATCGTCCGCGCAAAATCCAGCGTTGCCGCGATTGAGGCATCGATCCGCGCGTGCCGCGCGCGGCGCCTGGAAGCCATCAAGGGCAAGATCGCCGCCGACGCCACGGCCTGGCGCAAGCGGGCTGATGAAGCTCGCGCCGACCAGGACCGCATCACCGGCAAGACCAAAAAGCACATTGATGCCCTCAAGCAACTGGAGGGCGTTGACTTCATCCCGGCATCCACGCCGAAGTCCTGCACGTTGGGCGCGCGGGCAGTCGGTTGCGAGGATAAAGCGGTCCAGTTGGAAGCGGCCGGTGTTCCGCGCAACGGCGGCGCGCAGTTGGACGACGTCACCTCGGCCGTCCCGCTGGTGGAAATGGTGCTGCGGCACGAGAGCGATGGCCCCTCCGCGCAGGAAGTTCTTGCTTGGGCCGCCGCCTGCGACCCGGACGACCGCTTCGGCAGTCTGCCCCGCTCGTTTCGTGTGAACTGGCACAACGGTGTTATCGACTATTGTGACTCGTATTGCCAGGTGGTCGCCCTGGCGCCGTCGGCCGGAATCTCGATTTATACGATGAGGGACCTCGGTCCCGACATGGCGCAGGCCATTTTTCGCGCGCCGCTGAGCATGCAGCCTGCCCCCATGACCGTCAAAGTTGCGGCCCCGGCTCCGGCGCTGCCAGCCGCCCCGCCGATGACCGATCCTGTTCCCGTAGGTGGCGGTCTCCAGGTCGATCAGTATCTCGGCCATGATTACGGCCGGCGCTGGGGAGCCGAGCAGAAGAAGGAGGAGGAGGTGCAGTCTTGACGGCGGTTTCCGAGGAGTGGCGCGAGTCGTATGTCGTGCCCCACATCATGATCACCCTGGCGGGCCACTGCGCGGTGGCCCGCGCCCGCCGGCCGGACTGCGACGGCTGGAAACGCCAGATGGATTGGGACGAACTGATCTGTTTCCACGAAGCCGGGCATACCGTCATCGCAGTTGCCGTTGGCCATCACCAGAACGGTGCCGCCGTCGAGAAGACCGAGAACGGCTGCCGGGGAATTGCCGAGCATTCCCCGGCCATCCTGCCGGACGGAGCGCCCGATCATCCGACCTTTGACGACTTCGATAAGCTGCTGCCCGACTTCCGCAAGGCAACCGCATACGCCCAGCTTGTCGTAGGGACCGTGGGATGGTTGAAATACCTGCGGACGCTGTGGCTCCGGACCGACAGCATCCTGGAGCGGCACTGGCTCGCCACGAAGATGCTGGCGTCGGAGCTGCGTGACAGAGGAGTTGTTCGCCGGGATCGCGCCCAGGAACTTCTCGACAGGTGGATGCCTGTGCGCGGCGGCTCGATGTTGGAAGCACTCGGCTACCAACAGCCCGTTAGCCAGTTCGTCACATCCACTGCGGAAATTCCGCAGTGATGCTGGAGGCGGCCGTTATGCCGGTGCCGCCTACTGTCCGACCTGGACGGCTTGGCGAATGGCCTAGTTTCGCGCAACGTGCCGCGGGTCGCGCATCGGGGGGACGGTTGCGCGCCGCACGGTCGGAAGCGGTCACGGCGCGCCCCTTGGCGCGGTGCGGGCAACCTTACGCCGTTGGCCGCCGCACTGGCCGACCTCAGGCGTTCTTCAGCCAGGGGAACTTCACATCCAAGAGCAGCGAGGCCGCGTGCGCCGTTTCGCGCTTTGGTTCCAGGCTGACCGAAGTCGGCGTGGGCGATTGGGCCATTCGGCGCTGGCGGCGGTTGCAGGCGCTGCGGAGGCCGCCAA
>Ga0335078_10019112_pt1 | contig 10189 bp, 10 predicted proteins | sample Lox_Sample_32_FD_206711 | JGI IMG/M metagenome (GOLD analysis project Ga0335078, IMG submission 206711) | Soil microbial communities from Loxahatchee National Wildlife Refuge, Florida, United States - Lox_Sample_3.2 | ecosystem: Environmental > Terrestrial > Soil > Wetlands | place: USA...
ACAACCACCCCGCCGACCAGGAAGGAGCCACCGCCATGCGCGTCACCAGCTGGGGCTGACCACCCACCACCGGGCTATGGGTGCGGGCGGGTCAGCCCGATGACGATTGCCACGGCGGTGCCGAGGCCGCCACAAGCGGCGATAACCAGGCTGGGGGAAATCTGCTGAGCAGCAGCGCCAGCCAGGATCATGGCGGCACCCTGACCCAGACTCATCCCGCCCTGCGCGATCCCGAATGCCTGGCTCCGCTGCCGGGACGGCACCGCGCTCACGAACGCCGCGTTGGCGGCGAGCTGGTAGCAGTCGAACAAGCCACTGACCAGCAGCACCAGCAGGGCCAGCGGCAAGGGCGGATGGAACACAAACAGGACCAATACTCCGCAGCTCAGCGCGGCCAGCCGGTTCATCCACCGGAGCCGCCGGGGCGCGCTCACAAAGCGGCCAAAGGCGACGGCGCCCACTGACGCGCCGAACGCGCCTGCGGCGAGGATCAGGCCGACCGCCAGATCCCCACCGCCCAGATCATGTGCCAGCGGCGCGGCGATGCCTTCCGGGGCGTTGTAGAACGCGGACAGCCAGCCCAGCAGCATCGGCACCACCAGGGCAGGCGTGGCGAACACCAGCCGGAGCCCGGCTCGGACCCCGCTCGGGCCGGCCAGGTGCGGCTGGCTCAGTCCGGCCCGGACCGGCGCAGGCCGGGGCTGCACCCAGATCCAGGAGATGAGCGCCGACGCCAGGAACGTCGCCGCGTCGACCAGCAAGGCGGCGCGCACGCCCACGAAAGCGACCACCGCTCCCCCGGCGGCGAAGCCCACAACCTGGGCGAACTGCAGCGTCGTGAGGGTGACCGCGGTGCCAAGCACGTAGTGGTCCCCGGAGAGTATGTCCGGGTAGAGGGCGGCCCGGGCCGACGTGAACGGCGCGCCCGCCATGGTCACCAGGAACAGCAGGGCGATCAGCGCGCTCACCGGTATGCCAGGCAGAGCCATGGCCGCGACCAGCGCCGCCCGGATCAGGTCGCAGGCGATCATCACGCGCCGGCGTGGCCACCGGTCAGCCAGCCCGGCCAGGGCCAGGCCACCGATGAACCATGGCACCACGCTGGCCGCGAAGGCCACCGCCGCCAGCAGGGCGGAGTGTGTCCGGTTGAACACCAGCAGCGTGATAGCGACCCGGGCGAGCTGATCCCCGCCGACCGACAACGCCTGAGCGAGCCACAGCGCACGGAACTCGGCTACGGCGAAGACCTGGCGGTAGGTGGGACGGGGCCCGGCTTCGCGCCCGGTCGAGGTCACCAGGTGCGGCAGGATTGGTCTCCCAGCGTGAGTGGCATCGGGTCGCGGGCGTCCGCTCGGTAACGACACGTAATCAACTGCCAACCTCCCGTGTGGACGCTACCCGACATTCGGCTCGCTTGACGCCGCTACGGTCAAGCCGGCTGACAGCGGGCAGCCGGGCCAGCACGCGGGTCCGGCGCACCGGCCCGGGTACCCGCCCTCAGGACGTCCCGCGCAACGCCGCGCCGACCCGGCGGGCCGCCTCGGCGACCGCCGCATGGCGCGCCGCCGTGGTCTCCTCCACGGTCAGCGTCCGGTCGGGGGCGCGGAACCGCAGCGTGTAAGCCAGCGACTTGCGGCCGGGGCCGGCCTGCTCGCCGGTGTACACGTCGAACAGCCGGATTTCCTCGAGCAGGTCCCGGTATTCGCTGGCCTGGACCCCGGCGGACAGCGCCGCCGCGACGTCCGCGGCCGGCACCGTCTCGGCCACCAGCAGCGCCACGTCCTGGGTGGCGGGCGGGTACCCCGATATCTGCGGGGACACGACCGGCCCGAGCGCGGCCGCCGCGGCCTCGATGGCGGACAGGTCGAGTTCCATGGCGGCGGTGCGCGGCGGCAGGCCGAACGCGGAGATGACCCGCGGGTGCAGCTCCCCGGCGTACCCAGCCAGCCAGTCGCTGTCTTCCTCGGAGCGGACGAATACCGCCGCGCACCGGCCGGGATGCCACGGCGGTTCCTGGGCCGCACGGATGTCGAACGGCACCCGGCTGTCGCCCAGCACCTGACGGGCCGCCTCGATGGCGTCCTGCCAGCCGGCCGGCCGGCCCTCGCCCCACCAGCCCCCGAGTTCCCGCTCCCCGGCCAGTACGGCCGCGATGTGCAGTGGCTGATCCGGCAGGGCCGCCTCCAGGCTGGCGACCTCGGCCACCGTGGGCCCACGGTCCACGCGCAGGATGGGGGCGGTCCGCGGGCCGCCGGGATGCTCCAGGAACACCCGTCCGGTCTCGAACAGCCCCACGTCGCCGAACCCACGGCCGAGGTTGCGCAGCAGCACACGAAGCAGGCCCGGCAGCAGCGTGGTGCGCAGCAGCGGCTCGCTGTCGCTCAGCGGGTTGGCGACGGCGACGGCCCGGCGCCGGGCGTCGCCGGCGGGCAGCAGCAGCCGGTCGTGGTCGGCGGTGGAGCTGAACGGGCTGCTGATCACCTCGACGTAGCCAGCCCAGGCCAGCGCGCGGCCGATGCCGCGGCGCAGCCGCTGCCGGTCGGTCAGCCCCCGGCCGGCCGCCGCCCGTGACATGCGCACCGGGATGTTCTCGTATCCCTCCAGCCGGATGACCTCTTCGGCGAGGTCCCAGGGATGGTTCAGATCGGGCCGCCAGGATGGCGGGACGACCGTCAGCAGCTGCTTGCTGCGGTCGTGCTTGCCGTGCTCGGCGCGCTGGTAGCGGGCGCTGCCCGCGCTGCCTGCGCCGCTTGCGCCGCCGCCGGGGGCGGCCTCGGCGGCCGGCGGCGGGCTGGCCGGCTCGGTCACCGAGCAGCCCACGTCGTGCAGCCGGCGCAGCACGGCCTCCCGGCCGTAGACCATGCCGGCCACGCTGTCCGGGTAGTCCACCGGCATGGTGATGGTCATTTCCGGCAGCTCGACGCGGGCATGGGTGCACCCGGGCAGCACGGTGCCACCCCCGAGGGCGGCGAGCAGCGTTACCGCCTTGGCCGAGGCACGCAGCGGCAGTTCCCGGTCCACCCCCCGCTCAAAGCGGTAGGACGCCTCGCTGAACAGCTTGTGCCGGCGGCTCATCCGGGCCGTGCCCCGGGCGTCGAAGTGCGCCGCCTCGATGACCAGGTTGGTGGACGCGTCCGAGATCTCGGTGGCCAGGCCGCCCATCGTTCCCGCCAGCGAGATCGCCCCGGAGGAGTCGGCGATGACGATGTCCTCCGGGTCGAGCTCCCGCCGGACATGGTCGAGTGTTTCCAGCCGCTCACCGGGGTGGGCGCGGCGGACGACGATAGGGCCGTCCAGCCGGTCCGCGTCGAACGCGTGCAGCGGCTGGCCGAGCTCCAGCATCAGGTAGTTCGTCACGTCCACGGCCAGGGACACGGTGCGCATCCCGGCCCGGGCCAGCCGGACGCGGATGGGCAGCGGCGTGGCCGCGGCCGGGTTGAACCCGTGCAGCTCGCGGAGCACGAACCGGTCACACGCGGTGGGGTCCTCGATGCTGGCCGGGTGCACCTGGCCAGACACGGTGGCGTAGCCGTCCGGCAGGTCACGGTCGGCGGGGTCGGCGAACCGCACCTCGTAGGAGGTGGCCAGCTCGCGGGCCACCCCGCGGACCGAGAGCGCGTAACCCCGGTCCGGGGTCACCGCGATGTCCAGCACATGATCGGCGAGCCCCGCGTAGGCCTGGAAATCCGCACCCAGCGGCGCGTCCGGCGGCAGCACGAGGATGCCCGTGTGATCGTCACCGATGCCCAGCTCCGCGGCGGAGCAGATCATCCCCTCAGACATCCGCCCGTACGCCTTGCGGGCGCCGATCTCGAACCCCCCGGGCAGCCTGGCGCCGGGCGCCGCGAGCGGCACCCGGTCGCCGACCGCGAAGTTGACCGCCCCGCAGATCACGCCGCGTGGCTCGGCTGCTCCCGTGGTCACCTGGCAGTACCGGATCGGCTTCTTGAACCCGGTCAGCTCCTCGATCGCGGTGACCTCGGCCACCACCACACCCTGGATGTCCTGCCCGACCGGCTCGACGGACTCGACTTCGAGCCCGGCTGCGGTCAGCCGCCTGGCCACCTCCACCGGGTCGGCGCCGGGCGCCAGGCCGGCCTCCTGGAGCAGCCAGGACAGTGCAACGCGCATCAGGCCTCCACCCCGAACGCCCGGCTGAACCGGACGTCACCTTCCAGGGTGTCCCTGATGTCGGACAGCCCGTTGCGCACCATCAGCGTCCGCTCGATCCCCAGGCCGAACGCGAATCCGCTGTACCGGTCCGGGTCGATGCCGCAGGCGATCAGCACCCGCGGGTTCACCATCCCGCACCCCGCCAGCTCGATCCAGCCCTGGGACCGGCATACCCGGCAGGGCTCGCCACCTGGCCTGGTCGAGGCGCCCCGGCAGACGTGGCATTCCATGGACACGTCCGCTGACGGCTCGGTGAACGGGAAGAAGTCCGGGCGCAGCCGGGTGCGCAGCCCCTCGCCGAACATCGCGTCCACGAAGGCCCGGATCGCGCCGCGCAGGTCAGCCATGGTCAGGCCCTCGTCCACGGCGAGGCACTCGATCTGGTGGAAGACCGGGCTATGCGTGGCATCCAGCGCGTCGCTCCGGTAGCACCGTCCCGGGCTGACCACGTACAGCGGCAGCGGCCGGGTAAGCATGGCCCGGATCTGCACCGGGGAGGTGTGCGTGCGCAGCACCAGACCGGAGCGATCAGATCCGTCCGGGCCGGCCAGGAACAGCGTGTCCTGCATCTCCCGGGCCGGATGGTCCGGGGGGAAGTTCAGCGCGTCGAAGTTGTACCACTCGGCTTCGACCTCGGGCCCTTCGGCTACCTCGTAGCCCATCGCCACGAACACGTCGGACAGCCGATCGCTCACCGTGGTCACCGGGTGCCGGGCCCCCGGCGGCTGCCGGTCCCACGGCAGCGTGACATCGACCGCCTCCTCGATCAGCACGCGCTGGTCTCGTTCGTCCTCCAGTACCTGCTGCCGGGCGGCGACCGCGCCGGCCACCTCGCGCAGCGCGGCGCCGATCCGCTTGCCGGCGTCAGCGCGCGCCGCGGGCGGCAGCGCGCCGATCTCGGCGTTGGCCAGCCGCAGCGGTGACCGGTCACCGGCGTGAGCCAGCCGGGCGGCCTTGAGTTCATCCAGGGTGCTGGCCGCGGCCACGGCGGCCAGCGCGTCCTCCTGCATGCGGGCCACCTCACCGGATGACACGGCCGTCACCGCCACGGGGTCGTAGTGCTTGTTGGGTGCGGACATCATGCTCTGCTTTCCTGCGGGCCACACGGTTTCCCGTGGCCACACGGACGGTTTGCTGAGGACAGCGGCCCCCGCGGGGTGCCCTGCGGCGCCAGCGATCCCGGGGCTCCGGGGGATCGCCCCCGGGCCAGCACCGCCCGCCGGCTACCCGAAGTCGGGCCGTCCGGCGGGCATGGTAAATCGGAACTCGGCGCCGCCGCCGGGTGCGCGCTGCACCGTGATCGTCCCGCCCTGCGCTTCGACCAGGCCCTTCACGATGTACAGGCCGAGTCCCGCCCCGCCCCGGCGCTTGGCCCGCCAGAACTGCCGGAAGATCCGGGGCACCATCTCGGGTGGCACCCCATCGCCCTCATCGCGGACGCTGACCGCGACGGCCGGCGCGCCCGCGGGGCCGCTGGCCGCCGGGCGGCCCTTAGCCCGCGAGGCGGGGCTGTCTACTGGCTGCACCACGATCGTCACCGTACCAGCACCGTGCCGAACCGCGTTCTCCACCAGGTTGCCCGTGATCTGGTCCACCTTGTCGGCGTCCAGCCAGGTCTCGGGCAGCTCCCCGGAGACCACGATCCTGAAGCGCTCCGGCGGGTCACCGGCCGCGACCCGGCCCGCCACGATCTTCTCGACCCGGTGCGGGATATCCACCAGCTGGCGGTGAATCTCGATCCGGCCCGCTTCGATCCGGGACACATCGAGCAGCTCGGTGATCAGCCGGGTGACCCGGTCGGCGTCGGCGTTGACGGTTTCCAGCATCACCCGCTTCTGGTCGTCCGTGAACCGGGTCCACTTGGCCAGCAGGGTGGCGGTGAAGCCCTTGACGCTGGTCAGCGGGGAGCGCAGTTCGTGGGCGACGGTAGAGACCAGATCGGCGCGGCTGCGCTCGAGGCGGGCCCGCTGCTGCGTGCCGCGCAGGCACAGCGTGACGCGCTGCACCGTGCCCGGCGGCGCGGCCCAGGCCGGAGCCGGCCCGCGGCCGCGCGGCACGCGCACATAGCCCATGGTGACCAGGAACTCGCTGCCGTCCGGCAGGTGCAGCGGAAGCTCAGCATGCCGGGTGCGGGTGGACAGGCCGTGATACGGGTCGGTGCACGCCCACCAGCTGCGGCCTTCAGCGTCGCGCAGCGGGAGCACCTGCCGGATGTCCCGGCCCAGCGCGCTCAGCGCGCCGATCCCGGTCAGCCGGCTGGCGGCCTGGTTGAAGACGACGACCCGGCCGGCCTGGTCGGCGACCACGATGCCGTCGGGCAGGTCGTCGGCGCACAGGCCGCCGCCGGGCGGCGCTACCTGGCCGGCCAGCCCGCCGGCCTGGGTGGCCAGCGCCTGGTCGGGCAGGATCCTGTCCACTAGACCGCCAACTCCCGTCCGGCTCCGCGGATCGTCCGCTGCTGAATGACGCAATGTGATCAGACTCTAGCGCCTGCGCAATGCGCAGCGGCAGCCCCCCTGGCCAGGCGTTCGCGCACCATCACCGTTCTCCCCGGGTGGCCCCGTGCGCGCGGGCCGAGGCGTACAGGCAGACGGCAGCGGCGGCCGCCAGGTTCAGGCTCTCCGCGCGGCCGTAGATGGGCACCGCCACCGCCTCGTCGGCCAGCGCGGTGACGTCGGCGGGCAGCCCCCAGGCCTCATTGCCGAACAGCCACCCGGTCGGGCGGCCCAGCAGGCCATCGGCTTGCAGGTCATCCAGGGTCCGCCGGGCGCGGCCATCCGCGGCCAGCATGCGCAGGCCGGCCTGGCGCAAGGCGCGCACCGCGTCCGGCACCGGCGTGCCCACCACCACCGGCAGATGAAACAGGCTGCCCGCGGACGCGCGCACGCACTTGCTGTTGTACGGGTCCACCGCGGACCCGGCGAACACGACGGCGTCCGCGCCGGCCGCGTCCGCGGTGCGCAGCACGGTGCCCGCGTTGCCCGGGTCGCGGACATTGGCCAGCACCACGATGAGCGCGGGCCAGGGGCCGGCGGCGAGCACCTCGGCCAGCTGGACGTCGACGAACCGGCAGACCGCCAGGATGCCCTGCGGCGTGACGGTCTGGGCCAGCTCGGCCATGACCTCGCCGCTGACCGCGTGCACGCCGACGCCCTGCGCCGCAGCCCGGCTGACCAGCTCGTGGTGGCGGGCCCAGGCGGCTGCGGTCACGAACAGCTCGGTGACCACGCCGCCCGCGGCGAGCGCCTCCCCGGCCGCCTGCGGCCCTTCGGCCAGGAAGCGCCTGGCCCGCTGGCGCAGTGCGCGCTTGCCCAGCTGGCGGGCGGCCTTCACCCGGGGGGACCGGATGCTGGTCAGCTCGCCGGCGGGCAGTGTCATCGCGTGCTCCGCGGCGGCGGCCCGGCACCCCGGACGATCCGGGACCGGATCAGGCCGCTTCGGTACTGGGGGCCTGCGGGCCGGCCTCGGCCAGCGCGGCCTTGGCCACCCCGACCAGCGCGGAGAACGCCGCCGGGTCGCTGACCGCGAGCTCGGCGAGCATCCGGCGGTCCACCTCGACGTCTGCGAGCCGCAGGCCCTGGACGAACCGGTTGTAGGTGATGCCGTCCGCGCGGGCGGCGGCGTTGATCCGCTGGATCCAGAGCCGGCGGAAGGAGCCCTTCCGGTCCTTGCGGTCCCGGTAGGCGTACGTCATCGAGTGGAGCATCTGCTCCTTGGCCTTGCGGTACAGCCGGGAACGCTGGCCCCGGTAACCGCTCGCCCGCTCAAGGACGACCCGGCGCTTCTTGTGGGCGTTGACCGCCCGCTTCACGCGTGCCACTTCATCTCTCCCTTGAGGCGGGCTGGCTACTTCCCCAGCAGCTTCTTGGTCTTGCTGGCGTCTGCCGGGGCAAGCACCAGTTCTTTGCTCAGCCGCCGGGTCCGCCGGCTCGGCTTGTGCTCGAGCAGATGGTTCATGTTGGCGCGGCGGCGCATCACCTTGCCGGTGCCAGTTATCCGGAACCGCTTGGCGGCACCGCTGTGCGTTTTCATCTTCGGCATGATGGCCGTCGTCTCCATGTTCGTTGCGTGCCTGCTGGCACGGGCTGGCGTGCCATGCGGCACCTGTCATGCTGCGTGCCTCGCGGCACGCTGGTTCCCCCGCAGTTCTGGAGCGTGGTACGGCCCGGGCTCAGCCGCCTGCCTGCTCCCCGGGCGCCGCGCTGCGCTGGCCGGCCGCCTGCTGGCCAGCGGCGGGGGCAGAGCTGGCCGCCGGGCGGCGGGGCCGCGGCACGGGCCGCGATGCGTCCGCCGAGGCCTCACGGGACGCGGCCCGGTCAGCCTTGGACTCACTCTTCTTCCGGTGCGGGCCGATCACCATGATCATGTTCCGGCCGTCCTGCTTGGGCTGGGCTTCCACGAAGCCGAGCTCCTCCACATCGCTGGCCAGACGCTGCAGCAGCCGGAAACCGAGTTCTGGCCGGGACTGCTCGCGCCCGCGGAACATGATGGTCACCTTGACCTTGTCCCCCTGCTTGAGGAACCGCTCAACGTGGCCCTTCTTGGTCCCGTAGTCGTGCGGGTCGATCTTCGGCCGGAGCTTGATCTCCTTGATGACCGTCTGCGCCTGGTTCTTGCGCGATTCCCGCGCCTTGAGCGCGGTCTCGTACTTGAACTTGCCGTAGTCCATCAGCTTGGCAACGGGCGGCCGCGCCGTCGGCGCGACCTCGACCAGGTCGAGATCTGCCTCCTGGGCCAGCCGGAGCGCGTCGTTCAGGGCGACGATGCCGACCTGCTCGCCGTTCGGGCCGACGAGCCGCACTTCGGGGACGCGGATGCGGTCGTTGATACGAGGTTCGGCGCTGATGTGACCTCCTTGGGTCTAGTCACCGTCCGGGCGGGGTGCCCGGGCGGCAGCGCTGCGACCATCCCGCGGAGCTTGCGGCGTGGCTCATGCCGCCACGCACGAGAAAGGCCCCGCACGAGTGCCTGCGGAGCCCACCATGGCCACCGCCCGCCGCAGGCCGCGAAGCCCGCGCCAGATGGCGCCGTCACCGGCCGGAAGCCGCCCCGGCGGCCAGGTCACTGGCCCGGGGCTGCTCGCCCAGCCTGCCTCCCGGCCCGGGGGCCGGGAAAGCGGACCCGCCAGCCACTGGCCGGCCAGGTGGGAGGTGGTCCTCCACTTGCACGTCCAGCACGGGCATGCCGAACTGGTCGTCTGGTAAGACTAACAGCAAATCGCCGCCAGGGTATATTCCGCCGGCTGAGGCCGGGCCTCCCAGGGCGCGCGGGGCGGCAGGCCTGATGGCGTGGACGGTCAGCCCTGGTCGCTTCCGGGCGGGGTGGCCGCCCCCGCCGTCGTCGGCGGCGTGGTCGTCGGCGGCGTGGTGGTCGGCGGCGTGGTCGTGGGGGGTGTCGTCGTCGGCGGCGTGGTGGTGGGCGGGGTCGTGGTCGGCGGCGTCGTCGTCGGCGGCGCGGTCGTCGGCGGGTGTGACGTAGGAGAGGCCTTAGTCGCGGTCGGCGACGGATCCTTGCCTGGTTTCGGAGCCTGCGTCGGCTGCTGGCCCGTCTTGAGTGCTCCCGGCTGGCTGCCGCCGCCTGGCGAGCTGGATTTCGGCGATTTCTGGGACGGCACGGGCAGGATGCCTGACGTGGGCAGCATGCCGATCGGGGTGACCTGCGACCCGCCCCGGTTCCCGGACGGCCCCTGGACCGCCACCGGCGAGGTAGCCGCCGGGGTGGGCTGCGCCGTTGGCTCGGTCGCCGGGATCAGCGCCGCGCTTCCCGACGGCGAGGAGGAATGGTGCAGCGTGTTCGCGGCGAGCATGGCTCCCCCACCGAACACCGCGAACACCGCGACCAGCACGCCAGCCGCGGGGATGAACGTGGCCGGCCCGCGGGCCGCGGCCTGCGGGTCCAGCGGCGCCGGGAACCCGCTGCGCAGGAACGGCCCGGCCCGCTCGGCGACCGCGCCGCAGTAGCGCACCGCGTCCGCTGACCCGTCGGTGATCACGCCGAGCACCTGGTAGCGCAGGTC
>Ga0335078_10019113_pt1 | contig 10188 bp, 2 predicted proteins | sample Lox_Sample_32_FD_206711 | JGI IMG/M metagenome (GOLD analysis project Ga0335078, IMG submission 206711) | Soil microbial communities from Loxahatchee National Wildlife Refuge, Florida, United States - Lox_Sample_3.2 | ecosystem: Environmental > Terrestrial > Soil > Wetlands | place: USA: Florida...
GACCAACCCCGCGCGCAAACCTGACTTCGGCGACGCGCGTCTGCACCCCACCGCCGGAGCCACCGTCGTAGGCGCGCGGAAGTTCCTCATCGCTTACAACATCTTTCTAAACACGCCGAATGTCGATATTGCCAAAAGTATCGCCAAGGCAGTGCGTTTTTCCTCGGGAGGGTTGCGCTTCGTAAAGGCATCCGGCTTCCTTGTTCGCGGCCTGGCTCAGGTTTCAATGAACCTGACTGATTTTGAGCAGACGCCGCTCCATCGCGTCTTCGAGGTTGTGAAGCGCGAGGCTGAGCGCTATGGTGTCTTACCCATTTCCAGCGAAATTGTAGGCCTGATTCCGAAGCGAGCCATCGAGCAGGCGGCCGAGTGGTATCTCCAATTGGAGAACTTCGACTCCTCGCTGATCCTTGAAAACCGGTTGGCTGCGAACGTAAGTGGCAAGGGGTCTGTCGCGAGCTTGCATTCAGGAATCGAGCCGTTCATTGAGCAGCTTGCCGCGCCCACCGCAGTTCCGGGAGGAGGCAGTGCAGCCGCTGCAAGTGGCGCCATGGCAGCCGCTCTGGCTTCGATGGTTGCAGCCATGTCGCGCGGCAAAAAAGCATATGCGCAATATGATCCTCAGCTCGGTGAAGCGCTTGCGCGGCTTGCCCAGTTGCGCGATCAGCTGAAATTGGCCATCGATGAGGACGCCGATGCATATAGCGCAGTCGCCAAGGCATATAAGTCGGCGAAGGAAACTGCCGATGGCCAGCGCCCTATAAACTCTGCGTTGCAGCAGGCGGCGTCAGTACCGCTGAGTGTGGCAGAAAAATCTGCTGAAGTGGAGCGAATCGCCGAAACTTTGAAACCGATGACCAATCCGAACATGGCGTCGGACCTGGCGACTGCAATCGCCTTGGCGAGAGCCGCGATTGCCGGAGCAATCGCCAATGTGGAGATCAATCTTGCGTCGATCAAGCCCGATTCGGCCGAGAGCAAAGAGTTCGTCGACCAGGCAGGAAGCCGGGCTCAAGCGCTGAAGGCTGGCGCTGCATCAGTTTCTGACTCGTGATGGCTCAGCAGTCTCTGGGGCACGCCGAAACCATTCGTACGCACTGCTACGGCTCCTGAATCGTGAAGGTGATGGTCTCATTGAGGCCAGGCCCGGTTAGGACAATTGAGGCCTGATACGTTCCTGCAGGCGGAGTCGCCGGTCCGCTTTTCCCGATGCATGATGAAATCATCGGCAGACCGCATAGCAGAATCAGCAGCCACAGGGTTCCTTTCTTCGATTTCCCATTCTTCCGGCGCAAGACAAATACCCAAGCCGGCAGCCACATCACCGCGCCGAAGGCCACTCCTCGGGAAGCCACGGCCCAGGGCAGAGCACCCCGCTCAAGAGAAGCACTCGTGTTCTTGACCGGCTCGATGGTCAGCGTAGTGCTGGCAGTGCTGCTGGACGCAAAATTCAGACTGCTGGGACTGAAGCTGCACGTGATGTATTTCGAAAGGCTGGCGGGCAGGTTGCATTCAAGCGCAATGGTCCCGGTGAAGTCCGTCGCATTGCATGTAATCTGTGCTGTTGCCGTGTCGCCGGACAAGATAACCGTGGGGACGGTGCAGCTCACGCTGGGCGGAAGAAGCGCGATTCCCGAAAGTTGCACTTGCTGCGGGCTACCGCCGGCGTTGTCCGCCACATTCAACGTCGCCGTCTCGGAGCCGGCCGAGAGGCTGGGGGTGAACTTGACGCTGATCACGCAATTTGACCCGGCTGCTACGCTCGTACCGCACGGATTGGTTTGCGAGAAGTCCGTGGCATTCGCCCCTGTGATATTAATGCCCGTTCCGGTGATGCTGAGTGCGGCGCTTCCGGTATTGGAGAGCGTAACGGTATGCGCCGCCGAAGCCGTGCCCGATGGCTGCGCAGCGAAGGTTAGAGAGCTGGGGTTCAAGCTAACGACAGGCGCAGCAGGCGTCACCGTTAGAGGGGATGGTGCGAAAACGCTGTTGCCGAGCGAATCGGTGACTGTGACGTTGACCAGGAATTCTCCGGCTGTGGTGGGGGTGCCGGAGATGACACCTGTGCTTGAGTTGATCGTCAGCCCCGGTGGCAGTCCCGTTGCACTCCATGTATAAGGCGGTGTGCCACCGCTGGCAGTAAACAACGCAACAGGGGTATATGGCACGCCGACGATCCCGATGGTCGCGGAAGCAGCGGTGGTGATGTTCAGGCCAGTCGTAACGCTGACAGTGTCACTGACCGTGATTGGCTCCGAGTGGCTTACGTCAATGCTTTGGACCTCGGTTTCGCTGTCATCTACGGTCACAGTCTCCGAGTCGCTCACGCTAATGCTCTGGACTTCGGTTTCGCTGTCACTTACGGTGATGGTCTCCGAGTCGCTCACATCTATACCTTGGATCTGTGTTTCACTGTCGGACACGGTGATGGTCTCGTTATCCGTGACCTGGGCGGGCCCTGAAACAGAGCTGCTGCAGGTGACCGAGACGTTGCTGATGTTAGCCGAAGCAACAGTGCCCGAGCCGTTGGTGACTGTGCAAGCCTCCCCGGTGGGCTGCGTGCCGACGGTGACGGCATACATTGCGCTCGAATAAAGCGCCGTGGGAAAGGTGAAACTGGTATTCGAGGAGACGGTCACGGAATCACCACCGTTGTCGAGCAAGGTTACCGATGTTCCGCTTTGCAAGCCGCTCACGCTACCGCCGATGGTGTAAGTCGGAGAAGTGGAGCAGCCCGGCGGGGGCGCAACGTAGTCGATGACCCCTGATTGAATCGCATACACATAGCCCGAAGTTGAGTTCACAACCGGGTAACCGATCAGCACGGGATTTGCCGCGCTGCCGGCAACCTGGGTCAGCGAGAGAGGGATACCAGCGCACAGGGGCGACGTAAAGGCGAGACCGCCGGCCGAATAGATGCTCGCCGACAGTGCCAGTTCAGTGGACACTGGGTTGTAGTTCATCCGGCTCCAGGGCACTGATTCGCCGAGATTCGGCATGGTTGTGCTGGAGCTGAGCACGGTTTCCTGCGGGCTGGCTGCGGGAGAAAGGTTGTATTTGAGCAGCAACCCCGGAGTCGTCAGAGAGCTCGAATTAAATCCAAAGGCGTACACAACATTGTTGGCGGTATCTAGGTCGGCACCGCCCATGGCCGTGTATTGAGAGACAGCGGAGATTGTTGATAGCCCGGCGCCTGGCGTAATGTCCACGTCGTTGTTGTATGTGAAGGGATTTGTGGTGTTGGTGAAGAAGCTGAACTGCGTCGTGTCGAGAATGGTGATAGGAACACTGATATTGTCAGAGGCACTGGGATTCTCATTCACAAGCACAAGCTTACCCGCGCCATTGTCGAGCAGAGTTCCCACGTTGAGCGTCGTCGCCTTTCCGGCGTTGTTGTAGCCCACCACGTGTTGCATATTGCTCGCCGGCGTTGCGCTGTGGTTCGGGTCGTAGACAAAAAAGCCCCCCGTCGCATATGTTCCAACCGTTCCGTAAGCGGATCCGCCCAGATCGTTGATATAGAGCTGATGATTCGACGGGTCGATGACCATCGGTCCGTATTGGGTAGAGTAATCCAGGGTGAGCTCGACGGGCGTGGGCAGCGAAGAGGCAGACCAGGGAGCAGTGGGCACAATGTAAAGCGCATCGGTAATTCCGCCGCCGTACGCCATCATGACGTACATGTTCCCCAGTTGCGAAGAGATTGCCGTTGGGTCTACGTCCATCTGCATGGTCCCGTACGAAGCGCCACTGAGCTGCAGCAACGGACCCTGGGTGCAGGCGCCAGTTGTCTGGTTGATGGATTCGTAGGCCGCGTAGAGCCCGTTGCCGGTGAGCATCGCCAGATAGATATTGCTATTTGCGAAATCGACGAAGATGGCTCCGCTTGAAACCGTAATGCCCGCACCGGAAACCGTGTACGCCGGGCAACCCTGTCCAGACAAGATCGCCCCATCCTGCAGCAGGCTCACCGACGAGTCGGTATTGAGCACGGCGTTGTAGCTGAGGCCCGGTGCGTTGTTCTGATTGATGGCCAGCGCGTTGCTGTCGCCGCTAATTGTCCCAAGGATCGGAATAATGCCCCGAACCACATTGAGCGATGCCGTGTTTGAGCTTTGCTGGTTCAACGCGTCGCCGGAGTAGGCGGCCGCGATCGTGTAACTCCCAGCTGAATCCTCAACAAAGTTGCACACCGCCTGCCAACTCCCCATGTTGATCGCAACGTTGACCGATGAGCAGAGCGTGACCGGAGAGAATGAGCTGGACGGTGACGCCGCGAAGCTGACCGTTCCCGTTACGCTGGGGATGACGTTCGACGGGGTAATGGTGGCCGTCGCCGTGAGGGACGCCCCAGTGGTAGCGGGGGTGGGGCTGAGGGTAATGGCCAGAGAAGTGGGCGCTGGCTCGGTGAAAACGCCCTGTGCCACATTGCTGGCGATCTGCGTGCCGCTGACCGTGGCGACTTCGATGGCGTTGATCAGCGTAAATTCGCCTATGGTAAGGCTCAACGTGCACGGAGAGCTGCATGGCGTTGACTCGAGCCCCGGCTGTGCTCCGTCCAACGTGTAGTAGACCGCATCGCCACTATTGACAGCGCTGATGGTAACTGTCTGGCTACCCGGCGCCTGGGTGAACTGCGGCGCCGGTGTCGGTGTCCACTGCGGTGTATCAATCAGCCATAGTTGCCCATTCACTTCGTCCATCAGATAAGCCGATTGCGCGCTCGAGTTCACAAACAGGTGGCCGCCGCCGTTGTTGGGAATCGTTGCAGAGAGCGTAACCTTCTGCGATCCGGCATCCCAAAGTCTCACAAATCCACCGTCCGTGGCGTCAGACCCCGAGATCCATGCCTGATAACTCCCCGTGTCCGGCTCGGCATCATAGACATGCGGCGAGGCCGGCGTCGCGCCTGAACCGAAGACCGGGATGGTAACCGAACGTAGCGTGTTGTTTTCCGGCGCCACGCCGCCAATCCCGGTCACCATCGCCGCGTGCGACGATGGATCGCTCGTAAGGCCGTCAAAATCCGTGGTGTAAAAGGCTTGGTTTGGGATGTCGACTGACGTGGTCATCGGGGGCCATGTATAGGACACTGGCGCAGTGATGAAGTTTGGCGTGAACTGGAAGATGTCGTACACATTGTAGGATTGGCCCGATCCCGGATTAATGGAGGCCGCACCGGATGCGATCAGGCTTCCCGATAGAGGATCCGCCGCAATCGAATTGGCGATGAAAGCCGGTTGCAGAACCTCCTCGTTGAGTGGAAAGGGTGCGATGGTCGCCGTGAGCGCGCCGGTCGTGGGATCGGGCGCCATGGTGATGAGCGCCTCTTCATTTGCGCCGCCGGCCCCGGAATCAGCAACACCGTACACCACATCGGAGTTGGCGCCCACACTGAGAGAATTCACCGGGTAACCGGCGTTTCCAATCAGATACGGAGCCGTTCCACCGCGCACTGCGCTCACCTTGGTTGCATTGGGGCCGCCCGCGTACACCTCGTTCAGGGAAACATCGATTGCCAGCAAACTCGCGTTGGGGTTGTCGAGTGAGGCGCTGCCTACGACGGTATGCGTCGAGCCGTCGATCGCATAAAGTCTTCCGTCCGTGGTGTTGCTCACATAGATCAGGTTGCGCGTCGAATCGACCACCATCGTGAGCGTCGACCCATTGGCCGCTTGTCCTGCCGCGCCCACCGTCATTGAGGCGATAATGCGCTCATAGCCGGGACTGATCACGCTCGCACCGGTGTTGATCACGTTGACGGTGTTTGTTCCCGTCACATAATAGAAATCCCCGCTGACTGGGTTTAGTGCCCCCTGCAATGAGCCGTTGGTCGCGCTTGAACTTTGCGGCACGCTTGGATTGACAAGGCTTAGCGCCGTTGGGCCTGCAGTCAGCAAATGAATCCTGCGCACACGCTGATTTTCCGAGTCGGCAAGGTAGATGTAGCTGTTGGCCGGGTCGAGCGCAATGCCTGCTACGCCATCCACGTATGCCAGTGTGCTCGGCCCGCCGTCTCCGTAGTAGCCTAGCGAGCCGGTACCGGCGATGACCGTCGTTGTGCCGTTCGGCTGAACAAAATCCACGTACGAGGCGAGCGCGTAACTTTGAGCCCCTACGGCAATGTAGAAATTGCCGTTGGAATCGATGGCCAGGGCACTGCCATTCGTGAAGGTGTTATTGCTCGTGACACCTGTTCCGTTCTGAGTGATATCCCAAATGCTGCCGAAGCTGAACGAAGGCGCGCCCAGCCAGCCTTCCCCCGCCTGCGCGGCGAGGATTCCGTACAAATCTCCGTTGACAGGATTCACGGCAAGGGCCGGATATGCCTGGTCGAAGAGCCCTTCCACTGGAATTCCTGTGGTCCAGCCCGTACCGCCGGCGACAGGCGAGAACTGGTACACGTTGCTGGCAAAACCGCCGTCCGCAATATAGAAGTAGGCGCTGACGTAGACATTGCCCTTTCCATCGCAGGCAACGGCCACAGGATGCAGCGGACCAGCGCCGGCCCCTCCCCCCGAACTCGGAAGCGGCAGTGCGGAGAGGCTGCCACCTGAGTTCACTTCGTCGACGGTTCCCCCAGTGTCGTTTACTCCTCCGCCAACCACAAACGGATCGAGACCGTTGGACGCAACAAAAACATTGCCGTTGCACTGCGCGACCGCAACGGGATAGGCCAGAGGCGTGGGGCCGGTGCAGGAGTATTGCGTACTTGGAAGAATTCCCGCGAAAACGCTGGTCGTGCCATAGCGTGTCTTCCACACCACGCAGTTGTATGGGTCGGCGGTGTAGATATTGCCCGCGCTGTCTACGGCCACGCCGGTGGGCTCTATCAACGACGCTCCGCCCACGCTGCTGTCGTTCAGCGGCGGACCCGCAGCTGTGGTAATCACTCCCGCCTGTGCCCGCAGGAGGGTGGAGCAGAGCAGAAACAGCAGAAACGCGAAAGCCGGTAGGGACGGGAGGGCAGTGCGCTGGCGGGAGGCTGCAGCCGAGCAGGCCTTCACCGCGCTCACGTCACGGATTGTCGCCGGCCGTCTGCCCATCTCGCTTCCTCCTCGCATGTTGGCGCCCCCTATGGGGTGGTGCGCTCGCTAGAGTCATTGAAAGCTGATGGTGACCGTGACACTGACCGTCTGGCCGGCGCCAAACGAGGCGGCCGTGATCGTAGTTCCGGTGAAATACTGCACATTACTCGGGGCGAATTGCGTGCAGGCTGCGATGGCAATGTTGGTGGCGTAGCACTCCTGTAATGCGGTTTCGACCGCGCCAATGCTGCCGGAAGTGGACGCGACCACGCTCCCGGCCAAAACGATCGATCCGATCGGGTTGTTGATCGTGAGCCCGAGCGTTTGCAAGCACGTGCCGGCGGGCGCACTCTGACAGTTCAGGGTCGTGGCTCCTCCGAACGACGATGTGAGATCGGCTGCGAGGGGTACAGACTGAGGGGTAGGGTCGCCAGTCTCGCCGAGAACGCAGAAGTCCGCCGTGGAGCACGGAACCGGAAGAACAACCATCCACTGAGCCTTCACGGCGGCGCCGCCCAGAAGACTCATAATGAGCTGCGCGCCTTCCGCCCCTTCCAGTTTATTCTCGAACTCCCGCCGCGCGGTCACCGTCCCATCGGGGTTTTTCACCTCGATGACCCAATGGCCGTGGACTTTGATGCCCTCGTGGTTTCCACCGGGTTGGCGTTTGCCCGGCGCGGCCGGGTGCGCAGCCATCGCAGGCGTTGCGGCGGGCTGGGCAGCCATCTTGGCGGGTTGTGCTGCAGCGCCGGCAGCCTGGGCCCGGCAGATACCGACCAGGCCAGTAAGAGAGACGAGCAGAGCCGCTAGGCAGACTCCGTGACGGGCGAAACATTTGAGGACACTGCGCTTCATGCGACCTCCGTATGTGTGCCGCAGGCAATAGCAATGGCCCATGGTGGGGCCGATTTCGGGGTGCTGGCGGCAACTTGCGCAAAGTGTGCTCCCCGATCGCAACGCGAGCAATGGGCCGGGGCTGAAACCTATCTGTACTTCTTCTGTACTGGCCATAATTGCCGAGCGGCTCTTCCCGGTGTAGCCTGTAGACAAATAACTTAGCCTTTGTTCTTTGCCTTCCCCAAAGCAGAGAGTGGGCGCCATGCCGACCCGTTCGATCATGAAGTTCGGTCCCTTTGAGGTGGATACCTCCCTGGGAGAACTGCGCAAAGACGGCGTCCGCATCCCAATTCAGGAAAAGCCGTTGCGTGTGCTCGAGGCTCTCCTGGAGCGCCGGGGAGATCTGGTCACCCGGACCGAATTGCATCAGCACTTATGGCAGGGCGAAACTTTTGTCGACTTTGACACCGGGCTGAACACCGCGGTGCGCAAGCTGCGCTCCGCACTTGGCGATGAATCCGAATCGCCCCACTACATCGAAACCTTCCCCAAACGGGGTTATCGCTTTCTCGCGCCTGTGGAGTTTGTCAACGGCGCGGCTGCCCCGCAAACCGACCTGGCGCCGGGCGCGCCTTCGCAGGCGGCCGCTCCCGGTGCAAACAACGGTGCCCCTCAGCCCATCGCGCCGGCGGCTGCTGCACGATCACCGGGATTAAGCCGCTGGATCGGGCGCGTCGCACTCCTGGTTGCCACCATCCTGGTCACCGTGAGCGGAGTGGTTGCCTGGCTCACCTTCAGCCGTCCCGTCTACTCCTTCAACTCGCGTGATTCCGTACTGATTGCCGATTTCGAAAATCAGACTGGCGATCCAAGATTCGACCAGGCCCTCGAGACCGCATTCATCGTCAGCTTGGAGCAGTCGCGTCACGCAAATGTCTTCCCCCGATCCAGGTTTGCCTCGGTGCTGGCGCTCATGGGAAAGTCTCCGGGCGAAAAAATTACTCCGGCCGTAGGGCGCGACATCTGTCAACGCGAGAACATCCGCGGGCTCATCACGGCAAGCATCACGCGCACTGGGGAAGAATATGCGCTTTCCGCCGAACTGATCGATCCGCAATCGGGCGATACAGTGCGCTCATACTCCGAGCGTTCTTACGGCGAGGGCCATATTCTTGACGCTCTCGACGTCATCGCGGCCGACCTTCGCCGCGACCTCGGAGAGTCACTCTACCAGATTCACGAGAACACAAAGCCGTTGCCGCAGGTCACGACCGCGTCGCTCGATGCTTTGCGCGAGTATTCTGACGGCGTCGAGTTGTGGCACCAGGCGAAATACCAGGATGCTGTCACGCTGTTTCGCGCGGCCGTTCAAGTGGATCCCGACTTCGCTATGGCCCACGCTGCACTGGGAAATGCGTATTGGAGCTTCATCTACAACAATGCCAAATTAGGGGATGACGAATACCAGAAGGCTCTGTCGTTGACATCGAGGACAACAGAACGGGAACGGATGATTATTCAGGTCAACTATGTTGACAGCGAGGGACACTTCGACGAAGCGAACACGCTTTATCGAAGCTACTTGAAGAATTACCCTGATGATTGGCTCATGCTCGGTAGTTATGCCCGACTGTTGCGCACTCACGGCCATGCTGATGAGGCGATCGGTCAATACAAGGGAATGCTCCGCGTGGTTCCCAGTGATGCCAGAACCTATGTGGAAATGGCCACCGCATACAAGACGCTCGGCCGTTTTCAGGATGCGGTCGGCGCTTATACCCAGGCCTTTCAGATCGATCCCGCTTATCTGAATACGGGAGACGTCAGCCGCGAATATGGCATTGCGCTGATCGAAAATGGAGAAATCCAAAAGGCTGAGGCGGTCTTCACTTCGCAGCTCGCGGATAAGAAAACGCAGGAAAGCGGAATGCGTTCGTTGGCCCTTCTCGACCTTTACCGCGGGAAGTATGCGAGCGCCAGCAAACGGCTAGAGGAGGCTCTGGCGTACGATGAAGGCCTCAAGACTGAACCTCTGAGTGTGGCGCGCGAGCATTTGCAGTTGGCAATTGTGGCCGACGGCGAGGGCGATATCCGCACAGTACAGCGCGAACTCGATTCGGAGATGACTCAATTCAACAAACTATCCCCCAAAGTCATTCTTGGTGCATGGATCGGCGGAGAGTATGCGCGCGCCGGGTTGGCTCGTCAGGCAGAGCAGCTTGACAAGACAATAGAGCCCCTTGTCGATGGAAAGAACCCCGGGCAGGTGGCGTACGAACACTATCTACAAGGAGAAATCGCCCTGCTGCACGGCGAGAATGAT
>Ga0335078_10019114_pt1 | contig 10188 bp, 9 predicted proteins | sample Lox_Sample_32_FD_206711 | JGI IMG/M metagenome (GOLD analysis project Ga0335078, IMG submission 206711) | Soil microbial communities from Loxahatchee National Wildlife Refuge, Florida, United States - Lox_Sample_3.2 | ecosystem: Environmental > Terrestrial > Soil > Wetlands | place: USA: Florida...
CGCAAATTCGCTCAACGCCGCCGAAGGCTTGCGGTGAATCATAGTCGAAATGCGCACCACTTCGCGCCGGTACGTCCCGTCCACTGTCGCGATCAATTGGTCTCGCTCCGATTCGTACCGGTAGCCTGCCGGCGGGCCCGCCACCTGCGCCACCAACCGTTGCCGCGCCAGGTCTTCCATTAATTTCCGTGCCAGCTCGGCCGGCACATACAGTCGCTGGCTCAGGTTCTCCACCGTCCAGGGTTGCGGCCGGCTGTTCCACAGCAAGAGCAGCGCCTCCAGATGCGGCACGCTCTCGATCTCCGCCGCAATAAATTCGTAGACCTGCTCGTCGCCTGAGTGTAATTCGGCCATTTCGCCGCTTGCGCCGCTACCTCTGTCGGCCAACGCTCACCTGAAATTCTCAGCCCTGAATCTGCATGACCCTGCCAACTAGCTCGCCTGAGGCTTTCCGCCGGCGATTCCCACGATCCTGCTAGCTAGCCTTGAGGTTTCCGCCCGCCGATGGCCCACACTGCGCCTGCGCCCGCAATACCCAATTTCTAGTCCGACGGATTTATCCCAGATAGCTGAAAATGTAGATACGCGAATCGCTGTATTTCCATAAGGTTACTGCTGCCAACCCGGTGTTCCTGAGGAAGAACCGTCGAGAAGTTTTCCACAGCCCGTTCGAATGCTCTTCAAGTAAACTCTTGACAATCTATTATCAAGTATAGTAACATGCCTTGTGCTAGCGGCCCGCCAGCCCCGTCCTGCTCCACGTCGCACTCTCTCCCGCGTTCCTTTCCGCCCCTCCGCCACGCACCACCCGCCGCTTCTCCCTAAATCGCCTCGCCCCATTCCTCACTCCTTCGGCCTAAGTCCTGCTTGCCCTGAGCCTCGAAGGACTTGCCCTGCGCTAACCGAAACGTACGCACGAGGCTATCTCCTTTGTTTTCACACTATTCCGCACTCTTTCGTCACTCCGAAAAACGCAACTTCCGCATTTTCAATATCTTCCACACTCTTTGCACAAAACACCCGGGGTATGGGGTACCGCTCTCCGCGCCTTTGCTCGCCACTCGTCACTCGCAACTCATTGCTCGCCACTGCTTTTCCCTTCCACCATCGCGTCGTACGCTTCGCGCCTCGTCAACCCACGCTCTTTCGCCGCCAGCTTCAATGCTTCTTTGCGGTCCAGCTTGGCTTGGTGGATCAACTCTTCCACTCGCTCCGCCAAACTCTGCCGCGAATCCGCCAGGCTCGGCGACTCCGCCGGATCGGCAGGCCCAATGACCAGCGTAATCTCGCCTTTCGCGGGATGCTCCTCCAACGAAGCCGCCAACTCGGACAGCTTCCCGCGCCGAAACTCCTCATGCATTTTGGTTATTTCCCGAGCGATGCAAGCATGTCGGTCGCCCAACACGTCCCGCGCATCCGCCACACACTCGGCAATTCGATGTGGCGCCTCGTACAACACGATCGTTCGCTCCTCGATGCGCAGCCGTTCCAACGCGCGTTTGCGTTCGCCGCTCCGCGCCGGCAAAAATCCCACAAACAGAAACTCTTCGTTCGGCAAACCACTTGCGGCCAGCGCCGCCAAAATCGCCGAAGGCCCCGGCACCGGAATCACCTGCACATGATGCCGCAAACACAGCGTTACCAGCCGATGCCCCGGATCGGACACCAGCGGCATGCCCGCGTCGCTTACCAGCGCGATTTTCGCGCCCTGCTCGAGCGCAATCACCAGCTCCGGCGCTCGCGTAATCTCATTGTGTTCGTGATAGCTGACCAACGGCTTGCGAATTTCGTGGTGGTTCAGCAGCTTTTGCGTGCGCCGCGTATCTTCGCACGCAATCTGATCGACTTCTTTCAATATGCGCAACGCGCGCAACGTGATGTCTTCGAGGTTGCCGATGGGCGTGCCGACAAGATATAAGCACCCTAAAGCCTGGCCCGTATTGTCCGCTGCACCGCTCACGTTCCAGAGTCTAGCATGCGGTGCCGGAGCGATTTGGGCGCGTGCTATACTTTTGCGTTTGGAGACTACGCGCGAGGAGCAGCTGTGCCACTGTACGAATACCAGTGTCTGAAATGCGGCCGCAAGACTGAGAAAATCGAGTCCGTTTCCGGCCCGCATCTCAAAAAATGCCCGCACTGCGGCGGCAAAGTTGAGTCTTTGATCAGCGCGCCCGCCATTCAGTTCAAAGGCTCGGGTTGGTACGTTACGGATTACGCCGGCAAATCGCCCAAGGCGGAAAGCAAAGACTCCAGCGCGTCGGACGCGAAAGACACCGGCAAGGAGTCGGCCAGCAAAGACGCAGCCGCCAAAGATTCCACGTCCAAGGATTCCGCGGCGAAAGATTCCGGAACGAAAGACAAAAAGCCTGCGAAAAAGAAGTGACCCGAGCAACCATGCCCGAGAAGCCACAATCGAGCGGCGCGTTTCGCAGAGTGCGCAAAGCGGTTTTGCCCGCCGCCGGCCTCGGTACGCGTTTTCTTCCCGCCACCAAAGCGCAGCCCAAAGAAATGCTCACCGTGGTGGACAAGCCGCAGATTCAGTACGTCGTCGAAGAGTGCATCGCTTCGGGTATCGAGCACATCATCATTGTTACCGGCCGGGGCAAGAATTCCATCGAGGATCATTTCGATCACAACCCGCTGCTCGAACGCTTCCTCGAAGACAAAGGCAAAAAAGACCAGGCCAACATGGTGCGCGAAATTAGCGACCGGGTGCAGGTCAGCTACACGCGCCAAAAAGAGCCGCTGGGACTCGGCCACGCCGTGCTCGTCGCGAAAGACTTGGTCGGCGACGAGCCTTTCGCGGTTCTCCTTGGCGACGTTTTGATTCCCGGAAAAAATCCCGCTACTAAACAGCTCATTGATGTTTGGAACGCCACCGGAGTTGGCGCCATCGCGGTCGAAGAAGTTCCGAAAGAAAAAACGAATCTGTACGGCATCGTGGACGGCGAAGCCGCTCCGGAGGGGCCCTTTGGCGCGCGCTTGCTGCGCATTCGCGACCTCGTGGAAAAACCCAAACCGGAAAAGGCGCCTTCCAATCTCGCTATCACCGGCCGCTACGTGCTTCCGCCGCAAATTTTCGATTGCCTCGAACGCACCAAGCCCGGCGCGGGAAACGAAATTCAATTGACGGACGCGCTGCGCCTTCTCGCGCAGGAACATGGCCTGTGGGCCTACATTTACGAAGGCATTTCGTACGACGCCGGCGACAAGCTTGGTTTTTTGAAAGCCACCGTCGAACTCGGCCTGCAAAACGAAGAACTCGGCGCGCCGTTCCGCGAATATCTGAAGACGCTGAAACTATGACCTGAGAGCGCCAAACTCCGTTTGGCGGTTTCACGCTAGTGGAGCCGAAAGCAAAGCCGCTCGCGCCGCGATGAAAGTTAGAAAAGAAAGCACGAAACCATTGGAATTGAAAGTATGACCCGCATCCTCGGGATCGAATCTTCTTGCGATGAAACCGCTGCCGCCATCGTCGCCGACGGCCGCGAAATTCTCTCCAGCGTCGTCGCCTCCCAGATCGACATTCACCGAAAGTATGGCGGCGTCGTCCCCGAGCTTGCGTCGCGCGAACATCTTCGCCAAATCGTTCCCGTCGTCCGCGAAGCGCTCGCGCAAGCCGGTCTGCAGTTCAACGATCTCGACGCGATTGGCGTCACGCAAGGTCCTGGCCTGGTCGGCGCGCTCCTCGTCGGCATCACCTACGGAAAAACGCTCGCCGCCGCTTTGGGCAAACCGCTCGTTCCGGTCAATCATCTCGCGGGACACGTACACGCCGTTTTTCTGGAAGCCTTCAAAGCGGGCCGCGCGCCGAAGGTTCCAGCCGTTTGCCTCATCGTCTCCGGCGGTCACACTGTTCTTTATGAAGTGAAACCAACCTCCGGCGCGACCGAGAACGGTTCCATCGGCGCTGAAACGCTGTTGACCTATCGCAAGATTGGCCAGACGCGCGATGACGCCGCCGGCGAAGCCTACGACAAAGTCGCCAAACTGCTCGGCCTCGGCTATCCCGGCGGACCAATTCTCGACCGCCTCGCTGCGGCTGCCGGCGATGCTCCGGCACCGGTGAAATTCGGTCACATTAAAACGCGCGGCAATCCGCTCGATTTTAGTTTCAGCGGACTCAAAACCGCCGTGTTGTACCACGTGCGCGAGCATCCCGAATACGCCGCGGAAATTCACACCCGCGAAGAAGCCCTGCAACGCGGCGAACGCAAATTCGAGCAGCTCCTCCCGCTCTGCTCACCACAAACGCTTGGCCTGGTTCGCGAATTTCAAAACACGGTCGTGCGCGATCTGGTCGAGCGCACCATGCTCGCCGCTGAACAGCTCGGCGTGAGCACCGTGCTCGTTTCCGGCGGCGTCGCCGCCAATTCGCAGCTGCGCACCACCTTCGAAGAACGCGCCAAGGCCAAATCCCTGGATGTCTTTTTCCCCAGCCGCGCGCTCTCTACCGATAACGCCGCCATGATTGCCGCCGCCGCCTATGAACAATTCCAAGCCCATCACTTCGCCGACACCTTCCTCAACGCCGATCCCAGCCTCGCTTTGTCCTAGAGGGCTGCCGTCACCTCGACGCCCTGTCGCGCATCGAAACCGGAATCTCGCTCAACCGGAGCGACAACTACAAGTACGAGGTGCAGTCATGGCGGCAATCTACGGCGGGAAAGAGTTGGCGGCAGCCTTTCGGACAGTTCGCAAAAACACCATCCAGGTAGCGGAAGACATCCCGGAAGATAAGTACGACTATGTGGCGGCGCCGGAAGCACGGTCCGTCGCGCAGATGCTGGTGCACATCGGGGTTTCGCCACGCGTTTGGGAGATTCAGCATAAGGAGCAGCGCGTAACCACGTTGGTTGGCTTTGACTTTCTGAAGCTGCGCGATGAGATCGTGGCGGAAGAAGCGAAGCCACGAACCAAGGCGGAAATCGTGGCGTTGCTGCAAAGCGAAGGGGAGAAGTTTGCTTCCTGGCTCGAGACGCTCACTCCCGAATTTCTTGCCGAGATGGTTGTTGATCCCGATGGAAAAACAACGAAGAGCCGGCTCGAACGCCTCCTCGCACCGAAAGAGCACGAAATGCACCACCGGGCGCAACTGATGCTCATCGAGCGGCAACTGGGCGTCGTGCCGCACGTCACGCGACAGTTTCAACAATTCATTGCGCAAATGCGCGCCGCAAAAGCCTGAGCGCTGCTGGACGCGGACGGTAACGAACGAGGCGCATATCTTCGGCCAGAATGATATCCTCGGGCGGGACCGTGAAGCGGAGAAGTTTTTCTCGGTGGGTGGGGTGGTGCTGCGCTGCCAGCTTTGCCGCGCTCGGATGCAGTTCTGCCTGCGCGCAAGAACGCCCCGCCTTGCAGCAACAAATCCTCCAACCTGAGCCGCCACCGCCTGCGACCGAAAATCCAACGCCACCGACCGAAGTTTTGCCCACGTCGCTTTGGCCCAGCACGGCTCTTCCGCAGGTGCCGAGCGATCCGGTGCAGGCAGCTGCGGCGAATCTTCCGCAAACCTGCATCGAACCCGCACCGATGGTGCGCCTGGAAGACTATCAAGGCCCGTTTCAAAAGGTGGTCGGCTTCTTTGCTGGCAGAGTAGAACGCGCAACGGTGTATCCGCCGCACGCGCCGCACTACAAACCGGGGGCGCGGCTATGCACGCTCCTGGTCAAGGACAAGTTTGTTCTGTTCCTCGCGGACTCCGTCGATCCAGGGACGTTTTTGTCGTCGGCATTCGATGCCGGGTTGGACCAGGCGCAGAACGCTGCGCCGAGTTATGGACAAGGCGCGCAAGGATACGGCAAGCGTTTTGCGGCGGAGATGGCCGGCGAAGCTACCGGGCGTTTTTTTGGCGACTTTGTTTATCCGTCCTTATTCCGAGAGGATCCGCGCTATTACCGGATGGGAAGCGGACCAGTGGGAAAGCGGCTGCTGCATGCAATCGGTCATGCCGTGCTGGCCCATCGCGACAACGGAAATGTGATGTTCAATTTTTCGGAATGGTTCGCCACTACCAGCAGCGTCGTGTTGGCGAACACGTATCACCCTGACAATCGTCGCGGCGTCGGTCCCGCAGCCGGCTGGGTCGCCGAGGATGTCGCTGAAGATGTAGGTTTTGACGTGTTGCGCGAATTTTGGCCCGAGATTTCTCGCAAGTTCCGGCTGCCGTTTCGCGGCGAGCCGGCAATCCTCATACGGCCAACTCCTTCCACAACGCCATGAAGAGTGGCCCGCCTCATCGCAGGCCCCGCTGTGACTCGCGCTTGACGAGCGTGCGTTGTGGGACCAGAATGCGCCGGGCCTAAACTGGTTCTCGGTTTTTGTTTAGGATGCCTCCAGTGGAGGAGCTTCATGTTTCTCGGACGGAACACTGAGGGATCTCCGGCGCAGCGAATGTCGTTCGCTCGCGGAGTTGTTGCAGTAGTGGGCCTGCTGGCGGCGCCCTTCGGCATAAAGGCGCAAGATGCCACGCAGCAGTTGCTGCAGATCTTGGCGGATGCCCCGGGGCCGCCGGGATACGAAGAGCCAGTGCGTAAGATCATGGTCGAGCGGATGACGCCGTTGGCCGACAAAATCAGTTATGACGGCCTCGGTTCGGTGATCGCCACGCAGGGAAGCAGCGGACCGCGGGTGATGATTGACGCGCACATGGACGAATTGGGCGCCATGGTTCGCCGCATCACGCCGGATGGATTCCTGACGATGCAGATGCTCGGCGGCTGGTTGGATGAAGCATTGGTTGATCAGCGCTGGGTGATTTGGGGCTCGAAGGGGCCGGTGAAAGCAACGTCGGGAATTCGTGATGCGCACCTCACCGGCGCTGGCGAACGCGACAAGCTCATCAACACGCGCGATCTGATTTATCTCGACGTCGGCGCGAAAAATGCAGAAGAAGTGAGGCAGATGGGCGTGCAACCCGGTGATCCGATTGTGCCGGACGCGCCATTCACCGTGCTGAACGGTACGCAGAACTACCTAGGCAAGGGTTGGGACGATCGCGCGGGGCTGGCGGTGATTCTGGAAGTGATGAAGCGATTGCAGCATGGTGCGCATCCAAACCAGCTTTTGTATGCGGCCACCGTGCAGGAAGAAATCGGCTTGCGCGGCGCGCACACGGCGGCGGAAGTAGCGAAGCCGGACGTGGGTATCGCGCTTGAAGCAGGAGTAACGCACGACGTCGTTGGCGCGAAGCCGGACGAAGCGCAAGAAGTGCTCGGCGGCGGGCCCGGCATGTTTCTGTACAACACGAGCCAGCAGCCCAACCGGAAGTTCGTCGCGTTAACCAGGCAGACGGCCAAAGAGAAGAGCATTCCGCTGCAGGAAGAACTGGTAATCGGCTACGGCGATGATGCCGCCGAAATTCAGAAGAGCAATGGCGGCGTGCCTACGGTGACGCTGGTGGTTCCGACGCGCTACACGCACGCGCACAACGGCATCATCAACCGCGCGGATTTTGACCGCACGGTCGAACTCCTGCTGGCGTTAATTCAACATCTGGATGCAGCCACCGCAAAGCAGTTGCGCGATTTTTCGCCGGCACCATGAGGCCATTCAGACTCAACGACGCGGACTGGTTGAAAATGTAGGGGCGGGCTTCAGCCCGTCTGCGATTGAAGATTGGCCCAGGCCGCTCCCATGCGCGAGGATTTATCCGCAGAGAAATGCCACTCCCAATCCGAACGCGATTCCAGGTAGCGAGCGATCAATCGCTGCTAGTGTACTTCGATTCGTCCCACTCCAGGGAGCAGCAATCGCAAATCTCCAAAGCTGTGCATGAGCAGGTGCGCAGGCTGGTGCGCTTGTTGGAAGCTGAGCCGGTGCCAGGAGTGCGCAATGTGCATCCAGGCTACGCGTCCGTTTTGGTGAATTTTGATGCGCTACAGCTACGACCCGAAAAGCTGCAAGAAATTCTTGGCGGATGCCTCGAGCGGATGGAAAAAGTCACGCTGCCGGAGCCGCGCGAAGTCGAGATCCCCGTTTGCTATGGCGGCGAATACGGGCCGGATTTGCAGAGCGTCGCTGAGTTGCGCGGACTCACCACGCAACGCGTCATCGAGTTGCATGCTGCGCGCGAATACCTCGTCTACTTTCTCGGATTTGTGCCGGGCTTTGCCTATCTCGGCGAATTGGCCAGTGAATTGGTTACGCCGCGGCTGCCGGCTCCGCGCAAAAGTGTGCCCCCCGGCAGTGTCGGCATCGCCAAAAATCAAACAGGCGTGTATCCAGTTGCGACGCCGGGCGGCTGGCGATTGCTGGGACGCACTCCGCTGAAAATATTTCAGCCGGATCGCAAGGAGATGAGCCTGCTGGCGATTGGCGATCGCGTGCGTTTTGTCTCGATCTCGCGCGAAAAATTCGCGAAGCTGGAACGCGCATGAAGCTAATGGAAGTGCGCGCGCCGGGTTTGTTGACCACCGTGCAGGATTTGGGCCGCGAGGGATTTGGGCCGCTGGGAGTTTCCGCTTCGGGCGCGGCGGATTCGGTCGCATTGCGCATTGGAAACCGCTTGGCTGGCAACGACGAAGGCGCGGCGGGACTGGAAATGACGCTGCTGGGCGGCACGTTTCATTTTCCCGACGGCGGAGTGGTTGCTCTCGCGGGCTCGGATTTTTTCGCCAAACTGGATGAAGTTCCGCTAGCCCCATGGACGTCGGCGGCAGTCAAGCCGGGGCAGACACTGACCGTAGGAGCCACGAAAACCGGCGCACGTTGCTACTTGTGTGTGGAGGGCGGAATCGAAGTACAGCGTGTGATGGGTAGTGCCTCAACGCATTTGTTAAGTGGGTTGGGTGGAATGGAAGGCCGAGCGCTACGCAAAGGAGATGTCCTGAACGTAGCCGCGCCGAGGCAGACGTTTCGAATGTTTCGCAAGCGCACTGTAGACGGCCGCGTGTTGGAGAAGCTTAAGCCGCGGAAACTCCTTCGTGTAACCGATGGGCCGCAAAGCGACTGGTTTCGAGAAGAGGCCAAGCGCGTCTTCTACGGAAACACCTTCCGCGTGACAGAAGAATCCAATCGCATGGGGGTTCGCCTCGACGGAGCGCCGCTAACGGGAACCGAAACGGGCGAGATGATCTCCGAAGGTGTTTCGCTGGGCGCGGTGCAAATCACGGCGGGGGGACTGCCGATTATTTTGTTTGTCGAACAGCAGACGACCGGCGGTTATCCAAAAATTGCGAATGTCATTGCGGCGGATATGCATAGCGTCGGTCAGTTGCGGCCCCGCGACGAAATTCGCTTCGAGCGCGTCGAGATGCACGCGGCAGTGGCGCTGCTGGAGGAGCAGGAGAAATGGCTGTGCTCGAAAGAACTGATCCTCGAATGAGAATTCTTCGAGCGTGAGACTAGCGTTATGCTGGCAGTGGAGACGGAGTCTCTCAAGAGAACCATGTCGCTTCGACGATCAGCCTGGCTACTGCCGCTTCTAATGTTCGTCCTCGCCGGCCTTGGGAGTTTTCCAGCCCAAGCGAAGCAGAGCGGCCAAGCCGTGGATGCGGCGAACGGTGACTTTGCCGGAACGGTAGATCCCGGGAACGGCCGTAAACTGTATCTGGAATGTCACGGCTCCGGCACCTCGACAGTGATCCTCGAATCCGGGCTGCGCACGCGCGGGGACAATTGGAGCCGCGCTGACCTGCTGTCGCACGGCGGAGAACCGGTGCTGCCGGCGGTCGCCAAGTTTGCGCGTGTGTGTACTTACGATCGTCCAGGAACAACACTGAATCCTGGAGAGGTTAGTCGCAGCGACCCTGCTCCGATGCCGCGCACGGCGCTCAACGTGGTGCGCGACTTGCACATGCTGTTGCATGCCGCCAACGTGCCCAGCCCTTACGTTTTGGCCGGGCACTCCTTCGGCGGCTTGTTTGTGCGGTTGTACTGCCTGCTGTATCCCGAAGACGTGAGCGGATTGGTTCTGGTGGACGCCTTGGCGGAACAGATTCAGCCGTTGTTCAGCGCAGCCGACTGGAAGACGTTCGTGGCCCTGAACTCTGGCCCTCTACCAGGATTTGAAAACTACACCGCGCTGGAAACGCTGGATTTCGAAATGAGTTTTCAGCAAGTCACCCGCGAACTAACCGACCCGAACAATCCGCCTCCCAAAAAGGTACCGACCGTGATCCTGGTGCGCGGGCTGCCGGTGAAATTGCCGCCAGGAACGCCGCCCAAATTCGGGCCGGTGCTGGA
>Ga0335078_10019115_pt1 | contig 10188 bp, 10 predicted proteins | sample Lox_Sample_32_FD_206711 | JGI IMG/M metagenome (GOLD analysis project Ga0335078, IMG submission 206711) | Soil microbial communities from Loxahatchee National Wildlife Refuge, Florida, United States - Lox_Sample_3.2 | ecosystem: Environmental > Terrestrial > Soil > Wetlands | place: USA...
TCGTGCGGCCCGCCGTGCTGCGGATGCAGGGCCACACCGCGCTCTTCCGCCCGACGGTGCGCGTCGTCGCGGAGGACCCGATCCGCACGCCGGGGCGGCTGACGCATTTCCTGCGTGCCGTCGCGCTCGAGACGCCCGACGGCTGGCGCGCCCGGCTGACGGGCCCGCAGGGATCGGGCATCCTCACCTCGATGGCGCGAGCCAACGCCCTGCTCATCGTGCCCGAGGCGGTGGAGGAGCTTCCGGCGGGCGCGAGCCTGGCGGCCCTGCTGCTCGACGACGGTCGGGCGATGACGGACCAGCCGCCGGTGAGGGATGCGCCGTGAGCGGGGAGATGTGCCAGCGCAAGTTGAGGGACCAGGGCGTGAGAGGCGGGGTCGCACCGTCTCACGTCGTTCCACCTCTCACCTCTCCCTTGCCGCACTCGACGCTCACCCCTCACTTCCCACCTTCCCACGAGGCCCTCACGTGAAGATTCCGCTGACGCCCGAGCTGTTGGATGCGCTCAGGATCGCCAGGCACATCCCGCCCGACGTGCAGCGGGAGATCGACGCGGTGCGGCCGGGCCAGGGGGCCCTCGAGCTGCAGCTCTCGGAGGACGAGGGCATGGAGTTGTCGGAGCTGCTGCAGTGGCACGTGCGCACCGATCCGTCCACGGGGCGCCCGACCGCCGAGACGGCACCCTACGCGGAGATCATCCGCCTCATCGGCGACGCCCAGCTGTGAGCGCGGCGGCCGGCGACCCGTTCGTCCCGCTCCTCGTGTTCGCCGGCATCGGCGCGGCGATCGGGACGGGCATCTACCTGTCCTACGCCTTGGAGAGGCGGCGGACCGCGGGGTTGGCCGACGCATGCCTCCGGCTGGGGCTCGCCTTCCAGCCCCAGGTCCCGAAGGAGCAGATCCCCACGTTCGGGACCTTCCACCTCTTCAACCTCGGCCGCGGGCGTAAAGGCTGGAACCTGATGACCGGCACGGTGGACGGCGCCGCGGCCTCGCTGTTCGACTATCGCTACACGACGGGCGGCGGGAAGAGCTCGCACACCTGGACGCAGACGGTGGCCGTCTTTCCCGCCGCGGGCGCGCTCCCGGAGTTCCTGCTGTCGCCGGAGCACTGGTGGGACAAGATCGGCGAGTTCCTCGGCCACCGCGACATCAACTTCGAGGCGAGCCCGGAGTTCTCGCAGCACTACCTGCTCAAGGGTCCCGACGAGGGCGCCATCCGAACCGCGTTCGGCGCCGAGGCGCTGGGGTTCTTCGCGCAGCACCAGGGCTGGTACGTCGAAGTGAAGGGCGGCGCCCTCGCGATCTACCGCGTGGGCCACCGCCCCAAACCGGAGGAGCTGCCGGCGTTCCTGGCGGAGGTCGGCGCCGTCCGCCGCGCGGTCGTGCACGACGACTGAGGCGCGACCGGGCGCGGGGGTGCCGCGTCCCGGGGATCAGCCCGCCCGCGCCTTCGCGACCTCCTCGGTGAGCCGCGGCACGATCTCGAACAGGTCGCCCACGATGCCGTAGTCGGCCACCTGGAAGATCGGCGCGTCCTTGTCCTTGTTGATCGCCACGATGACCTTGGCCGTCTTCATCCCCGCCAGATGCTGGATCGCACCGGAGATGCCCACCGCCACGTAGAGCTGCGGGCTCACCGTCTTGCCCGTCTGGCCCACCTGCTCCGCGTGCGGCCGCCAGCCCGCGTCCACCACCGCGCGCGAGGCGCCCACCGCCCCGCCCAGAGCCTGCGCCAGCTTCTCGATCAGCGCGAAGTGCTCCGGCCCCTTGAGGCCGCGGCCGCCCGAGACCACCACGGTCGCCTCCGCCACGTCGAGCTTGCCCTGGCCCGCCGCCTTGACCTCGCGCACCGTCACCCGGGAGGCCGTCACGGCCGGCACCTGCGAGACCGCGCCCACCTTCGCGGCCGCGCCCGGCGCGAAGGTGTTCGGCCTGAGCGAGACGACCGCGAGCGGCGCGTCGAGCGTCAGTTGCTGGATCGCCTTGCCCGCGTACACCGGGCGCGTGGCCGTCACCTTGCCGTCCGCGAAGGCGACGCCCGTGACGTCCGTCGCCAGGGGCGCGTCGAGGCGCGCCGCGATGCGCGGCGCCAGGTCCCGGCCCGCCGCCGTCGCCGACACCAGCACCGCGCCGTACCCGCCCGCCTTCGCCACCGCCGCCGCCGTGCCCGCGTAGCCGCACGGCGAGTAGTTGGCGAACGAGGCGTCCCCCGCCACCAGCACGCGGTCGGCCCCAACGCCGCCGAGCCCGAAGCCGGTCGCCTCCACGCCGGGAGCGCCGAGCACCAGCGCGTCCACCGTGCCGCCCATGGCGTCGGCCAGCTGCCGCGCCGCCCACACCACCTCGCGACTCGTCTTCCGCAGCGCGCCGCCCCGCTGCTCCGTCACCGCCAGCACGTTGGCCATCAGAGCACCTTCGCTTCCGTGCGGAGCAGCCGCACCAGCTCGGGGACCACGTCCGCGCCCTCGCCCAGGATCCGGCCGGCCTTCCGCTCCGGCGGCAGGCCGAGCGCCGTCACCGTCACCCGCGCTTCGCCCAGCGCCGCGGGCTTGCTCTCGATCGGCTTCTTCTTGGCCGCCATGATGCCCTTCAGCGCCGGATAGCGCGGCGTGTTGAGGCCCTTCTCCGCCGTCAGCACCGCCGGCAACGCGAACGCCACCACCTCGACCCCGCCCTCGATCTCGCGCTCGGCAACCCCCTTCCCGTCCTCCAGCTCGAGCTTCGAGATCGCCGTGACACAGGGCAGGCCGAGCAGCTCGGCCACCATCGGGCCGACGGCGTGGTTGCAGTCGTCCACCGCCATCTTGCCGAACAGGACGAGGTCCCAGCCGCCGTCCTTCAGCTCCGCCGCCAGCGCCTTGGCCACGGCCAGCGCGTCGGCCGGGACCCGGTCGGCCTTGAGCAGCACGCCGCGGTCGGCGCCCATCGCCAGCGCACCGCGGATCGTCTCCTGCGCCGCGTCGGGGCCGAGTGCGAGCACGACGACTTCGCCGCCGCCGGCCTTCTCCCGCCGCTGCAGCGCTTCCTCGACGGCAAACTCGTCGTACGGGTTCACGACGAACTTGACGCCGCTCTCGTCGATCGCGGCGGCGTCCGCCCCCATCCGGATCCGGGTCTCGGTGTCCGGAACCCGCTTGATGCAGACCGCGATCTTCACGCGCTCCCCTCGGTGATCGTCCGCGCCGTCCGAAGTCCGCGCCCCACCTGCCTGCGGGCGGGCCGGCTCCCTCACTCGAACGCGCTGATGCCGGTGATCTCCTCCCCCAGAATCAGCGTGTGCATGTCGTGCGTCCCCTCGTAGGTGTAGACGCTCTCCAGATTCGCCAGGTGCCGCATGGCCGTGTACTCGGCCAGGATCCCGTTGGCACCCAGCAAACGGCGTGCCTCCCGGGCCACGTCGCAGGCGACGTCCACGTTGTTGCGCTTGGCCAGCGACACCCGCTGCGGCGTCGCCTTCCCCAGGTCCTTCAGGCGGCCGAGCTGCAGCACCAGCAGCTGGGCCTTGGTGATCTCCGTCAGCATCTCCGCCAGCCGCTGCTGCTGCAGCTGGAAGGCCGCGATGGGCCGGCCGAACATCACGCGCTGCTTCGCGTACCGCAGCGCCTCGTCGTAGCACCCCATCGCCGCACCCACGGCGCCCCAGGCGATCCCGTAGCGGGCCTGGGTGAGGCAGCTGAGCGGGCTCTTGAGCCCGCGGGAGAGCGGCAGCAGTGCGTCCTTCGCGACGTGGACGTCCTGCAGCACCAGCTCCGACGTATCCGACGCGCGCAGCGAAAGCTTTCCCTGCTGGTCCTTCGCGCTGAACCCCGCCGTGTCGGTGGGGACGATGAAGCCGCGGATGCTCCCCGGGTCGTCGAGCGCGCCGGTCTTGGCCCAGATGATCGCCACCTTCGCCGTGGAGCCGTTGGTGATCCACATCTTGGCGCCGTTCAGCACCCAGCCGTCCGCCGTCTCCTTCGCAGTGGTGATCATGCCGCCCGGATTGGAGCCGTAGTCCGGCTCGGTGAGCCCGAAGCAACCGATCACCTCGCCGGACGCCATCGCCGGCAGCCACTTCTGTTTCTGGTCGTCGGAACCGAAGGCGTGAATCGGGTACATGACCAGCGCGCCCTGGACCGAGGCGAAGGACCGCACCCCCGAATCCCCCCGCTCCAGCTCCTGCATGATCAGGCCGTAGGCCACGTTGTTGAGGCCGGCGCAGCCGTACTGCTCCGGCAGGTTGGCCCCGAAGAACCCCAGCTCCGCCATCTCCGGCACCAGCTGTCGCGGGAAGGACCCCGCGAGGTAGTGCGCGCCGATGACGGGCAGCAGCCGGTCGTCCACCCACTGGCGGACCGTGTCGCGGACCGCGCGCTCCTCCTCGGAGAGCAGGGCGGACACATCGTAGAAATCGACGCCTTCAAATCGCGGTGCCATGGCGTTCCCGGCGCAGAAGGTTCAATCGGTGCGGGCCGCCCGGCGGTCCGCCGCGCGGGCGCGGACCGCGCGGCGCGCCGACGCGGCGACGCCCACCGCCTCGGCCTTGCGGCGGAACCCGGGCCCGTGGTCCACGGCGTGCCCGTTGTGGTGCTGCCACAGGTGCACCATCTCGTGCAGCAGCGTGTGGGCCGCCTCCTCCCACCCGTGCCGCTCGATGTGGCCGCGGCTCACCGTGATCTCGTACGGCTCGCCGCTGCCGTGGCGCAGGCACAGCTGGCCGAGCCGGGTGCGCATCCGCCCCGAGACGCGGATCGGCAGGAACGGAAGCGCGCCGGCGAAGTGGCGCGCGTTGTACTCGCGGAACAGCCCCTCGAGGCGCGCCACCATCCCCGCGTCACCCGGCCGCGGCCGGTCCGGCGCGCGCCGCGGCCGCGTCGGTCCCGCCGCGTGCTCCTCCGGCCGGAAGGAGAGGATCTCCTGTTCTGCCGCGCGCCGCAGCGCGCGGGTGGTCCGGGGGGCGACGAAGCGCACCACGGCCCGGAGCACGCGATCCGGTGCCTGCGCGTAGCCGCGGTGGATGCTGAGCACGCCCTTCGGCGACAGGCTCACCATCACGCTGCGGTTGTCGGTCACGCGCAGCCCCGCGACGGGCGGCAGGCCCAGCCGCGCCAGCCGCCCCGCGAGCAGGCGGGCCTCCGGCATCGTGAGCCGCAGCGCCCCGGGTCGGGGCCCGCCGCTCTCGCCCGCTCTCCCCGGCCAGCCCGGCCGCCAGTTACCGGGCAAAGTCGGTCGCCTCCGCCACCACGAACGATCCCGCCGCGCGGTCGAGCCGGTGGATCTCGACCCGCAGCGCGCGGTCGCTGGCGCGGATCACGTTGAAGCTCGGCGGCCGCTTGCCGCGGCCGCGCGTCGAGAGCGTCCCGGCCGTGGACACCACCACGCGGCGGCCGTCCAGCTCGATCGTGCCGATGCCTTCCTCGTGATCGTGCCCGCAGCACACCAGATCCGCGCCCGTGGCCACGATCCCGCGCTGCGCCGCGCGCGGCCGCGCCAGTCCCCAGCGCCGCGAGAGGTTGCCCCTGAGCACGTTGTGGTGCACCACCAGCACGCGCAGGGCCCCCGGCCGGCCCTCGCCGAACGCCCCGGCCGCCCGCCGGAGCGCCGCCGCGGACACGTGCCCCTTCACCGTCAGATCCCGAGGGTTCCACGTCACCGAGCCCAGCGCCAGGCCGTGGGCCGATGGTGCCCCGCACAGCACCGCGCCGTCCACCGCCAGGACCGGCGCCAGGTCGGCCGATACCCAGCGCCGGTACTTGGCGAACCGCGCCCGTCCCAGCAGCGGAATGCCGAACGGCTCGCGCCACCACTGCACGTCGTGATTGCCCGCCACCATGTGCACCGGCGCCAGCCGCCCGAGGGCCCGCAGGAACGCCCGGCCACGCAGGAACTCGCCCGCGCGGGCCCGTTGCGCGAAGTCCCCGGACACCACGAACGCGCCGGGCTGCAGCGACGGCATCAGCTCCTCCGCGGCCTCGACGGCGGCGATGTCCACCTTGCCGCCGAAGTGCAGGTCCGACAGGTGAACGAGGGTCGTCACCAGCGCGCGCGCACCCGATACTCGAGCGTCGTCTCGCCCCCTGCCGGCACGCGCACCTGGAACCGCACCGTCGAGGCGCTGACACGCTCGGCCGGCACCGTGCTCGAGAGAACCTCGAACTGCCCGGGGAACTGGTCCACCACCTGCACCGTGACCGTGTCGCTCTTCGCGCTCTGAATGGTCACGCGGTACGACGAGACCGAGACGCGCGGTCCCTCCAGCGCGAACGCGGTCTGGGTGCGCTGCGCCGTCAGATCGAACGCCGTGCCGGTCACCAGGTGCAGCTCGCGGCCCGCCGGCGTGTGCTGGATCTCGGTCTCGCCCAGGAGCTGCAGCCGGCCGGCCGAATCCGGGGCCAGCACCCGCACGATCCCCGCCGGCAGCGGCGTGTCGCCGAACGGCGTGCCCTTCGGGCGGCGGACCAGATAGCCCACCTCCGGATGGAGATCGGTCTCCGGCTGGCCCTGCATCGCCTGGTAGACGTACGAGGCGTGCCGCAGCACGTACTCCGGTGCGACCTCCGCCGCCGCTTCCGGGAAGAGCGCCACGCTCCGGGACTGCCCCGGCTCGACGTCCACGGCACCGGGCAGGGTATACAGGTGCGTCTCGCCGACGGCTTCCTCGCTCGGCACGCCCGCGGCGGCCTCCTCGAGCGCGTTTCCCTCCACCGCGGCGCGCGCCATCATCGGCCGTGGCCCCGGCGCCGCGGCCGCGCGGCGCACCTCACCCGCCAGCAGCTGCACCTGCGCCCCGGTAAAGGCCAGCCCGCCGGGGTTGTCGATCGTCGCCAGGCCCGTCATCGCGCCGGTGGCCGGCCCCCGCAGGCCGTGCGGCACGACCAGCGCGTACGCGGCGCGCCACTGCAGCCCGTCCACCTGGTACGCGAGCCGCAGCGCGGACCGCGGGCGCGACGCTTCCACGGTGACCGACACCTGCGGCTGGAGCGAAACGACGGAATCGGGCAGCGCCGGGGTTCCCGGGAACGTGTACAGCACCCGCCCCTCGACACGCACCGCCTGCGGGTCGAGCGAGAGCAGCGTGCCGCGTACGAACCGCAGCGAGTCGCCGCGCTCGACCATGAACTCGATCGGCCCGCCCACCGCACGCCGCAGCGCGGCTTCGAGCCCGGTGCCCGCCGTCACCGTGACGCCGCGCACCTCCACGCCGGAGTCCAGCGCCACCAGCGTGCCTGGATCCACGTTCGGCGCGCCGAGACCCACCTCGAGCGTGCTGGACCCGCGCGGCACCGCGACCGGGAACGTGCGCCGCACCAGCACCCGCCCGCTCTGGTAGATGGTGAGGCTCGTCTCCTGGGCCCGCACGACGCCCGCCGAGACGAGCACGAGCGCCGCACACGCTCCGGCCAGTCGAGTGATCCGACGACCGAAGCGGGAGACGCACCGCGGCCCTTGCCGTCTGGCACCTGCGCTGAACGCTGTCATCGGCTCACCCTCGCACTAGGGCCGCAACGTGCTCCGCGAACTCGGACGTCGTCGCCTGCCCGCCCAGATCCCGCGTCCGCACCTCGTCGTCGCGAATCGCCCGGATGACGGCGTCCTCGAGGCGGGCCGCAGCGGCTCGCTCGCCGACATGGTGCAGCAGCATGCTCGCGCTCAGCATCAGGGCCGCCGGGTTCGCCAGCCCGCGGCCCGCGATGTCCGGCGCCGTCCCGTGCACCGCCTCGAACACCGCCACCCTCGGCCCGATGTTCGCGCCCGGTGCCAGTCCCAGGCCCCCGACGAGCCCCGCCATCTCGTCGGAGAGAATGTCGCCGAACATGTTGGTCGTCACCAGCACGTCGAACTGGTGCGGATGCAGCACCAGCTGCATCGCCGCGTTGTCCACGATCCGGTCGTTGAACGCGGCCCGCCCGGCATATGCCTCGGCGACGTGCCGCCCGGCCTCCAGGAAGAGCCCGCTCGCCATCTTCAGGATGTTCGCCTTGTGAACCGCCGTCACGAGTTTGCGGCCATGGCTCAGCGCGTATTCGAACGCGAACCGGACGATCCGCTCGCAGCCCGCCCGCGTCACGATCGCCGTGGACTCCGCCACGGCGCGCGGATCCTCGCCGATCGCCACGAAGTGCTCGACGCCCACGTACAACCCTTCGGTGTTCTCGCGCACCATCACGAGATCCACGTCCTCGTAGCAGCGCGTGGGGATCACGGTCTTCACCGGCCGCACGTTCGCGAACAGGTCGAACGCCTTGCGCAGCGCCACGTTCACGGAGCGGTGCCCGCCGCCCACCGGCGTCGTCAGCGGCCCCTTCAGCGCCACCCCGGTCGCCTCGATGGAGGCGAGCGCCGGGTCGGGCAATGGATCGCCGCAGTCCTCGATCGCCGCCGCGCCCGCCGCCTGCTGATCCCAGTCGAAGGCGACGCCCGTCGCCTCCAGCACGTGCAGCGTCGCCGCCGTGATCTCCGGCCCGATCCCATCTCCCGGGATCAGCGTCACCCGATAGGACATCGCCGCCCTCAGGGCCCCGTCTGCGGCACCGCCGCGGCTGCGGCCGCCGCCAGCGCCGCCTCCGGCGTCGCCTCCGCCGGACCCGGCACGCGGCCCCGGCCCAGCACCTCGCCTTCGCGGCAGTCCACCAGCACGAGCACGTACTCCGCCGCGTAGCCGGCCGCGCGCCGGTCCAGCCGCACCGCCGCCGGCGCCAGGGCCGTGCGCGTGCTCGTCATCCCGGCGAGCGTCCGCAGCTGCGCCCACAGCGGGTCGGCGAGCGTCTCCACCTTCGGATCGACCAGGTACCCGGTCTCCAGCCGCTCCGGCTCGATGCCCAGCGCCGGCGCCAGCCGCAGCGCCCGACGCTGCTCCGCGAGCCCCAGCCACGTGACGCCCGGCGCGCGCTGCCGCAGCGTGCTGTCCAGCACGGACCCGGCCAGTGCCCGCAGCGCGAACCGCCGGGCCACCAGGCCCGCGTCCCGTGACGCCGAGTCGGTCAGCACCAGCGCTCCGACGGGCAGCAGAAGCACGCTGTTGCCCGCCAGGGCGCTCGCCGGTAGCGGGGCGATACCGATGGCCCGGAACGGGTCCTCGGGCGTTGTAGGGCGAGGCGACCGGGCGCAGCCGATGAGCGCCGATGCTGCCAATATCGCAGCAGTTATGCGACAGTTACGCGACATTAGGACCGCCGACGGGAGATAGCTCGAAGCCGAGCAGAGAAAGCTAACCCAGGGTCTGGCCGCCGTCCACGCGGATGACCTCGCCGTGGATGTGCCGGGCGGCGTCGCTGCACAGGAACACGATCACCTGGGCGACGTCGTCCGGCTCGGCGACGCGCCCGAGGGGCGTGGCGCTGCGGGCGCGGGCCACCAGCTCGTCGGAGAGGTGCTGCGTCAGCTCCGTCTTGACGAAGCCCGGGGCGACGGCGTTGACGTTGACGTTGGCGGGGCCCAGCTCGACCGCGGCCGCGTGCGTCAGGCCGATGAGGCCGGCCTTGCTGGCCGCGTAGTTGGCGACGCCGAAGCCGGCGATCAGCGCCTGTACGGCGGCGACGTTGACGATCTTGCCGTAGTGCTGCGCGCGGAAGATCGGCGCGACGGAGCGGATCATGTGGAACGCGCCGGTCAGGTTGGTCTCGACGACGTCCTGCCACGCGGAATCGTCCATGCGCCACAGCGCGGCGTCGCGCGAGATGCCGGCGTTGTTGACGAGGCAGTGAATGCCGCCGAGGGCGGCGCGCGCGGCCTGGACGAAGCGGTCCACCTCGTCCTTGTTGCGCACGTCGCAGCGGTCGCAGAAGACGGGGACGTTGAGGCTCTTGAGGACGGCCTCGGTCATGGCCGCCTGGACGGCGACGTCCCGGCCGGGCAGCTCCACGTAGTTGAAAGCGACGCCGCAGCCGCGCCGCGCGAAGTCGAGCGCGACGGCGCGCCCGATGCCGGTGGCGGCGCCGGTGACGATGGCGCCCTTGCCCCGGAGGTCGGACTTCCCTCCGGCGGGCTGGGGCTGCTCCTGGAGCGCCACTTCCTCGAGCAGGGCGGTGACGGCGTCGGCCTGGGGCTTCGGCACGGCGCGAACATACCCGCGGCTCAGGGAGGTGGCAAGTTCGCGACATTGACGGTCCGGCGGCCGGAACGCTATGCTAGCGGCCAACATGCGCCGCTCTCTCTCGACGGCCCTGTGGACCCTGGTCGGCGCCCTCGGCGCCACGGCATTCGCCA
>Ga0335078_10019117_pt1 | contig 10188 bp, 8 predicted proteins | sample Lox_Sample_32_FD_206711 | JGI IMG/M metagenome (GOLD analysis project Ga0335078, IMG submission 206711) | Soil microbial communities from Loxahatchee National Wildlife Refuge, Florida, United States - Lox_Sample_3.2 | ecosystem: Environmental > Terrestrial > Soil > Wetlands | place: USA: Florida...
CAACGCGCTCGGCGAGCCGATCGATGGCAAGGGGCCGGTCCAGACCACGCGCTTCAATCCGGTCGAGCGCCTGGCTCCCGGCGTGGTGGCCCGCCAGGGCGTCAAGGAGCCGATGCAGACCGGCATCAAGGCCATCGACGCCATGATCCCCATCGGCCGCGGCCAGCGCGAATTGATCATCGGCGACCGCCAGACTGGCAAGACCGCCATCGCGCTCGACACCATCATCAACCAGAAGGGCGGTGACATGATTTGCATTTATGTCGCCATCGGGCAGAAGCGCTCCACCGTGGCTCAGGTGGTCAAAACCCTGGAAGACCACGGCGCCATGGAGTACACCATCGTGGTTTCGGCCTCCGCGTCCGACCCCGCCCCCATGCAATACCTGGCGCCCTTTGCCGGCTGCGCCATCGGCGAATATTTCCGGGACAACGGCAAACACGCGCTGTGCGTCTATGACGACCTTTCCAAGCACGCGGCGGCCTACCGCGAAATCTCGCTGCTGCTGCGGCGTCCGCCCGGGCGCGAGGCGTTCCCCGGCGACGTCTTCTACCTCCACAGCCGCCTGCTGGAGCGGGCCGCCAAGCTGAACCAGGCCAACGGCGGCGGGTCGCTGACCGCGCTGCCCTTCATCGAGACCCAGGCCGGCGACGTCTCGGCCTACATTCCGACCAACGTCATCTCGATCACCGACGGCCAGATCTTCCTCGAGTCCGACCTGTTCAACTCCAACGTGCGGCCGGCCATCAACGTGGGCATCTCGGTCAGCCGCGTGGGCGGCAACGCGCAGACCAAGGCGATGAAAGCGATTGCCGGCCGATTGCGGCTGGAGATGGCGCAATACCGCGCGTTGGCCGCGTTCGCGCAGTTCGGCTCGGACCTCGATAAGGCCTCGCTCGACCAGCTCAACCGCGGCAAGCACCTCGTGGAAATCCTCAAGCAAGGCCAGTATCAGCCGCTGGCGCTGGAAAAACAGGTCATCATCATCTTCGCGGGAACCCAGGGCTTTCTGGACGACCTGTCGGTGGAGCAGTGCCGCAAATTCGAAGAAGAGTTGTATCGCTTCATCGACAACGCCTATCGCGACCTTCGGGACGAGATCCAGAAGAAGAAGGCGCTCGACGATGCGCTGCGCGCCCGCCTGCGGGACGCCATCGCGGAGTTCAAAACGCGCTTCGTCGCGGAGCAGCCCAAGTAGGGGCACATGCCTAGCCTGATCGACATCCGGCGGCGCATCCGCTCGGTCAAGAACACGCAGCAGATCACCAAGGCCATGAAAATGGTCTCGGCCGCCAAGCTGCGCCGCGCTCAGGACCGCGTGATTGCGGCGCGGCCTTACGGCGCCATGCTGCGGACGGTGCTGGCCAACGTGGCGGCGGCCGGCGCGGGCGACGAACAGGCCGGCGAGAACCCGCTGCTGGCCCGGCGGCCTGAGCGGCGCATCCTGCTGGTGCTGGTGACCAGCGACAAGGGGTTGGCCGGCGCCTTCAACAGCAACCTCATCAAGGGCGCGCAGCACTTCGTGGCGGAGCACGCCGGCGCCGAAGTCAGCCTGGAGCTGATCGGCCGCAAAGGCCGCGACTTTTTCCGCAAGCGCCGCGCGCGCATTTCGGGCGATCACCTCAACCCCGCCAAGCCGGTCTATCAGGAAACCGCGGCCATTGCCCGCAAGGCCATGGGCCTGTACGGCGCCGGCGATATCGACGCCGTCTACCTGCTCTACAACGAGTTCAAGAGCGTGGTGTCGCAGAAGCTGGTGTTGAGCCGCGTGCTGCCGGCCGAAATGCCCGCCGGAACCGCGCCAGCCGACTACATTTTCGAGCAGCCGCCGGCCGAGATGCTGGACCGGCTGATCCCCCGCTACGTGGAAACCGAGTTCTTCCGGGCTCTTCTGGAAACCACCGCCGCCGAGCACGCGGCGCGCATGACGGCCATGGATGCGGCCACATCCAACGCCGCCGATATGATCGAGAAGCTCACGCTGCACATGAACCGCGTGCGCCAGGCCAGCATTACCAAGGAAATCATCGAAGTGGTGAGCGGCGCTGCCGCCGCGGAGTAGAAGGACATATGGCAACCAGCATCAGCGGAACGAGAGAGAGCACCGCCGCCAGCGCCGACGGCCTGGTGGTCGGCACGGTGGTTCAAGTGGCCGGTCCGGCCGTGGACTGCCAGTTTCCCGAGGGGAAGATCCCCCTGGTCTACACCGCCATCCGGGTGATCAGCGAGGGTTTCGACGTGCCGCAGCCCATCGACATCATCTGCGAGGCGCAGCAGCACATCGGCGAAGGCCGCGTCCGAACCGTGGCGCTGCAGCCCACCGAAGGCCTGGTGCGCGGCATGAAGGCCATCAGCCTGGGCCACCCGGTTCAGGTGCCGGTCGGCCCCGAGACGCTCGGCCGCGTCCTCAACGTGATCGGCCAGCCCGTGGACGACATGGGCCCCGTGCTGGCCAAGAGATACTTCCCGATTCACCGCCACGCGCCTTCGTTCGAAGAGCAGTCCACGCGTCTCGAGATGTTCGAGACCGGCATCAAGGTCATCGACCTGCTCGAACCCTATCTCCGCGGCGGCAAGATCGGCTTGTTCGGCGGCGCCGGCGTCGGCAAGACCGTCATCATCATGGAGCTGATCAACAACATCGCCATGAAGCACGGCGGCGTTTCGGTGTTTGCCGGCGTGGGCGAGCGCACGCGCGAAGGCAACGACCTTTGGACCGAAATGCAGGAGTCGGGCGTCATCGATCCCAAGGATTACAAGAAATCCAAGTGCGCGCTGATCTACGGCCAGATGACCGAGCCGCCCGGGGCCCGGCTGAGGGTCGGTTTGACCGGCCTGACCGTGGCCGAGTACTTCCGCGACGAAGAAAACCAGGACGTGCTCCTGTTCATCGACAACATTTTCCGCTTCACGCAGGCCGGCTCGGAAGTCTCGGCGCTGCTCGGGCGCATGCCGTCGGCGGTCGGATACCAGCCGAACCTGGCCACCGAAATGGGCGAATTGCAGGAGCGCATCACCTCCACCAAGAAAGGCTCCATCACCTCGGTGCAGGCCATCTACGTGCCGGCCGACGACTACACCGATCCGGCGCCGGCCACGGCGTTCGCGCACCTGGACGCCACCACCAACCTCTCCCGCGACATCGCGGCCTTGGGCATCTACCCGGCGGTGGATCCGCTGGCTTCTACCTCGCGCATTCTCGACCCCAACATCATCGGCCAGGATCATTACTCGACCGCCCAGATGGTGAAGGGAATCCTGCAGCGGTATAAGGACCTGCAGGACATCATCGCCATCCTCGGCATCGACGAACTCTCGGACGAAGACAAGCTGACGGTGGCGCGCGCGCGCAAGATCCAGCAGTTCTTGTCGCAGCCCTTCCACGTCGCCGAGCAGTTCACCGGCATCGCCGGCAAGTACGTGAAGCTGGCCGACACCGTGCGCGGCTTCCGCGAGATCGCCGAAGGCAAGCACGACGACATTCCCGAGCAGGCGTTCTACATGCAGGGCACCATCGAAGAAGTCCTGCAGCGCGCCGAGGAGCTCAAGAAGGCGTAGCCATGGCGGAGGCGCTCCAACTGGAAGTCGCGACGCCCGAACGCAAGCTGGTGAGCGAGAAGGTGAGCGACGTGGTGCTTCCCGGCAGGGACGGCTACGTGGGCATCCTTCCCGGCCATGCCCCGCTGCTGGGAGAACTGGGAATCGGCCAGCTCTCCTACCTGGCCGGGCGCAAGCGCTGGTACGTTTCGGTGCACAGCGGTTTTCTGGAAGTGCTGGACGACCACGTGCGCGTGCTGGCCGACGCCGCCGAGCGCGCCGAGGAAATCGACGTGGAGCGCGCCAAGACCGCCTTGCGCCGCGCCCGCGAGCAGGTGCTCAACCCGTCCGCCGAAGCCGATAACGCCGCGGCGCTGGCCGCCCTGGATCGCGCGCAGGCCCGCCTCGAAGTAGCCGAGCACAAGCAAACCGGCTGAGGGGGGGCTGGTGGATCGACGCGATGTCTTCACCGCACTCTTACAGCCCCAGTTTCCCGTTGATCGACATGTTCTTGAGGTTGAACTTAGCCTTCACCGCCGCCTTGCCGAACAGGGTCGCGAACTCGACCTCCTTGTCGTCAGCCGTGAGGACGAAATCACGCGGGAACAGAAACCGGGCTTCGATCATTCCTTCGCCGGTCTCCACGGTGACGACATCCTTCGCCACGATCGGATGATCCTTGCCGTTGACGGTGAGGGTCGTCATGCCGAGCAGCGCCTTCCGGACCTCGGCGTCGCGGGGTTTTTGGGAGGCGGGAAGGTTGCCGACTGCGATGACGTAATACGCGTCGTTTGGCTCCAAGCGCTTCTGCGCTTCGGGAGAGGTCCCGGCTTTGTCGCCGTATTGCGCCTTGACCAGCGCCTGCTGAACGACCGCCGCCGATTGCCAGCGAACGATCAACGGGGGCAGCCGCCGGCCGGGTTGGACGGGGGGCGATTGGCCTCCCTGTGGCCCGCCCACACCCAATCCGCCGCCCGTTTCCGCGATGCCTGGCCCGTTAGGCGTGGGCATCGGGCCCCGGGCCAGGAAATCCCGGAGGGCGGTCCCATCCGGAATTGTCACGGAAAGGCTCTTCGACCAAGGCGAATCCGTCATGATCTTACGAATGTCCTTGGCGCTCCACGCGGTATACGGTTTGGCGACCCAGACGTCCGCCGCCCAGAGGGCCAGCGGGGACAGGATCAGCGCCGCGGAAAGTAGCGCAGCAGGCGATCGGCGAGTCAGCATTCAACGTACCTCCGTTCCAGCGGTCATTTGCCGCTGCTGTCTGGGAGTGGGATGGTGAGCGTTCCGATTTTTCCGGACGCCAGGTCGCCTACCAGAAGCTTCAATTCGACGGCCTTTTCGGGAATGGTCAATTCCTTGCGATAGAACACGCCGGTTCCGAGCATCGACTGATAGGTTGCCGGCCGCAAGTTCAGCGTCAAAGTATCGGACACCACTTCCCCGGCTTCGGTTCCATCGACGGCTATAAATCGCGCCAGCACCTCCGCCTTGCCCTTCCGGGTTCCCTCGGTAAGGTTGAGGTCAAGGCCGGCGAGATCGATGGCTTCCGTCAGCGTGAGGTTGTTCCCGGCGCGAGTCACAGAAGCCGTGATGGGGATGGCGGTCGCGTCCACCGGGCGATTCAGCGCGTCGATGAGATCCTGCAAAGAGGGCTCGGAGGCCGGAGCTTCGTTCCGATAACTGGCGTGGTATGTCAAGGTGACGCCTGGGCGGCTGACGTGAACGGCTAGCTGGTGGACCTCTGGCCGCGCGCCGCCTTCGGCCCGGCTGGAATCCGGGACGGGCGGGTAGAAGCCAAGGGTGTAACTGGCGCGCCCATCTTCGATCGCCTCCAGCACAACCGCATCCAGATCGTTGCGGGCCCCGACCTTGACACCCGCCTCATTGACGGGATAAAGAACGACGCCGGCATTCATCAGTCTCTGCTGCTGGGAGGTCGTGATGGGAAACTGGTTCGCCATCCAGATCAGTTTCTTCCGCCCCGGAATTCCCGCTAAATGATCGGCAATCTGCGTCAACTCCTCGTCGAACGGCGCGGCCCGCTCGAGCGAATCGATTCGGATACAGCTCCGGACCATTTCCCCCTGTCCTGGGAGAACCACACCCGCCGTGCCGGGACGGGCGGGGATGGCTGGAGCGGGGACGCACAGGGCGGTCCCGGTTACGGCGTCGTCGGGCGAGGGCTTCCACGCGCGCAATTGCCGCTCCAGCGATTCGCGATCGGTCGTGAACTCGCGGAGTACCTGAAGCTTCCGGCCCAGGACATAAATCGCGATCCTCTCCCCTTCCGGAATTCTTCGCAACGCTTCCAGGACTTTTTGTACTCCGAAGGCCGTGCCGTCGAGTCCTTCGGGATCGCCGAACCCGGTCCAGAGATTGTCGAACAGGATCACCGAATTCCCGGAAGAGCCGGGGATCCGGTTGGTGAAGGTTTTCGGGGCCAGATTCCGGGGCAGAGCGGCACTCGATTTCTCCGTCTCTGCGACAAAGACCCGGATCTGCTGGGATACCCCGTTGTCGAGAATCTGGAACTCCTCGCGCCGAAGGTCCGCGACGGGCGCGCCCTTGCTGTCATGCGCGACTACGGTCACCTCGACAAGTTTGGTTCCGAAGCGGAATGTCGGCGTGGGCGTATCCGGCTGGGCGGCGGCGATCGCCGCCACGAAAATCGAAAGGGCGGCAGCGCGCGCCAGAGACAAAATCATCGCTGGGTAGACACCAAGGCGGCGAGAAAAGTTCCGGATCGGCGCCGATTGCCAATCGGCGCGCAGCTTCTCAAGCTGCCCTACAAGGGCGCGTCACACCGGAGTGCCGAACCCAATCCCGGACCGGTACGCCCGATCCATTGACCCGAAACCGGAGTGGACGTACCATGAATATAGGAGTAGAGAGACCGAAATTCACCGGTTTCGGCCCTTGCCCCGAGGAGGGTCAGATGCTCAAGCTCGATGCAAGAGACCGCCCGTGGAATCGAGGGTGGAGGCGGTTCGTCACGGATCACATCATCGCGGAGGTCCCGGACGAGATTGCGGCCTGCGAGTTCGAGTGCCATGAGGCGGAGTGCTCCGGGGAGAAGTGGGAGCGCTGTCAGCGGCGGTTGCGGGCGATGGAGTCGGCGAAAGGGATCGCCAACTAAGCCGGGCCTTACCGAGCCGGGCGGTAGCGCCACAATGCGCTCCTGTAACGCGTGCCACGCGCGACGATGCGTCCATCCGGCGCCCAGCCGGCAACCGAAATATCGCCTTCGAATGCGAGTGGGATCACCGTGAACGACGGCCCGGCCGGATCCAAAACCGCCGTCCGGTAGTAAAAGTCGTGAGCCGAGAGGACCGTCACCAGGATTCGGCCGCGCGCATCCACTGCGTTGGGAGAAAGCGGCTGCGAGGTGAGGTCGTAGTCGGCGGGCACCGGCAGAGGAATCTCATCGCCGCCTGCGACGGGAACGCGAAACAGGGCGAAGGCGCCTTTCCGGCTGCGTTTCACCACGAGGTAACGGCCCGTCGCTTCGATGGCGGCGTCAGTGCCCTCGGTGATCCTCCGGGGCGCGCCGCCGGAAACCGGCTGCGCCCAGATGTACCCGGCGGAAGCATAGAACAAGGTGTTGCCGTCCGGAGAGCCGACCACGGAAGTGGCAGTGGCCGGGTACCGGTGCAGCACCTGCCCACTGCGCAACGACGCGATGGCAAGATTTTTATGGTCTCCGGAGCCGAGCAAGAACGCCACGCTGCCGCCGGGGAACGGCGCGGCTGGCCGCCGCTCTCTTCCGAAGTCTCAAGAAGGGCCCGGCTGCCGCCCCCCGAGTGAAGAACCACCAGGTGATTCTTGCCTCCTGACACTGCGGTAGCCAGCAGGTCTCCGTTGGCGGCCGGATAGAGGAACGTTCCCGCCGATGTTGTGGTTTCCTCCGGCGCGCCCCCGGTGACGGAGAACAACAAGACGAGATCGATATTGGTGGACGGATCCAGATAGAGGGAGCCGTCCGGTGCAGCGTCTATGTACGCCGGCACGGCCGATCTAGGGAAGGAGATCAGCGTCCGCCTGCCGGAGCCACCGCCGCGCGGAACCGACATCAGCAAGCGCGAATCCTCCAATTTCGCGATCACGAAAACCGACCGCCCATCCGGCGCGACGGCCAGCGGCGCCCAGGTATTGTTCGGGGCGAGGTCGAGTCCCGGCGCCAGTTCCCGCAGCCGCTGCGATGCCAGATCCATGATGTACATTCGCGGATCCTGGTTCCTTCCGTCGGGCGAGGTGCCGTAGTAAACGATCTCCTTGCCGTCCGGAAAGGCGCGCAGAATGGGCGAGATGTCCGTGCCCGGAATGAACGCCATCAACCCTTTTGTTTTTCCCGAGCCCGGCCAGTAGTGGAAGAGCTGGTGATCGCCACGATCGGTCAGCTTGGCCACCAACAAGCTGCCGTCGGGCAGCGACTCCGGGCCGAAGGCGTCCTCGAGCAACAGCCGCGGCCCGCCGCCCAGCGGCGGAACCGAATAGACCCCGCGCGGGTTCCCCCAATAGCGGTCGAAATAAATCTGGCTGCCGTCGCGAGCCCAGGCCATAGTGGCGATGTAACCGGAACTGCGATCGCTGGTCAGCATGGTCCAGCTACGGCCGTCCAGCCTCATGACTCCGAGCTGCGGCAGATCGTCGATGAACGCCAGAAACGCGAGCAGTTGACCATCGGGCGAAAGCCGGGGCGAGTAGGCATGGGCGGGGCCGCCCAGAAGGACGCCGGTCCACACCTCCGCCGGGGGCGTTCGCCAGCGCTGCCAGAGCGCTCCGGCGCCGGCTGCCGCCGCCACGCCGATGGCCGCTCCGCCCCACCGCAGGGCGTTGCGCCGGGAAGGGGCAACCGGCGGAGCGCTGGGTGCCGAGGACTCGGTTGCGGCGTCGTCCAGTTCCAGCAGCGCGACGCCGATGTCCGGCAGCCGCCGCTTGCGGTCCTTTTCCAGGCAGCGCCGCAGCAGCCGCCGGAGGGAGGTCGGCGTTGCGGCCGGGAGCGCGCTCCAGTCCGGCTCGGCACGCACCACGGCGGCCAGGATGTCGGTGATCGAGCCGCCCCGAAAGAGGCGCACGCCGGTCAGCATTTCGTACAGGACGCATCCGAAGGCCCAGATGTCGGCGCGCTTGTCGACAATCGCGCCGCGCGCCTGCTCGGGCGCCATGTAGGCGGCCGTGCCGAGAATCATGCCCGCTTGTGTGCCTTGGATGGTCAGGGTGGGTGAATTGGCAGGATCGCCGGACGGCCCGCCGGCCGTCTCCGTCACTTTCGCCAGGCCGAAGTCCAGCACTTTGATCTGGCCTTCGGGAGTGAACTTCACGTTGGCCGGCTTCAGATCGCGGTGGATGACGCCCTTGGCGTGCGCCACTTCCAAAGCTTCCGCGATTTGGCGCGCCGCGGGAAGCGCCTCCTCCACCGGCATGGGGTTTCGGGAGAGGCGATCGGCCAGCGTCGGGCCATCCACCAACTCCATGACCAGGTAATTCGGTCCCACGTCGTACAACGTGCAGATATGCGGATGATTGAGCGCCGCCACCGTGCGCGCTTCGCGCTCGAAGCGTTCGCTAAAACGCTCCGCCGAGACTTTGACGGCCACCTCGCGGTGGAGCCGCGTGTCCCGGGCTCTATAAACCTCGCCCATTCCGCCGGCGCCGAGGAGGGCGAGGATTTCGTAAGGGCCGAGCTTCGTGCCCGGAGCTAAGGCCATGGAATGTGAACGATTTTACCGCACCAACGGCATGGTTCACTTGCCGACCAGATGCGGCGTGCTCCGGTTGTTTTCCGCGCACACGAATTCGATCAAGTCGGTGTCGGGCATCAGGTGCTGGATGAGCGTGACCGTCCAGGGCCGGGTGAAGGCCTTGGGATCGTCCACCGTGATCTCGATCTCCAGGGTTCCGTAATTCACCCGGCGGAATCGCTCCGTCAGTCTGCCGGCGCTGGTGATGGGCGTTCCTTCTTCGTCGAGCCATCCCATGTCCCGGAACCCCGTGGTTTGCGCGACGAGCCGGTCGCCCTCCCACTGGCCCGTCGAGTAGCCGAACCACCAGGGCTGTGGATCGTTGTCGGGCAAGGGCCGGCCGTCGGTGAAGATCTGCCGCAGTCCGTTGTTCGCTTCATAGACGATGAGAACCAGGCCCGGCGTCTGAACAATCTTGCGCGGCTGCGGATGGCTGTGAAGCTGCAACGGATGAAGCGGCAGGCAGTGTGCGTCCGGATGGTCTTTGCTATTTTCCGCGAGGCGCGATTTGCGTAGTTCTGCGGCCCAAGGCTGGAACGGCAGACCATCGGGAAGCAAAGACGGGAGATCCTGGAACGGCCTTGGCCCGCGAGGGGGCGTGCCTCCGAATCCACCCGGCGGAACGGCGGGCGCGCCTGGAGGCACGCCCCGGTCCCAGACTCCCGATAAGTCTGGCCGTCCGTCCGGCGCCTTCGGGGCGGGTGCAGTGAGGTTCACCTTTCCATCCGGCGTCTTGGGCGCCCCCGCGGTGGGGTAGGCGGGCCATTGCGCGAAAAGCCCTCGCGAAAGGATAGCCAGCCCGATTGCTATCACCTTAATCGACGTTGCCATAACCAGGTTGGGAACAGCGTATCAAAAATAGGTAAACTGTGTCCGTTGGCTCGCTGGACGACGGCCACACTGG
>Ga0335078_10019120_pt1 | contig 10187 bp, 5 predicted proteins | sample Lox_Sample_32_FD_206711 | JGI IMG/M metagenome (GOLD analysis project Ga0335078, IMG submission 206711) | Soil microbial communities from Loxahatchee National Wildlife Refuge, Florida, United States - Lox_Sample_3.2 | ecosystem: Environmental > Terrestrial > Soil > Wetlands | place: USA: Florida...
CCTTCGCCATCCGGCGGTACCGCCGGATGAGCCGCAGCCATTGCGCCACCGCTTTGACAAAATCGAAGGCGCGCCAGGGATAGAAAATGAGCGGATTGACGATCGGCATGCCGTGACGCCGCTGCCTGCGAATCTTGCGCCGCAGGAAGCCGAATTGCAGCGGATGGACGCCTTCGATCCGAGCAGCGCCGGAAAAGATCGTCATCGCATCGTTGATCTTCTTGAGGTCGAGGCCGACTGCCGCGCCCCGGCGCAGAATCGTTTCGGCGTGCTCGTCGGTATAGTAGCGCGCCCACGCGTCCATATAGACGCGCTCCCATTCCTCCTTCGACATCAGCGGATGCGCGGTGCAGGCGTGCTCGAGATCATATTTGTTCATATCAGGGTCCATCGGGACCCCGCGCAGATAAAGGTTCTTGTGGTCCTCCGAGCCCGGCAGCGGCGTCAGGTAGAAGAACTCCAGAAGATCGATGGGCAGTTCTTTTTTGATGATGTCGATATCACGGGCGATCGTTGCGGGCGTATCGGTGGGGAAGCCGAGAATGTAGCCGGCATAGGTGATGACCTTCCGGCGTTTCCACGCGAGCAACATCTCGCGGTACTCCCAAATCTTGTTCTGCCGTTTCTTGGTTCCCATGAGGGATTCGGGGTTGATGTTCTCAAGCCCGATAAACACGGCCCGGCAGCCGGCACGCGCCGCCTTCTCGATGAAGCCCGGAATGCGATGGCAGAGCGTGTCGACCTGCAGGATGAGGCGGATCTTGAAATTCTCTTTCTCACGCAGCTCGATCAGCCGGTCCAGGATGGGCTCCCAGTTACGGTTGCGGGCGAAATTGTCGTCAGTAACGAAGAAGCGCGTGATGTTCTGCGCAGCGTTGGCGCGCACGATTGCTTCGATGTCGTCCGCCGTTCGATAGCGCGACTTGCGCCCCTGCACGTTGATGATGGTGCAGAAGCTGCACTGGAACGGGCACCCTCGCCCGGCATCGAAGCTCGAGTAATGTCCCGCCACCCGCGTCACCACGTCGCGCGGCAGAATCGGATGCACGGCGGCGGCCATCTCCGGCAGGTCGTCGAGGAACTTGTAGATCGGCTTGGCCGTCCCTTGCGCAACGTCGCGCAACAACTCTGCCATGCGTCCTTCCGCTTCGCCGGCGAACAGGTGGATGCCGAGATCGAGCGCCTGCTGCAGGTCGGCCGGCAAGGTCGGCAGCATTGAGATGCAGCCGCTCACGTGAAAGCCGCCCATCACCACTGGCACGCCGAGCTTCCGGAACTGTCGCCCGAGGTCGAGAGCGCGCGGATATTGGTTCGACTGCACACCGACCAGTCCGACCATGCCGGAGCCTGTCGCGCGGATGCGCTTGGCGATGCCGGCGACGTCGATGACGGTATTGCACTCATCGTAGCCCTCGATCTCGATGTCGATATCGGAGCCGAGGACGCGCTCCTGCGCGCATTGCTCGATCAGACCATAGACGCTGGCGAGGCTGTTCGAAGGCAGCGTCGAGCGATGCCACTGAATGACGTAGCCGTCACTGTCGTAATGCGATGGCTTGACCAGGACGACCCTGAACCCGCGCTCAGCCATTGCACTGCTATCCCTCAAATGCCGGGCGACATGCATCGCCCCCGAAAAATCAATGTGCCCGCATGTCGGCGACATTGCAACACGAGCCGTAGCCCTCTCGCCGTCCGCGATACGCGGTTATAGGCTCTGCCCGGAACCGTGATGCGGGGGCGGCTTTGGGTGAGCGGGTTCGACTAAGCGACGAGCAACGGCTTGATTGGCTGCGCCTCATTCGCACCGAAAATATCGGTCCGCGCACGTTCCGCGACCTGATCAATCATTATGGCGGGGCGCGCGCCGCGCTCGCCGCGTTGCCGGCGCTCGCCCGGCGCGGCGGTGCAGCGGGACCGGCGCGCATCTTTTCGCGCGAGGAGGCGGAAGCGGAACTCAAGACTGCCCGCGCGCTCGGCGTCGAGTTCGTCGCGCTCGGCGAGCCGGATTATCCGCCCCGCCTGCAGATGATCGACGACGCGCCGCCGCTGCTCGCCGTGCGCGGCAAGCTCGCGGTTCTGATGCGGCCTTGCGTTGCCGTCGTCGGCTCGCGCAATGCGTCGGCGGCCGGCGCCAAGTTTACCGAGCGGCTGGCGCGCGACTTGGGTCAAGCCGGCTTCGGCATTGTGTCCGGATTAGCGCGGGGCATCGACGCGGCAGCGCATCGTGCGAGCCTCGCCACGGGCACCGTGGCGGTGCTCGCCGGCGGCCACGAACACATCTATCCGGCCGAACACGTGGACTTGCTCGAGGCCATTTTGCGCGAGGGTGCGGCGATCACCGAGATGCCGCTCGCCTGGGAACCCCGCGCCCACGACTTTCCGCGTCGCAATCGGCTGATTTCCGGATTATCGGTCGGCGTGGTCATCGTCGAAGCGGCGCGCCGCTCCGGCTCGCTGATCACCGCGCGGCTAGCCGGCGAACAAGGGCGCGAGGTTTTCGCGGTGCCGGGCTCGCCGCTCGACCCGCGCGCGGAAGGCACCAATGGGCTGATCAAGCAGGGCGCAACGCTCGTCACCGAGGCCGCCGACGTCATCGCGGCGTTGCAGCCCATCCTTGGCCCCGGCTACGATCTGCCGGCGCAAGAGCCTGCGTTTGAAGGCCCGGGCCCGCTCGACGTCGAACCCGGCGATGACGAGCGCGCTCGCATTACAGGACTGCTCGGTCCGACGCCGGTGTCGATTGACGATCTGGTGCGCCTGTCGCGCAGCACGCCGGCGATCGTGCGCACAGTGCTTTTGGAACTCGAAATTGCCGGCCGGCTGGAACGCCACGGCGGCGGCTTGGTGTCGCTGCTATAACATGCCGACTGAAACGAGTCGGATCGCCGCAATGTTCCGCAAATTCGTCATCGTCACTTTCGCTGTTTTCGCGTGCTGCGCGCCGGCCCGCGCGCAGCAGCAGTCGTTCGCGGAATTCGCGAAAGAACTCTGGCCCGACGCGCAGGCGAAAGGCGTCACCAGGGCGACCTTCGACCTCGCGCTCAAGGGTGTTGCGCCCAATCCCCGCGTGATCGCGGCGACCAAACGCCAACCGGAATACGGCAAACCGGTGGGTGCTTACGTCAACGATATCGCCTCGCGCGGGCGCATTGCCGCAGGCGAACGCAAGGAAAGCGAATGGGCAAAGACTTTCGACGCCGTGGAAAAGAAATTCGGCGTCGAACGCTGGATCCTGCTGGCGTTGTGGGGCATGGAAACCGATTACGGCGCCGCCAAGGACCACTGGGACGTCTTCCGCTCGCTCGCGACGCTTGCCTACATAGGATATCGCGATCCGTATTTCCGCAATGAGCTGATCGTCGCGATGCGCATCATGCAAGATCAACACTACGCGCGCAGTAAGATGGTCAGTTCCTGGGCCGGGGCCATGGGCCAGACGCAGTTCATGCCGAGCAATGTCGTCGATTACGCCGTCGATTTCTCAGGCGACGGCAAGCTTGATCTGTGGAGCAATGTGCCGGATGCTCTGGCCTCCACCGCCAACTATCTCGCCAAGGAACATTGGCGACGCGGCCTCCCCTGGGGCTTCGAAGTGACGCTGCCGAAAGGCTTCGACTACAAACGCAGCCGCGCAAGTTTTTCAGAATGGGCCGAACTCGGTTTCGGCCGAGCGGACGGCAAGCCGTTTCCGGCTGGGGGACCTGGCATCCTGTTTTTTCCGAGTGGCGCACGCGGCCCCGCCTTCATTGCCACCGAAAATTATGCCGTGCTCAAAGAGTACAATAATTCCGATGCGTATGTGATTGCGGTTGGTCATCTCGCCGACCGTATGAATGGCGGACCGCCGATCAAAGCCGAATGGCCAACCGACGACCATCCAATTTCACGCGACGCCCGCATCGCCCTGCAAAAGAAACTGGCGGCGCTTGGCTACAAGGTCAATGATTTCGAGGGCCATATCGATTTCGATCTGCGCGACAATATTCGCGCCGAACAGATCAAGCTTGGCATGCTACCCGACGGCAACCCGACAGCGGCGTTTCTCGAAAGACTGGGTGTGGCGCCCCAATAAGTCCTGTTCAGTTGCGGGCGTCGGCTCTTCGGTCGCCGCGGCGATAGATAGTTTCGGCTTCGAGTTGAACCATTTCCAGCAGATAGCCGAGCGTATCGAGGCCGCTTTGCCGCGCCATGACGGCGAGATCGGCGGAGAGCGTCGCCACGTAATTGGCCACCTCCAACCGGTCACCAGGTTCGTTGGGGGCGTTTCGATCGGCCATAAATCCCGTCCTCGGGGCACTGGCTGGCGCCGAACGATGCCCATGGGGGAAAAATACACGGGTGCGTCCCAAATTGTAACCAAATGATTGATTATTTAATAAATAACACGCTGTAGTTGTATTCAGGCCCCGCCGTCTCTTTGATGCCTAGATTGGCTGTTCATAAAGGTTTTCCGGGCACCCTTATTTGACAGTAAGGGGTGCCTTCCCCATGTTCCGGCCAAATCCAACGGCCGATTCCGCCCGTCATCGGAACGGCATCGGCAGTTAACTCATTGGGATTTCATGAATATTGTCGTAGTTGAGTCGCCGGCCAAGGCGAAGACGATCAATAAATACCTGGGGCCCGGTTACGAGGTCTTGGCGTCCTTTGGGCATATCCGCGACTTGCCGGCCAAGGACGGGTCTGTCGACCCGAAGGCCGATTTCCACATGCTCTGGGAAGTCGACGCCCAGTCGCAGAAGCGTATCAACGACATCGCCAAGGCCCTGAAAGGGGCCGACAAGCTGATCCTCGCCACCGACCCTGACCGCGAGGGCGAAGCGATTTCCTGGCACGTGCTCGAGGTGCTCAAGGAGAAGAACGCCCTCAAAAAGCAGGCCGTCGAGCGCGTGGTGTTTAACGCCATCACCAAGCAGGCGGTCACCGAGGCGATGAAGCACCCGCGCGCGATCGACGCCGCGCTGGTCGACGCCTATCTCGCCCGCCGTGCGCTCGACTACCTCGTCGGCTTCACCCTCTCGCCGGTGCTCTGGCGCAAGCTGCCGGGCGCCCGCTCGGCGGGTCGCGTGCAGTCGGTGGCGCTACGGCTCGTCTGCGACCGCGAGCTGGAAATCGAGAAATTCGTCGCCAGGGAATACTGGTCGATCTCGGCCATGCTGGCGACGCCGCGCAACGAAACTTTCGAAGCGCGCCTCGTCGGCGCCGACGGGCAGAAGATCCAGCGCCTTGATATCGGCTCGGGCGCGGAAGCTGAAGCCTTCACGCGCAATCTGGAGAATGCAACGTTCAAGGTCGCCGCGGTCGAAGCCAAGCCGACGCGGCGCAATCCGCCGCCGCCCTTCACCACCTCGACCATGCAGCAGGAGGCCTCGCGCAAGCTCGGCTTCTCACCGGCGCACACCATGCGGCTGGCGCAACGGCTCTATGAAGGCGTCGAGATCGACGGCGAGACGGTTGGCCTCATTACCTATATGCGCACCGACGGCATCGATCTCGCTCCCGAGGCGATCAACGATATCCGCGCGATGCTCAGCCGCAATTACGGCAAGGAATACGTGCCGGCCTCGCCGCGCGAATATCACAACAAGTCGAAGAACGCGCAGGAGGCGCACGAGGCCGTGCGTCCGACGAGCGCCAGCCGCACCCCGGCGCAGGTCGCCAAGCAGGTCGACCGCGACCAGGCCCGCCTCTACGAATTGATCTGGAACCGCGCGGTTGCGAGCCAGATGGAATCGGCCGAGCTCGAGCGCACCACCGTCGACATTATCGGTGAGGTCGGCGCGCGCAATCTCGAACTGCGTGCCACCGGGCAAGTCGTCAAGTTCGACGGCTTCCTCACGCTCTATCAGGAGGGCCAGGACGAGACCAGCGAGGACGACGAGTCGCGTCGCCTGCCCGCAATGAGCCAAGGCGAACGGCTGGCGAAGCAGTCTATCAATTCCTCGCAGCACTTCACCGAGCCGCCGCCGCGCTATTCGGAAGCGGCCTTGGTCAAGCGCATGGAGGAGCTCGGCATCGGCCGTCCTTCCACTTACGCTTCCGTTCTGCAGGTGTTGCAAGATCGCGGCTACGTGCGCCTCGACAAAAAACGTTTGGTGCCGGAGGACAAGGGCCGCGTGGTGGTCGGTTTCTTGGAAAGCTTCTTCCAGCGCTACGTCGAGTACGACTTCACCGCCAATCTCGAAGAGCAGCTCGATCGTATTTCCAACAGCGAAGTCGACTGGAAGAAGGTGCTGCAGGATTTCTGGGTCGACTTCATCGGCGCGGTCAATGACATCAAGGACCTCACCATCACGCAGGTGCTTGACGCGCTCAACGATCTGTTGGAGCCGCACATCTTTCCGCAGCCCGCGGACGGCAGCGACCGACGCAAGTGCCCCAATTGCGCCACCGGGCGCCTGTCGCTCAAGGTCGGCCGCTTCGGCGCCTTCATCGGCTGCTCGAATTATCCGGAATGCAACTTCACCCGGCAGATGACGCCGGGCGCGAACGGTGGCGTGAACGGCACCAAGGTGCTCGGCGAGGATCCTGAAACCGGCCTCGAAGTGTCGCTGCGTTCGGGCCGCTTCGGTCCCTATCTGCAGCTCGGCGAGCAGGCAAAGCCGGAGAAGAAAGGCGATAAGGTCGAGAAGCCCAAACGCGCCGGCCTGCCGAAGGGCCTGTCGCCCGAGGACATCGATCTGGAAAAGGCGTTGGCGCTCTTGGCGCTGCCCCGCGAAGTTGGCCTGCATCCGGAAGACAACGAGCCGATCATCGCCGGCATCGGCCGCTTCGGACCCTACGTGAAGCACGGCAAGACCTACGCCAATCTCGATTCCAGCGAGGACGTCCTCACCGTCGGTCTCAACCGCGCCGTCACGTTGATCGCTGAGAAAAAAGCCAATCCGGGCCGAGGACGACGCTTCGGCGCCGACCCCGGCAAGGTGCTCGGCGAACATCCGGACAAGGGCGGACCGATCGTCGTGAAGAACGGCCGTTACGGTCCCTATGTCAGCCACGCCGGCATCAATGCCACGCTGCCGGCGGACGTGACGCCGGATACAGTCACTTTGGACCAGGCGGTCAGCCTGCTCGACGCGCGCGCCGCCAAGATGGGCGATGCCCCGAAAGGTCGGCGGGCGGCCGGGCGGAAATCCGCGGGGAAGAAAGCCGCATCGCCGCCATTGCAACCGAAAAAGCCGGTCGCCAAGGCGAAGCCGGCGCGGCGCTCCAAGGCGACCGCCGCCGAATAGCTGGCGGAGCCTGCTGCCGATGATTACATTCGACTGCGCGCGCTATTGGCGCAGGAATTTTCATTTTGCACAAAGCATCGAAGAACGCCCCTTCTCTCCCCTCCAAGGCTGACATTCTCGCCTTCATCCGTGAGCGGCCCGGCAAGGTCGGGACTCGCGAAATTGCCCGCGCCTTCGGCCTCAAAAACGCCATGCGCGCCGAACTCAAGCGCGTGTTGCGCGAACTCGCCGACGACGGCGAAATCGAGAAGCGCCGCAAGAAGCTGCACCACGCCGGCACCCTGCCCGCAACCGTGCTCGCCGACGTGACCGCGCGCGACAGCGAAGGCGACCTCATCGCCACTCCCGACGAATGGGACGCCGAAGCGCACGGTCCGGCCCCGCGAATCCGTATCCAGACGGCGCGCAAGGCGCGCCCCGGCGAAGCCGCCGGGCTCGGCGACCGCGTGTTGCTGCACGTCGAGGAGACCGCCGAGGAAGACGGCATTCGCCACCGCGGCCGCGTCATCCGCATCATCGATCATCCCAAGCATCGCGTGCTCGGCATCTTCCGCAAGACGCCGCATGGCGGCGGCCGGCTGGAGCCGGTCGACAAAAAGATGCTGGGGAAGGAAATCGCGATCCCGGCCGGCGCCACGGCGGAGGCAAAAGATGGCGATCTTGTTGCTGTCGAAACCAGCCGGGCGCGGCGTTTGGGCGCCCCGACCGGCCGTGTGGTCGAGCGGCTCGGCTCGCTTGCGAGTGAACGCGCCGTCAGCACCATCGCCATCAACGCCCATTCGATCCCCCATGTCTTTCGTCAGGAGACGCTGGCGGAGGCCGGCGCCGCGCAGCCGGCAAGCCTCGCCCATCGCGAAGACTGGCGGCACGTCCCTTTCGTCACCATCGATCCGCCCGACGCCAAGGATCACGACGACGCCGTGCATGCGGAGCCGGACGGTCACGGCGGCTTCATCGTCAGCGTCGCCATCGCCGACGTCGCGCACTACGTGACGCCCGGCTCGGCGCTCGACCGCGAAGCGCTCACGCGCGGCAATTCGGTCTATTTCCCCGACCGCGTGGTGCCGATGCTCCCCGAGCGCATTTCCAACGACCTGTGCTCGCTGCGGCCGCGCGAGGATCGCGCCGCGCTCGCCGTGCGTATGGTCATCGGTGGCGACGGACGCAAGCGTTCGCACAGCTTCCACCGTGTGCTCATACGCTCTGCGGCCAAACTTGCCTACGAGCAGGCGCAGTTCGCCATCGGCGGCCGCACCGACGAGGATACCGAGACGCTGGTCGAGCCGGTGCTCAAGCCGCTCTATGACGCCTACGAAGCATTGACCCGCGCGCGCGGCGAACGTGCACCGCTCGATCTCGATCTGCCGGAGAGAAAAATCCTGCTCAAGGGCGATGGCACCGTCGACCGCGTCATCGTGCCGGAGCGGCTGGAGGCGCACCGGCTGATCGAGGAGTTCATGATCCTCGCCAATGTCGCGGCCGCCGAGACCCTGGAAAAGGCGCGCGTGCCGCTCATCTATCGCGTGCATGACGAGCCGGGCATGGAGAAGGTCAATGCGCTGCGCGAATTTCTCGCCACGCTCGACATTCCGTTCGCCAAGGGCGGCGCGCTTCGCGCGGAAGCGTTCAATCGCGTGCTCGCGCGCGTGAAGGGCCGCGACGCCGAACAATTGGTCAACGAGATCGTATTGCGCACGCAGGCGCAGGCCGAGTACGCGGCGGAGAATTACGGCCATTTCGGCCTGAACTTGCGCCGCTACGCGCATTTCACCTCGCCGATCCGCCGTTATGCCGATCTGATCGTGCATCGCGGCCTGATCCGCGCGATCAAACTCGGCGACGACGGCCTGCCGCCGGCAACCGACAGCAAGGCGCTCGGCGAAATCGCCGCGCAGATTTCCGCCACCGAGCGGCGCGCCATGCTCGCCGAGCGTGAAACCAATGATCGTTTGATCGCGCATTTTCTCTCCGACCGTATCGGCGCGACCTTCGACGGCCGCGTATCCGGCGTGCATCGTGCCGGCTTGTTCGTGAAGCTCGCCGAGACCGGCGCCGATGGCTTCGTGCCGGCGCGCACCATCGGCGATGAATATTTCCGCCATGACGAGGCCGGCCACGCGATGATCGGCGCCCGCTCAGGCGAGACCTACCGGCTCGGCGACCGCGTCACCGTGAAGCTCGTCGAAGCGGCCCCCGTTGCCGGCGCGCTGCGTTTTGAGCTTTTATCTGAGGGACGACCGGGGCGGCCAAGTCGGCGCACGCGTCACGACGTGCGCCACCACCATGATCGCCCGCGCGGTAAGCCATGGAAGAAACGATGAACGATCAAACACAGGATTATCTCCGCCGCATGGCGATGGTCGAACGAGACCTGACCCATCCGGTGGTCGAACCGCGCGACGCAGCGACGCTCATCCTCATCGACCGCTCCGGCTCGGAGCCGAAAGTGCTGCTCGGCCGCCGCCATCCCGATTCCAAGTTCATGCCGGGCAAATTCGTCTTTCCCGGCGGCCGCACCGAATTGCTCGATCGCGCCATGCCGGCGGTGAGCGAACTGCATCCGGATGCGCAAAAGAAACTGATGAAGCGCGTAAAAGACGCTCCGCCCGACTACGCGCGCGGCTTTCCCCTGGCGGCCCTGCGCGAAACCGCGGAGGAAACCGGCCTGCTCATCGGCGTCAAACGCGACGAGCCGCCAATGAGCCCCGGCGGCCTCTGGGAGGAATTTGCCAAGGCCTGCGTGTATCCCGATCTCGGCCGGTTCTATTTCGTGGTGCGCGCCATCACCCCGCCGGGCCGCAACCGCCGTTTCGATACGCGGTTCTTCACTACAGACGCTTCGTCCGTTGCGCACCGTATTGACGGTGTAGTCGGGCCCAATTCCGAATTGGTCGAACTCGTCTGGATGCCGGTGTCGCAGGCCAAGACCCTGGACATGCCGATCGTTACCGG
>Ga0335078_10019121_pt1 | contig 10187 bp, 8 predicted proteins | sample Lox_Sample_32_FD_206711 | JGI IMG/M metagenome (GOLD analysis project Ga0335078, IMG submission 206711) | Soil microbial communities from Loxahatchee National Wildlife Refuge, Florida, United States - Lox_Sample_3.2 | ecosystem: Environmental > Terrestrial > Soil > Wetlands | place: USA: Florida...
CACGTCGGCGGCGCGTCGAGGACCGTCCGCTGATCTGCCGTCGCGGCGGGCGGGCACCGCAACCGACCGTTGGTGTTTCGAGCATGTGAAACCCATGTTATGCCGGGGAGGCTCCGGGACCACCGAACCGTCAGCCGCCGGCGAACGTGAGCTGTCCGACTGGCTCCCGGACCGCACGCTCTGATGGATCTCGTGCGGCGATCCACGCGGCGGCCTGCGCGAGCGCGGTCGCGTGATCGAGCGACGCGGCGCCGTCCGGGAGCGAGCCCGGCTCGGCGATGCCCAGCACCGCGAGGCACTCGTCGCGGAGGATGCTCTCCGGCCACAGCTCGGAATCGAGCGCTACGACGATCCGCTCGGCGTGGGCGAGCCACTGCGCGGCGGTGTCCGGGGCCACGGCGGCGGCGTAGCGGGCCACGAACCACAGCGCGAACGCCGCGAGCGGCTGGACGCTGACGTCGCGGACAAGCTCGAGCACCTCGGCCAGCGCGGGCTGGGCGATCGCGCGATCACGGGCGGACTCGGACAGCAACCGGGTGGCGACCGCGGCGGCGAGCATGTACTGATGTCGGAGCTCGCTCGCGCTCGCGGCGCTCGCCGCGGCGTGGTCGCAAGCGTCATCGAAGCGACCGTCGACGTAGGCGTCGAGCGCGAGGAAGTAGTGGGTCCAACCCAGCGCCTTCGCGCCCGCGTCGGGTGTGATCACCGCCAGCAGCATCGGCCTGATCCGGCGCATCTCTTCTCGGTCGCGGGCGTTGATCGCGCGGCCGAACAGGTTCCCGGTTGCGGTGGCGAGCGCCTCCTGGTCCCCGAGCTCGGCGGCTCGCGCCGCCAGCCGCCGAGTCCACGCCGACACGACCGGACTGAACCCCTCCACGAACGAGACCGCGCGGAGCAGCGCGATCTCCTGCTCGGCCGGGATCGAGAAGCGCTCGAGCAGGCGGCCGACGAGCTCCTGGCTCTCCTGGCGCAGCATCCCCGCGAACCACACCGGCCGCAGGCCGAGCGCGAGCGCGGTCGCCGACCGCTCGTCGCCGGCCTCGATCGCATCGTCCAGGGCCGCACGCACATTTGCGTGATCGGCGAGCAACGGGGCCGCAGCCTCCCCCGGCGAGGTGCCGTCGTCGAGCGCCCGGCTCGCGGCGGCGACGTGCTCGGCGAAGTACTCGCGATGGCGAGCCCGGGTGTGTTCGAGCCCGCCGGCCTCCGCCAGCTCTTGCAGGGCGAACGCGCGGACGAGCTCGAGCAGCTCGAAACGCCAGCCGTCGGCCTGCCGGCGGACCAGGCTCGTCTCGAGCAGCTCATCGAGCTCCGCGTCCGCGGCGCGGCCGACGACCGCTGCCAGCGCGGCGGCGTCGAAGCCGCCGAGAAATGCGCCCGCGCATCGGAACACCTCGCGTGCCGCCGGCGTGAGCAGGTCGCAGGACCATCTGATCGTCGTGCCGAGCGATTGCTGCCGGTCGGGGAGATCTCGCAGCGTGCGGCGGCCGATCGACAGCGGTCGCTCCAGCTGCGCGGCGATCTGGGTCGGCGCGAGCAGCGAAGCTCGCGACGCCGCGAGCTCGATCGCCAGCGGAAGACCGTCGAGCGCGCGACAGATGCGCGCCACCATCCTGGTCGCCGACGGATCGATCGCGACGTTGCGCCTCGACGCGAGCGCGCACTGGAGAAACATCTGCACCGCCGGGCTGCTCGAGACCTCCTGCTCGGTCTCATCCGCCGGCAGCTCGAGTGGACTGACCTCGAACACCTGCTCGCCACGGATGCGCAGGGGCGTCCGGCTCGATACGAGCACCCGGAGCCCCGGCGCGACCGCCAGCAGCTCGGCGGGCAGGATCGCCGCCCCCATCAGGTGCTCGAAGTTGTCGATGACCATCAGCAGCGCGCGGTCACGTAGGTAGTGCGCCAAGGCGTCGGCACTCGGGGCCTCGGCCCCGTCACGATGGGCGAGCGCGCTCGCGATCTCGGCCGCCACCAGTGCCGGGTCGGTCACGTGCTCCAGGCGAACGAACACCGCGCCGTCGGCGTAGCTCTGCTCGTGACGGGCGGCAAGCTCGAGGAGGAGCCGGGTCTTCCCGACGCCTCCGGGGCCGGTCAGCGTCACGAGCCGCACGTCGGGGTCGGCGAGCAGGTCGCCGAGGGCGCGCAGCTCGTCCGCCCGACCGACGAGCCGCGTGACCGCCCGCGGGAGGTTCGACGCCGGCACCGGGGCGTCGGCTGCCCGCCGCGATCCCGGCCGCCGCTCCGGCTTCGGCTCCGGCCGCGACTCCGGCCGCCGCTCCGGCCGCGGCTCCGGCTCCGGCCCGGGCTCGGGCTCGGGGAGGAGGGTCGGGTCGCGGTCGAGGATTCGCTGCTGAAGCCGCGCGAGCTGCGCGCCCGGCTCCAGGCCGAGCTCGCCGGAGAGCACCCGGCGCGCCCGCTGGTATGCGTCGAGCGCATCCGCCTGGCGGCCGGCGCGATAGAGCGCGAGCATCAGCTGCCCCCACACCCGCTCTTCGAAGCGATGGTCGGCGGCAAGACCCTCGAGCTCGGGCACCAGCTCTGCCGACGCGCCGTGGTCGAGCTCGGAGTCGGTACGCATCAGGATCGCCTGCAGCCGCTTCTCCTCGAGCGCGCGTCGCCACTGCCCGATGCTGCGCTCGGCGCTCACATCGGAGAGCGGGTCTCCGCGAAACAGCGCCAGCGCCTCAGCGAGCAGCACGGCCGCGCGGTCGGGGTCGGATCTGGCCTGCTCGACCAACTCGTCGAACCTCCACACGTCGAGCTCCAAGCCGGCGGGCGCCAGTGCGTAGCCCGCGGTGTCCAGCACGAGCAGGCCGCCGAGCAGCGCGCGCAGCTTCGAGAGGTGGACGTGCAGCGCGGACACCGCGCTCGACGGAGGACGATCTCCCCACAGCTCATCGATCAGTCGATCGCGCGAAAGCGGCACGCCGCCGGCGAGCAGCAGCAGCGCGAGCAGCGACCGCTGGCGGCCGCTCGGCACGCCGATGGCCAGTCCGTCCCGCTCGAACGTGAGCGGACCAAGCACTCCGAAACGAGCAACGCGACCGGCCACCGCGGCCACAGGGTAAGCCCCGTCGTGCCGGCGGACAAGCGTCGCTTTGGCGTTCCTTTGGCGCGCCTTAGGCGCGCCCGCTCAATCTGCACCGCATCGAAACGAGGTTCTTTCAGGAGGACAAGCAGATGGGGCTTTTCAACAAGATGCGCAACCTGGCGGGATCGGTTCCCAAGGAGCTGTTGCAGAACGGGCTCCTCGGCCGGGGAATCATCGTCAGCATCCAGCAGACCTCGGTCAGCACGGGCGTCGACTTCGATCCCTCGCACGTGTGCGTGTTCACCGTCGAGGTCGCGCTCGACGACGTGCCGCGCTACACCGCGACCTGCCGCCAGGCGGTGCGGGCGACGGTCCTGCCGCAGCTGATGATGCCGGGGGCCACGGTCGCGGTCCGCGTCGACCCGAACGACCGGACGCGGATCGCGCTGTCGCTCGGCGAGGCGCCGCCGACGGTCACGATGGCGAGCGCGGGCGATCCGAACACCGGGTCCGCCGCCCGGATCCTCGACTACGGCACGCCGTGCCGCGCCGTGATCGTCCAGACCCAGCCGATGGGGATGCGCAGCTCGACCGGCAAGGACATGTACGCCTTCGTACTGACGGTGATGGCCGAAGGGAGGCCGCCGTATCAGACCCAGGTCGGGAACCCGGTGCCCGCGGACGCCTTGCCGCTCGTGTACCCGGGCAACACCGTCCCGGCGAAGCGGATGCCGGATGGCGCGGACCACGAGATCGTGATCGATTGGGACGCGGCCCTCTCGCAGGTGCAAGCCGCCACGGTCTGAGGCGCACGAAGCGCAACTTCTCCCGGCGGCCGGACGGCCGCCAGCGTAAACACACACCACTCAAGAAGGGGCAACACAATGGTTCTGGTCACAGGTAATTGGCGGGTCGCGCTCGCCGGACTGGCAGCGTCGCTGGTGATCTTCGGGGTGCTGTTCTTCACCGTGATCTCGCCGAGCGAGAACACGGCCAATCAGGCCGTCAAGACGGGCCTTCAGCAGAGTCAGCAGGCGCTTGACCAGGCGCAGAAGCAGCTCAGCAACGCGAGCAGCCAGACGGCTCCGGCCACGCCGCAGGTCCAGCAGCAGATCTCGAGCGCGACCGGTCAGGCGCAGCAGACGCTGAACAAGGCGGCCAAGCTGACCAGCTGCCTCGCCACCGCCGGCACCGACACCTCGAAGGTCGCAGCCTGCCAGGCGAGCTTCGGCCACTGACAGCCGGCGCACGCCGGCGGACGCGTCGGGGGGCGAACACCGGGGGCACACCACGGGGGCGTTTCGGGGGCGACCACCGACCACCGGAGGCCACCGACGGGGTCTTGGGGGCAACCACCGGGTGGCGACGGAGCTGCGGCCCGTCAGGCGGATGAACGCCTGGCGGGCCGTCAGTCGCTCGCGCCGTGCGGGTCAGAGCTCGCCGCCTGCTGTTGGGCCTTGTAGTAGCGCACCATCTCGATATCGTGCTCGGCGGCGGGGTAAGCCTGTCCGCGCTTCTTCGCGACGGCGATCGCCGCCGATTGGAAGAACTCGGCGGCGTTCAGATCGCGTTTGAAGAACAGGATGGTGCCGAGTCCGTTGAGCGCGGAGGGATCGGTCGGATCGATCGCCAAGGTTTCGTAGAAGCGGCGTTCGGCCCGATCGAGCACAGGGTCCTCGGGCGCCCGCCCGGCCTGGATCGCACCCCAGTGCTCGAGCATGTAGGCGTTCTTGAGGTGATAGCCGTCGAGATTGACGATCATCGGATCCAGCGGCCACGCCGCCCGAGCGCCTTCCATAACCGTGTCGAGCGTGGTCTGGATCTTCGCGGCCTCCTCCAGGTCACCCGCGAGCGCGTCGGTCATCTGCTGCTGGCCGTACCCAATCTCGAGGATCAGATCCCTCAGCTCCGGTGGTTCGCTGCGGATCAGCGGCGCGAGCGGCGTCCGCGCGTCACCGGCGTCCTCGATCGCTCGCACGAGCCGACTCACCACGTCCTTGGTGAGGCGATGGACCGGAAGCGCGACGTCGTTCTGAAGGCATTGGGGCAGCGGCGCGTCATCAAGCGTGCACGGCAGGATGAAGCGATCCTGGAGCAGGGCCAGGAGCCACTCGCAGTTGACCCAGCGCGACTTCTCGGCCCGTTCGGACCACAGGAGGACCAGCACCCGGCAGCCGAGAATCGCCTCCCGCAGCTCGTCGCCGAGCAGCACGCCCAGGCGAATCTCGGAGGTGTCGCGCCACACGCTGATGCCGGCCGCTCGCAGCGCGCCGTCGAGCCTGCGCGCCCGCGCGCGATCGCTTGATGAGTAGGAGATGAACGCGTCCATGCGCGGATCCTCGCACTCGGGTCGCGACACGATCAAACGATTGTTCGGCATCATCGAGCCCGTGACCGACCGCGCCCTGAGCGTCGAGCCGATCCGCAGCCTCTGGAATGCGACCGCCGATCAGGCACCGCGCCGGGACCCGCTCGCGCGCGACCTCGACGTCGACGTCGCGATCGTCGGCGCCGGTTACACGGGGCTGTGGACCGCCTACTACCTGAGCCGGTCCAATCCGAATGCGAGGATCGTCGTCGTCGATCAGGCCCACGCCGGGTTCGGCGCCTCCGGGCGCAACGGCGGTTGGTGCTCGGCGATCTTCCCCGTCGGTCCGCGGAAGCTCGCGCAGCTGCACGGATCCGAGCGGGCGACCGCGCTCCGGCTCGCGCTGCAGGATGCCGTCGACGAGGTCGGCGCGGTCGCCGGTGCCGAGGGGATGGAGATCGACTTCGCCAAGGGCGGATGCATGACGCTCGTGCGAAACCCCGCCCAGCTTGCCCGCGCGCGCGCCGACGTCGAGTCCGCTCGCGGCTACGGGATCGAGGAGCAGGATCTTCGGCTGCTGGCCGGCGAGGAGGCCCGGTCGATCACGGGCGCGCAGGGCGTGCTCGGCGCGATCTACACCCCGCATTGCGCGGCCCTCCATCCCGGCCGCCTGGTTCGCCAACTCGCCGAGCGGGTCGAGCGGGCCGGCGTCGCGATCTATGAGCAGACCGCCGCGCGATCGATCGCGCCCGGCGTGGTCGTGACCGACCGGGGTCGTGTCGAGGCCGGCGTGATCGTGCGGGCAACCGAGGGGTACACCGCACGGCTGCCGGGGTCGCGGCGCTCGCTGCTTCCGATCTACTCGCTGATGATCGCCACCGAGCCGTTGCCCGACGCGGCTTGGGATGAGATCGGACTGCGTGGCCGCGAGACGTTCACCGATCATCGGCACCTGCGGATCTACGGCCAGAGGACCGCTGACGGCCGGCTGGCGTTCGGGGGCCGCGGCGCGCCGTATCACTTCGGATCTGCGATCCGGCCATCGTTCGACACGGACACGCGAATCCATGCGGGCCTGGAGAGCCTTCTGGCGGAGCTGTTCCCGGTCGTGGCCGGGCACGCGATCACACATGCGTGGGGTGGCCCGCTTGCGATCGCCCGCGACTGGCATCCATCCGTCGGCATCGACCGGGCCACCGGAATCGCGTGGGCGGGAGGCTATGTCGGCGACGGGGTCGCCACCGCGAACCTCGCGGGCCGGACGCTGAGCGATCTGATCCTCGGGCGAAGCAGCGACCTCACGGCCTTGCCGTGGGTCAACCACCGCTCTCGGCACTGGGAGCCAGAACCGCTGCGATGGATCGGCGTGAACGCCGGACTGCATCTCGTCGCCACCGCCGATCGCGAAGAGGCGCGATCCGGAAAGCCCGCCCGCCGCGCCACGACCCTCGCCCGTCTGCTCGGCTACTGACCGGTCGCCTCACCCGAGTGAGGCGACCGGTCAGAGTGAGGCGACCGGCGAGAATCAGGTCAGCTCGAAGATGAAGTCGTACTCCTTTCCGCCGTCGCGGGACTTCAGGACCATCTGGCCGCGATCGCTTCGGTATACGCCGGTCCCGCCGGTGATCGAGAGCACGCTGTTGCGCGTGTCGTAGTACGGCCCTTGGACCGTTATCTGTCCACCCTTGAGGAACGTTGTCCACAGGCACTCCCAGATGCCCTGCTTGGGCGCGATCCGGGTGCAGAACCCCTCGTCGTGGCCGACCTGCTTCTTGTCGGCGGCGTCGAACACCGGGTTGTTGAACGTCAGGATGTTGCCTTTCACGTCCTTGCCGCCGCCGGTCGGAATCTCATCGTCCGTGATGGCGTGCTCGACCACGTGCACCGTCGTGCCCGCGATCCGGGCGCGCGAAGGCTTGGCGGAGCTCGCCGTCGCGGCGATCGCTCCGACCGCCAGTGCTGCCGCCGCGGCCAGGGCCACGCCAGCGGATTTTCTGAGCCGCAAGGCCCTCCTCCTCTTCCTCGACTGTAGGAACGAGGCGATCCTAACCGCAGCTCATCGGGCGACCAACGAGCACGCAACCGCGAGCCGCCGCTGCGCTCGACGCGCCCCCTCCCCCGGACGCGATTTTCTCGGGGTCGCCCCGGCGCGCCCGTGCCCCGCGCACCGCCGCGCGGGTGCAGAGCACCGCCACGACCGGCACGTGGAGGTCGGCGAGCATCGTGGCCGTCCGCGTCGACGGCGTACTTGACCACGGCCGAGTTCGACCCTGCCGCTCAGAAGTCCTCGAAAGCCGACCCTTCCACGGCCGAAACCGTGGGAGCAATCATCGAGCTAGCCCGCAGGCCGGTACCGCAGGCCGTCGAGGGCGATGCGGAGGATGTGCTCGACCTGGGTCGGATCGCTCGCCGGGATCTTGGATATTCCCATGACCATCTGCATGACCTCGGGAAACTCGACGTCCTGGCGGACGACCCCGGCTTCCTGGGCGCGCCTCAGCAACGGGTCGCCGGCGTCGTACAGCGACGCTCGACACACCTGGAATAACGGAGCGTCGGTCTCGAGGTAGTTGAGCAGCTCGTGGGCGAGCGCCCGCTTGGTCGCCAGATATCCCATCAGGCGCTCGAACCATGCGTTGAGCGCCTCCCACGGATCGCTGTCGTCGAGCTCGGCCGCCGAGCGGCAAACCTCCTCGACCTCGTTCACGTAGAGGGCCTCCAGCAGCGCCTGGCGGTTGGGGAAGTGGCGATAGAGCGTGCCGATGCCGACGCCCGCGCGACGCGCGATCTCCTCGAGCGCGGTCGACTCCCCTCCCTCGGCAAACGCCTCCCGAGCAGCCGCGAGCACCTTCTCGTAGTTGCGCCGAGCGTCCGCGCGCTTGGGCCGCGCGATCAACGTCTCAGGGATGACTTCGGTGGTGTTCATGGAGATTCACTTGACAAACGGAGGGTGCCTCCATATAGTTTCCGGAGGGCTCCTCCACTTATTTCGGAGGTGGCCTCCATTTTAGCGCCTCACCGAATCACCGACAAGTTGGGATCTGCATGAATCCAGTCTCCTCGCAAACCGCTCCATCGGATAGCCGTCGTTGGACGGCGCTCATGGTCGTGTGCCTAGCGCAGCTGATGATCGTGCTCGACGTCACGATCGTGAATGTCGCGCTGCCCTCGATCCAACGCGACCTCCACTTCAGCCAGTCAAACCTGACGTGGGTCGTCAACGCGTTCCTGGTCACCTTCGGAAGCCTGCTCCTGCTCGCCGGGCGGATCGGCGATCTCGCCGGCCGCAAGCGCGTGTTCCTCGCGGGCCTGGTCACGTTTACCGCCGCCTCGCTCCTGTGCGGCATCGCGCCAAGCCAGGGCACGCTGATTGCCGCCCGCTTCCTACAGGGCGTCGGCGCTGCCGCCCAGGCCTCGGTGATCCTCGCGATCATCATCACCGAGTTCCCGCTGCCCGCTGAGCGCACTCGGGCGATGAGCGCGTACGTCTTCGTGTCAGTCGCCGGAGGCTCACTCGGCCTGCTCGCCGGCGGGATCCTCACCCAGGCGCTGAGCTGGCACTGGGTGTTCTTCGTCAACCTCCCAATCGGCCTGGCCACGTTCCTCCTCGGTCAGAGGTTCATCCGGGCCGACAGCGGGCTGGGGCTCGGGCACGGAGTCGACTGGGTCGGCTCGATTCTCGTCACGGCGTCGCTGATGGGCGTCATCTACGCGATCGTTCAGGCCACCACCTACGGCTGGGCCTCGGCACAGGTCCTTGGGGTCGGCGCCATCGCGGCGCTGCTGATGGCGGCATTCGTGGCGCTCGAGGCCCGGATCGAGAACCCGATCATGCCGATGCGCATCCTGCGCCTGCAGGGGCTGATCAAGGCCAGCCTCGTAAGGGGCTTCCTCGTAACCGGCATGTACTCGACGTTCTTCCTCGGGAGCCTCTATCTCGAGCACGTCCGCCACTACAGCGCCGTGCAGACCGGCGCGGCCTTCCTCCCCTGGACGCTGACGATCGCCGTGCTGTCGCAGGGGGTCACCGCGCGGCTCGTCGCCCGGTTCGGGCCACTTCGCGTGCTGACCGCGGGCATGGCGAGCGCGGTCGTCGGCCTGCTCCTGTTCAGCACCGTCGGACCGAGCACCACGTTCTTCCCGACGATCTTCCTCGCCTGCTTTGCAATCGGCCTGGGCATCGGCAGCGCGTTCATGCCTCTCCTCACCCTCGCGATGGCCGACGTTCCGGCCGCCGACTCGGGCCTCGGCTCGGGGATCACGAACGTCTCGCAGCAGATCAGCGGTGCACTCGGCCTGGCCGTCCTCAGCACCATCGCCGCGAACCGGACGAAGGGACTGCTATCCGCCCACCAGGGGCTCACCAGCTCCCTGATCGGCGGCTACCACCTCGCGTTCGTCGTGGGCGCGGCGACGGTCACCGCCGGCATCGTCCTCGCCGTGGCGCTACTGCGGCCCGGGCGCGCCCGGCCGGGGCTGCAACTCGCCGACGCCCCCGCGGCGCACGACGCCGCTCGCAGCAACTTCGACATCGAGAGAGAAGCCGCATGACGCACTCAGGTCACCTCCCCGCTCACCGCACGACGCCGAACCGAACGGGCCGCCGCTCGCCACACGCCCCGGACCGGTCCGGGCGGCGGCCGAGCATCCGCCGGGTCTCTGACGGTGTCGTGGCCGGTTACATCCACGACATCTCGCAACGACACCGCCATCCGAAGCGCGCGTCCGTCGATCGCCCCTGCGTCCTTGACACCCCGGCCGCTGCTCGTCACGCTCGGCCGCCGCACTTGTGACGTGCGCGAACGCCGCCGTGGAAGGAGAAGCCCATGGAATTCCTTGTCGGGT
>Ga0335078_10019122_pt1 | contig 10187 bp, 11 predicted proteins | sample Lox_Sample_32_FD_206711 | JGI IMG/M metagenome (GOLD analysis project Ga0335078, IMG submission 206711) | Soil microbial communities from Loxahatchee National Wildlife Refuge, Florida, United States - Lox_Sample_3.2 | ecosystem: Environmental > Terrestrial > Soil > Wetlands | place: USA...
GCATGGTTCGGGAACCAGGCGTGGGCTCTGCGGCTGCCGGCGGCATTGTTCGGCGTGCTGACGGTGGCGGGCGTGGTTTTGGCGGGCGCTGAGCTGTACGGCGGCTCGGTGGGACTTCTCGCCGGCTTTTTCCTGGCGAGCAGCTTCTGGCACATGCTGCTCTCGCGCGAGGCTTTGCGCGCGATCGCCGCGCCCTGCTTCCTGGCCTGGACGGTATACCTGCTCCTCGCCGCGCGGCGCAGGCCGCTGATCGCGGTGCTGGCGGGAATCGTCTATGGGCTGGGATTCTATACCTACATAGCCTACCGGGCGACGCCGCTTCTGGTGGCACCGCTGCTGATTCGCGCCGGATGGAAGCGCACGGCCCTGTTCGCCGTTACGGCGGCGATGGCAGCAGCGCCGCTGGGTGTTTATTTCCTTACGCATCCCGGAACATTTACGGAAAGGAGCGCGCAACTCTCGGTGTCTGGTGCCGGGAGGTCCGCTCCGCAGGCCGCACGGGAAGCCGCATGGAACGCCTGGCGGACGGCACGCATGTTTTTCACCCACGGCGATTACAACTGGCGGCACAACTATGCCTGGCGCGCGGAGGTGTTTTGGCCGGTCGCGGTTTTTCTGGTGACGGGGCTGGCGAGGAGGCGCAAGGGAAAGTGGGTGGCGATGGTGTGGCTTGGGGTTGGCGCCCTTCCGGCGGTGCTTTCCGGGCAGGATGTTCCGCACGCGCTGCGATCCATCCTGATGCTGCCCGCGGCGATGCTGCTGGCCGGTTTGGGCGCGGAGGCTGCCTACCTCTACGCGGCGCGCGGGCCGGTACGGATGCCGAGGCGGGCGCTCAACGCCTGCGCAGCCGTGGTCCTCGCGCTGCTGGCTTGCGAACCGTATCACACGTATTTCGATCTCTGGGCGCGGAATCCGGAGATGCCGCGATTCTTCGATCAGGGCGCGGCCGAGACGGCACGGCAGATTCGCGAGCTGCCGCGTGCCGAGGAGAAGTACGTCATCATTCCGCCGGGCGACGATATGATTCCGCAGCCGGTGATGTTTCTGACCGCCAGCTATACTCCGCGGCAGCAGGCCGCCGCGCACATCCATTACGTGGAGGACGCAGATTGTGCACGGGCACGCGCACGCATGGCCGGCGCCCATGTTTTCTGCCTGACGAGCGGAACGGCGGATGGTCAGTAGCGCGAGCGGTCAGTGGCGCTTGCGTGGCAGGGCCGATCCGACGAAAAATCCGATGGCCGCGGCGACCACCAGAGACGGCGCCGGATGGCGGCTGGCAAAACCGGTGAGCATGCCCCGGACATCGTTTTTTTCGATATAAGTGGCCGCACCGTGAATTCTGTCTGCCGCTCCATCGGTGAAATTGCTGATTTTTTTGGCGCTCTGGCGTCCTGCGTTGCGGATGGAGGAGGCCGCTGAATGGAGCGCTTCCCCGGTATCGTCACGTCTCTGATCGATGTTCTCGCTGGCCGACCGGGCCAACTTTTCTGCCGAGCGGGCCAGCTTTTCAATGGATTCCACAGCGTCCTTGCCAAGCTCCAACGCCGTTTCAGTGATTGCCGTTAAATCAGTCACGATGTACCTCCAACGGATGGACCCGTGGTTGATGCACCGGTCCAAAGGGGAGTTAGCAGGCCGACTTCCGTTGTGAGCGAACGAACGCGCCGCGAGCGATCCCCAGGACTCTCCTACAATAGGGGCAGGCCCTCAGCCATGTTCCGACTCAACCAGCCGCTGTTGATCAACATTCTGGGGCACGCCGGCGGCGCGCTGATCTTCGCGATCTTTCTGTGCCTGCTGTTCAGCCGGCGCGGATGGTCGGGATCGCACGGGCGATTTCTGTCGGGGCTGGCCGCGGGGCTCTCCCTGGCCTGGAACCTGGGATCGCTGCTGGTCCTGGCGTGGCCCGGCCTGCCGCCCCACACGCTCGATCTGCTGGCGGCTTTCAGCTTCTCGGTCCTGACGCTTCTGCCGGCGGTGCTGCTGCAGGTTTCGCTCGATGGCCGCTGGCGGATGCTGGTCTTCGCGGGCTATGGGTTGAGCGCCGTGGCGATCCTGATGCACTGGCGCGAAATCTATATCACCAGCGGAAACCTGCATCAGATGGCGCTGCTGCTGACGACGGTGGGCTTTCTGGTGCTGACCGCGGTGGCGGTGGCGGGCGCGGTTCTGGACCGCGAGAGCGGCCACGGCGCACCCTCGCGCATCGCCGCGTCGATGTGCCTGGCGCTGTTCGCAATGTCGTTCCTGCATTTTGGACCGGGGCACGCTCACCAGGCCTGGTCCAGCGAGCTGGTGGTACATCATGCGGGAATTCCGCTGGCGCTGTTCGTGCTTCTGCAGGATTACCGGTTCGTGCTGCTGGACGCTTTCGTGCGGTTCCTGGCCAACGCCCTGCTGGCCGCGGTGCTGACGTGGCTGGTGATCACGGCTGCGTTCCGCCTGGTGCTGGTGGAAAGCGCCGGGGGGCCGCTGAACCAGGCGTTCCTGTTGATCAGCGTGTGCCTCTGCCTGGTGTTTTTCGCATGGCTGCGCAACTGCGCGCAGGCTTGGCTGACGCACGCGGTTTTTCGGCATGGCGGACTCGACCACGTGGCCGGAACCATCAAAGACGCCCCGGCCTTTTCGGGCGAAGACGAATATCTGGGCTGGGCCGCTTCGCGGATGGCCTCCACAGCGCGGGCGGTGCGCTACGCGGTGGTGGCGGAGAACCAGGTGGAGCCGGCCGCCGGGTGGCACTCGGCCGTGCTGGCGCCCGCCGAGCTGCCGGAGCCGTGGAACTGGGCGGAGGTGATCGTGCCCGTGCGCCTGAGCCAGGAAAACTCGCGGCTGATCCTGCTGGGGCGCCGGAAGGGTGGCCAGCGGTACCTGGGCGAGGACCTGGAAGCGCTCACCAAGGCTGCTTCGGCGGCCGCCGAGCGCCTGGAAACGCTGCGGCGCCAGGAGATGAGCCGCCTGGTGGCACAGGCGGAATTGCGCGCGCTGCAATCACAGATCAACCCGCACTTCCTTTTCAACGCGTTCAACACCCTGTATGGGGTGATTCCGCGGGAAGCCGCGGGAGCGCGGCGCATGGTGTTGAACTTGGCCGATATCTTCCGCTACTTCCTGCAATCGGAGAAGATTTTCGTGCCTCTTGCCGAGGAGCTGCAGATCGTGCGCGCCTACCTGGAAATCGAGAAGGTGCGGCTGGGTAACCGGCTGGAAGTGGACATCCAGGTAGAGGAGGCGGCTCTCGGAACGCCCATCCCGGTACTTTCGGTGCAGCCGCTGGTGGAGAATGCCGTGAAGCACGGGATTGCCCAGCGTGCGGATGCCGGTTTCGTGCGCATCCGCGCCCAGTTGGCGGGAGGCGAACTGCGAATCTCGGTGGTCAACAGCGGCGCGCCTTCGGCCGGAGCCGTTGCGCCGCCTTCGGCGAAGGGGGGCGCGCCCGGCGCGGGCATCGGCTTGCAGAATGTACAGCGGCGGTTGGAGATTTGCTACGGCGCTCCGGCCAATCTGCGCTTTGCGCCTTCGGAGGAGACCACTACCGTCGAGTTTTCGATTCCGGCGGCCGCGCTGGCAACTCGCCACTGACGGCCGCGCGCAAGCCCAGGTAGACGAGCAGCAGCGCCAGAGTCATCCATTGCGAGCACAGCGCGAGCAGGCTATCGGCTAGGGCCAGCAGCACGCGTGGGTACGCCAGCTTTTCCACCGCGTTCAGCACGAGGAAACTGGTGACCATGTCCAAAATGCCCAGCGGCAGAACAACGGCGAGGATGCGCCAGCGATGGCCTTCGGTCAAGCGCCGGCTGCGGTCGAGAACATCGTGCTCGCGGTCCGCTTCGAGCGCCACGACAGGGTCTACCACGGCTAGTCTGAGGAAGGCGATGATTCCGGGAATGAAGAGCAGCAGGCTCCACAGCAGGACCGTGACCTGCACCTGAAACATGTTCCACAGCGCCTTCGCCCATTGCCGCCGGCCCCAGCGGAGCGATTCGCCCAGCGGCGGCGCGGCCCCTGAACGGAGGCGCATGGCGATACCGAAGATCACCGCCGGCACGGCGAGGGCGCTCAGAAGAAGGTCGCTGGCGGCCATCAAGCCGTACCCGAGGAGGCCCTCTACCGGGATATCGAGCGCCGCAAGGACGGCTTGCAAGAGCAGCTTGCCGGGCAGAAAGACGGCCAGCGTCGCGGCGGCAACGAACGACAGATTGGCAAACAGGAGACGCAGCGAGCGCGAGAGCACGCGGAACGGCGACCCGACCGGCTCTACCGGAAAATCGATTTCGACGCAGCCTTTGCGAAAATCGCGCTCCATGGTGCCAGTGTGAACCAAGAGGGCGGGGGCGATCAACGCGAGGGAATGCAGGCGCGGGGAGGTGACCCGGCTTCCACTACGACCGTGCCGCCGCTTCCACCGGCCGATTCGTCAGCAGCATTTTGCCCCCGCTCAGCAGCACCACGTGGAGCGCGTCACGGCCGACTAAGTTTTCGAAGCGCGGCATCTGTTTCTGGTCGGCGACGATGTAACAGCGCTCCGGCGACAGCCACATCCCACGCCATTGCTGGTCATCGATAAAGACGTCGGGCGCGCCGGGGGCATACGAGCCGTAGACCAGGTTGTTGAAGCGGCCGTTGAGTAACAGCGCAGTACGGTCGGTATAGAAGAAGACCGAGGAGAAGGTGTAATAGTGATGATCGACGACCAGGCGGCCGGGGGGCGCGCGGCGCAGCGCTTCGGCCAGCGGACGCGACGACATGTAGGGATCGAAGCCCACCATGGCCAAACGGGCCGCCTGGAAGAAGAGCACCATCATCACCGCGATGGCCAGATAAGCGCGGAGTCCCCGGGCGCGCAGGGTTCCAAGCGCGCCGATCAGGAACGCGATGCCGGCGAGCGCCAGCGGAAAACGGAGATAGGCCAGCGAATTGATCGTGAGATCTTCCATGTGGCCGAGCGACAGGGTGTAAGCGCCGGGATGCTGCGCCAGAGCCTGGGAGATGTCGCCGGGCGTGGGAACGTTGCGCACGAGGAAGCACAGCACCAAGGCCGCCACACCGCACAATCCGGCAATCGCCGAAAGCCCGCGCGTTCCGTAGCGCAGCCACGACCCCTCGGCCGCCATGGCGGAACCGAGCAGCAGAGCGAGCGCGGGATAACAGGGCATGGAGTAGTATTCCTGGGTGGTGGAGAAGGTGAAGAAGACCAGCAGAAAACCGGTCCAGCAGAGAGCCAGGAAGCGCGTGCGCCCGGCGCGATCGACGGGCCGGAACCCGAGCCGGAAGACGGCCGGAAAATAGACGCTCCAGGGGAACAGCCACAACAAGTGGAAGAGCCAGAAGTAGAGGCGCGGGACGGTGTTGTAATCGTGCGGATAGCGCAGGTTGAGGAAGCGCAGCACCTGCTCGTTCATGAAGAAAAACCAGAGGAACCCGTGGTATTCGCCGGGGGCGCTGCGAAAGGTGAAATCGAAGTAGGGCGGGTTGCGCAAAGTGGCCAGCACGTGCCAGGGCGCGGCGATCAGGAGGATCACCGCGAGGCCCGTCCAGGGGTGCAGGCGGCGCCACACCTTGCGTGAGAAGAGTTGGCCGGTGAAGAACAGGTAGAGCAGCGCCGCGGCTACGGGAAACAGGACGCCCACCGTGCTTTTGAGCAACAGGCCGGCGCCCAGGCTGGCGGCCAGCAGAAGGGCCCAGAGGCGCGGACGCGGTTCACTTTCATCCAGCACTCGGAGAAAGGCCCACATGGCCAGAGCCACGGTGGCCGTCAGCATGACATCGGGGATCAGGATTCGGGTGAAAAGGAAGAGGCCGGCACAGGTAGAGAGGCACAGGCCGGCATAGAGGCCGGCGCGCCTGCCGAAGGCCCATGCTCCGAAGGCGGCGGTCAGCCAGCATAGCGCGATGGCGGAGAGCGCCACGGGGATGCGGGCGATCCAGTCCGCCACGCCGAACATTTTATAGAACAGGGCGATGGTCCAGTAGATGAGCGGCGCTTTTTCGAGGTAGACTACGCCATCGATGCGGGCGGTTACCCAGTCGCCCGAAGTCAGCATGCTCCGCGCGATCTGCGCCTGCACGGCGTCGACATCGTCCATGAGCGACGGGGGGGAGAGGATACAACCGAGATAGACCGCTGCCGCGAACAGCAGGACGATCAGACCGAAATGAAGATACCGGGGGTGGTTTCGGGGCCCGCTTCCTGTGGGGACAGTGTCTGGATCCGCCATCGTTTCATCCACTGAAATAGTATCATCAGGTTCCAAAGCGAATGACCGAGATTGTCGCGCCGTTGGAGGTGACGGCAAAGGCGGGCGCATATGGCCTGCGGATGAAACAGACCGGCATGTTGGGCTGCGCCGGACTCGAGTGTCTCTTCGAGCAGCGGGCGCAGAGGCCCGCGCAGAGACTCGCGCAGAGGAATACCGAGGCCGGTTCTTCTGCGCCGCAGGACGCCCGGCGCCAGCTTATTCTTTATCAGCTCTTCCAGCACGATTTTCCGGCGCGAGCCGCGGATCTTCAACTCATCCGGAAGGGCTGCCGCGAATTCTACGATGCGGTGATCGAGGTTGGCAGGCGCACTTCCAGGGAGTGAGCCATGCTGACGCGATCCAGCATGGCCAGAATGCTATCGGGCAGAGAGTATTTCTGGTCGAAACGGAGCCACGGGGCCAGCGAGGCTCCCTGGCCGGCGAGCACGGCCGGAATCGGCGAGAGGGCGGCAGGCAGCGGACGCGCCAGCGCCTCTTTGGCGGCACGGCTGAAGCCTCCGTTCCAATAGACGTGGGCCTCCTCCTGAGGCAACCCGCAGCCTTCCAGGAAGCGCCTGAGGCGGTACGCGCAGCCGGTTTCGCCGCCGAAGGCGGCCACGCGCGTGCCGCGCGAGTTGTCAGGCGAAGCACCCCCTGCGGCCATCGGCGGCAGGCACGGGCCAGAAGATCGGCGGGTAGGTCGGGTTACCGCCGAACAGCTCATCGGCGCCTTGGCCGCCGAGAGCCGCCGCAACCGAGCGTTGGGTGATTCGGGACAAGTATCAAAACGGCAGCGCCCCCGCATCGCCGGAGGGTTCATCGCAGCAACCAGGCAATCCTGGATGGCGTCCGCCAGATCCGCAGGGCGGAAATCGAGCTGCTGGTGGCGCCATATTGAGCGGCCATCGGGCCGGTATGCGCAGACTCGCCGGAGTTGCCTCCAGCGAACGATCGCGAGAAGGTTTTCAACGGCGAGCTCGAGGCGCTTGCCGCATAGTGCAGGAGCGCTGCCGAATCGATGCCGCCGCTCAACCAGATGCCCAGCGGCCCATCCGGCACCAAGTGTTCCCGCATGGACTGCTTGAGCAGGCTGTCGAGCTCGAAGCGCGCCGCCTCCAGCGTCCAGAACGGTTGCGGAGTATCGGGAAGGCGCCAGTAGGCTTCCGAGCGCACCGCGCCATCGCGCCACTCCAGCCAATGTGCGGGCGGGAGTTTCTCGATGCTTTCGACCAGGGTCCACGGCCACGGAACACAATTCAACGAAAGATGGCAGTCCAGCTCGGACAGAGAGGCGGCGCTCGATTTCCGGGTGGGTGAAAATGGCCTTCGATTCGGAACCGAAGTACATCTCGCCGCAGTGCCGCGCGAGGTACAGGGGCTTGATGCCCAGGCGGTCGCGCGCCCATTTCACCCGCACCCGTTCTCCGCCTGGCGGCAACCGGAAATCTTGGACGGCCTCGTGCGCGGCGTCCGGCTCCTTGGGATGCCGGTCGCCAGCCCGACAGCAGGCGGTCGCCTCGGGCCGGCAGACCCGCCCGGACTGCGCGCTGGCCTCGCTCCTCGGTGGACGGGCGGCCCCGAGAATCCTTGGGGGCGTCGCCAGGCGGGTGAATCGTCAATCCGTCAACGCGGAGTCGCCATAAACCCGTGAAGCTCACCGTTCGCATTGATGGCCAGGCCGGTGATCTCGCGGGAGACATTGATCGAGAATGCCATCAGCAGAGACAAGGGCGATTTGGCAAGGGTGTTGAGATCGGTAATGGTCCGGTTTTCCCATATGACTGCGCGGGAGTCGAAGTTCGCGTCCAAAGACGCCAACCACGGTGCGATTGTCGTTGATGCCCAGGGCGAGTCTGGCAAAGTCGCCGGGGAAGACGCCGAGGTCCTGCATGCCGGTCGAGCGGGTCCAGAGGAAGCCATGGAAGGATGAGGCTGGATCGTCGCCCAGCATCGAATGACCAACCACTTCGCCCTGGTTATTGACCGCGCAGGCGTGATTGCCGGCGGCTTGGGTCACCTCATAGGCTGGGCGGAGGTGGTGCCGCAGGCGCTGCTGTTTCCGGGTTGGCTCATCCTGGGATGGATGCTGGTGGCCCGCCACGTCCGCGGGCGGCTCCGTCCGGGCGGCAGCTCATTCCCCGGCGAGCATCGCAAGCAGCGAACCGCCCTTCTTTTTTTCCTCTTGCATCTCCTACTATATTATAGTAGTATCAATCAGGAGATAGTAGACCGATGGCGCAGCCCAAGCTCACCAAACTCGAATTGCAAATCCTCGAGGCCCTCTGGTCCCACGGCAAGGCCTCCATCCGCGAAGTCCAGGAAGCGTTCCCGGAACCCCGCCCCGCCTACACCACCATCCAGACCACCATCTACCGTCTGGAAGCCAAAAAGGCTGTCCGCCGCGTCCGCAAAATCAGCAACGCCCACATCTTCGAGCCGCTGGTCGCCCGCGACGTCGCGCGGCACCGCCTGCTGGACGAAATCCTCAGCTTCTTCGGAGGCCGCGCCCAGCCCATGATGGCGCAGCTTGCCGAAGCCGGCAAACTCACCATGGAAGACGTGCGCGAGTTGGAGAAGACCATCCGCCATCTCGACCAGCACCACAAAGCCGAAAGGAAGCGTGAATCCAAATGACCGGTACACTCGCGGCCCACCTCTGGCAATCCACTGTCTTCGCTCTCTTCGCGGCGGTCCTCACCCTCGCCTTCCGCCAAAACCGGGCCAGGATCCGTTACTGGCTGTGGACGTGCGCGTCTTTGAAATTCCTGGTTCCGTTTTCCTGGCTCATCCGCCTCGGCAGCCGTCTGGAATGGGCGCCCGCCGCACGTCACATCGCGCCTCCCGATGTCTGGTTCGCCATCGAGCGCATCACCTGGATTACCCAGCCCCTCACTGCTCCGCCACCTCCGGCCCACGTCGTGCCATCAGCGCCCGATTGGACCCCCATCGCCATCCTCGCGGTGTGGATCTGCGGCGCCGCCTCGCTCGCGCTCCTCCGTCTCCGCCTGTGGCTGCGAATCCGCGCCGCCTTGCGCGCCAGCACACTCCTGGATATCCCCGCTCCGGTCGCCATCCGCTCCGCTCCCGGTCTCCTCGAACCCGGCGTAGTGGGATTTCTGCGCCCCGTCCTGCTGCTGCCCGAAGGCATCCTCGATCGCCTCACCCCGTCTGAACTGGAGACCGTTCTGGCGCACGAACTCTGCCATCTCCGCCGCCGCGACAACTTGTTTGCCGCCATCCACATGCTCGTGGAAGCCCTCTTCTGGTTCCATCCTCTGGTCTGGTGGATCGGCGCGCGCTTAGTGGAAGAGCGCGAGCGCGCCTGCGACGAAGAGGTTCTGCGGCAGGGCAGCGAGCCACGGGCCTATGCGGAAGCCATCCTCAACGTCTGCAAGCTCTAGGCCGAGGCCGCTACCGCGATGGCGAGACCCAGCGATACCAGCGCCGCCGCGGCCAAGCCGGGTGCTGCCGCCAGCATGCGCAGCGCATAGCGGGCGTCCTTGCGCAGATCGGCCACGTACCCCGGCAGCACAAACGCGAGGCGGCTCCTATCGGCCGTTTTCGGCATAGGCACGATTGATGATGTTTGGCGGAAGACCGGAAGTCAAGGGCCGGGCGCAAGCCGGCTGCGCATTCCGCAGAATACTCCCGTGAACCAGGGCGGCGGTTTATGTCTGCGCCACGCTACTTCGACGGCGGGAGTTTCACTTCGGCACCGGACTCCTTGTTCAGCCGATCCGTCAATTCCCGATCAACGAGCGAGACGGATGCCTGATTGTGCGTCGTGGGCGTCGTGAAGTAGTGGAGGGTATCGCCATCCACCCAGTAAGCCACCGCCGAGTAGATGCTGTGGTCCTTGAAGGCGATCAGGTAGTGCACTGGCTCGGCGCCCGGTTCTTCGGCTTGCCCGGGCGCCGGCGGATACACCAACGTTTGCGCCTGCACTCT
>Ga0335078_10019123_pt1 | contig 10187 bp, 5 predicted proteins | sample Lox_Sample_32_FD_206711 | JGI IMG/M metagenome (GOLD analysis project Ga0335078, IMG submission 206711) | Soil microbial communities from Loxahatchee National Wildlife Refuge, Florida, United States - Lox_Sample_3.2 | ecosystem: Environmental > Terrestrial > Soil > Wetlands | place: USA: Florida...
AGGCCGATCATCCGGGCGGGCCGGCCGTCCGGGTCCGGGAACACCCTGCCCCGCGCCTCCATCGACCGCAGGGTGCCGTCCTCGCCCAAGACCTGGTACTCGATCTGGTAGGTGTCGCAGGACCCCATCATCTGCCGCATGGCTTGGATCACGCCGGGCAAATCGGATTCGGGCACCCGGGCCAAGAATGTGTCCATCGTGGCTGATGTGTCGTCGGGCAAACCGTGCAGCTTATAGGTGGCTGACTCGCAGATGACCTCTCCAGTGCCGATTTCCCAGTTGAAGAAGCCCGCGTTCACGCCGGTCGTCTTCGGATGGAAGACGATGCCCGGCCAGTCTGCCAACGAGTTCGCCAGGCCGGCCTCGGCGCCCGGCGCGTTAACCTGATTGCCGGCCGCGCACGAGGCGCCAGCCTCTGGCAAAATTTCCGCCTCAGAGAACATCGTGTGTAACGAGCCGTCGGCCATCGACGAGCCGCCGAAGATAGACGGTCCCCCGACGATGGACGGGCAGCCGGTTTTGGACGGGCTGTCCACCGTCGGCGGGCGGTCCGGCTTGGAGCTCTTGGGCAGGCGGCTCCGCGGGGCGCTCGTGCTCTCCGCGTCCCGGCTCGTGGATATGTCACCGTCCATCGGATTGGCTCTCCCGTGCGACGCCCGGTGTGGCACAGTCCCGGACGACCATAGCTAGCATCTCCCATGGGGCAGCGCACATGTGCGGCGGACATAAACAGGCGGCTGATCGCCACCCCTGTGGCCATCTCCGTGCCACCACTACCGCGCTCCGCAATCCGCGTTCCGCGCCGTCCCGGGTTCCACGACCCGCCGGCCCGCGTGCACCAATGCCCGCAGCCAGTACTGCGGGCCCCCGCCCGGCGGGCTGCGCCACAGCAGCCGCCGCCGGGATTCAGCTTTGACCAGGCCACTACCTGCGCACTTAAGGTGCATAAGCTTTGTGATCTGGGCAAACCAAATCGTAACTCGTTGGTTAAATATAACCAGCACAAGTGGACATTGCCAGCGGAAACTATGAATCATCGGGGCCGACCAGCCCCGGCCGGGAGGCGCGCACGCCTGTTTGAGGCACCCACAGGCGCAAGTCCGCGCGCGACCCTCTCGTGATCAACAACCTCCTCCCGCACCCAGCGTGACGGCGGGACGTACGCTGCCGTCGTGCTCCGCGGGGGCTGACATGCGCACGGAACGAGTTTTATCCTCTATGTCTGTCTAATCCGATATTCTCTACTTCCTGAGGCACGCTTTGCGCATGGACCGAGGCGATTGGGAAATAGTGAGTATGGTTACACGGCGCGGCTGGCGCCGCGTGGCAGGCACGGCCGGCCGCCCGGCAGGCAGGCACGGCCCGTCCGGCAGGCACGGCTGCCCGTCCGGCAGGCACGGCGCGGCCGACCTGGAGTCGCGCCACAACTGCAATAACGACATGGGAGACCGGGCAGGTCAAGCGCGCACCCCGTGGCCAGGGCACGACATGGCCGCTCCGGCCCATCTGGGCAGGATGGACGTCACGTCACGGCCGGCGCGACAGGGCCGGAATGGCCGTACCTCGACCGGAATGGCCGCACTACACAACCGGAATGACCGCACCACACGCCCCGAATGGCGGACCCGGCCGGAACAGTCGGTACCACACGGCCGGAATGGTCGGCAACATAAGCAGCCGGAATGGTCGGCATTATATGGCCGGAATGGCGTCACCACCCGGCCGGGAATGGCCGGCACCGAAGATCCGGGAGCCCCGAAATGATCGATGACCTCCGGCGCCAGCCGCTCGTGCGCATCCGCGGCATCGAGGCGAGCGGCGACACCGCGCAGACCACGGGGATGACACGCCTGGAGGCCATCTCGGGCAAGACAGCCGGGTCGAGCACCATCTGGATGGGCCAGACGCACGTGGCACCCGGCACCAGTTCCGGTGACCATCACCACGGCCATGTCGAGACCGCGATCTACGTGGTATCCGGGTGCCCGGAGTTCGTCTTCGCAGACGGCGACCGTGAGATCCGGCTGCGCACCGAACCCGGTGACTATGTCTTCGTCCCGCCGTACGTGCCGCACCGCGAAGAAAACCCGGGCACTGAGGAGGCGGTCGTTGTCATCGCCCGCAGCAGCCAGGAGGGCGTGGTAATCAACCTGGACAACCTCTGGTCACCGGTCAAAGGCGCCCCGCCGACCAGATGAGCGCCACATCGCTGCTCAGGCAGAGCTGCGGACGCGGCGATGCGCCAGTCTAACGCCGCCCGCCAACCGTACGGGAGCTTCTCACCGCACCGGGCCTTCTCACCGCACCGGGCCTTCTCACCGCACCGGGCCTTCTCACCGCACCGGGCCTTCTCACCGCACCGGGCCCTCGTCCAGCGCCGGGACCCGCGTGCCCGCCGAAGGGTGCCTGCTCGCCCGCCAGTCGGCGATCCGGACCAGCGCCTCCAGATAGGCCAGGCGGAACGGGCCCAGGTCGGGCCTGTCGCGCAGGGCAAGCACACGCGCGGTCCACGAACCGGCGTCATCACCGCCGCGGCCAGCACCGGCACCGCCAGCACCGCCGCCCGAGTCCGGCATCCGGGTACTGCCTGCCGGGCGGCCCAGCGTCCGAGTGTCCAGGGTGAGGGCCGGCGTACATGCGCCGCTCGGGAGCCTCACCGCCGGCAGCTCATCCCCGTCCTCCACACCAAGGATCCTGGGCGGGTCGTGATCAGCCTCGCCGGGCATCGGCGCCGCCCGCACACGCACCTTCCCGTGGTGCGCGGCGGCCAGATAGGCGACGAGGTCAGGCTCCGCAACGCCGTCGAGTAGACCACACCGCGGCTGCAGCAACGCAAGCGCCGTGATCAGTTCATGCCGCAGGAACGGGCGGGCGTCATGGCGGCCACCGCGGCCTGGCGACTTAGCCCACGGACCTTCTCCAGGCGGATCGGCCGCCGCGCTGCCGCACAGGTAGTCCTGGAAGTGGCGGAACGCCTTGCCCAGGTCGTGGAAGCGCGCGGCGAGCGCCGCCGCCTCGAGCTGATCAGGGGTGAACCCGGCGCATTGCCGGTTTCGGATCAGCGCGCGCAGCTCGCACTCCGTGTCCTCGAGGTGCGTGCACAGGTCAACCCAGCACCCGGTGAACGTGGCCGGGTCGCGATCGATCGCGTCCGGCCCAGCCGCACAATGATCCTTAACGGCTGCCGCGACGCGTGCCGATCGTGGGCCGTGGGGCACCGCGGGGGGTTCCGGGCCGCGCGGGTCCGGGGTGTCCCTGGATGGCGCTGTGTCCCTGCGGGCCGGGACTGGCCAAACGGCTGGCACGGGCAATTTCGAGCCTGGCGACCAGCCGCGATCCGGGAGGTATCCCCCGAGCGCCGCGTCAGCGAGCAGGACCGCACCTGGCCGGAAGTCGGCCGGCTCGCACCTGCGCCATAGCCCATCGGCCTGATCGCAGATCCAGTAGAACGCCGCCCCACGCCGCACAACCTGCCGTAGGTCCGCGAGCGGCGCTGGGCAAAGCTCGTCACGGTGCGGTGCGGGCTCCTCGTCCGCGGGCCGCCCATCGGGCCACGACCGCCAGGCCACCAGGACCGTCGGGTCCCCGCCGTCGCGGACCCACGGAGCGACGTCGATGCCAGCGGCATCGGCTCCGTCGGGTCCGCCAGCCACGAGCGCGGTGTCAAACAACTGAAGCAGATCGCCTCGGCTCGGCGGCGGGTGCCGCGGATGTTCCCGCCCGACGCGATGATCGGCCAGCATGGCCGCGGTGACCGCGGTCCCCTCCAGCGCGGCGAGCGCCTCCTCCGCCGCCGCCACGCGCGGGGCATCGTAGGGCGCGGCCGGCCTGCGGCAGGCCGGCGGCGGCGCCCAGACCAGGACCGCGCCGGGCTCGTCGCCCGACCGGTTGCACCTGCCCGCCCTCGCCACGATCGAACTCCATGGCGCGGACTCGGTGAACATCGTCTGGCATGAGGTGTCCACGCCTGCTTCGACCGCCTGGGTGGCAACCACGATCCGGCCCGCAGATGACAGCCGAGTGCCAAGCAGCGCAGCCGTGATGGATCGCTCTCGTGGCCGGAAGCGTGCGTGGAGCAGCAGCAGGTCGGCGGCGTGCGCCAGTTTCTCGAGCGCGTCGAAAACCGCGCGCGCCCGCTCGGCGGTGTTCAGTACCGCGATCGTCGCGGTGCCCGGGACGTGCCAGGCAGCGAGCGCACCAGCCAATGCCGCCGGGTAGATCTCCGGATCGCGAGGCAAGGCGGCGCGGCGCACTACGCGGGCTGCTGCCAGTCGCTTGGCCAGCCGTTCATCAGCCAGGTCGGCCGCCGCGAGTTCCACCACGCGGCCCGGCTCATCGTGATCAGGTGTGACCAGATCGGCCCGGTCGGCCGTGGCCGACATCCACATCGTCGCGCAGTCACCCGCGCTGCCAAGCTTGCGGCGAAGCCCTTGCAGTTGCAGTGATGTGCTTAGTGCGGGACCGAAAAGCTCGGTCTCATCGAACACGAACTGCGAGCAGCTGTGTAGCAGCCCGAATGTGACCGGCCACGACGACCGCCATTCGCCGTAGCCACGAAGCAGCAGCCGGGAAACGATCACGTCCTGCGTGCCGAGCAGAATCGCAGGCTGGTGCGGATAGAGCCGCCAATCGTCGTCGTCGCGACGCTCGCCGCCCAGCAGCATGATCACGGGAATTGTTCTGGCCAGCCCGAGTCGCTCCAGCCAGGTGGTGATCTGCTGCTCAGTCTGCTCGGCGAGCGACCGCAGCGGAAGCACGTAGACAAGCCGGTCCTGGGTGGACTCGGGGAATCTCATCCGGCGCCAGAGCCAGGGCAGTACTGCCGCGGCGGTCTTGCCCGCCCCGTTTGGCACGCGCAGCAGTTCAGGCAGTCCATGATCGGCGAGCCGCTGCTGATAGGGGTAGGGACGGCGGCCGTCCATCGCGTCGGTGGCGAACTCCGTAAAGTCCGCAAACCCCAAGGTTCTCATTCCCGGCATCTCGTCACATGCCTCGCTCCCCGCACTCAGGTCATGTAACAAATTGTTACATGACCTGTAAATCCCCATCGTGGCAACGGCACAATTATCCACGCACGCCGGTCATCAGGCTCGCCCGCGCTCGGGCCCGCACGGGCCATGCGGCGGCCCGCCCGCGGGGCGATCCCCGCGCCACGGCCGCGCCAGGGCCGCGCCAGGAGCCGCGCCGGGAAGGAATTACCCCGGACAACTACCCGACTTGAGGATGTGGGAACGCGGGGGGCCAGCGAGTGTCAGTTGCGCGGCGCTGCACGGGAGCAGGAGAAAACCGCCACCATGCGCTCGCACGATCGGAGCTGATCGAAGCCGGCGCGATAGCGAGGATCTGCAGGGTCAGCGTGGTCGCGGCCACGCCAAGTCGGCTGATGTGGGCATCGAACTGGTGTGACCGGGTGACATCGGCTCGGGCTGAACTGAGCCGCCAGCGGGGCGGGTGGCAGGCCGGCGCATGGGCGTGTCTCGACCCGGGCGGCCAGGCCCTGCCACATCGGCCATACCATGTCGAGATTTCCGGCTTGCCTGAGTCGGCGATTCTCCCGGTCGGTCCCGGTGCCAGGTATGGTCCCGGGGCCGGCCGGGAGGCGCGGTTGGCGTGCTTGGCCGGGCGGCTGGGGTTGGCGGCTGGAGAGGGAGACTCGGCCGAGGTGGACCGGATGGTCCGGGACGCCGCGCAGCACCGCGCCGAGGACCAGCGGCTGCGGGAGATGATCGATGCCCGCAACGAGCTCGACACCGTCGCCTACCAGGTCGAGCGGCGCCTCGGCGAGCTGGCTGACGCCGCGCCGGTGAACGAGAAGGCACGGGCCGAGATGCTGGTGGCCGACGCCCGTCAGGCGATCAAGGAAGAGGCGCCGCTGGCGCGGCTGCGGTCCCTGACCTCCGAGTTGCAGCAGCTCTACCACGGCCTGAACGCCCCCGCTGCCGGCAGCCCCGGCCAGCGCGGGCCGGCGGGCGGGCCGCAGCCCGGCGGCGGGGACGACGACGTCATCGACGCCGAATTCACCACCGATTGAGGCGCCATGGCAGACCAGCAAGCTCCCCGGCCGGGCCCGGGTGCTGGCCTGCCGAGCCGGTCACTGCTGGCTCGCGGCGCCGCGTGGGGCGGTGCTGGCCTGCCGAGCCGGTCACCGCTGGCTCGCGGCGCCGCGTGGGGCGGTGCTGGCCTGCCGAGCCGGTCACCGCTGGCTCGCGGCGCCGCGTGGGGCGGTGCTGGCCTGCCGAGCCGGTCACCGCTGGCTCGCGGCGCGTGATGGTCCCGCCGAGCCGATCATTCGTGGGTTTACCTGGCACCCGGGGTAAGGCCCAGCTCCTCGATCGCCCATGCACGCATCTCGACCTTGCGGACCTTGCCGCTCACCGTCATCGGGAACGAGTCGACGCGCCGGACGTACTTCGGGATCTTGTAGTGCGCCAGGTTCTCCCTGCAGAACTCGGCGATCTCCGGCTGGGTAAGCGTGCTGTCGGGGTCATTCAGTATCACGCAGGCCAAGATTGCCTCACCGAACCTCTCATCCGGCACCCCGATCACCTGGACGTCCAAGATCTTCGGGTGCCCGTAGAGGAACTCCTCGATCTCCCGCGGGTACACGTTCTCCCCGCCCCGGATAATCATGTCCTTGAACCGGCCGACGATATTGATGTACCCGTCCTCGCGCATTACCGCCAAGTCCCCGGTGTGCATCCAGCGGGCGGCGTCAATCACCTCGGCGGTGTGTTCCGGGTCATTCCAGTACCCCAGCATGACCGAGTACCCGCGCGTGCACAGCTCACCAGGCTCGCCCCGGGGCAGCGTCGCGCCGGTGACGGAGTCGATGATCTTTATCTCGACGTGCGGCATCACCGCACCGACCGTCGCAGTCCGCCGCCCCAGGTCGTCGTCCCTGCGGGTCTGGGTCGACACCGGCGATGTCTCGGTCATGCCGTAACAGATGGCGACCTCGGTCATGTTCATCTCGGTGACCACGCGTTTCATGATCTCCACGGGGCACGGTGATCCGGCCATAATGCCGGTACGGAGGCTGGACAGATCATAGCCGGCGAAGCCGGGAAGGCCGAGCTCTGCGATGAACATCGTGGGCACGCCATACAGCGATGTGGCCCGTTCCTTGGCGACAGCCTCCAGGGTCGCCGCCGGTTCGAACGACGGCGCGGGAATCACGATGCATGCGCCACGGCTCGTCGCGGCGAGATTGCCCATGACCATCCCGAAGCAATGGTAGAAGGGTACCGGCAGGCACACCCGGTCCTCCTCCGTGTATGCGAGCAGGCCGCCAACGAAGTAACCGTTGTTGAGGATATTGTGGTGTGACAGGGTGGAGCCCTTCGGGAACCCGGTCGTCCCGGAGGTGTACTGGATATTGATCGGGTCATCGCACGACAGCACCTGCGCCCGCTGGGCCAGTGCAGAATCCGGCAGGTCGACGCCCGCAGCGATGAGCTCATCCCAGGTCGGGTCGCCGATATAGATGACGCCCTGGACCTGCGGGCAGGAGCTACGCACCCGCCCGACCATGTCTCGGTAATTACTGCTCTTGTGCACCTGGTAGGAGACGAGCACGCTGATACCCGACTGGTTGAGGACATATTCCAGCTCCTGCAGCCGGTACGCGGGGTTAATGTTCACCATGATCGCGCCGATCTTGGCGGTCGCGTACTGCACCAGTGCCCATTCGGGGCAGTTCGGCGCCCATATGCCGAGCCGGTCACCCTTCTCGAGGCCGATCGCGATCAGCCCGCGGGCGACGTCGTCCACGGCCCGGCCGAACTGCGCGTAGGTCCAGCGCCGCCCGCTCGCGCAGTCCACCAGCGCCTCGCGGTCGGCGAAGGCGGCCACCGTCCTGTCCAGGTTCTCCCCAATCGTGTCGCCAAGCAGCGGAACCTCGGAAATACCGCTGGTGTATGACTTCATGGTGGCCTCCCTGACCCGGACCGGCACCCGGCCTGCGACGGGCACGCAGCGCGCCCGGCCAGCGACGGCCACGCCGCGGACGCTGGCAGCGGCCAGGACCGCCGGCATTCATCGCCAAGCTAAGCAGTGCCGGCCGACGAGGCTAGGGACCAAGGTCCGGTCGGGCCGCACCCAGGACGGCAACGGTGCTGTTGCGCCGGTCGCGCTCGCCACCGGCAAGAACCCTGCTTCGCGGCGTTGTGGTCCCGATCACGCCAGGAGAAAGTCGCGCCGTGATCGCTGATGTGATGAGGCGCGCTCAGGGTGCTTGATCACCTGGTAAAGGGCGTCGCCGTCGGCGGAGTGCGGCGCGGGCGACGAGCCCGGCCGCCACCAGCGCCGCCGCAGCCGTCAGCAGATATAGCGGGTACCTGGTGGCGTAGGTGTAGATCGTGTTGATGTGGTTACCGGCCAGGTAGCCGAGCGTGGCCCAGGTGCCGACCCACAGCACCGCACCGAGCGCGTTGAAGGCCAGGAAACGGGGCCACCGCATGTCGGCGATTCCCGCGATGATTCCGTTCAGCTGGCGCAAAACTTCCACGAAACGAGCGACGACCACGACCTTCCCGCCATGGCGGGCGAAAAAGCCCTCGGCCTTGGCGAGCAGCTGGCTGGTTATGAGAACGTACCTGCCGAATCGCAATACCAGGGCCCGGCCACCGTACCGGCCGATCGCGTAGCCGATGTTGTCCCCCGCGATGGCCGCGAGCACGGCGATCACCCCCACTGCCACGATGTTGAGCCGACCGGCGCCGGCGTACACCGCGGCGGCGACCAGCACGGTCTCGCCCGGTGCGGGGACACCGAAGTCCTCCACCATCACCAGTACCGCCAAAGCAAGGTACCCGTAATGGTTGAGCAGCGGGGCCAGGGCCGCGAGGAATCCCGGCAGCGGCGGTGCGGACATCGGCAGCAGCTTCCCGGTACAACTTCTGTCGGCCCCGTGCGGGACGGTTTGGCGGAGGATGCCGATGTTACAAGGGCCGCTCAGCCGTGCGCGATCCAGCGCGACCCGGGAACCGATCCCAGCGCGACCCGGGAACCGATCCCAGCGCGACCCGGGAACCGATCCCAGCGCGACCCGGGAACCGATCCGGGCGCGACCCGGGAACCGATCCGGGCGCGACCCGGGAACCGAACCGGGCGCGAACGGAACGCCGCCCGCCGAGCGTTGGATGCGGCGGATTTCAGGTGCTGGATAAAGGAATCTGACATATCCAGCATGGATAGCGACTGCGAAAACGAGCCGGGCCCGTTCGGCTCGCCTTGTGTGCCCAGCTGCTCCTATGGGGCAGCGAACTGGGCAACGGCCGGAACAGTACCGATTTTCCCGTCTTCCAGATAGACGATCTCATCGACCTCGGTGAGCGCTTCGGCGCGGTGGGTGATGAGCAGCACCGATCGACCGCGGGTTTCCTCGAGCAGGTCGTGAATGAGCGCGCCGGCGGTCTGCGCGTCGAGGTGCTCGGTGGGTTCGTCCAGGATTACCACGGGGAAGTCCGCGAGCAGCACGCGGGCGAGGGCGAGCCGCTGCCGCTGCCCCCCGGACAACCGGGCCCCGTACTCGCCGACCAGCGTGTCAAGTCCATCGGGCAGGCTGTCCGCCCAGTCGAGCAGCCGGGCGCGGCGCAGCGCGTCCCGTAGCTCGTCGCCGTCGGCTTCGGGCCGGGCAAGCCGCAGGTTCGCGGCGAGGGTGGAGTCAAAGATGTGCGCGTCCTGAGCGCACAGCCCGATCACCTCACGCACCGCGTCACCCCGGACGGTGGTGATGTCGACGCCGCGAAGGGTGACCTTTCCCCCGGTGGGGTCGAGGAACCGCAGCAGCACCATCGCGAGCGTGGTCTTACCTGATCCGCTCGGGCCCGTGATCGCGATGCGCCGCCCAGCGGGCACATCCAGGCTAATCCGCCGCAGCACGTCGGGTCCGCCGCGGCGCCAGGCCGCGGTGAGCCCCTCGATCCGGATGTGGTACGGAGGCCCAGGCAGTTCGGGTACAGCGATGCCTGCCGCGCTGGCGGTGCTTTGAGTGCTGACGGGCTCGCGCACCGGGTCCGGCGCGGCGAGCACCGCTGCCACCCGTGCGGCCGCCGCGTGGAGACGTGGGAGCTGCTGCCCGGCGGGCGCGAGGCCGGCGAATGCTTCGTGCGCGGCGAGCGGGATGAGCACGACAACGGCTAGCGCCACACCGGGCAGCGCGCCGGAACGCACCGCGCCAGCACCGA
>Ga0335078_10019125_pt1 | contig 10186 bp, 11 predicted proteins | sample Lox_Sample_32_FD_206711 | JGI IMG/M metagenome (GOLD analysis project Ga0335078, IMG submission 206711) | Soil microbial communities from Loxahatchee National Wildlife Refuge, Florida, United States - Lox_Sample_3.2 | ecosystem: Environmental > Terrestrial > Soil > Wetlands | place: USA...
CGTTGGCGGCTGACGGGGCGGGGCATCTGTTCGTGGGGGGAAGCTTTAGCCTGGCCGGAACCAAAGTCTCATTCTATATCGCCCAGGCGAATGTGGACACAGCCCCAACTATCTTAGCGTCGCCTCAAAGCCAAACTGCTGAAGATGGCACCGCCATTAGCTTTGCCGCACGCGCCACTGGTTACCCACCTCCAACCTATCAATGGCTTTTCAACGGCCATGCCCTGGCCGGCTGCACTAAGTCGGCTCTGTGCCTGTCGGGCGCCCAGGCAACGAACGTGGGCGCTTATTCGGTCGTCGTCAGCAACAGGGCCGGCGCGGTAACGAGTGCGCCAGCGATGTTGAATGTGGTTCCGCGCGTGGAGCGGCGGCCGGTTCCGGGCGTCAGGCTGACAGGCGCAAGTGGCAGCTTGCTGAATGTGGATTACGCCAACGCTCTCAACCCCATGCCTGCTTGGAACCCGCTCAGTTCCGTGAGCCTGACCAGCCCGCCCCAATACTGTTTCGATACTTCAGAGCCGCTCCCGCCGCAGCGGTTCTACCGGGCGTGGCAGACGGGCGCGCCAAGCGTTGTTCCGTCGCTGAGCCTGGACTTTGTTCCGGCGATTACGTTGACCGGGAGCGTTGGGCACTCGGTGCGCGTGGATGCCATCAACCGGTTTGGCCCGATAGATGCCTGGGTGACGCTGGACACGGTGATGTTGACCAACACGTCGCAGCTTTACTTCGACACGTCCGCGCCCGGACAACCGGAACGGCTCTACCGGTTGGTGCAAGTTCCTTAGTGGGTCATTTCATCGTTCCGCGCACATATAAAATCTGAGGGCGCGGTCAGATCGCTGCGTGCGCTGCAGAATGCAATTCTGCGATACAGCGCAGGGCGGCGGAGCCGCAACCGAGGATGGGGGATGGAGGATAGAGGATGGAAGGGCCTGGAGGAGATCTGGCGTGACTTGAACGCGAAGACGTGGAGCAGCGGAGCCGCAACCAATTACGGAAGGCAAATTCAACCGCCGAGACGCGAAGAGCGCAGAGAAAGACCAGAAACGGCGAGGCAGCAGGATTTTGCTCAGCATGCGCGATTCTCAGTATTTGCACTGCAAGGACGCAAAGATGCAGAGACGGCAGTGCGGGGGAGTCGAAACCGGGGATGGAGGTTGGAAGGGCCGCGCTTCGTGGCCCCTGGAGGGCCCCGACGTTGGCTGCAACGTGCATTGGGACCATGAACCATACGGCCAATTACGAGGACGCGTAAGACGATTCGGACGAGTCGGACATGTGGGACGAGCCTGGAACAAGCGCGAAACGATATACCAACCAGCCATAGGCCCTCTATTGGTCCTGTATTGGTCCTCGATTGTTCCTCTATTGGTCCTCTACTGATGGACCTGTCGTTGCGAGCCTCATGCGGCTGCCCGCGGCTCTCGCTGCCCGGGAACCATTGCCTTTTGACCGGGGCATGGCGACGGAACTGCGCAGGGATGAGACGCTCCAGGTGCCGTTCGGGTTACATGCGGCTTGGGCAGGTCGCGCGTCTTCTGGAGGGCGTGGTGGGGGCTGAGGCAAGCGTGTATTCGAGTGGGGGTGGGGGTCGCTCTATGCAGGACGCGGGGACGGACGTCGGGGGCTGGAGGCTGGGGATGGGTCCAGCGAAGCGGGAGAGGTTGAAGATTGGCGAAGGTTGGCTGGGGAGGCGGTTGGGTTCAGCCGAATTTCCTGGTCAGGCGGTGGAGGTGATAGGCGCGGCGCTGGGAGGCGTCCATTTTGTCGAAGTTGGGTGCGCCGTTGGGCAGGACGGGCCAGGGGGAGGGTTGAGGGTTGAGGGTTGAGGGTTGAGGGGAGGAGGGGGGGGACGTGATGCGTGATGCGTGATGCGTGATGTCGGGTGTGGCGGTGCTGAGGCGCGATGAGCGCTGGGAGGGGGGCGACGATGGGCGCGAGACGGAGCGGGAGGCGGCGGCACCGTCGTAGCTCATGGCCGGGTCCGTCAGCTCCAGATCCTTTTCCAGCGGCAGCTTGGGCTTGATGTTCTTGGCTTGGAGCACGCCGTGGTAGGCGCGGACGGCTTCTTCGGGCGTAAGCTTGCCGTCGGTGATGAGGCGGAGCATCTCAATGAAGGCGAGTTGATGCTCGGCGTTGTTAATTTTGCGGCCAAAGAGGGCGACGCGCGCGCCGTATTTCTGGGCGTCGTGGATGAGGCGGAAGGCGTCGCAGGTGGTGCCGGCGCTGCCGCCGAGGATGCCGACGACGAGATTGGGATCGAATTGGGCAAGCTCTTCCATCGCGCGGGGGCCGTGATAGACGATCTTCAGGAAGAGCGGGCGGCCGGATTGGGGCACGCCGGCGAGGGCGCGGACGATGTTGTCGTTAATGAACTCGCCGAGCTTCTCAGGGGGGATGCCGCTGTTGACGTTTGGGTCGAAGACTTCGAGGAAGTAACGGAACTTCTTCCGCTCAGCCTCTTCGCGGAAGCTCTTGAAAGCGAGCAGTGTCTCGCGGTCCTGGTTGAGGTCGTTGACGAAGGTGATGGAGTAGAGGCCGAGGTTGGCGCCGGGGAAGTCGTCGGTGGAGCGGTCGCATTCGAGTTGGCCGCATTGGATTTGGTCAATGGTGGCGGTGCGGAAGGGCTGGGCGGGCTCGCGGGTGTAGCAGCCGTGACGGACGGCCCAGACATCGGTGGCGTCGTTGGCGCGCGCGGCGGGGGTTACATGGGAGTGGCGGAAGAGGCCTTCCTTGATCGTGAGTTGCTCGTTGACGTAGGCGGACATGAGCATGATGTCCACCAGGCCCTGGTGCACGACTTCGCGGATAATGTCGAGGAACTCGGGCAGGTTGCGGTAACCGTACTCGTCACGGGTCCAGACTTCGGGGGAGAAGCGCGCGGGGCGCTCGCCGCGGAGGGAGAGGTAGGAGCGGGGACCGGGTGCGCGCACGCCAAAGGCCATGTCGGCGTCCTTGGCGTCCGCGATAATGAAGGCGCGGGAAGAGGGATTGGCTTTGATCTCGGCCAGTTTGGTGTCGAGGGATTTCATGGGCTGAGCCGGAACACTGTTCTTGAAGGACGTCTGGTCAAACCGCAGAGACGCGATGGACGCAGAGAACGGCATAGTTCAGCCGCCCGGAGTTTTTTCCTTGAAGGGTGACGAGTCAGGGTTTGCGCTGTGGCGCCTCTTTCTCTGCGTCCCTCGCGTCTCGGCGGTTTTTCTGTGCCTGACGTGAGAGTAGAGGCTATTCGGACTGGCTTCGGGGCTTTCAAGAAAGTCGTTGAGGATAGGCGGCCGCGAGCCCGGCGCTATTTTGTGCCGCTCATGATTTGGTCTGTTATGGCCTGGACTAGTGCCTCAGCCTCGGGGTCGGGGGCCGCCGACGGGCTGCTCGACGAGGCGGAAATGTCCGGCACGGCGCAGGTGACGCCGGGGCGCCACTCGGCGTTGTCGCACAGCTCGCATTCCTTCAGGCCGAAGCGCGGGTCAGGGATGCCGAGGTTCTGCTTGATTTTGAGGAGGTCCTGGAGCTGGGTGGGGGTCATGGTGTTGACGGGTTTGCCGAGTTGGGAGGCGACGAGGACGGTGCGGCAGTAGGCTTCGAGGATTTCCATCTTGAAGTAGGCGTCTTCCACGCTGTTGTGGCTCCAGGTAACCACGCCGTGGTTCGCCATGAGGATGGTATTGTGTTTGTCCACCAGGTCGGCGACAAGCTGGCCCATCTCGGGGGTGCCGGGCGTTCGATACGGGGCAATCGCGACGGAAGCGAAGACCTCAAACTCGGGGATCATGCAGGTGGGCGGCTCGACGCCCGCGACGGCAAAGGCCGTGCTGTAAGGCGGGTGGCAGTGCACCGAGGCGACCGCGCGCGGCTGACGCTTCATAATCTGGAGATGCATCAGGATCTCGCTGGTGCGCTTCATCGTGCCGGCCAGTTGATTGCCTTCGAGGTCCACGAGGCACATGTCCTCCGGCTTCATGAAGCCCTTGGAGACCAGCGTGGGCGTGCAAAGGACGATGTCCTCGCCGACGCGGATGGCGATGTTGCCGCCGTTGCCGTCCACGTAGGCGCGCTGCCAGAGCCGGCGGCCAATGTCACAAATTTGGAGCTTAAGGTCGTTGATCCGGGGCGAGTTGAAGAACGCGTCAATCTCGGCCTTTGAACTCCTGGAGGTGACGGGCGTGGCCGAGTTGGAGAGCCTGGCGCTGTCGCCGGGCCGGCCGCTGTGGTTGCCGGCAGACTCGAGCTCACGCAGGAAATCTCGCGCGGAAGGCGTGAGTAAGGCGTCGGCGGGCAGGGAGCGCACGTCCTTGCCATGGCGCAACATTTCTTCGACATCTCTGACGCTGATGACTTGTTTCATTTGCGGTAGGGGTTGTAAAAGATGTGATCCACGAGCGCGCCGTTGATGGCATCAACGGGGGTGGGTTGATCGAACGGCACGGCGGCTTCGCGGCCTTCGATGAAGCCAACGGTCTGGCCTACCCCGCCGCCGAGGTTGTCATAGACGACGAGAGTGGGGTCTTTGCTCAAGCCGCGCGGCGCGTCCGCGCCTTGCTGGAAATGCTCGCGCGTGAACGAACTGATAATCAGCCAGCGCGCGCCGATCAGAGCGGGGACGGTCTTGCTGAGCGTTACGCGGCCTATGACAGTGCCTAGTCTCATGCGGGTGTCGTTTCGTCCACAATGGCGGTGATCATCCAGCGCACCGGGCTCTTGTCGTCGCCAACGGCTTTGCGGGCGGCCATGCCGTCGGAGGAGATGACGACGCGTTGGTGCATGGCGGCGCCGTGGGAATCAATGGCCACTTGCGGCACGCCTTCCGGCTCGCCCGCCTGATTGATCGGCTGGCAGATGATCAGCCGCCAGCCCTCGAAGCTGGGATGCTTGCGGGTGGCGGTCAGATTGCCTTCAACGCGGGCCAGGAGCATAACGGGGTGGTGGAGTCATAGAGTGATGGAGTGATGAAGTGATGGTGTGCCGGGCTTCGGTATTCCAACACTCCAGCACTCCAACACTCCGTTCCGGTTGGGCACTCATGCTCAGTAGATGCGCAGATTGTCCACCATGACGCAGCGCCGGACGCGCGTGAACGTGCGCGGGTTGGTGACGCCTTCGCCGGTGGGCGTTGCAATGGAATAGCTCAGGTAGCCTTCGCCGCCGAGGCCGAGGCCGGCCATGCAAGGGCCGTTCTTAATGAACAAGGTGGTGTCCAACGCCCGCGCCATAGCGGTCATGTGCTCGACGTCGTGCGAGTGGATGATCGAGGTATGCTTGTAGTTGTGCTCGGCAACCAGCGAGGCCTCGATGCCTGCCTCGACGCTTTTGACCCGGACGATCGGAATGAATGGCATCATCTGCTCTTCCTTCACGAACACATGGTCCTTGGTGGTCTCGGCGAAAAGCAGCTCGGTTTTGTCGGGCACATTGGCGCCGGCGGCCTGGGCCAGCACGGCGGCGTCTTTGCCGATCAGCGCCTTGTTGACGACCGGCTCGGGGCAACCCGCGCCGTGGCCCTCTTTGAAAGCAAATGCTTCCTTGGTTAACCGCTCAAGCTGCGCCGGGCTCAGGCGGACTGCGCCGGCTTTCTCCAGTTCGGCCATGAGTTGGTCGGCGACGGTGTCCAGCACAAAGACCTCCTTTTCACCGATGCAGAGGAGATTGTTGTCGTAAGCGGCGCCTTGGATGATGAACCTGGCGGCGCGCTTCATGCAGGCGGTGTCGTCCACGAGCACCGGCGGGTTGCCGGGGCCGGCGCAGATGGCGCGCTTGCCGACTTGCATGGCAGCTTTCACGACGCCCGGGCCGCCGGTCACGCAGAGGAGGCGGACGGCTTCGTGGCCGCAGATGGCCTTGAAGGTCTCCAGGGTTGGCTGCTCGACGATGGTGACGAGGTTCTCAATCCCCACTTCGCGCGCGATGGCCTGATTGTATGCGCGCACGGCCAAAGCGGCGCATTTCGCGGCCGCCGGATGGGCGTTGAAGACCACCGCGTTGCCCGCCGCGACGATGTTGACGATGTTGCCGCTCAGCGTTGGCACGGAATGAGTGGACGGTGTAATCGCGCCAACGACCCCGAAGGGGGTGTATTCCTCAAGCGTAATGCCATGGTCGCCGCTGCGGCCATCGGGATGCAGCCATTCGACGCCGGGCACCAACTTAATGATCTTGAGCTTCTCGATCTTGTGGTCCAGCCGCCCGATCTTTGTCTCCTCCAGCTCGATCCGGCCCCACTCGGCGGCATTCGCCTCCGCCAGGGCCTTTACGATCTCAACCACCTTGGCGCGAGCGGCGACGCCCTTCTGCTTGAGTTGGAGAAAGCCTGCTTGCGCAGCCTCACAGGCTTCATTGGCGTCCTGGAAGACGCCATGTTTACCTCGGCCAATCGTGCTAGCGGTAGCGTGTCCATTGCCGCTGCGGGCGCACGTTTCCTTTGACGAGGCCGAGGAGGGTGCGGCTTTTGCGGCCGGGGCCTGTCCCAGGCGGCCAAGGACCTCCGCGACCACGTCACGGATCAGGGTTTCGTTGATGGCGCTCATAATGAGTTCGTTTCCCGGCTGGCTGGCGTAAACGCCGGCGCTGCGGGTCTTTTATTGTCTGGAGCTATAGATTTGCTTGCCCAACACATCCACCGTATCCACGATGCCGACGACGACGGCATCCACCGGCGCGTCTTTGAGGTTCGGCGCGAGGCGCGCAGAACTGCCCTGGCAAAACATCACCAACTCACCGATGCCGGCCCCGACACTGTCCACCGCCACAATCGTGTTCACGCCGGGGCGGAACTTCGTCGGGTCCTTATCGTCCACGAGCTGGGGCCGGAGCAGCAGCAGCTTGCGGCCGTTCATGGACGCGTCTTTCTTCGTTGCGACTACCGAACCTTCGACTCGGGCAAGGAACATAAGAGTGATGCGGGATGTGTGATGCATGATCGGATGGCCACAGGACGGTGACGTGCACCGTGCCCCGGCCGCCGATCACCCCACAATTACTTCGCCACGGGCCGTTTCGGCAGCACGGCATCCACGTCCGCATGGGGGCGGGCTATGACGTGGACGCTGACCAGTTCGCCCTTAATGGCCTTGATGGCCTGGGCGCCGGCGTCGGTCGCGGCTTTGACCGCCGCTACATCGCCGACGACAACCGCGGTGACCAGGGCGTTGCCGACCTGGGTCATGGGGCCGGCGAGCTCGACGTTCGCGGCTTTGAGCATGGCGTCGGTGCCCTCGACGAGAGCAACGAGGCCGCGCGTTTCAATGAGTCCAATAGCTTGATGAGGCATGTGCTTTATTCAGTTGATGGTTAATGAGGGAGAGTCGGATTTGCGATTTACGATATACAATTTACGAGTTGATATTGACAGGAGCAGGTTTCTTGCGCTTTGGGGCGCGAGGGGAGGCAGGTGCGTCCTCCTGCTTTTCCAGGAAGCGCTTTACTTCGCGAGCCACGACCAGTTCTTCATTGGTCGGGATAATCATCACCTTGACGCGCGAATCGGGGGCGCTGATGGTCGTTTCGGTGGCAGCGGTCGCCGTGTTCTTCTCCGGGTCGAGCACGATGCCGAGCGCGTCGAGGTTGTCGCACACGGCCCAACGAATCGAGGGCGCGTTCTCGCCAATGCCCGCCGTGAAGACCAGGGCATCCGCGCTGTTCAGTTGCAGGAGCAGAGAACCAATCCAATGCCGGGCCTGCTGCACATAGACATCCAACGCAAGTTGGGCGCGGGTATTCCCGTTCGCCGCCTGGGACTGGATGTCGCGAATGTCATTGAAGCCGCCCGACAACGCCTTCAAGCCGGACTCCTTGCACATCAGCCTTTCGGCCTCGTCAAGCGCAAGGCCCGTCGAGCGCATCAGGAACGGCAGGACGAACGAATCGAGGTCGCCGACGCGGTTATTCTGCGGGAGTCCGGACTGCGGGCTAAGCCCCATACTGGTGCCCATCGCGACGCCGTTCCGAATGCCCGTGATGGATGAACTGCCGCCGAGATGACAGGAGATTACACGCAGGTCGGGTTTGCGCACCGGCGTGGGGCCGCCGTCCACGTAAAGTCGGCGCGCCCGCTCGGCCACATCGTCGCGCCCGAGCAATTCCGCCGAGCGCTCGGCGATGAACTTGTGGCTCGCCCCGTGGAAGCCCCAGCGCCGCACGCCCAGCTCGTGCCAGGCCTCGGGCACCGCGTAGCGCACCGCCGCGGCCGGCATCCATTGGTAGAACGCCGTTTCAAACAGGCCAACGAGCGGGACGGCAGGCATCCGCTGAGCGAAGAGCCGGATGCCGGTGATGTAAGGCGGATTGTGCGCCGGCGCGATGCCGTTGAACGCCTCCATCGCCTTAACCACGCTTTCGTCGAGCCGCACACAGCCGTTGACGCCGCGGGCCATGATCGTCTTGAACCCGACCGCCGCCAGGTCGCTTTCGCTTTCTATGTGGCCGGCTTCTTTGAGCTGGAGCAGGCAATCCCCGATAGCCTTCGGATAATCGGCCACGCGCTCGAAGCCGCCTTTGTGCAAAAGGCGTTCCTGGCCGTTTGAGAAATCAAACAGCCGCCACTTGAGCGACGTCGAGCCGAGATTAGCCACCAGGATCTTCATAAGGCGCGCGGTGCCAGGGGCGAAGCGCCGTCATTCGGCACTCCGCATTCCGCATTCCGCACTTACTGGAGCCATTTGCCCAGCCCGGACAAGCCATCGTGGGGGCGCGGGATCACGTGCACGCTGATGACCTGGCCGACTTGCGCCGCCGCGGAGGCGCCGGCGTCGGTGGCGGCTTTGACCGCGGCGACGTCGCCCCGGAAGAAGCCGGTTACATACCCGCTGCCGACCTTCTCCCAGCCTACGAGCGTGACGTTGGCCGCTTTGAGCGCGGCGTCACAGGCTTCGAGCAGGGCGCACAGGCCCTTGCATTCGATCATTCCTATTGCTTGTTGAGCCATAACAGAGTTGAGAGTTGAAAAGTTGATGGTTGAGCGGGTTACTTCGAGTTCTTGACGGCTGCTTCACCGAGGAAAGCCTTCAACAGGTCTTCTTGTGGCCGGGCGATAATATGCGAACTCACCAGTTCGCCGACCTTCGACGCCGCTTTCGACCCCGCATCCACGGCGGCCTTCACACTGCCGACGTCGCCCTTGCACAAGACGGTGATGAGTCCCCCGCCGATGGGGATGGTTTTGATAAGGTTGACGTTGGCCGCCTTGACCATCGCATCGCTGGCCTCGACGCTGCCGACGTAGCCCTTGGTTTCGATCATTCCTAATGCTTCGCTCATGTATTCGTTATTGGTTGATTGTTGATAGTTGCGAATTAAAGAGGCTATTTGACGAGTTCACACGGAGTGCCGGGTTGCAGGTTGCAGGCATTGCCCTCATCGGTATCAATGTGGACCTCCAGCTTGAAGCTCTTATCCACCCGCACCAGCAACCGGTCCAGAGAGATGCCGCATGGCCCGCCAATCTTGAGCTTCATCGCCTCCCCGGCCTTCACGCCGTAAAACGCCGCGTCATCCGGGGCCATGTGCACGTGCCGCAAAGCTCGGATCACTCCCTCGGACATTTCAAAAAATCCCGCCGGCCCCATCAACATGCACCCCAGCGTCCCCTTGATGTCTCCCGATATGCGCAGCGGCAATTCGAACCCCAGCGCGATCCCGTCCGTGTAAGCCAGCTCCACCTGGTTCAAATTCCGGCACGGACCCAGAATCCGCAAATTCGAAATCACCCGGCTCCGCGGACCAATCAATGTCACCGTCTCCTTCGCCGCAAACTGCCCGTCCTGGTAAAGCCACTTATGTACCGTCAACTGGCGCCCCTTACCAAAAAGAATCTCCACCGCCTCCGGCGTCAAATGACAATGCCGCGCACTGATATTCACCAGCAAGGGATTCGACGCCTGGACAGACGCGGGTATGGGCTTCCCAAGCCGTTGATACACAGCCTGTCGGACCATGTGTTCCACTACCGCCCGATGCAATGTTGGACTCGGTGCATCCATAGCAATTTGAAGCTTTTTGCCATATTCTGAAAAAAAGTCAACAAAAATCTTGCAAAATATTCCAAAATCTATCACATTCGCGCTTGATGTCGGCTGAAGAACGCCAAAAACGCATCGAAACCTTCCTCAAACAGGTGGAATTCGCCTCGCTGGAAGAATTGGCAAAACAGGTCAACGCTTCCGTCTCAACCGTCCGACGCGACCTCACGCTC
>Ga0335078_10019127_pt1 | contig 10185 bp, 8 predicted proteins | sample Lox_Sample_32_FD_206711 | JGI IMG/M metagenome (GOLD analysis project Ga0335078, IMG submission 206711) | Soil microbial communities from Loxahatchee National Wildlife Refuge, Florida, United States - Lox_Sample_3.2 | ecosystem: Environmental > Terrestrial > Soil > Wetlands | place: USA: Florida...
TGCCAGCGCCACCCGGCCCGAGGCATCCAGCGTGAGAATCGCCAGCGGGCTGGTTTCGACGAGTGTGTGCACCTTCAGTTCGGCGTCCTTCAGAAGTTTCATCTGCTTTTCGCGTTCCTCGAGGTGTGCCGAAAGCAGGCGCCGCCGGCGGTTCAACTCGCCCACGAAAAACCCGGTAGCGGTGAAGCCGCTCGCCGACACGATGAACCGCGGCCAGGAACCGTCTACCCAGTGGGCCGGATTCAGAACGAACGCCGAGCGATAACCCACCGCGCCCTGCAACGGGTCGGCGGCTTCGCGCAGCAATCCGCACACCAGCGCCATCAGGAGAATCTGGTAGGCGTTCAGTCCCGCCGAGGACAGCAGTATGGGGATGAGGTACAAGTACCCCACGGACGTGTTGGGCACCAGCCAGTCGAGCCAGGCGACGATCGCGATCAGGAGTGCGGCCGCGCACGAAACCGCGATCCGCTGCGACTCCGTAAACGCCAGGAAGTGATCGAGCCGTGTCATGACCCTGTGGGGCGGACATTAGATGTACTTGCAAAGGCACCAGAAACGTGTCGAAGTCGCTGCCGTTTTTGAGCCGCGACCGCGAGGGAGCGGTGCTTTTGGGTTCGGAACCATCGATTCTCGCGCCCAACCCACTAGGCTAACATCGTAGCGTGGCACATTTTCGCGGCAGGCGTATCTTTCGCACTGTGGTGCGCGCGGCGCTGCTCCTGGTGGCCGCGTTCTATGCCGTGTGTCTGGCCGAACTGCTGGCGCTCCGCTGGATCAATCCTCCCACCACCGCGGTGCAAGTCGAGCGCCGCCTGTCCGCCATGTGGCATCGCCAAACATACCACAAGCGCCGGGTTTTCGTGCCGCTCGGCCGCATCGCGCCCGATTTGCAGCACGCGGTCATCTCGGCCGAAGACGGCCGCTTCTACCAGCACCACGGCATCGATTGGCAGGAAGTGCAGAAAGTGGTGGATAAAGACATGGAGCAGGGAAAACTCGGTCGCGGCGGATCCACCATCACCCAGCAACTGGTGAAGAATCTCTTCCTCTCCACGAATCGCTCGGTCATCCGCAAAGGAGTGGAATTCACGCTGGCTCCCGTGGCCGAAGTCATTCTCGGCAAGCGCCGTATCCTGGAGCTGTATCTCAACGAGATCGAGTGGGGGCCGGGAATCTACGGCGCGCAGGCAGCCTCCGAAGCCTGGTACGGCGAGCCCGCCGCGAAAATCGATCGCGACCAGGCCGCCCGCATGGCGGCGATCCTGCCCGCGCCGCTGCGCTGGAAGCCGGCCCACATGGACTCCTATAGCGCCGAAATTCTCCGCCGCATGTCGCAGATGGGCTGGTAGTAGTTGGTTTTTCCCGGAGTTGGGAATTCTGCGGAAATTCAGTGGGGCGCCCCCTGGGCTGCGCCGGACGCCTTGGTCCCGCTTTCCCAGCCGAGCAAAGGGCCGGCCGCGGACCAGGGGAGGCGGGGCTTCCGCAATGCGCTTCACGCAGGAACTGAGCCGCTACCGCGAGTGAGCGGCGCCTTGTCTTCCGCTCTGCATATATTCAGTTTGGAAAAACCGATTCCGGGTGGCGTACGTCCAAAAAATTATGCCGCGAGCGAAGCCGCGGTGTTTACACTTTATTAAGCGGATGAAACGCCAGGCGGTACTACTCTTGAGCCTTGTAGCCTGGGGGCGGGCCGGCTCGCCGGAGTATTTCTTCCCGTCGCACCGCATCTCCGGTGTCGGCGTGGAGCGCGGCGCCTTGACTTCCGACACCCTCCAACTGCGCACCGATCTCATGGTGCAGGCGCAAACCTTCATCATCATGCGCGAGCAGGAGGCGGTCAACGGCGCGCGCCGCGTCACCAGTCCCGGGCTCCAGGCGATTATCCGCTCCGCCGCGCGCAGCAGCGGATTTCCGCAGTCGATCCTCGAGGCCATCATCTATCTCGAAAGCTGGGGCGATTCCAATGCCCCCGCCAGTTCCGCCGGAGCCAAAGGCATCATGCAGATCACCGATGCCACCGCCAAGGACATGGGCCTTACCGTGGTACGCGCCACCCGGTACCGGATCACGAAGGAGAAGGTGCTGGTTAAAAGCAAGAACAAAAGCACCAGGCCGAGATACAAGACGGTCACCCACAAAGAGCCTTACTCCGTGGTGGCGCGCGACGACCGCATGACGCCCGAACGAGCCATTCCCGCCGCGGCCCGCTACCTGGCCCGGCTGGAGCGCGCCTTCGGCGCCGAAGATTGGGCCATTTTCGCTTACCATTGCGGCACTGGCTGCGTCGCGTACATGAAGGAACTCACCAGCCGCGCGCAGGGCATTCCGCGCAACGAGATCACCGTGGCGCGCATGTTCTTCTCCTGCAGCCCCAACTGGAATCGCGAACTCTATCAGGCCATCCAACAGCAGATGCTGCGCGACTACTCGCCCACTTATTATTTCCGGATCCAGCGGGCCGCGCAGCTGCTGGCAATCTACCGCGAAAATCCGCAGGACCTGGTGGCCTTGCAGCAGGAATACAAGAACCAGTTCGCGTCCGGCCGGCGCGCGCCCTACATGCTCGCCGCCTGGCTGCGCCCCGACGATCTCATCTACCGCACCAGCGACGACATCCGCGCCAATCCGGGGTCGCGGCTCATCAAGGCGGCGGATAATGCCGACTACCTGGGCTACACCCTTCAGCTCCCGCGCACCGATTCCGCCCTCGCGGATTATTCGCAGGCGTCGCCCGCGGCGCTCGGCACGCTGACCTACATTGCTTTCGAAACCCGCCGGCTGTTCGACGAGCGGAATTCGCCCGGCGAGATTTTCCAGCCCCTGCCTGTGATCGCGCTGGTGGAACCCGAGGACTACGCGCGCCAGCTGGCGTCGCCGCACGACGCATTGCAGCACAGCTCGGGCGAAGTTTTCGATCTCGATACCTCACACCTTCCGGCGGGCGAATTGGAGTGCCTGCGCTTCGTGCTCGACGATCTCGGTTGGAGCGGATATCTGGGGTTCGTGGAAGACGGCGCCGGCCGCGTGCACATCGGCTGCTCGCCCGATTCGCGCGAGTTCTTTTCGGGCGTCTGGCAGGAAGCGCAGGAGCACCTCGCGGTGAACTAGCTCTCAGCGATCGGCTCTCAGCCTCGTGGCTCGGAGAGTGGTTGGCGGATCGCCGACCGCTTCACCCAATCAAATGGTACGCCGCGAACGCGCCCGCGTACGCCAGCGCCGTCATGTAACTGAATTGCAGGACGGGCCACTTCCATCCGCCGGTCTCGCGCCGCACCACCGCGATGGTGGAAATGCATTGCATGGCGAACGCGAAGAATACCAGCAGCGCAAACGCACCCCCGAGGCTCAGATCGTGGTGCAGCGCCGCCTGCAATCCTTCCTTGTTCGCCTCCGGATCCATGCCATAAATCGTTCCCAGCGTGGCGATAATCGTCTCGCGCGAGAATACCGCGGTGAGCAGTCCGATCCCGACCTTCCAGTTGAAGCCCAGGGGGCGGATCGCCGGCTCGATGGTCCGCCCGAGCGTCCCCGCCAGGCTGTTCGCGATCTCCGGCGGATGGCCGTTGGCGTATGGAAGATTGAGCGCGCCCCAGAGCAGTACGCTCACCAGCAGGATAATGGTGCCGGCGCGCACCAGGAAGACTTTTGCGCGCTCGAGCAACCGCAGACCGAGGGAAGTGAGGGTGGGCCAGCGGTACGACGGCATTTCCAGCAGAAACGGCGTACGCCCGCTTTTCAGAATGGAGGATTTCAGCACCCGCGCCGTAATCACGGCCACGACGAACCCCAGCACGTACAGGCCGAGCATCGCCGCCGCGCCCGTCGAGAGAAAACGGCCCACCAGCGGCCGGTTCGGTATGAACGCCGCGATCACCAGCAGGTACACCGGGAATCGCGCCGAACACGTCATGAACGGCGCGATCAGAATCGTCGCGATGCGATCGCGTTTGTTCTCGATGGTGCGCGTGGACATGATGGCCGGCACGGCGCAGGCGTACGCCGATAGCAGCGGGATGAACGATTTTCCCTGCAAGCCGACCTTCGCCATGGTGCGGTCGGCAATCAGCGCCGCGCGGGCGAGGTAGCCCGAGTCTTCCAGAATGCCGATGAACAGGAAGAGCAGCAGAATCTGCGGCAGGAACACGATCACCGAGCCCACGCCCTTCCATACGCCGTCGATCACCAGCGACTTGACGAGGCCGGCCGGCAGCACCGACGCCACCCACCTGCCCGAGTGTTCGATCAGCCAATCGACCGCCGTCTGCGAGGGCGCGGCGACGGTAAAGATCGTCTGGAAAATCGCGATCACCACCGCCAGAAACAGCAGCGGACCGCCCAACGGGTGCAGAAACACGGCATCCAGCCGGCGCGTCCATTTGGGCGGCGCCGGGGCGCGATACGATGCCTGCGTACCCACGTGCCCCGCCCATTGCCGGCATTTCGGGACATCCTGGAGGATGGGCAATTCCTTCGGCGCGGGCTTCGGCATGGCGCCCGCCAGAAATTCGAACACCCGCTCCACGCCTTGTCCGCGGCGCGCGCTCACCAGCGCCACCGGAGCACCCAGTTCCGCCGAGAGTTTTTCGAGATCCACGCGCCCGCCGCGCTTGCGCAGGTCGTCCGCCATGTTCAGGATCACCAGCGTCGGCAGGCCCAGCGCCAGAATCGGCGCCGCCAGCATCAGGTGACGCCCCATGTTGGTCGAATCGAGCACCAGCAGCACCGCCTCGGGCTTGGGCGTATCGGTGCGCCGGCCGGTGAGCACATCGTGCGCCACCTGTTCGTCTTCCGAGCGCGGCGAGAGGCTGTAAACTCCCGGCAGGTCGATCAACTGGATGGCGCGCCCGTCGGGCAGTGTGGCCATGCCGGTGTGCTGCTCGACGGTTACGCCGGGGAAATTGGCAACTTTCTGATGAAGCCCTGTAAGACGGTTAAAAAGCGTGGTTTTGCCCGAGTTGGGAGGACCGATTACGGCCACCGCTTTGGGCCCCGCCTGCGACCCGGAAAACTCAACAACGGTTGCCGTGTTGCAACTGCTGCAATCGCTGCATCCGCCCATCAAACCCTCGGCTTGGCATCCAACCTGGCAGTTTTCTTGCGGCGCACCTTGAGACGCCGGGCGGTTTCGCGCCGCAGCGCGATCTCCGAGCCGTCCACCTGAAATACCTGCGGATCCCCGCCCGGTGCGCTGCGTCCGGCGGTGATCTGCGTCCCCGGTAGAAATCCCAGTTCCATCAGGCGGCGGGCATCTTCCGTCGGCAGATCGATCCCGTCCAGGATTGCGGCATCGCCCTGCCGCAAGTCCACGAGGCTCCCCGGGAGCGCTTCCGGAAGATCACAGTTGACACTCAGTTGCATCTCGATTTCAGTATGCGCCGGTCTGAAATTCTTGTCAAGGGGACTTCGCACTTTCTTGCGCTTTTTTGTTGCCACTTCTGGAAGAGTGCCTCCAAATGCGCCAAAATAAAGGATAACAGAATGTTTGGACGATTTTCCATCCGGCTCTTTCGCGCGGCCGATCTCGACCGTATCCTGGAGATTGAACACGCTAGCTTTGGACAGTATGCGTGGGATCGCAAATTATTTGCAGATTTTTTCCACAAATGTGGGGAACTGTTTCTGGTCGCGGTGAAAGGCCGGAAAGTTTGCGGGTATAGCCTTACCTGCATCGGCGGGAGAACCGGTTCCCCCCAGGCGGAACTGGCTTCGATCGCTGTGGATCCCCGGTACCGGGGGCAGGGAATTGCCTCGCTTCTGCTGGAAAGCACCTTCCGCCGCTTGCGCCGCCGCGGGGTTTCCCGGGTTCACCTCGTGGTCAAGGTGACGAATGCCACCGCCATCCGATTTTACGAACGTTATGGCTTCGATCGCGGGCGGCTGGTGCGCGGCTACTACGAAGATGGCGCCGACGGCCGGCGCTACGAGAAGCTGATGGGCAAATGAAATTGCTGCCAGACCTGCATCGCCACCACGTTCGCCGGACCAAAACCGCCGAAGCGGCCGGAATCGCCGGTGCCGGGCGGCGCCTGCGCAGTCCCCGTGGCGACGGCGACGCACCCCAGCATGGGATGGAGCGGCACCGTGTAGCTGCCCAGGTGTTCGCCGGGCTTTTCGGGAGTGGCGATGCCGCGCTCGCGGTCGAGATGCCAGCGCACGTTCTTGAAACCATCCTTCACCTTCACCGCCAGATCGCTGTCCACGCCGCGATCGACGATGCCATCGTCGCTCATGGCCCAATCGCGATTGAGGCGCAGGTGCACCAAATGAATAGCCACCACATCGCCCGGCGTGGCGCCCGACACGTAGAACGGACCGGTCTCCGGATTGCCGCCCACCACGCGCGTCACGCCCTTTTCATCGGTGCCGCCGGCATCGACTGTAGTGGTGTGGACGGTGTCGCCGGGCGAGATCGTAAGCACGGGTGGATTGAACGGCGAGAACTGGCGGTAGAACGTGGTGGGCGCGAAATCGTGGCGCTCGGGCGGTCCGGCGCGGCGCTGCGGCGCGAGAATCGCCGTGAGCTTGTGCGTCTCCGGATGGTCTTTGTTCTCCGCGTCGACGAACACCATTGTGCCGGAAATGTTGCCGGCTTCGACCGTGCCCGTCAGTTCTTCCGTGCCGCCCTGATCGTCCTTGGCGAGGAAATGGATGGCGTTTCCCTTCAGCGTGCCTTCCAGCTTATCGCCACCGAAATCGCCGGAGAGTTTTTCTCCCTGCTGGTCGAGTTTCAGCGTGTAAACGATCGGAGTGCCGAAAAAATCGGCCGTAGCGAACCATTTTCCAGTGACCGTGGTTTGCGCCGGGAGAAGCGCCGGCACGAGGAGCAGCAAAAGAGCAGGCTTGCGCATAGTCCATGGTAGGACGAAGCCGGATCGGGAAGGTTAGGCTTTACAACTCGCGCCATTCGCGGCATACTGAGTCTGGATTTGTACTAGTATGCCGATAAGAGACCAACTTCCGGACCTGACGCCGCTATCGCCGGCGGTTTTCCACATTCTTCTGTCCCTCGCCGAGGGAGAACGCCACGGGTACGCCTTGCGCCGCGAGATCGCGCAGCGCACCGGCGGCAAGCTGAAGCTCGGCCCCGGAGTACTCTACGGCTCGATCCACAAAATGCTCGCATGGGAGCTGATCGAGGAATCGGACGAACGGCCCGATCCGCACCTGGACGACGAACGGCGGCGATACTATCGCATCACGCCGTATGGACGCAAGGTGGCGCTGGCGGAAACCGCGCGCATGCGCGACCTGGTGCAACTGGCGGCGGCGAAATTCGGAGTGCCGAAACATGCCTGAAGATCCTTTTTCCCTGCGGCTCTATCGCAAGCTCCTGAAGCTCTATCCGGCGGGATTCCGCGATCTGTACGCGGCGGCCATGGAGCGCGCCTTTCGCGACGAACTGGCGGAAGGCGGCGGCATCGGTTTATGGGTTCGACTCCTGGCCGACCTCGCGGTGTCCATTCCCGCGCAATTCGCGCGCGAACTGGCGCAGGATGCCCGGCATATGTTCCGCCTGTGGGCGGCGCGCCCATGGCACACCGGGTTCGCGATTCTCGCGCTCGCCATCGGCATCGGCGCGAATACCGGAGTCTTCAGCGTAGTGAACGCATTGCTGCTGCGCTCGCTGCCGTTCCGCGATCCGGAGCGGCTGGTATCGTTCGACAAATTTTTCCCCGCCCACGACAGTCCCGGGAACTTCAACGAGTGGCGCACGCACAGCGAATATCTGGCCGACGCGGCAATGTGGCAGTACATGGACGCTACCCTGGACGGCGGCGGCGAAACGCAGAGAGCGCGGGTGGCGCAGACCTCCTGGAATCTCTTCCCGCTGCTGGGCACTCAGCCGATTCTCGGACGGGCATTCATGCCCGGCGAGGAGGCCGAAGGAAACGGATGGGGACCCCCGGGACCAAACGCCGTCGCCGTGATCAGCTATGGCTTGTGGCAATCGCTTTTCGGCGGCGAGCCCAAGGCTCTCGGCGAAACCATCCGCATCGATGGCCATCCGCTCACGGTGATCGGCGTGGCGCCTCCAGGCTTCGATTATCCGGAGAAGACAGTTATCTGGAAGCCCGCGGCCTATGGCGAAGGCAATTACGGATTCACGACCATCGGGCGTCTGAACCCCGGCCTCACGTGGGAGCAGGCGCGGACGCAGTTCCTGGCGGAATCCTACCGCCTCTGGCCCGCGGCGCGGCGCCACGGGCAAACCTCCACCATGAGCCCGCTGCGGGACCAGCTCGCCGGGCCGACCAGGAAGGCGTCTCTCGTGCTGATGGCCGGCGTAGCGCTGATCCTCCTGATCGCCTGCACCAACGTGGCGAACCTGCTGATGGCGCGCACCGCCGATCGGGCCGCGGAGCTCTCCATACGGTCGGCGCTTGGCGCCAGCAAGGCCCGCATCACGCAGCAATTGCTCACCGAATGTCTGCTGCTCTCGCTTGCCGCCGCGGTTGCCGGTCTGCTTGTCGCTTTCGGGACCACTTGGGTGGCCGCCAAGCTCCAGCCGCCAGCCCTGGTGACGCAAGCCTACTCGATTTTGGACGGCCGCGTGTTGGCATTCGCGGTGGCGATCGCCCTCGCCTGCGGATTGCTGTTCGGCGTCCTGCCTTCCCTGTACGCCGGACGCGTTCACACCTTCGCAACGCGCAGTTCCACAGACACTCGCGGCTCGCGCGGAGTTCGCGAAGTGCTGGTGGCCGCGCAGGTGATGCTCACCATTCTGCTGCTCACGGCGTCCATTTCGGTGGGCCGGGCCTTTGTTCGCCTGATGACCACCGATCGCGGGTACAATCGCGCGGGTGTAGTCACCGCCATGGTCGCGCTCCAGGGAACGCCGCGCCAAACGGACGCCAGCCGCTTGCAGTATTTTCAGGAAGCGCTCGACCGCATCCGCCGCCTTCCGGGAGTGGTCAGCGCCAGCACCACTCAGTTTCTCCCCCTCGACGCCAAGGGCGGGATCGGCGGGCCGTTTACGCTGGACGGCCGCATGGTAGATCCTCCCAATTCGACGGTCGAACCCGTGATGCCCGATTACATACGCACCATGGGCGGGCGAATTCTGGCCGGACGGGAGTTTACCGCGGCGGATGCCGAGAGCACTGCCAGCGTCGCCCTGGTCAACGACGAATTCGCACGGGAATTCGGCGAGCGGCCGGCCGATCTCATCGGCCGCCAGATCACCGAGGGTACCAGGGTCAGCCGAGTCGTAGGGGTTGTCGGGTACATGGACTTTTTGAACGATCCCGGGCGATATAAGCAGGTCTATCTTCTCTCCCGTTCCCCCGGCTGGCCGAGAACGGCATTTGTAGTGAGGGTGAGCGGGCACGCAGAGGACCGTCTCGCGATGGTGCGCGATACGCTGCAATCGGTGGACCGCAAGGTGCCCGTTTTCGACGTAAGAACCATGGAGCAGCGAATGTACGACGAGCTTGCGCGCCCGCAATTCTATAGGACGGCGGTCATGTCGTTCGCGGCCTTCGCGCTGCTGTTGGCGATTGTCGGGATCTACGGGATCGTTTCCTATACGGTCGCGCGCCGGACCCATGAAATGGGCGTGCGCCTGGCGCTCGGCACCACGCCGGAAAGACTGCGCGGCACGCTCCTCTGGCAGGGCTTGATCCCGATCGCCGCCGGCGCCGTTCCGGGAATCGCTCTCGCCATCCTGAGCGGCCGCCTTCTCGAAAGCCTGGTGGAGGGCGCGAAATCGGTGGACGCGGCTGCCTACGCCGGTTCGGTGCTCTTCATCGCGGCGATTGCCGCGGTGGGAATTTGGATCGCGACGCGCCCCATCGCGCGGCTCGATATCGTGGAGATTTTGCGCACGGAGTAGCTTATTCCCAGGGCAGATACGCCGCGCCGTACAATCCGGCTTCGTTCCCCAGCGTGGCCTTCTCGATCGCCGGCTTCGTCGCCCGATAAGTATACGACCGCTCCTCCACCACGCGAAACATTTCCGGCGCGAACAAATCCCAGGAAGGCAATGGGCCGCCGCTGAGCAGATACAACGGGAAATTGAACGTGTTCACCAACGTCGCCAGCGCGATGCCGATCGCTTCGCCCATGGCGCGGAAGATCGCGCGCGCCTTGTCGCCGGTTTCGCCCTCCTGCTTGGCCAGATCGGCCACATCCTTGGCGGTCAGATTCTCTCCCAGGTGAAGCATGTGCGCCATGGCGGTAATG
>Ga0335078_10019128_pt1 | contig 10185 bp, 8 predicted proteins | sample Lox_Sample_32_FD_206711 | JGI IMG/M metagenome (GOLD analysis project Ga0335078, IMG submission 206711) | Soil microbial communities from Loxahatchee National Wildlife Refuge, Florida, United States - Lox_Sample_3.2 | ecosystem: Environmental > Terrestrial > Soil > Wetlands | place: USA: Florida...
ACGTGCCCCGGTGCGTATGCGTGTGCGACGCCGGGGGTGGACGGGCGACCCGGGCGCCGCCGGGCGCGCAAAGAAGTCATCCGAAAGGTGCCTCCTTATATTCGGGGCGGTATTATTCTGTCTCACCCCGGGGTTTACCCCGGAATTTAGGAGCCTTGGAACGGATGGGCGAACCGGAGACGCCCGCGAGCTCGCCGGAGAACTACGACCGCGTGAACTTCCTCGAGCTGCGGAACAGCCAGCTCGCGGAAGCGATCAAGCGGGTCGAGAGCGAACGGCACTACATGGAGGCCGAGATTCTCCGGCTGCAGCGCGAGGTGAAACGGCTCAAGACCGAGCTCGACCGCCTGCGGTACCCTCCGCTCATCGTGGGCAGCGTCCGCGATGTGCTCACCGACGGGCGCGTGGTCGTGAAGTCGTCGACCGGTCCCGATTTCGTCGTCAACTCCGCCGAGACCGTGGAGCACGAGAAGATCTCGGTCGGCTCGCGCGTCGCCCTCAACAAGCAGACGCTCGCCGTGATGGGGGTCCTCCCTGCCTCCCTGGACCCCCTCGTGGCCGCGAGCGAGATCGTCGACAAGCCGAACGTGGCGTACCCCGACATCGGGGGTCTCACGGAGCAGATCCGCGAGATCCGCGAGGCCGTCGAGTATCCGCTCCTTCGGGCCGAACTCTACCGCAAGGTCGGCGTGGAACCCCCGAAGGGGGTTCTCCTGATCGGCTCCCCGGGCACCGGGAAGACGATGATCGCGAAGGCCGTCGCGCACCACACGCACGCGACGTTCGTCCGGCTGGTCGGGAGCGAGCTCGTCCAGAAGTACATCGGCGAGGGCGCTCGCCTCGTGCGCGAGCTGTTCCAGCTCGCGCGGGAGAAGGCGCCGACGATCATCTTCATCGACGAGGTCGACTCGATCGGCGCGAAGCGCCTCGAGGTGGCGACGAGCGGGGACCGTGAGGTCCAGCGCACGCTCATGCAGCTCCTCGCGGAGATGGACGGCTTTGAACCGCTCAGCAACGTGAAGATCATCGCCGCGACGAACCGACCCGACATCCTCGACGAGGCGCTGCTCCGGCCCGGCCGTTTCGACCGGATCATCGAGGTGCCGGTGCCGTCGTACCCGGGCCGGGTGGACATCTTCAAGATCCACTCCCGCGGGATGGCGGTCAAGGACACCGTGGACTTCGAAGCGCTCGCGTCGCGCTGCGAGGGGGCCACGGGGGCCGACATCAAGGCGATCTGCACGGAAGCCGGGATGTGGGCGATCCGCGAGGAGCGCGACTACGTCACCGCCGCCGACTTCGAGCGCGCGATCGAGAAGGTCGTCGGCGAAGAGGAACTCCGCAAGGAGTCCGTGACGATGTTCGCCTGAGCGCTAGTACTCCGCTTCCAGGTGGCGGCATTCCGGGCAGCGGAGCGCCTTGAGGTACGCGTCGGACGAGTGCGTCCGGCGCCCGATCGCTTCCGCGTTCACCACCCGAAAGAGTCGCGGCGGCTCCGACGTCCAGACGAAGTGGGTCGCCGGCGCGGCGAGGTACCCCGGTTCCATCGGGAACCCGCACTTGGGGCACGGGGGGCCGGACGTCACCTCGGCCGCCGTCGCGACCAGGTCGGCCTCCTCCTCATCTTCGTGGGTGGGGGAGGGCGGGGTCTTCTCGGGGGGGTCGGTCACGGCGCTTACCGGGTGGAGTAGAACTCGACCTTCCCGCAGTGGGGGCACCAGAACATCTCGAGCACGAGCGCCCCGTCGGGGAGGCCCGCGCCGCCGAACGTGCGGAGCGGCCGGGCGCCCATCGGTTCCAGGTACATTGAGCACGCGGAGCACCGGCGGGCGGAACGGCTAGGGACGACCGGCTCTGGGGGGGCGCCGGTTCCCGGCGGCATCGACATGCGTACCGATAGCCGAACCGGGGGCTATCAACCTTGGGTCGCGGCGCCGAGGGAGAACCGCGCGACGAGCCGGGAGCCCGAGGTCGCGGAGAGGTCGGCGAGGACCCCCACGTCCCCCGGCGCGAAGGCGACGGGCCGGTCGACGGAGACGGTCGTGGAGGCCCCGTCGAGCGCCTCGATGACGGCCGGGACGAGCTGGAGGCCCACCGACAGGTGGAGGTGCGCCCCCACGACGACGTCCCCGCGGTAGTAGGGGCAGCGCCGGAAGCCGCTCCCGCGGAGGGTCGTCCCTACCGAGAGGTCGCCCGGTTCCGCGAGGACCTGGCCTCGTTCGAGCTCGTCGGCCTCGACGCCTTTGAGGGCGACCCCGACTCGATCGCCGGTCGCCGCTTCGCGGACGTCGACGTCGTGGACCTGGATCGACCGGACCTCGACCTCCTTGGGGGTCGGGAAAAGGCGGAGCTTCGCGTGCGTGTGGAGGGGCCCTCCCCGGACCACGCCGAGCGCGACCGCGCCGACGCCGCGGACCGGAAACGCGTGGTCGAGGGGCACCCGGGGGGGACCGTTCCGGGGCTCGACCCGCCACGTCTCGATCTCCTCGCGGAGCTTGAGGAGGTCGTACGGACGGATGGTGTCGTTCGCGAACCGCATGCCCTTGAACGCGCGACGGATCTCGTCCGGACCGACCGTCGACCCCGCGAACACCTCGACCGGCGTATCGACCAGGTCGAGGGCCGTCGCCGTCTCGGCGACCTCCTTCGAGAGGGCGTTCACCACGAAGACCGCGCGCTCCGCCATCCTCAGTGACGCGAGGAGCGGGGCGAGCTTCTCCGGGAACTGGGTCGGTTCGATGAAGGTGATCGCGTGGCCGGCGCCGGTCGCGTTGAAGAGGGTGAGGTCGGACGCCGTGCCGCGCTTCCCGAGCTCGGCGGCCACGTCCCGCGCGCCGACGACGGCGACGGTGTAGCCCGTCATGGGGCCGCTCCCGGGGCGGCGGGGTCCGCCTTGAGCGGTTTCGTTCGGAAATCGATTTTGCCGCGGTCGACGCCGATCGTCACCTCGGTCCCTTCCTGGATCTCGCCGGCGAGGAGCTTCGTGGTGAGCGGGTCGACCACGAGCCGCTGGAGCGTCCGCTTGAGCGGGCGGGCCCCGTACGTCGGGTCGAACCCGGTCTCGGCGAGGAACCGGCGGGCGGACGGTTCGAGGACGATCCGGATCCGGCGGTCCTTGAGGCGGCTCTCCACCTGCGCCACCTGGAGGTCGACGATCCCCTCGATCTCCTTCTTGCCCAGGCTGTGGAAGATGACCACGTCGTCCAATCGGTTGAGGAACTCCGGCCGGAAGAACTCGCGCAGCGCCACCTCGATCACTTCGCGCCGCTCGGTGTCGGTCGTCGCCTCCCGGAGCCGGTCGGTACCGAGGTTGCTCGTCATGATGACGAGAGTGTTGCGGAAGTCCACCGTCCGTCCCTGGCCGTCGGTGAGCCGTCCCTCGTCCATGAGCTGCAGGAGGACGTTCACGACGTCCGGGTGGGCCTTCTCCACCTCGTCGAAGAGGAGCACCGTGTACGGTTTCGTCCGGACCGCTTCCGTGAGCTGGCCGCCTTCCTCGAACCCGACGTATCCCGGGGGCGCGCCGATGAGCCGCGCGACCGTGTGCTTCTCCATGTATTCGCTCATGTCGAAGCGGAGGAGCGCCTTCTCGGAGTGGAAGAGGAAGGCGGCGAGCGCCTTCGCGAGCTCGGTCTTCCCGACCCCGGTGGGTCCGATGAAGAGGAAGACGCCGATCGGCCGGTTCGGGTCCGCGAGGCCCGAGCGGGACCGACGCACCGCCTTCGAGACCGCCTCGATCGCGTCGTCCTGGCCGACCACGCGCTGGCGGAGGTCGGCTTCCATCGAGAGGAGGCGATGGGTCTCCCCCTCGAGCATGCGGCTCACAGGGATGCCGCTCCACTTCGAGATGACCTGGGCCACGTCCTCCTCGTCGACCTCCTCGCGCAGGAGCGTGTCCTCTCCCCGCGGGGCGTCGAGGAGCTTCGACTTCTCGTCGACCTGGCGTTTCAGGTCCGGGATGAGCCCGAAGCGGAACCTCGCCGCGGTCTCGAGGTCCCCCGTCCGCTCCGCCTCGCCTTCGAGCGCGCGGGCCTCCTCGAGCTTCTCGCGGAGCTTCCGGACCTCCTCGAGGCGCTCCTTCTCGCGGTTCCACCGGGCCTGAAGCGCCGTCTCCCGCTCCTTGAGCCCGGCGAGCTCCTTCTCGAGCTTCCCGAGCCGCTCCTTCGAACCGGTGTCGGTCTCGCGCTTCAGGGCCGCCCGCTCGATCTCGAGCTGACGGATCCGCCGCGAAAGCTGGTCGAGCTCGGGCGGGCGCGAATCGAGCGCGAGGCGGACCATCGAGGCCGCCTCGTCGATCGCATCGATCGCCTTGTCGGGAAGATGCCGGTCGCTCAAGTACCGGGTCGAGAGCGCGGCCGCGGCGACGATCGCCGCGTCGTGGATCTTGACGCCGTGGTGGAGCTCGTACCGCTCCCGGAGTCCCCGGAGGATCGAGATCGTATCGTCGACGGTCGGCTCCGCGACCATGACGGGCTGGAACCGGCGCTCGAGGGCCGCGTCCTTCTCGATGTACTTGCGGTACTCCTGGATCGTCGTCGCCCCGATGCAGTGGAGCGTGCCCCGGGCGAGCGCGGGCTTGAGGAGGTTCGAGGCATCCATCGCCCCGCCCTCCGCCGCACCGGCGTGCACGAGGGTGTGGAGCTCGTCGATGAAGAGGATCACGCGGCCTTCCGCGAGCTCGACCTCCTTCAGCACCGCTTTCACGCGCTCTTCGAACTCGCCGCGGAACTTCGCGCCGGCGAGGAGCGCGCCGAGGTCGAGGGCCAGTAGCCGTCGTTCCTTGAGCGGCTCAGGGACGTCGCGCGCCGCGATGCGCTGGGCGAGCCCCTCCACGATCGCGGTCTTCCCCACGCCCGGTTCCCCGACGAGCACGGGATTGTTCTTGGTGCGTCGGGAGAGGATCTGCAGGACCCGCCGGATCTCGTCGTCCCGACCGATGACGGGGTCGAGCTTCCTCAGTCGCGCGAGCTCCGTGAGGTCCCGGCTGTACTTCTCGAGCGCCTTGTACTCCTGCTCTTCCTGGCGGCTCTTCACGGGGGGTCGGTTGGAGCCCCGCATCTCCTTGAGAGCGGCCTCGATCGTCGCCCGCCGCACGTTGAAGTCGGCGAGGATCTCCCTCGCCTCGGACTTCACCGAAAGGAGTCCCAGGAGGAGGGCGTCGAGGCTCGTGTACCGGTCCCCGCGCTTCGTCGATTCCGCTTCCGCGGCTTCGACCACGGCCGAGAGCGTGCGCGAGAGGTACTGGTCCGACGGCGCGACGTGGTCGGTCGTCGCCTGCTTCGACAGGTACTCCTCGAGCCGGGTCGACAATTGGTCGACCGGGACGTTGAGCTGTTTCAGGATGTCCGTGGTGGGCCCGTTCGGGTCCGCGAGAAGGGCCACCAAGAGGTGCTCCGGTTCCACCGAAGCGTGACGGAGTTCCGCGGCGCGCGCGAACGCCCGCTCGAGGGTGAGACGGGCCGCGTCGGTTAGGCGTTCGAGACGCATCGCCGTTCCACCGGACATATCGATATAAGCGGATTCCCCGTGGACCGGCCATCGTGGGCGACCTCCGAGTCAACCTCGCGGGGATCCCGCTCCGCAATCCGTTCCTCCTCGCCTCGGGCATCTGGGGCGAGAGCGGGGAGTCCCTGGTCTCCGCGTGGCGCCACGGCGCCGGCGGAGTGGTGACGAAGTCGATCGGCGCCGCTCCCCGGGCCGGCTATCCGAACCCGACCGTGGAGTCGCTCGACCGCTGGGGGTTCCTCAACGCGATGGGGCTCCCGAACCCGGGGATCGACGAGTACCCGCGGGAGATCGAGATCGCGCGGGCCGCAGGCGTGACGGTCATCGGGTCGATCTTCGCGCACGACGCGCGGGAGTTCGCCGACCTGGGCCGTCGGATGGCCGCGACCGGGGTCCAGGCGATCGAGCTCAACCTGAGCTGTCCGCACGCTGAAGGGCTCGGCGCGGAGGTCGGCGGCACGCCCGCGGCCGTCGAGGAGATCACCCGCGCGGTCGTCTCCGTCGTTCGCGTACCCGTGATCGCGAAGATCACCCCGAACACCTCCGACCCCGCCGGCCTGGCGGTCGCCGCGGAACGCGGGGGGGCCGCCGCGGTGAGCGCGATCAACACCCTCCGGGCGATGAGCATCGACGTCCGCTTGCGACGCCCCACGCTCGCCCACCGGTTGGGGGGACTCAGCGGCCCGGCGATCAAGCCCGTCGGTCTCGCGTGCGTCTGGCAGGTCTTCGAGAAGGTGAAGATCCCGATCCTCGGCGTCGGCGGCATCATGACCGCCGAGGACGCGCTCCAGTACGTGATGGCCGGCGCCCGCGCCGTCCAGGTCGGGACGGCCGTCGCCTTCGATGGCATCGAGGTCTTCGACCGCCTCGCCCCCGACCTCTCGGCGCTGCTCGACGAGCTCGGGATCGAGACGCTCGAGGAGGCGGTGGGCCTCGCCCACGAGCTCCAGAGCGTCCCGAACAGCCGACACCGGGGGCCCGACGTCCTCGAGGCCGCCCGTCGGGGCGCGCCGACCGGGAACGAGCCGCGGCGGGCCCCGAGGACGTAGGCGCGCACCGGAACCTCGACCTCGGGGGCGCACCGCTATCTGCCGCAGGGCGTTCGACCGGCCGTGCGGACGACCTGCCGGATCGTCGAGCGGGTCGCGGAAACGCCCAGCACCGTCACCCTGCGGTTCCGCTACGAACCCGCCGCGGCGCCGGGCCAGTTCATCATGCTCTGGATACCGGGCGACGACGAGCTTCCGATGTCGCTCTCCTACCTGGACGGCTCCGTGAAGGGCGTGACCGTGAAGGCGATGGGGTCGACGAGCCGTCACATCCAGTCGATCCCCGAGGGTGCCTGGGTCGGCGTCTGCGGCCCGTACGGGAACGCCTTCGACCTCTCTCCCCGTCGGCTGCTCGTCGTCGCGGGCGGGTCGGGCGCGGCGGTCCTCGCGCCGGCCGCCGAGGCCGTCCGGCATCGCGGCGGGACGGTCACCGTGGCGCTCGGCGCCACCACTTCGACGGAGCTCCTCTTCGCAGAGCGCTTTCGCGCGATGGGCGCCTCCGTCCATCTCGCGACGGACGACGGCACGATCGGACACCCGGGGTTCGTCACCGCGGTCGCGGGGTCCCTTCTCGAGTCCCACTCGTTCGACGCGGTGTGGACGTGCGGCCCCGAGGTCATGATGCGGAAGGTGGTGGACGCCGCGAACCTGCGGGAGGTGCCGACCGTTCTCGCGATGGAGCGTCACATGAAGTGCGCCATCGGGCTCTGCGACGCCTGCGCGATCGGCCCGTACCACGTCTGCGTGGACGGGCCGGTCTTCCCGGCGGCCAAGGTGGCGACGCTGCCGGAGTTCGGCACCTTCCAACGGGACGCGAGCGGTCGCCGCATCTACCGCGAGAGGGCGTCCGCGCCCGCGCGCTAGCCCGTCCAGGACGGGGCGGTCTCAGGCTCGAGGGCTCCCTCGGTACGCGCCGCGGGAGGGCGTTTCGCGGGCCCCGACGCGCGAGGTTTTATCACCGCCACCCGATACGCGGGCCGGGGAACGGCGATGAAGGTAATTGTGGTGAGCGGGGGCGTTATCTCCGGACTCGGGAAGGGGATCACCACCTCTTCGCTGGGCCGACTCCTGAAAGCCCGCGGCATCCCCGTCACGATCCTCAAGATCGACCCGTACCTCAACGTCGACGCGGGCACGATGAACCCGTACCAGCACGGCGAGGTGTTCGTGCTGGACGACGGGACGGAGGCCGACCTCGACCTCGGGAACTACGAGCGGTTCCTCGGGCAGAGCCTCGTGGGGACGCACAACCTCACGACCGGGAAGATCTATCGGGCGGTCATCGAGAAGGAACGGCGCGGCGACTACCTCGGCAACACCGTCCAGATCATCCCGCACGTGACCGGCGAGATCAAGCGGGCGATCCGCGAGGTCGCCCAGGCCTCCGGGGCGGAGATCGTCCTCGTGGAGGTCGGCGGCACGGTGGGCGACATCGAGTCGATGCCGTTCCTGGAGGCGCTCCGGGAGCTCTCCTACGAGCTCGGCGAGGGCCACATGGCGTTCGTCCACACGACGCTCGTCCCGGTGGTGGGGCCGGTCGGCGAGGCGAAGACGAAGCCCACCCAGCACTCGGTCCGCGAGCTCCGGGCGATCGGGATCCGCCCCACGATGATCATCGCGCGGGGCCCGGCCCCGCTCACGAACGACATCAAGGCGAAGATCTCGCTCTTCTGCGACGTCACGCCGGACGCCGTCATCTCCGTCCCCGACCAGCCGCTCATCTACGAAGTGCCTCTTGTACTGGAGGCCCAGGGCGTCGGCGCCCAGCTCTGTCGGCTGCTGGGGCTCGAGGACCGGGAACCGGATTTCGCGGCGTGGAAGGCGTTCCTCGCCCGGTACCGCCAGGAATCGGGAAGCCTCGAGATCGCGGTCGTCGGGAAGTACACCGAACTTCGGGACGCGTACCTCTCCCACACCGAAGCGTTCCACCACTGCCAGGGGCGCCTCGGCTGCGCCATCCACCTCCAGTGGTACGACGCGGAGGACCTTCCCCGGAACCCCGCGGCGCTCACCCGTCTCCGCCAGTCGGACGGCCTCCTCGTCCCCGGCGGCTTCGGGGCGCGCGGCGTGGACGGGAAGATGGTCGCCATCCAGCTCGCGCGGACGCAGGGGATGCCATTCCTCGGGGTCTGCTACGGTTTCCAGATGGCCGCGATCGAGTTCGCCCGCCACGAGCTCGGCCTCGAGGGCGCGAACACGACCGAGGTGGAGCCGCACACGACCGAGCCCGTCGTGAGCCTCCTCGAGGAGCAGAAGGGCCTCTCGACCCTGGGCGCGACGATGCGGCTCGGGGCGCAGCGGATCCTGCTCGAACCGACCTCCCGGACCTCGCAGATCTACGGGAAGACCGAGATCTGGGAACGGCATCGCCACCGCTACGAGATCAACCCGGTCTACCTCGAGCGGTTCCAGGAGAAGGGGCTCACCGTCGGGGGCCGGTCCGTCGACGGCCGGGTCGAGGTCCTCGAGGTCCGCGACCACCCGTTCTTCATCGGCGTCCAGTATCACCCCGAGTTCCTGTCGCGGCCCGAGGCGCCGCACCCGCTCTACCTCGAGTTCGTGAAAGCCGCCCTCGCCCGCAAGGAGGTGGCGGCCCCTGTCGCCGCCCCGCCGGCTGGCGCGTGAGCTCGCGCAACTGGACGGCGCGACCGTCCGGGTGGCGGGGCATCTCGAGGAGTACCGCGCGCTCGGCGGGATCGCCTTCGCGCTCGTCCGCGATGGGTCCGGGTCGACCCAGGTCACGCTCAAGAAGGGCGTCGCGGACCCGGGCCTCTTCGACACGTTCCGGGACCTTCCCCGGGAGTCGGTGGTCGAGGTCGAAGGCACGGTCCACCTCTCCGCGAAGGCGCAGCGCGGGGTCGAGCTCGCCCCGAGCGCGGTGACCGTCCTCTCGCGGGCGGAGGTGCCGCTCCCCCTCGGGGTTGTCGACAAGGTGAGCGCCGACCTCGACACCCGGCTCAACCACCGGGTGATCGACCTCAGGAAACCGGCCGTCCGGTCGGTCTTCGAGATGCGCTCCTCGCTGCTGGAAGCGATGCGGAGCGCCTTCCGCGCGCGGCGGTTCCTCGAGGTGGAGACGCCGAAGCTCCTCCGCCAGGGGGCGGAAGGCGGCGCGACGCTCTTCGCCGTCGAGTACTTCGAGACCCGGGCGTTCCTCGCCCAGAGCCCGCAGCTCTACAAGCAGATGCTGATGAGCTCGGGGTTCGAGCGGGTCTTCGAGATCGCTCCCGCGTTCCGCGCCGAGCCCTCGGACACGGTGCGGCACATCACCGAGTTCTCGAGCGTGGACGCGGAGATGAGCTACATCGGTTCCGCGGAGGAGATCCGGGAGGCGCTCGAAGGGATCGTCGCCGACACGGTCGACCACGCGAAGGCCGAGCTCGCGTCGGCGGGGAACCCGCTCGCGGACGGCCTCCCCGCCGTCCGGCGGCCGTTCCTCCGCGTCACCTTCGACGAGGCGGAGAAGCTCCTCGGCCGGCCCGGCGCCCACGAGGATCTGGGGACCGAGGACGAGCGGAGGCTCGGAGAGGTCCTGGAGCGGGAGCACGACGCCCAGTTCTACTTCATCACCGACTTTCCCACCTCGGTGAAGGCGCAGACGTTCTACGCCAAGCGCCGGGAGGACGACCCC
>Ga0335078_10019129_pt1 | contig 10185 bp, 8 predicted proteins | sample Lox_Sample_32_FD_206711 | JGI IMG/M metagenome (GOLD analysis project Ga0335078, IMG submission 206711) | Soil microbial communities from Loxahatchee National Wildlife Refuge, Florida, United States - Lox_Sample_3.2 | ecosystem: Environmental > Terrestrial > Soil > Wetlands | place: USA: Florida...
GACGTTGACGATGGTCGTGTCCACGACGATGACCAGCAGCGACAGGCAGAGGACGGCGAGGGTGTACCAGCGACGAGCGGACGGGTCGGACACGGCGGACGGGGCGAACGGGGCAGACACGGCGGATGCGGCGGATGCGGCGGACGCGGCGGATGCGGCGGACGCGGCGGACGCGGCGGACGCGGCGGACGTCGCGGCGGTCCCCGACAGCGCGGCGGCGTCGGGCGGCGCGGCGGTTCCTGACGGCGCGGCAGCGGGTCGCGGATCGGACGGGGAGCCAGGTACGGGGCGGGTTCTGGGCGGTGCGAGGGTCGGTGGCATCTCTGCTCCCTGGAATGAACGACTGTAAGGCTACGCATGTTTAGTTATATCCGTGACCGTACGACCGTAGCCTTACGACTGTCAAGAGATTGAAGGGCTTAAGTTTCAGCCGTAGCGCAACGGATGTAGTCTTAGTCTGGTCACCGGTGGCCGGCATCGCCCCGCGACGCCGCCCGGGCCGGAGCGCAGGAAGGAGATGCGGCATGAGCGAGCCGGTCGGGAGACCCGGAGGCGAGCGGAACCCGCACAGCGAGCCGCCCGGGAGACCCGGAGGCGAGCGGGAGCGTCGGCGGAACCCGCGCGGCCAGGGCGATCGGCTGCGCGAGGACATCGTGACCGCGGCCTCGGCCATGCTCGCCGATCCGGCCGCTCCCCCGCTCACGCTGCGCGGGGTGGCGCGTGCGGTCGGCGTCGCGGCCACCTCGGTGTACCTGCACTTCGACGACGTGGAGTCGCTGGTGATCGAGGTCGCGCGGCGCGGCTTCGGTGCGCTGCGGGCCGCGCAGGAGACCGCGATGGAAGGGGTGCCCGGTCCGTGCGAGCGGCTGCGCGCCGGACTGCTTGCTTATTGCGAGTGGGCGCAGGCGAACCCCGGTCACTACCAGTGGATGTTCGCCAACCCGCTGCGGATCTCCGCATCGACCTGGGACGAACTGCCGGGCCAGCCGCTGTTTGCCGCGCTGGTCGCGAGCGTGGCCGACTGCCTGGGTCGCCCGGCCGCCGATCCCGAGTCGGCGCGGACCGCCAGGCTGCTCTGGCATCTGCTGCACGGCATGATCAGCCTGCGGATCGCCCGGCCGTTCCTGCCGTGGCCGTCGGTCCCTGAGACCGTGGACGAGGCGATCACCCGGCTGGTCTCGCCGGTCAGGGCGCCGGGCTAGCGGGACGGCGCCGGAAGACGCTGGCGGCTCAGGCGTCGCGGAGCATCCCGCTCAGGACGTGAACGCTGCTCGCCGGGCTCAGCGCATCGAAGCACAACTGGTCCATCACCGCGGTGTAGCCGCCGACGACGTCGGGCTTGTCGAGATACTGAGCGCTGGTGAGCTGCTCCACATAAACGACATCGGACAGGCCGTGCCCGGCGAAGCTCAGCAGGCTGAACGAGCCGCCCGCCGCGGCGTGGCCGCCGACCTGGAACGGGATCACCTGGAGGGTCACATTCGGCCGCTGAGCCACATCGATGAGATGCCTCAGTTGCGACCGCATGGCGCGAGGACCGCCGATCGGCCGCCGCAGCAGCGCCTCGTCGAGCACCATCCGCAACTCGGGCGGATCCGGCCGGTCAAGCAATGCCTGCCGCGCCATCCGCAGGTCGACGCGCCGGCTGATCTCCTTGGGGTTCGAGTAGCCGAGCATGATGACGCCGCGGGCGTAGTCCTCGGTCTGCAGCAGCCCAGGGACGAACTGCACCTCGTAGGCGCGAATCTGGCTGGCGGCCTCCTCCAGCCCCACGTACGCGTCAAACCAGGCGGGCAGCACGTCAGAATAGTCGTGCCACCAGCCGAGCGAGTTCGCCCGGAGGGCAAGGTCGCGCACGGCCTGCCGTTCCTTCTCGTCGGCCACGCCGTAGAACGCGAGCAGGTCGACGACGTCGCGATCCCTGAACCGCACCTGACCGGTCTCGAGCCTGCTGATCTTCGAATGGGACGCGCGGATCACGTGCCCGGCCTCCTCCAGCGTGATCCGCTTGGCCTCGCGCAGACGGCGCAGGTACGCACCCAGCAGGAGACGCAGTACCGTCGGGCTTCCGCTCGCCGACGGTACCGTCATGCTCTGGACCGGGCCCTCCAGGGGTCCGGCCGTTGCTACCATTGCGTCCCCTTGCGCTGGCCGGGCCGACGTTCATTGACCCCACTAGTGTCTCACGTCCGGCGGCTAATGCGCCATAAGCGCGACGTTACCGATACGACACGAAGAAAGCTCCCTACCTGGCGATGCAATCCATTGTGGGGTGTTTTCATGCCCGGATGCCGCCGTAACGTCCGGTCTCAGCGCCGGCCTTGCTCGGGTATCCCGCGGCGGGCCGCGACCTCGCGGAGCAGGGCGATGGCGACGCACCAGTCCGGCACGCCGGCTTGCGGGATCCGCGGACCGAACAGGCGGCCGGTGAACACGGCGAACTCGTGCGGCTCTACCTCGAACGAGCGGATCCGCTCCCATGCCGCATGCTTCGCGCCGTCCTTCCAGGTGATCCCCCGCTGCGACAACGACAGGTGCCCGAAGCTCAGCGTCGCGCCACTGTCGAACTGCGCGACGGCGCCGGGCAGCCGGAGCGCGACCACCTTCTCCTCCAGCAAATCCCTCAGCCGGGCGAGGCCGTGCGCCGTGTACACGGTGGTGGCGGTGATCTCGGACCCGTCCACCGCGCGCATCGTGACCTGCTGCAACGCCCAGCTATGACCCTGGTCCGAGTCGCTCGGGTCCAGGTACGACACGTACAGGTGGCCGAGTCGCTGCCACGGGATCACCAGCGGCGCCGCGTCACCGACCTTCAACTGGGCCACCCCGCCGGCGAACACGCCGATCAGGTCGGCCTTCTCGACCGCGGGCGGCACCCTGGCGAGCACGATGGCCCCGCCGAAGACGGCCGCGTCGCCGCAGGCCAGGGCCACCTGAACGGAGCCCGTCGCGACGCCGGCGAACGGGATGCCGATCAGCACCGACGCGAGGATCAGGAAGATGCCGCATCCGCGCGCACTGATCCGGCCGTGCACCGCCTGGAAGACGCCCAGGCACCCGCCGAGATCGTGCGTCACGCCAACCTGGCGCGCCCATGCCTGTGCCTGCCGGTGCCGCTCCGCCGTTGCAGAGACTGTGCTAGCCATGACGATCTCCCGGTCGGCCGCCGTAAGACGGCCATGCGCGATCAACAGCAACTCCAGGGCCGCCGGCTGGCCGGAAATTCATTCCGGTTTCGCGGTCGCCTGCTCCTATGATTGACGTCCGCTAACACGGCGCCAGACGGCTGGAGGTTCAGATGCGCGAAGCGTTCACGTCCATCGAGTTGGCTCTTGGTTACCCATTCGAAGGGTGTGGCGCGTGTCGCGGAAAACTCTCAACCTTGGGATCCTGGCGCATGTAGACGCGGGCAAGACGACGCTGACCGAGCGGCTGCTGTACGCCGCGGGCGTCATCGACGAGCCCGGCAGCGTCGACGCGGGGACCACCCTCACCGACTCAATGCCGCTGGAGCGGCGGCGGGGCATCACGATCAGGTCCGCGGTGGCCTCGTTCCCGGTCGGCGACGTCGATGTCAACCTGATCGACACGCCGGGCCACCCGGACTTCATCGCCGAGGTGGACCGGGTGCTCAGCGTGCTCGACGGTGTCGTGCTCGTGGTCTCCGCCGTGGAAGGCGTGCAGCCGCAGACCCGGATCCTGATGCGCTCGCTGCGGCGGCTGCGCATCCCGGCCCTGCTGTTCGTGAACAAGATCGACCGCGCCGGCGCCCGGCCTGGCGAGGTGCTGCGGGATATCTGCCAGCGGCTCCCGGTCGCCGCCGTCGCGATGGGGCGGGTCAGCGCAGCGGGTACGCGGGCGGCCGCCTTTACCGCATCCGGCGCGCAGGACGCGGGCTTCAGGGCGGTCCTGGCCGACCTGCTCGCCGAGCGCGACGACCGGCTGCTCGCCGCGTACCTGAAGGACGAGGCGGGCGTGCGCTATGAGCAGCTGCGCGCCGCGCTGGCGGCCCAGACCGCGCGGGCGCAGGTGCATCCGGTCTATTTCGGCTCGGCGATCACCGGGGCGGGCGTCGGGCCGCTAACCGACGGCATCGCCGAACTCTTGCCGGCCGCGGCCGGGGACGCCGACGGCCCGGTGTCCGGCAGCATCTTCAAGATCGAACGCGGCGACAACGCGGAGAAGATCGCGTACGTGCGGCTGTTCTCGGGAACGGTGCGGGTCAGGGACCGGCTGCGGGTCGGCAGCGCCGGGCAGGCGGAGAAGGTGACCGCGGTCGCCGTGTTCGAGCGCGGGCCCGCCGCCGCGCAGCCTTCGGTCAGGGCCGGCCAGATCGGCAAGCTCTGGGGCCTGGCCGGGGCCAGGATCGGCGACCCGGTCGGCGAGCGGGCCAGCGGCGGGGCCGACCGGCAGTTTCCGCCGCCGGGCCTGGAGTCTGCGGTCATCCCCGACGACGCCGCCGACGGGCAGCGGCTGCGAACCGCGCTCGGGCTGCTCGCCGAGCAGGACCCGCTCATCAATCTCCGGCAGGACGACGAGCGCCGCGAAATCTACGTGTCGCTGTACGGCGAGGTCCAGAAGGAGGTCATCGCGTCGGTCCTGGCCGACGAGTTCGGGGTCGGCGTCACGTTCCGCGAGACGACGACGGTCTGCGTCGAGCGGCTGGCCGGAAGCGCCAGCGCGGTCGAGGTGCTCCAGTCCGACGACCATCCTTACTCCGCCACGATCGGGTTGCGGGTCGAACCCGGTCCGGCCGACTCCGGTATCGAGTTCCGGCTCGACGTCGACCCGCGCCTCGTTCCGCTCTACATCTACAAGACCGCGGGCAGCTTCACCGACGCCATGACCCAGTACGTCACGAACGCTCTCCAGCAGGGCCCGCGCGGCTGGCGGGTCACGGACTGCGTGGTGACCATGCACGAGTGCGGCTACTACGTCGGGGACGGCTTGGGCAAGCGCGTGCTGCCCACGTCCCGGACCACGGCCGCCGACTTCCGCAAGCTGACGCCCATGGTGCTGGCAAAGGCGCTCGCGCGGGCAGGCACAATCGTCTGCGAGCCGATGACGCGGGCCCGCATCGAGGCGCCCGCGGCGCGGGCGGGCGCGGTGCTTGCGGCCCTGGCCAGGCTCGGCGCCGACGAAGTGCAATTGCCGGCCAGCCGCGGAGACCTCTCGGTCATCGCGACCACGCTGCCGTCCGCGCGGGTGCGGAACCTGCAGCAGCAATTGCCCGGCCTGACCGGCGGCGAGGGCGTGATCGAGACGGGTTACGGCGGGTACCGGCCGCTGCCCGGCCGCGACGCGACGCGGTAGGGCGCCGTTGCCCTGCCGCCTATCGTTGAACTGTGTCCTCGCCCATCGCAGCGGACAGCTTGCTGGCCGGCCCGCGCGGACGTTACCTGTGCTGGTCGGTCCTCTGGTCGGCGATGTCGGACGCGCCGGCCGCGCCGAGCTGGGATCGGGCCTGGGCGGCCGTGCAGTCCGGCGACCTGGCCGGCCATGCCGATGACCTGGCCGCCTCCGCCGCGCTTGCCGATCTGACCGCCATTTCCGGGGCTGAAGACTCGCTGGCGCTGCTGCCCCCTCTCGCCGATGCGGTCGAGATGGCCATGTACTGGCAGGAGCCCGATCCGGTCGACCTGGCGCTGCACGACGACGGGGCCAGGGAGGCGTTGCGGCCGATCGCCCGCGTGATCGCCGAGTCGGCCGCGGCGCGCTGGTGGCCGGAACCCGCGCCGCGCGGGGACCAGCGGCACGTGGAGTGGCTCGACCATGACGGGCCCGGGGCTCTGCTGTCCGGCGCCGGCGAGGAACTCGCCCGCTGGCGGTCCGCGGCGCTAGCGGAGGAGCGCTCGGCTGCCGCGTTGCCGGCCGATCCCGCCGCGCCGTACAGCGGCCACTGGTGGTCCGCGCCTGCGCACGCCAGGCTGATCGCCACCAGCCGCGCACTGCCTGGCATCGGTGCGGTCGGCCTTGCCCTGGTCGAGGATCCGCACGGCTGGATCGAGGCCCGCTGCCTGCCGGTCCTGCCGCGCCCGGGGGTGCGAGTCTGGGAGATCTCCGGGCCCGGTCAGTGGGCGGACCTGGTCGCTCGCTATCCGCTGGACGTCACCAGGTCCCGGCGGCACGACTGGTGGCGGGTCACCGGCTGGTCCGGCAGCTGGCTGATGCCGGACTTCGCCGCGGTCGCGGCCGATTACGACGCCGTCCACCTGACCGTGCTCGGCTACCTGACCACGGCGGGACGCGCCCTGCCGGTGGACGGCGCGCGCACGATGCTGGCCGGCTGGGATCCCGACACGACCTACTGGCTCAGCGACTGCGTCGAACCTGCGGGGCCGGCCACCTGGTGGCGGCGGAACTCCGACGACCCGGCCCGGTGGCACCAGGTTCCGGCCCGCTGAGCCGCCTTGCCGCCCCGCTCCGGTGCCGCGCTCGCCCGGCTGGGTTAGCGTTGGCCGGTGAGCACGCGCGCGGCGCCGTCCGGCGTCCCCGTCGTAGTACGAAACAAGGCGCTCGGGGCGGGTGCGGCACACTGGCTGGAGGACCTGCCCGCACTCGTCGCTGGCCTCGAGCGGGACTGGTCGTTCTCGGCCGGCCGGGCGTACCAGGACGCGACCGAGGCACTGGTCACCCAGGCCACGCTCGCCGACGGCACGCCCGCGGTGCTGAAGCTGCACGTCCCGCGGCCCGGCGAGCTGGCGCGGCGCGAGATGACCGTGCTGCGGCTGGCCGGCGGGCAGGGCTGCGCCCGGCTGCTGCGCGCCGACCCGGAACGCGGCGCGCTGCTGATCGAGCGCCTCGGCCGGTCGATGTACCGGCTCGGGCTCCCGATGACCAAGCGGCACGAGATCCTCAGCGCCGCGGCGGCGCGGATCTGGCGCCCGGCGGCCGGAAGCGGCCTGCCGACCGGCGCCGACCGGGCCCGTCAGTTCACCGCCCTCATCCCGAGGGTCTGGGAGGACCTGGGCCGCCCGTGCTCGGAACGGGCGGTCGCGCACGCTCTCGCCTGCGCGGCGGCCAGGATCGCGGCGCACGACGACGAGCGCGCGGTCCTCGTGCACGCCGACGTGCACCAGTGGAACGCGCTCCGGGCGGGTCGCGGCTTCAAGCTCGTCGATCCCGACGGCCTGCTGGCCGAGGCCGAGTACGACCTCGGGGTGCTGATGCGCGAGGACCCCGAGGAACTCCTGCACGGCGACCCGCACGAGCGGGCCAGGTTCCTCGCCGCGCGCTGCGGCCTCGACGCCGCCGCGATCTGGGAGTGGGGGGTGGTCGAGCGAGTGGCCACCGGGCTGGACCTGACCAGGATCGACCTGCAGCCGGTCGGCCGCCTGATGCTCGCCGCCGCCGATTACGTGGCGGGGCCGGCGGGTCAGCCGGCGTAGGCGACGGTCGCGTAGTCGTAGCCGGAGGTTGCTCCCTGGCTGCGTCCGGTGACGTAGACCGTGCCGTCCTTCCCGACGGCCAGCGAAGTGGCGAGGTCGTCGCCGTTGGCGGGCCCGTTGTACCGGCTGACCCACAGCTTGACTCCGCTGACGGCGTTGTAGGCGATGGTGGCATAGTCGTCGCCTGATCTCTTGCCCTTGCTGTTGCCCGTGACGTAGACCGTGCCGCCATCCGGGCTGACGCCGATCGAGCGCGCATTGTCCGGACCGTTGCCCGGGCCGTTGTACGTCGATTCCCAGACCAGGGCACCAGTCGTCGCGTCATAAGCGACGGTCGCGTAGTTGGGACCCGACCTGATCGTGTTCGCGCCGGTGTCCCCGGCGACGTAGACCGTGCTGCCGTCCGGGCTGACCGCCAGCGCCCAGTCCCGGCCGTACGGCGCGTTGTAGGTGCTCGACCACAGCTGGGCTCCGGTGGCCGCGTTGTAGGCGACCGTGCTCGGGTCGGTGCTGAAGGTCCCGTTGCCCCCGGTCACGTATCCGGTGACGAACACGGTGCTCCCGTCCGGGCTGACCGCCACCGCGGTAGCGTCGTTCTGGGCAGTGCTCGCCGTGTCGTAGCTGGCCGTCCACAGCAGCTTGCCCGTGCCAGCGTCGTAGGCGACCGTGCGGTAATGCTCCGCGGAGCCGCCGACGTGGACGTAACTGGTCCCGGTCACGAAGACCGTGCTCCCGTCCGGGCTGACCGCCAGCGCCTGCGCACGGCCGTCGGCGAACTTGCGCACCCACCGCCAGGCATGGGTCGAGGTGTCGAAGGCGATCGTGGTGTACTCCGAGTCGACCGTCCCGGTCACGAAGACGGTCTGCCCGTCCGGGCTGACCGCGACCGCGCGGGCGCCGTTGTCGCCTTGGCCGGTGTAGTGGCGGACCCAGTACTCCGCGCCATTGCCGGCCCGGTAGTCGGCGATCGTGTATCCCTGCGCGGTGAAGCCGCTGCCGGCGACGAACACCGCCCGCCCATCCGGGCTGACCGCCACCGACTGGGCCTCGTCCTCGTTCCTGCCCAGGCTGCTGAGCCGGTCGGCCCATAGCGGGCTGCCGGTGCCGGCGCGGTAGGCAACCGTGTCGAAGTCGCGAGCGGTCCTGGGGCTCGTGCTGTACCCCGTGACGAACACCGCGCCGCCGCCCGGGCTGACCGCGATGTCGCGTGCGACGTCCCTGCCGTTGCCCGGCCCGCTGAAGCGCCGCGCCCACAACTGCGTGCCGGGCCTCACGTTCGCCACCGTCGCGGTCGCCGTCCCGGCCTGGCGGGCGGAGGCGGCCGGAATCCCGGCGCCCAGGCCCGCCAGCAGCAGTCCGGAGGACGCGATGATCGCCAAGGTGCGGCCGCTTCCGGCCGCGAACCGGATCGTCATTGTCACGGTCACCGGACCCCTTCTGCGCGACGGCGGCTGCGCTGAAATGTGCGGGCGGATGTGCCGGGCGCGGCGCCCGCTGCCGCCCATTGTGACGCACCACAGGCCAAGCCGGTTTACCTCAGGCCAGACCGGCGGTCCCGGCCAGCGGATCGGTAGCCTGCTGCGCATGACTCATCCGACGGACACGAACGCGGCCATCTGGAAGTCCGGCGAGATCGCCGCGACCTGGGCCGCCGAGGCAGCGAGGCGCGAGCGGGAGCATGGACCGCGGTGGCAGTTCATGGCCGCGTTGCTGCCCTTCGGCAAGCAGGACGAGTTCACCTTCCTCGACCTGGGAGCCGGCACCGGGAACGCCTCGCGGGCCGTGCTGAGCCGCTTCCCGCGCAGCACCGCGATCCTGGCCGACTACTCCCGCGAGCTGATGTCCGCCGGCGAGCGGGAGATGCATCCCTTCGCCGACCGCTACCGGTACGTCGAGTTCGACCTGACGGCCGGCCAGTGGCCGCAGGCCATCCCGGCGGCCGCCGACGCCGTGCTGACCTCGCTGTGCGTCCACCACCTGACCGACGAGCGCAAGCAGGGCCTGTTCGCCGAGGTGCTGCGGCGGCTGGTTCCCGGCGGCTGGTACGTCAACTACGACCCCGTCCGGTCGGACGACCCCGTCGTCGCCGGGGCCTGGCAGCGGGTGGCCGACGACGGCGATCCGGACGCGGCCGGCAAGCGAGCCCATCGCACCCCGGCCGAGCAGGCCAGGCACGAGAACCACGTGCGTTACATGATCCCGCTCGATCAGCAGCTCGGCTATCTCCGCTCGGCCGGCTTCCAGGGCGTCGACGTCTACTGGCGTCGGCTCGAGTACGTCATCTACGCCGGCTGCCGCCCGCGCTGAGGCGGCGAAGGGCGGCGCGAGGTCCCTCGCGCCGCCCTTCGCCAGTGATGCTGAGGTGATCAGGGCACCACGGCCGGCCTCAGTGCCGCCCGCACCTCACCTCAGTGCCGCCCGAAGCCGTCATGCCCGTTCCTGAGGCTGGCGATAGTGATCTGCCTGCCCGCCCCGTGCGCCGCGGTCCCGACGCTCGCCTTGAACGCGGACAGCAGGATGCTGGCCATGTTCTTCGGCGCGAAGCAGACGGCGAGGTAGAAGTTACCGTCGAGGGTGAGGCTGTTGACTCCGGATGCCGACGGCAGCCCGGTCGTGGTGTCGATTTCCTCGTCGATCGCGATGTTGGCCGTGCCGCCCGGTCCGCAGCCAGTGACCGGGGGCGCGGTGAACGTGGTGTCCGACGCGACGGCCGACTTGATCCGCAGCACGTCGGTGTCCGGGTGCTTGGCCGGGTGCGGGTCCGGCTCCTCGACCAGCGTGCCGCTCAGTGACGGGT
>Ga0335078_10019130_pt1 | contig 10184 bp, 9 predicted proteins | sample Lox_Sample_32_FD_206711 | JGI IMG/M metagenome (GOLD analysis project Ga0335078, IMG submission 206711) | Soil microbial communities from Loxahatchee National Wildlife Refuge, Florida, United States - Lox_Sample_3.2 | ecosystem: Environmental > Terrestrial > Soil > Wetlands | place: USA: Florida...
TGTGAATGATCTCGGTGTGATCTTTCAGATTGTAGCTCGCATAGTGGCCGTGAAAGCGCGAGCCTTGCACGACGTTGCCGCCGCCCATGAAATTCGAAGATTGGTAGATGTTGATGTAGCGCTCGACATTGGGCGGCACGTCGTCGGCGATGCGGGAGGGATCGTAGGTGACGAGCAGGCTCACGGGGATGTGCGCCGCATTGAGATATTCGGCGAAATCCAAGGCCGCGTCACCGCCCATCGAATGACCGATCAACGTGATCGGCTGCGGGTCGCGGCGATAATCGCGGACCGCCGCGTCGGCGACCGGCCGCCACAACAGATAGGTGTCGACGCTGGCCGGGATGCCGGCTTGCCGGATGCGCGCCGCGAGCTTGTCTACTCCACGCGAATAGATCAGCCCGGCAACGCCGCGAAACAGATAGGCGCGGCCGCGCGGTGCGGTGAAGTTTGCGGTGGCTTGCACGAGCGGCACGGCCGGATTGGCGGTGTCGGCCGCGTCGGCGACCTCGACAGGCTTGTCGAGCGGTTGCCCAGCAATCGCGGCGTCAGGCTTCGCGGCAGCTGCCGGCGGATCGGCGCGCTTGGTTTCGGAGGCGCGGACGAACAGCGAACTGAGCGCGGCGGCGTCCGTTTTGTCGGCCGGCGCAACGGTCGATCCGGTCGCGCTCGGATCCGAGCTTTGGCTGGCCGGCGCTGGCCCGGTGCTCTTGAGCCAATCGGCTTGTTTATCGCCGGACGTGAAGGCAGCGCCTGGATCGAACATGGCGTAACCGCCGCAGCCGCTCAGCCAGGCCGCGAGCAGCAAAACGACGAGATGCCTTGGCTGTACCATGCGATTGGGGTGTCGATGTTTGCGCGTCAAAACGGAAACAGCCGGCCGATCAGCCTGCGCTGTGCCGGTTCGCTGGCCAACACTTCCGACGGGACCGCATTGCAAGAATCAGCACCCACCCGCTGCCAAGTCGAGGAGACCGCCAAATCCTTAATTTCCCCCGAATAGCCGTCCAACAGTGCCACCATCTGCGGGTGAAATCAGGGTTTTGGCCCGGCTTTTTCGTGGCGGAAAGGCGGTGCAGAGCTTATCTGCGCGGAGCCTTAATCCGCCAAGCTTGCGATCTCATGGTATGAACTGCCGCAGATGAACCGCGCCCCCCGCATTTCCTTTGTCTCGCTCGGCTGCCCGAAGGCGCTGGTCGATTCCGAGCGCATCATCACGCGGCTGCGCGCGGAAGGCTATGAGCTGCAGCGCGACCACGGCGGTGCCGACCTCGCCATCGTCAATACCTGCGGTTTCCTCGACAGCGCCCAGGCGGAATCGCTTGCGGCCATCGGCGCGGCCATGGCCGAAAACGGCAAGGTCATCGTCACCGGCTGCATGGGCGCGGAGCCGGAGAAAATCACCGCCGCGCATCCCGGCGTGCTCGCCGTCACTGGGCCGCAGCAGTATGAGAGCGTGCTCGATGCCGTGCATCGCGCCGCGCCACCGGCACACGACCCCTATACCGACCTGATCCCGCCGCAAGGCATAAAGCTCACGCCTCGGCACTACGCTTATCTCAAGATTTCAGAGGGTTGCAACAATCGCTGCACCTTTTGCATCATTCCCAAATTACGCGGCGATCTGGTATCGCGGCCGGCCGCCGACGTGCTGCGCGAGGCCGAACGCCTGGTCACCGCCGGCGTGAAGGAATTGCTCGTCATTTCCCAGGATAGCTCGGCCTATGGCGTCGATCTGAAATACGCGGCGACCGCCTTCAAGGATCGCGAGGTGCGGGCAAAATTTCTCGATCTTGCGCGTGAGCTCGGTGAGCTCGGCGTCTGGGTGCGACTGCACTACGTCTATCCCTACCCGCATGTCGACGACGTCATTCCGCTGATGGCGGACGGCAAACTACTTCCCTACCTGGACGTGCCGTTTCAGCACGCGAGCCCCGCGGTGCTTAAGCGCATGCGCCGCCCGGCGGCACAGGAAAAAACGCTCGAGCGTATCCGTGCGTGGCGGCAGATCTGTCCGAGCCTGACCATTCGCTCGAGTTTCATCGTCGGTTTTCCCGGCGAGACCGACGAGGATTTTGCCAAGCTGCTCGATTGGCTGTCCGAGGCCCAGCTCGACCGCGTCGGCTGCTTCCGTTACGAACCTGTCGACGGCGCCGCGGCCAACGATCTCGCTGCCGCTGTGCCTGCCGAAGTCAAAGAACAACGCTGGCGTCGCCTGATGCAGCATCAGCAGGCGATTTCGCAACGGCGGCTCAAGCGCAAAGTGGGCAATCGCGAGCGCGTCATCATCGACGAAGTTGACGCCAAGTCCGGAATTGCCAAGGGCCGCAGCAAGGGCGATGCGCCGCAGATCGACGGCGTGGTGCACGTCGCCGGTCGCCGACCGTTGCGCGTGGGCGAGATCGCAACCGTGAAGATCGAGCGCGTCGACGCCTACGATCTCCACGGTACGGTTGTCGGCTACTGACGCCCGTTTCGCTTGCATCGCGACAACGGCGATGGGATGTTCGCCGCGCAAAACTACAGGACATCCGCATGCCGCTCTCCGACACCATCAAGACGCTGATCCGCAACGCCTGGGACGACGGCTGTCCTTGTCTTGTCGCCACCTATGGGCCGGCCGGGCCGAATATTTCGGTCAAGGGCAGCATGATCGTGTTCGACGACGCGCACTTGGCCTATTGGGAACGGTCCAAGCGCACGGCGCTGGAGAACCTGTCGCACGACCGGCGCGTCTGCGTGATGTATTCGAACTTCAAGGCGCAGCGCGACGGCGTGCTGGAAAGCGGCTTTCTGCGCTTTTTCGGCAGCGTCGAACTGCATGAAAGCGGACCCATCCACGACGCAATTTTTGCCAAGCTCCTCCCGCGCGAGCAGACCCATGTCGGCGCCGACACCGGCATCGGTGCCTTGGTCAAGATCGACAAGGCGATCGATATCCGCGGCAAGCCGATCATTTGAGGCGCTGAGCAGTAGCCGATCAGCGGCGCTGCGGGAGCACGCGGCGGATCGCGTCCATCAGTGTCGTGAGCTCGTCCTCTGAGATCGTGAACGCCGGCGTAAGATAAACGATATTTCCGAACGGTCGGATAAAGACGCCCTCGGCGATAAAGCGCCGCCGTAGCGCATCGAGATTCTCGACATGGCCAAGCTCGACCACGCCGATCGCGCCTTTGACGCGGACATCTCTGACGCCGGGCAGATTTCGGCAAGATTCGAGGCCTTGCTGCAGCATCGCCGCTAGTTTCGCTACCTGAGCAAGCCGCGGCTCGCGCTCGAACAGATCGAGCGAGGCATTGGCGGCCGCGCAGGCCAGCGCGTTGGCCATGAAAGTTGGGCCATGCATCAGCGCCTTTGTCGGATCGTCCGACCAGAATGCGTCGAAGACCCTTTGACGCGCGATCGTGGCGGCCAGCGGCAGCGTGCCGCCGCTCAGAGCCTTGGAAAGGGTCAGGATATCCGGCACCACGCCGGCCTCCTGGAAGGCAAACAGCGAGCCGGTCCGGCCAAAACCGGTGAAGATCTCATCGAAGATCAACAACAGCTCATAACGGTCTGCCAACGCACGCAGATTGCGAAGTACGTCGGCATCATGAAAACGCATGCCGCCGGCGCCTTGCACCAGGGGTTCGACGATGATGGCTGCGATCTCACCGGCCCGGTCAGCCAGTATCGCTTCGAGCGCGGCGGCACTTTCCGCGTTGGCCGGAAGATCGGTAACAATCTGCTCGGGCAACAGTCCGCGGAAGGCGGCGTGGAAATTGCCCTCCGGGTCGGATACCGCCATCGCGCCGGTCGTGTCGCCATGGTAGCCACCCTTAAACGCGACGATGCGCCCGCGACTTGGAAAGCCCCGGTTGCGCCAGTATTGCACCGCCATCTTCAAGGCGACTTCGACAGCCACCGAACCGGACTCTGAGAAGAAGACGCGGTCGAGGTCGGCAGGCGCCATCAGCGCCGTAAGGCGGCTGGCAAGCTTCAGCCCCTGGTCATGCACCAGGCCGCCGAACATCACGTGCGGCATCTCGGCGAGTTGAGCTTCGACAGCTGCACGGATGTGAGGGTGGTTGTAGCCGTGGCAGGTGGTCCACCACGAGGCGATGCCGTCGATGAGCTCCCGCCCGTCGCCTAGCACGATACGGCAGCCATGCGTGGCCGTGACCGCGAGCGGTGGGGCCACCGTCTTCATTTGCGCATAAGGCAGCCAGATATGAGCGATACCGTCTGCGTACCAATCCGGTTGCGCGCTCTGTCTCATCCTATTGTTTTCGCTGGTATTGCCCGACATTCGGCGCTTTCATGGACAGTGTTTGGCATGGTTGTGCATGACCCTTTTTGACGGCTGGGGACCCGCTTTTCTGGATCATGCACCAAGAGGCGCCATTGTGCCTGTCGGCTCGGCCGAGTCACGTTCGTTGGCTGGCCCGGGTTCGTTCGGGGGTAAGAAGTTTGATGCGTTCGCTTGATGAATTCGCTGCGGAGAAGCTTAAGGGGCTGGGACGCGCAAACCTGCGTCGCACCCCGGCCGTCACAGCGCGCGCGGGAATTTGGGCCGAGCGCGACGGTCGGCGCTTGCTGTCGTTTTCCTGCAACGATTACCTTAATCTCAGCCAGCATCCCGACGTGGTCGCCGCCGCGATCGAGGCGACCGCCCGCTACGGCGTCGGCGCGGGCGCATCCCGTCTTGTCACCGGCAATCATCCGCTTTATGCGGCGCTAGAAAACCGGCTGGCGCGGCTCAAAGGCACCGATGCGGCTATCGTCTTCGGTTCGGGTTACCTCGCCAATACCGGCATCATCCCGGCGCTGGTCGCAGCGGATGACCTGATCCTGATCGATGAGCTGTCGCATGCCTGCATGCACGCCGGGGCAAAGCTCTCCGGGGCTGCAACTCACCTCTATCGCCATGGCGACCTCGGTCATGCCGAACAGCTGCTGACCGTTCACCGCGCCGGCAAAAGGCACGCTCTGATCGCAACCGACGGCGTCTTCTCCATGGACGGCGACCTGGCGCCGCTTGCCGCGCTGGCGGCGCTCGCGCAGCAGTTCGATGCCTGGCTCCTGGCCGACGATGCGCATGGGCTGGGCGTCGTCGGCGGCGGCCGCGGTTCGAGCTTCGCCGACGGCCGCGCCGACGTGCCGCTGCAAATGGGCACCCTGTCCAAGGCGGTCGGCGGCTATGGCGGATATCTGTGCGCCTCGCGCGCCGTGATCGATCTCATGCAAACCCGCGCCCGCACGTTCATCTATTCGACCGGACTGCCCCCGTCCGTCGTCGCCGCCGCCACGGCCGCACTCGACGTGATCGAGCGCGAGCCGGCCTATGCCGCCGAGCCGTTACGCAAGGCCAAAGAATTTGCCCGCGCGCTCAATTTGCCCGAGGCGCAGAGCGCCATCGTGCCGGTCGTCGTCGGCGACGCCGACGCGGCACTGACCGCCTCGGCGCTGTTGCGCGACGAGGGATTTCTCGTGGTCGCGATCCGGCCGCCGACGGTGCCGGCCGGCACGGCGCGGCTGCGTTTTGCCTTCACCGCGCAGCATCCCGACGCCGAGATCGCGCGGCTTGCCGACGTAGTGCGAAGCCGCGTCTTGAGACATTAATTCGTGAGCGCGATTTTCATCACGGCGACCGGAACCGACGTCGGCAAAACCTTCGTCGCGACCTCGCTGATCCGGCACCTGCGGCGGATGGGCCGCTTGGTTGACGCGATCAAGCCGGTCGTTTCCGGCTTTGATCCGGCACAGCTCGGGGCAAGCGATCCGGGCTTGCTGTTGCAGGCGCTCGATTTGCCGATGACGGAGCAGGAGATCGACCGGATCTCGCCGTGGCGATTTCGCGCCGCGCTGTCGCCGGACCTCGCCGCCGAGCGCGAGGAGCGCCGCATCGACGTCGATACGGTCATCAAATTCTGCCAAACCGCGATCGAGCGGCGGCGCGACATTCTCCTGATCGAAGGCATCGGCGGCATCATGGTGCCGCTCGATGGCGAGCGCACCATCCTCGACGTGATGATGGCGTTGCAACTGCCGCTGATTTTGGTCGCCGGCTCCTATCTCGGCACCATCAGCCATACGCTGACCGCGCTCGATGCTCTGTTCCGGCGCAACATGCGCGTGCTGGCGATCGTGGTCAGCGAGACGCCGGGCTCGACCGTGCCGCTCGACGACGCGGTCGCGGCCATCGCCCGCTTCGCCGAACCGGTGATCGCCCTGCCGCGCCTGACGGCTCAATCCGGCCACAACTCGAACGCTACGGCCGACGCGTTGGGCCGCATTTTCGGCCAATAGTCAGCGCCGTGGTGCCGACAAGCCTATTTGCCGAAGTAATGCACCTGCAGCACCGTTTCGACGGTGCCTTCGAGATTGAACAGCGCATGCAAGGCAAATGTCAGCAGCGTGGAGCCGCTGCGCAGCCGTATCCAGCCCAAAAACAGCCCGACGAAGAATATCTGGAGCACGCCGGTCCAGTCATATTGGATGTGCAGACCCGCCCACAGCACCGAGATCACGACGATCGCGGGCCAGGCGGAACGCTCTGAGCGCGCCCAGCCGCGGAACAGAAATCCGCGGAACATGATCTCTTCGCCGGCGGGCGCGACAATGATGGCGGCAAAGAGCATGGCCGACAGCCAGCCTTCAGCGGCCGCCGACGTATAGGATTGCAATTGAAATGCCGTCACCAGATCGCGCCCGCTTAAGTAAAGCAGTGCGTCGCTGAGCGCGATCAGCGCGACGAGGCCGACGATCCCGATCGCGACGTCGCGTGAATGCGGCAGGCGTAGCGCGAAATAATCAATCTGCGGCGCATGCCGCAGCCATACGGCAAGCATCAGCACGCCGATCGTGACCGGGTTCGAGATGAAGATGAACAACGTGACGAGAACGCCGTCGAACGGCGTCTGCAGGATCGTGTTCCAGGTTCCCGCATGCAGCCAGAGTAGCAGACTAAAGCCGATGAACTGCCCCGCCAGGAAGGCGAGCACGGCCCAGCCCAGCGTCGTCCAATAGCCCCAGGTTTTCATTGGTCGGTAATCCTGAGATTGCTGCCAAGCGGCCCTGGATGGCTGAACGGGTCGCGCCGTCGTCCTTGGCGGCCCCCCGATCGAGTCGGGGGTGGCACCTCAGGGCGACGGAAGCAAGTCAAAAATTTATCGGCCAGCGGGTCTTACGGCACCAGGATGGACGAGCCGGTCGTGGCGCGACCCTCGAGCTCCTTGTGAGCTTTCGCCGCATCTTTCAGCGCGTATTTCTGATTGATCGGAATCTTGACGGCGCCCTTGCCGACCACATCGAACAGATCGTTGGCGATCGCCAGCAGATCCTCGCGTTTGGCGGCGTAGGTGTTGAGCGTCGGGCGGGTGGCGAACAGCGAGCCCTTGGTCTGCAAGACGTTGATGTTGAAAGCGTCGATCTGGCCCGAGGCGCTGCCGTAGCTGACGAAGTAGCCGAGCGGTTTGAGGCAATCGAGCGACGCCGGGAACGTCGTTTTGCCGATGCCGTCATAGATCACCTCGCACAATTTGCCGCCGGTGATCTCTTTGGTGCGCGCGGCAAAATCCTCGTCGCGGTAGAGGATGGTGTGGTGGCAGCCGTTGGCCTTGGCCAGCGCGGCCTTGTCCTTGGAGCCGACCGTGCCGATGACATTGGCGCCGAGATGGTTGGCCCATTGGCACAGGATCAAGCCGACGCCGCCGGCCGCGGCATGGACGAATACGTTCATGCCCTTCTCCACCTTGAAGGTGCGGCGCAGCAGATACTCCGCCGTCATCCCTTTGAGCATCATCGCGGCGGCCTGGTCGTAGCTGATATTCGCCGGCAGTTTTACGGCGCGGTCGACGGGCACGTTGCGCTCCGACGCGTAGCAGCCGAGCGGAACCACATAGGCGACGCGATCGCCGACTTTAAGCTCGCTGACGCCGGGGCCTGTGGCGGTGACTTCGCCGGCGGCTTCGTTGCCGGCGACGAACGGCAATCCGACTGGCGACGGATACATGCCCATGCGGAAATAGGTATCGATGAAATTGACGCCGCAGGCATGCTGTTTGACTCGAACCTGGCCCTGCCCGGGCGCCGGCAGATCGATCTCTTCGTAGGTCAAAACCTCGGGCCCGCCGACTTTATGGACGCGTACTGCAGCAACCATTTTTCCTCTCCTTCGACTTCGTTCGAATATGTCGGTGAAAAGCTCGGCCGGATCATAGGCGCAGAAGCGTCGAACACAAGGCAGCTTTGCCGGTGGACCAGTTATCGCGCGCCGGAGACGTTGAGCACGGCACCGCTGATATAGGACGCGGCCTCCGATAAAAGAAACAAGACGGCTTCGGCGATCTCGTCCGGCTCGCCGGGCCGGCCCATCGGCAGAAGCGGTGTGATGCGCTCCAGGCGTCCGGGTTCGTGGATGTCAGTCCTGGTCGGACCCGGCCGGATCGCGTTGACGCGCACCCCCTCCTTCGCCACTTCGCGCGCCAGGCCGTTGGTGAGCGCGTCGACCCCGCCCTTGGCGGCCGCATAGAACACATATTCGCCGGCGCCGCCGGTCACCGAAGCGATCGAGGACAGAAACACGATCGAGCCGCCCGTGCCGCCGTGCGCGGTTGACATGCGCCGTACCGCTTCGCGCGCGCCGATCAGGCAACCGAACAGATTGATGTCGATCACCTCGCGGATGGTGGCGGCGGTGGCGACATCGAGCCGCGAATTCTTGCCGCCGACGCCGGAACTGAAGACAAAATGCGTGATCGGACCGAGGGCCTTCGTCGTCTCGTCGAAGACGCGCAAGATATCGGCTTCTTTCGCCATATCGCCTTGCAGCGTGACGGCCTTGCCGCCGGATCGCTTCACCGCCTCGGCGACATCGGCTGCGGCCTTGGCGTTGCTTACGTAATTGATGGCGACGTCGTAGCCGCGTTCGGCGGCGAGCCGCGCCGTCGAAGCGCCGATGCCGCGGCTGCCGCCGGCGATGAGGAGAACGGGTCGAGGCACGCGGTTCCTCCCTTGTTATGGATGATGGCGGCGCAAGAAGCCGACGCCGACGAAGTAAATTGCCAAAAGGCACAAGCCCGCGACAGTCCAAAGCCCAGGTTCGAGATTTCTCGCCACGGCCAAAACCGCAAGCGCAGTCCACAGCATTAGCGCCAATGTCGTCAACGCGCGCAGATGCGCGATGCGCACCGGATGCAACACGTGGAACGGCACGAAGGTCAAGGCCGCAAGCGCCGCTACCAGCGCTGCCCCGAGCCAAGGTGTCGGCCGCAGCAGAAACAGGTAAAACGCCGCGACATTCCACAGCGCCGGGAAGCCGCGGAAATAGTGGTCCGACGTCTTCATCAGCCGGTCGGCGAAATAAAGCGACCCGGAAACGACGATGACGATGCCGAGGGGCACCGCGGCCGCGCGCGGCAATAGTGCGCTCGCCGCCAGCGCATAGGCCGGCACGAACACGTAATTGAGGATGTCGACCACGAGATCGAGCACGTCGCCCGACCAGCGCGGCAGCACGTGGGCAATGCGCAGCCGCCGGGCAAACGTGCCGTCGATCCCGTCGATGAACAGCGCAATGCCGAGCCACACGAACATCTGCGGCCAGTCAGCGTGCGCCGCCGCGACCAAGGCCAACAGCGCGCAGGCCGCGCCGCAGGCGGTGAAGACATGGACCGCAAAGGCAGCCGTCCGGAGCGTCAGTCCGGGTTTTTCGGGTGATTCACTTGAGGCCATTATCTAAGCTTACACGTCAAATCGAAGTAACGTGCGCAAGCTCACTGTCATTGCTAAAGCTTCCACCATAAATGCAAAGCAGGCAAGCCAAGCTCGGGAGTGGCGGATTTGAACGTTGAAACTGGCGCGTTTGCCGCCGAGGTCGCGGTTGTTGGTGGCGGACCAGCGGGTCTCGTCTGCGCCATTGCGCTTAAAGCTCCGGGCGTGGAAACGCTCTTGATCGCGCCTCCTGCCAGGCCCGACCACAGGACCACGGCACTGCTCGCCGGCTCGGTCGCCGCGCTGCAAACGCTCGGCGCCTGGCAGAGCTGCCTGCCGCATGCGGCACCGCTTAAAAAGCTTCGCCTCATCGACGCCACCGGCCGACTGTTCCGCGCGCCTGAAGTCCTATTCGACGCGGCGGAAATCGGGCTCGATGCGTTTGGCTACAACATCGAGAACCGGTACCTATTGGCGGCGCTCGAGGCGCG
>Ga0335078_10019131_pt1 | contig 10184 bp, 8 predicted proteins | sample Lox_Sample_32_FD_206711 | JGI IMG/M metagenome (GOLD analysis project Ga0335078, IMG submission 206711) | Soil microbial communities from Loxahatchee National Wildlife Refuge, Florida, United States - Lox_Sample_3.2 | ecosystem: Environmental > Terrestrial > Soil > Wetlands | place: USA: Florida...
AGCTGGTTGGGCGCTAACCGGCGCCGGCTGCGAAAGCCTTCCGGTGTCTGCCGCCCGCCGCCGACGCGGTGCCTGTGGTTGGAGTTCCTTCCGGCTCACGCACCAGAACTGAATCCGGTGGGGTATCTGCAGGCGCACCGGAAGCGGCACGAGCTACTTCTGTCCACGAAATTTCGCGCAGTTGAGCAACCATGCCCGACGAGCCCGTTACGCGGATCTCAACAAGTGGTGTCTCAACGAGCTGCCGCTGAGAACGCGTGCGTGTCTTGCTCTTCCGTAGCGGCGCGGGAGCGTGAATCGAGGGTACGGGACTCGCCATCGCCGAGCTTGAAATTGCTGACCATTTTCTGCAGATCCAGGGCAAGCCCGGAGAGCTCCTGGCAAGCCTTGGCTGATTGCTGGGCGCCGTCGGCCGACTCCTTCACCAGCTTGGCGATCTGGTCCATGTTGCTGTTGATTTCTTCGGTCGCGCTCGATTGCTCGGTAGCGGCGGTGGCGATGTGCGTGATCAGCTCTCCCACCTCTTCCGAGGTCTCGATGATTTCCTTGAGCGAATCACCGGCCTGGGCGGTGGTTTTTACACCCGCCTCTACCTGGCGGTTGCCCTCCTCCATTGCGGCGACGGCGGTCTTGGTTTCATCCTGCACGGTGCGGATCATCTGCGCGATTTCCTTGGTGGCGGAGGTGGTGCGCTCGGCGAGCTTTCGGACTTCGTCGGCCACGACAGCGAAACCGCGCCCCTGCTCGCCGGCGCGGGCGGCTTCGATGGCAGCGTTCAGGGCCAGCAGGTTGGTCTGGTCGGCGATGTCGTCAATCACGCCGATGATGCGGCCGATCTGATCGGAGCTCTTGCCCAGCTCTTCAACTTTCTTGGCGGTGTCGCTGACCGAATCGGCGATGGCGCGCATTTTGGCCAGCGTGTCTTGGACGATACCGCCGCCCTGGCGGGCGGTTTCGGCCGCCCGGCGCGAGGACTCGGCGGCTTTGTTGGAGTTTTCGGAAACCTGCAGAACCGTCGAAGACATTTCCTGCATGGCGGTGGCCACCTGCGCGGTCTGGTCTTTTTGGGTCTCGGCGCCTTGCGCCTGTTGTGAAGCGGAGGAAGAAATTTCTTCGCTGGCACTGGCCACGTGCTCGGCGGTGCCGGCGATGGCTTGAATCAGCTGGCGCAGATTGTTTTTCATTCGGTTCAGCGCCGAGACGGCCTCGCCAATCTCATCGTGGGAGGCAATTTCCAGATCTGCAACCGAAAGATCACCCGCCGCGAGCTGCTGGATCAGGATCGCCATGCGGGCCAGGCTGGCGGTAATTGAGCGGGCTATCAGGCTGGCCACCAGAAGCCCCGCGAAGATGCCGGCCAGCCCCAGAGCAGCAATCCATATTCTTTCAGAGGTCTCGGCGGCGGATTGTTGCTGGCGAGCTGCCTGGTTGAGCTTGCCCTGGAAATCCTCGAAGTCGGCCGCAGTCTTGTCCATCGCGGCACGCAAGGCCACGTGATCCGGACGCAGGAGCAGGTCGGCGGCGGCTTTGGTTCTCCGGGCGCGGCGCAAAACAGCAACGTCCAATACCATGCGGTAGTAAGCATCGGTTTGCTGGCGATATTGGGTCGCCTTCTGCCTGCCCTCGCTGCTCAGCAGTTCGGTCAGTTTGGCGAAGTTGGCTGAAATTTTGCCATTGTTCGTTTCGGCCTCGGCGATCTGGGCTTCATTGCCGGTGAGGATGTAGTTTCTGATCTGAGCCTTCTCGTTGTTGACTTCAGCTTCGATCGAAGTGACGCGGAACATCGCATTGGCTTCTCGATCGCTAAGCTGCGAGAGATCGGCCAGTTTTCGCAGGGAAACGTAGCTGAGCACCGCCATGGCCCCGAGAACCACCAACAGGATGCCGAAACCGGCGCCCAGCTTTGCTTTCAGGCTTAGGCTGTTCACTGTGTTCTCCGTTCACCATTCAAATTCCGGGCACTGGGACAAAATGGAACTTGGGAAAAGGCGGAGCACTGCGCATGTCCGCTGAGAATGTCATCGGCCTGAAGCGGATGCACTTTATGTCAGGACAGTGCGATGGCGTTCCAAAGACCAGGAACGACTGTATATGTGAAAGCGAGGGCCAGATTGGCCGGACGGCTTGAGTGGCAAAACCGGGAAAGGCGCCGCATGCGCTGGAGGGTCAACCGGCGCTCGCGGAAAAGGCCTTCTCGCGTTCGTCGCCAGCTCTGGAAGACCGCCCAGGGTGCAAGTCGCGCCCGCCAGATGCGAAGTGCCGGCCATCGCGACGCGCGGTATCGAGCTTGAAGTTGCTGACCATCTTCTGCAGGTCGAGGGCGAGCCCGGAAAGGTCCTGGCAGGCCTTGGCCGATTGCTGCGCGCCTTCCGCCGATTCCTTCACCAGCTTGGCGATCTGGTCCATGTTGTTGTTGATCTCTTCGGTGGCGCTCGATTGCTCGGTGGCCGCGGTGGCGATGTGCGTGATCATCTCGCCCACTTCTTCGGAGGTCTGGATGATCTCTTTCAGTGAATCCCCGGCCTGGGCCGTGGTCTTCACCCCTTCTTCGACTTGTTTCGTGCCTTCCTCCATCGCCGCCACCGCGGTCTTGGTTTCATCCTGCACGGTGCGGATCATCTGCGCGATCTCTTTCGTCGCGGAGGTCGTGCGCTCGGCCAGCTTGCGCACTTCGTCAGCCACGACGGCAAATCCTCGGCCCTGCTCGCCGGCGCGCGCAGCTTCGATGGCGGCGTTCAAGGCCAGCAGGTTGGTCTGGTCGGCGATATCGTCAATCACACCGATGATGCGGCCGATCTGATCGGAACTCTTGCCCAGCTCCTCAACCTTCTTGGCCGTGGCGCTCACCGAATCAGCGATGGCCCGCATCTTGGACAAGGTATCGTTCACGATGCTGCCGCCATGACGGGCGGTTTCGGCGGCCTTGCGGGAAGATTCGGCGGCTTTCGAGGAGTTCTCCGAAACCTGCAGCACGGTGGAGGACATTTCCTGCATGGCAGTGGCGACCTGGGCGGTCTGATCTTTTTGCGTCTCGGCGCCTTGCGCCTGCTGCGAAGCGGAGGAAGAAATCTCTTCGCTGGCGCTGGCCACGTGCTCGGCGGTACCGGCGATGGATTGAATCGTTTCCGCCATTCCGCCGATGGCCTGGTTGAGGGCCGTGGCCATCGTTCCAACCTCGTCGGTTGAATCCAGGTCCAGGGTCTGACGCAAATCTCCGCTGGCAAGCAGTTGCAGGACTTCGATGGTGCGGCCCAGCGGACCCAGAATTCCTCGTGCGATGACGATGCCCAGGCCGCCCACCACAATGCCAATAACGACTCCGAGCCCGGCCAGGAACATCAGGCTGCTGCTGACCGTCTCTTCGGCCCGTTTGGTGGAGTCGTCCACCCAGTGCTGGGCCAGTTCGGCCGCCTGATTGGTGGAAGCCGCATTCGCCTCGGCAACGGCCGTGGCCGCGAAAAAATTAGCGACGGCCGCTTGTTTATCACCGCGAAGCACCGCCGGAATAACATCCTGGTCCATTTTTTGGATGTACTGTTCGCCGGAATCGTGCGCGGTCACGGTCGCCAGTTCCTTGAGTTGCCCCTCGGGGAGCAATTTGGCCCATTTCGCGGTGGAGTCCTCAAATACCTGTTTAGCTTTCTGGTATTGGGCAATATCGCGTTGCACCTTGGCTGGCTCGGTTTCGAGGAGCATGGTGCGGATGGCGAGTCGCACAGAGATGATGTTGAGGGTTGGCGGGACTAGATCACTCGTTACGTCTTGGGCCATGCGGATTTCATTGGCGATGGGTCCACCCACCTTCACCTTGTTGAGGGTGCTGTAGGACGCTATGCCGAAGACGAGCAAACCGGCCAACGCCGCCAGCACGAGCAGCATCAGCTTGGTTTTGAACTTCATGTTCTTGAGACTCAGCATGGAGGGCTCCACCAACCTGTCGTTGCAGGCCACAACCGGATGCGGCCAGGCCTGCTGAGATCATCGGCCTTTGCCGGGTGAACTTTAGAGGGAGGGCGGGTTTTCCAGCGGCAATCGCGGTGGTTGTCGTGGAGATACCTGTTTTCTGGCGGGGAACCGCGCCGGCGGAGACGAAATCCGCTTGCCGTGAAGGGAGGCGCCGGAAGCCGCTGCTATAATCAAGAATTGGCCGAATGACATTGTTTTCAACCAGATTGCTCTCCCAGAAGAAAAAGCGCCTGATCCGTTCGACGACCGTTTTGTGCGTGCGGCGCAATGGCAGCGTAGTGCTCGCAGGGGACGGGCAGGTTACGCTGGGCGAGGCGGTGATCAAGCACAGCGCGAAGAAGATCCGCCGCCTTTACCAGGACAAGATTCTGGCGGGGTTTGCGGGCTCGACGGCGGATGCGTTTACGCTCTTCAGCCGGTTTGAAGCCAAGCTGGAACAGTACCACGGGAACCTGGGGCGGGGCGCGGTGGAGCTGGCCAAGGACTGGCGGACGGACAAGTTTCTGCGCCATCTGGAGGCGCTGCTGCTGGTCTGCGACAAGCAGCAGACCTTTCTGCTGAGCGGGCAGGGCGACGTGATCGAGCCGGACGCCGGCATTGCCGCGATTGGCAGCGGCGGCCCTTATGCGCAGGCGGCGGCGCAGGCGCTGGCTGAGCAAACGCAGCTTTCGGCGCGACAGATTGCGGAAGAAGCGATGAAGATTGCGGGCAAAATGTGCATCTATACCAATGACCAGGTGACGATTGAGGAGCTGTAGTCCTTGGTCCTTGGTCCTTGGTCATCGGGAAATGGGCTGCAAATGCGCGATCGCCACCGAGATCTGGTTTTTCTGGCCTTCCCGATCCACTGAGAACTGACGACTGAAAGCTGAGAGCTGGTCTTTATGGCAATTTATCTTCCCGCAACGGCTGAAGAAACCAATACGGTGCTCGATGAACTTACTCCGCGCGAAATCGTGGCCGAGCTCGACAAGTATGTCGTGGGTCAGAAGGATGCCAAGCGCGCGGTGGCGATTGCGCTGCGCAACCGCATGCGGCGGCAAAAGCTGCCGCCGGACATGGCGGATGAGGTCATTCCGAAGAACATCATCATGATTGGGCCCACCGGCGTGGGGAAGACGGAGATTGCGCGGCGGCTGGCCAAGCTGGCGAACTCGCCGTTTCTGAAGGTGGAGGCTTCGAAATTTACGGAAGTGGGCTACGTGGGGCGCGACGTGGAGTCCATGATTCGCGATCTGGTGGAGATTGCGATCGAGAACGTGCGGGAAGAAAAACTGGAAGATGTGTCGGACAAAGCGGAGCTGAACGCGGAAGAGCGGTTGTTGGATATTCTGTTACCCCCAGCGGCGCCTGCGCGGCCGACGGATGGGCCCAGCGGCGGGGTGGTGATTGAGGGCAACAGCACGGCGCTGGCGGAATCATACTCGCGCACGCGCGAGAAGCTGCGCGCGCAACTGCGTGAAGGCAAGCTCGACGACCGCACGGTGGAAATTGATGTTCGGGAGCGGAATTTCCCTTCCTTTGAAATCATCTCCAACCAGGGCGTGGAGGAGATGGACGTCAACATCAAAGACATGCTGCCGAATATTTTCGGCCAGCGCACGAAGAAGCGGAAGATGAAGGTGAACGAGGCGTTTGAGTACCTGATCCAGGAAGAAGAGCAGCGGCTGATTGATATGGACCAGGTGACGCGCATGGCGATTGATCGGGTGGAAGATTCGGGAATTATTTTTCTGGATGAGATTGACAAGATCGCGGGCCGGGAAAGCGGCCATGGGCCGGACGTTTCGCGGGAAGGCGTGCAGCGCGACATTCTGCCGATTGTCGAGGGGACGACTGTGAACACGCGCTATGGGATGGTGCGGACGGACCATATTCTGTTCATTGCGGCGGGGGCGTTTCATGTTTCGAAGCCGAGCGACCTGATTCCGGAACTGCAGGGGCGGTTTCCGATTCGGGTGGAGCTGCAGTCGCTGACCATGGAGGACTTCATTCGCATTCTGACCGAGCCGAAGTCATCGCTCACCAAGCAGTACATGGCGCTGCTCGAAACCGAAGGCGTGAAGCTGGAGTTCACGGAAGATGCGCTGGGGGAGATTGCCCGCTTTGCATTTCGCGTGAACGAAGGCACAGAGAACATCGGGGCGCGGCGGTTGCATACGATCATGGAGCGGGTGCTCGACCATATCAGCTTTGAAGCTCCGGATAAAAAAGGCGAGCAGATCACCGTGGATGCCGACTATGTGCGGAATATGCTGGTGGACATTGTCAAGGACCAGGATCTGAGCCGGTATATCTTGTAATTTTCCCCAACCCAGAATGTGGGGCTCCCACAGGACTAAGGGCAAATCTCAGTCCAATGTCAATGCTGTCAACCGGTAGTCCAGCAAGCCGTTCACTCCCATCACGGCATCTGTTAAGCTACCGGTTTTCCGCGAGTTACCCGATGAAAACTCTTGACCGGCAACGTCTGAACACGCTGATGGAGCGCGAGGAGCAGCGCTTCGTGAACGACCGGCCGAAATCGAAGGCATTGTTTGAGCGGGCGCGGAAGTCGTTGCTCGGCGGCGTGCCCATGAACTGGATGCTCAAGTGGGCAGGGGCATTTCCTCCGTTTGTGCGCGAGGCACAGGGCGCGCATTTCTATGATATTGACGGACATCGCTACATTGATTTTTGCCTGGGCGATACCGGCGCCATGACCGGGCACTCGCCTTTTGCCACCGTGAAAGCCGTTGAAGAGCAGACGCGGCGCGGCATCACGCTGATGCTGCCCAGTGAAGATTCGATTTGGGTAGGGGAGGAATTGCAGCAGCGGTTTGGCCTGCCCTACTGGCAATTCACGCTGAGCGCGACCGACGCGAACCGCTTCGCGATTCGCCTGGCCCGCCAGATCACGGGACGCCAGAAAATTCTCGTCTTCAACTGGTGTTACCACGGCACGGTGGATGAGACGCTGATTACGCTGCAGCGGAGTGGAACGGTGCTGCCGCGCAAAGGGAACATCGGGCCGCCGGTAGATCCCTCGGTCACGACGAAGGTGGTGGAATTCAACGATCTGGCCGCGGTGGAGAAGGCTCTCGAACCGGGCGACGTGGCCTGCGTTCTGGCTGAGCCGGTCATGACCAATGTTGGCATCGTGCATCCGGAGCCGGGATTTCACAAAGCCCTGCGCGGGCTGACGCGGATGCGCGAAACGCTGCTCATTATTGACGAGACGCACACGATCTGCGCCGGGCCGGGCGGCTACACGCGTGCGGAGGAACTGGATCCTGACTTCCTGGTCTTCGGCAAGCCGATCGGCGGCGGAGTTCCCGGCGCGGCGTACGGAGTCACCGAGCACGTGTCCGAGCAAATCCGGCGGAAGCAGAGCGTGGAGGAGTGCGATACGGGGGGCATTGGCGGGACGCTGGCGGCCAATGCTCTGTCCCTGGCGGCGATGCGGGCGACGTTGACGAAGGTGCTCACGAAGGACGCTTTCGACCGCATGATTCCCATGGCCGAGCGCTGGGCGGCGGGTGTGCAGAAGACGATTTCCGAGTGTGGCGTTCCGTGGCACGTCACGCGCCTGGGGTGCCGGGCGGAATATCTGTTTTCACCAAAGGCGCCGAAGAATGGCACGGAGGCGCACGACGCGATGGACTCGAAGATGGAGCGATTTCTGCATCTCTATGCCATGAATCGCGGCATCCTGCTTACGCCATTTCACAATATGGCCTTGATGTGCCCGCAGACCGACGCGTCAGACGTGGACCATCACACCCGCGTGTTTCGCGAGGCAGTGAGGGAGTTGGTGGGGTGATTGCTATCGGCTGTACTGGTTCTTCTTTTTGTCCCGGTGGCGTTCGACGCCGAGTTGAATGAGCTTTTCGATCAGCTCAGGATACGACACGCCGCTCGCCGCCCACAGCTTGGGATACATGCTGATGGAAGTAAAACCGGGCATGGTGTTGATTTCGTTGAGCCAGATTTTTCGAGTTTTGGGGTCCATGAGGAAATCCACGCGGGCCAGGCCGGAGCAGTCCACGGCTTGAAATGCGGCAATGGCAAGGGCCTGCACTTTTTTCGCTTCGGCTTTCGTCAATTTCGCCGGGATAATGAGCTCCGAGCCTTCGTCGAGATACTTTGCGTTGTAGTCGTAGAACTCCTTGACGGGAACGATCTCGCCGGGGATGGAAGCCTGGGGCTTGTCATTGCCGAGAACGGCGCATTCGATTTCGCGGGCCTTGTTTTTCCTTCCGCCCACACCTGCTTCGATCACGATCTTGCGATCAAACTTTGCGGCTTCTTCGATGGCGGGACCAAGCTCTTTCCGGTCGCGGGCCTTTGAAATTCCCACCGATGAGCCGAGATTCGCGGGCTTCACGAAGACGGGATATTTCAGCTGGCTCTCGATTCTCTTCTGAATCGGCTTCGGATTTTCGTCCCACTGCGAGCGCAGGAAGGTCACGTGCTTCACGATGGGCAGACCAGCGGAGCGGAACAGAGACTTCATAACGTCTTTGTCCATGCCGGCGGCGGAGCCGAGCACGCCGGCGCCGACGTAGGCGATGTCGGCGAGCTCGAGCAGGCCCTGGATGGTGCCGTCCTCGCCGAAGGTGCCGTGGAGAACGGGAAAGATGACGTCCACATTGATGGCGCGGTCGGCGGCGCGGCGGGCGGGAGCTTCGGATTGAAAGGGCGTGAGAGCTGCGGCATGAGGCTCGGGCGGCACGATCACGCCTTCGCCATTGGCGAGAACGGCCGCGGCCGGCGTGGCTTCCGGATCGCCGGCGCGCAGGTGACGGGATTCATGGTCCGGAGCCTTGCCCTGAAGAAGGCGCTCGGCGTGATCGGAGGTGAGCCAGCGGCCCTCTTTGGTAATGCCGATGGGAACGACCTCGAATTTGTTCTTATCAATGGCGTTGAGGACGGAGGCGGCGGAGAGCAGCGAAACCTCGTGCTCGCCGCTGCGCCCGCCGAACAGAATGCCGATGCGGAGCTTGGTCATGAGCTCTCAGTGTGGACGGCAGCGCCGTGCGGAGTCAATCGCCTGGATGGTTCCGGTATGAGCCGTTGGGTCAGGGACGAAAGGCGGACGAGTCGCGGCGTCTATTGACCCAGGAACTGCAAGACCGCCTGATTGAACTCGGCCGGTTTTTCGATCATCGGCACGTGACCGCACTGGTCAATGACGATCAACTTTGCGCCGTGAATCGCGTCGCGATACTTTTCACCGTCGGAAAGCGGAATCAATTCGTCCTGGCGTCCCCAGATGACGAGGGTTGGCGCGTGAACGGCGGAAACTTTCGAGTCCTCGAACTGATTTTCGGCCAGGAGACCCGCGAGTGTCCGCTGGATGGTGTAGCCATCGTCATTGCGCATGTGATTGATGAAAATCCCCTGCACCATTTCGTCGGTCACCATCTGTTTATTGAAGAAGATTGATTCCATCACCTTGCGCGTTCCGGCCAGGGACGCGGGATTCAAGTTGACAGGCAGCGGACCGGGGTGGAAAGCGAAGCCGGCGGCATCCACGAGCACGAGCTTCTCGGTCATTTCCGGGTAGTTGGCGGCGAAATCGGCGGCAATCCAGCCGCCGAGCGAGTTGCCGATCACCGTGGCTTTGGCGATCTCCTGCGATTGCATGAAAGCATGCAGGAAGTCCACCCAGGTGGCGATCCGGTAATCGAGCAGAGGCTTGTCGGAACGGCCGAAGCCCAGTTGATCGGGCGCATAGACGTGATAGTGGGCGGAAAGCGCGCCCAGGTTGGCGCTCCAGACTTCTTTGACCGCGCCGAGCCCGTGCAGCAGGATAACGACCGGGCCCTGGCCGGACTCGAAGTAGCGAATGTGCTGGCCGAGTACGGTGGCAACTTTTTCCGGCGGGAGCCCGGCATTCTGGGCGAAAGAAAGCAAGTTGATGACGATCACTGAAAGGCATAGCAGCAGCGAGCGCCGCATGATTTTCATTGGTCTTCCTTCCTGCGGAAACATGCTACAGAATCTTCTTTCCGAAGGCCGAGAGCGCCAGCTCCACGGCCAGGTCGGCAGTGCGATTGTGCTCGTCAATCACCGGATTCACCTCAACGATTTCCATGCTCAGCATGCGCCCGTGGTCGGCGATGATTTCCATGGCGAGGTGGGCCTCGCGATAAGTGGCGCCGCCGCGGACGGGCGTGCCCACGCCGGGCGCGTCTTCGGGATCAATCCAATCCATATCGAGCGAGACATGATAA
>Ga0335078_10019132_pt1 | contig 10183 bp, 12 predicted proteins | sample Lox_Sample_32_FD_206711 | JGI IMG/M metagenome (GOLD analysis project Ga0335078, IMG submission 206711) | Soil microbial communities from Loxahatchee National Wildlife Refuge, Florida, United States - Lox_Sample_3.2 | ecosystem: Environmental > Terrestrial > Soil > Wetlands | place: USA...
TGGCATCGTGGGCACGGCTGCCGCCATCGCCAGCGCGGTGTACCACGCCACCGGGATCCGGGTCCGCGACCTGCCGATCCGGCTCGACATGCTGCTGAGGGGAACCCCATGATCCAGACGATCCTGCTGTTCACCTTGCGGCCGGGCGTCACCGACGAGCAGATCGAGGCGCTGCGCGCCGCGCTCGCGGCGATCCCGTCCGAGGGCCGCCACAACATGCGCCTGGGCCGTGACATCGGCCTGGTCGACGGGGCCATGGACCTGGCCATCGTGACCGACTACGACGACGAGGACGCCTATCGCCGCTGGTTCGGCCACCCGGAGCACGCCCGGGTGCGTGCCGAACTGCTCACCCCCTGATCGACCGCCGGGAACGCTGCCAGATCCGGATCTGAGCCCGGCCACGCGCCGCGCCGCTGCCGCCGGTGTGGACATGACGCTGGGCGATGTCCGCCCGCTGCCCGGACGCGGAGCTGTGGCTGCGCCCGGACGACGGGCACGTCTCGGTCCTCGGCTCCTGCGGGGTGGCGGCCCTGGACTGGCTGGTAGCCCGTGCCTGAGGGCCGCCCGCCGCTGTCGTCGGAGGAGCCGGTCAGCTCGCCGCGCTGCGCTGCTGGGGTGGCCGGCTGATCCTGGCGGAGAACAGGTCACGGAGGCTGACCACGCCGTGAACCCGCCGTCCTTCCACGATCGGCAGGTGCCGGAAACCGTTCAGGAGCATGATCTGGGCGGCCTCTTCCACTGGCGTGTCCGGGCCTGCGGCCTGGGGGTCCTTGGTCATCCAGGCGGACACGGGCTCCGAGGTGAGGTCCGAGCCCGATGCCGCGGCCTTGAGCACGTCGCGTTCGGTGAGGATGCCGGCCAGGAAGGTGCCCTGCATGACGAGGGCCGAGCCTACTTTCTCGCGCACCATCACGGCGGCGGCCTCGGCCACCGGGCTGTCCGAGCTGGTGGATACCATCCGCGAGTGCATCAGGTCGCCGACCGTGAGCAGCCGGCGGGGTGCGTCAGCCACTTTCGCCGATTTCGAACAGTTCGGACTCGTCGTGCGGAGCCGACGGCCCGGCGAGCTCTTCGGACAGCAGCCGCCACAGCGAGCCCGCCCATTCGGACAGCTGCGGCCACCGCATCCAGAACAGCTGGAGGGTCGTCTCGTCAAACTGGGTGTGCGCCTGCTCAGGGGATACCGAGTGAGTGAAATCCTCGAGCTGGTGCATCAGGTCGAGGAACCGGTCAGCGCTGCCATCCATTCAATCACCTCCAGGGGGAGCCGAGGGCCGGCCACTACGGGGGGTGGCCGGGCGGACGTCGGGAGACGTAAGTGGGTGATCCATACCCCGAAAGCACCACGCGCAAGAGGGCAGACGCTGCTTATTTTTCCTCGCCGTGCGCGAAAGGTCTAGACCCCTGAGACAACTAGAGTCAACTAAGGGCCGGCCGTGACCAGCGAGCCATAGGTGAGGTAGGTTCACGCCTGAGCCGTCGCCATGCCCGGGGCGCCGCCGGCGCCGCCTGCCGCTCCGCCTCCCAGCCTGAACAGGCCGGCACCGGTCACAGTCGTTACAAATTGTAGTCAAGCACTGTCGCTCAGCGGTCGAGCGGCGGGGCCGGCGGTTGACATTACCGGGATCAGGGGTAAGTTTCTGATCAGTCCAGCACCGGGGCTCGCCAGCCGGACCGGGCAGACTGATCGGGTCCGGGCTATGCCATGGCAGGGGCGCCCGCAGCCAGCCGCCCCGGGCCAGGCGTGGCACCAGAACGGGCAGGAAGGTTTGCCGCGCATCCGGCTGGACGGGGGGTTGGGCCTGGAAAGGGCCCGGGCACCCAGTAGACAACGGGGATCTAGCCCGTGGCCAACGGGACAGACTCCGGTCCGAAGGCGTTGCCCGGGTCCTTTTCTTCCGCGGATCACGAGCCAATGAGGGCACGAATCTGAGGGTAATCTCGTTGTCTTCATGGGGGCCGCGCTCTGCGGGAGGCGGAGTCGGCGGTACGAAGCCGGAGCGGGGATATCATGGCCTGCACTGTCTGTGACTAACCTCCGGGCCGTGACTAACCTCCGGGCCGGCCGGTGAGCACTGAGCACCGCCTGTTAACAACGCAGCGATAGGCAGGGGTCGTGACTGAGCCAAACCCGTCCGCCGGGCCGTCGGCGAACCGGATCGTCATCGTGATGCCGACATACAACGAGCGGCAGAACCTGGAGTCCATCGCGGGCCGGGTACGAGCGGCGCTGCCGGCGGCGGACCTGCTGGTCGTGGACGACAACAGCCCAGACGGGACCGGGGACCTGGCCGACAAACTGGCCGAGGCCGACCCGCACGTGCACGTCATGCACCGGACCGACAAGGCGGGCCTGGGCAAAGCCTACATCGCGGGGTTCGGCTGGGCGCTCGAGCACGGTTACGACGTGATCGTCGAGATGGACGCGGACGGCTCGCACCAGCCCGAGCACCTGTCCAGCCTCGTCGCCGCGCTGAACGGCGCGGACCTGTCCATCGGATCCCGGTGGGTGCCCGGCGGCAAGGTGGTCAACTGGCCGAAGACCCGCGAGGCGCTGTCCCGCGCGGCCAACATCTACACCCGGCTGATGCTCGGCCTCAGTGTCCGCGACGCGACCGCGGGATTCCGCGCCTACCCTGCCGCCACGCTGCGGACGATCAGCCTGGACCAGGTGGAATCGACTGGGTACTGCTTCCAGATCGACCTCACGCTGCGCGTCGCCGATGCGGGCCTGCGGATCGTCGAGGTGCCGATCACGTTCGTGGAACGGGAATACGGTGCGTCGAAGATGAGCAACAGCATCATCATGGAGGCGTTCTGGCGGGTCGCGCAGTGGGGCGTGCAGCGCCGCCTGGGACGACGCACGACCAGGTAACCCGCAGGCGAGTAGCTAAACCCGCGGGCTAGGCGCTCCGGCGGTGCGGGCGGCTGGTGTCCTGTTCGGTGCTGCGGCGCTCCCTGATCACCTCAAGGCGCTCGGCCAGCACGGCTTCGAGATCCTCGACCGTGCGGCGCTCCATCAGCATGTCCCAGTGGCTGCGCGGCGGCTTGACCTTCTTGGGCGACGGAGATTCCCCGGTCGCCGCGACCGCGATCGCACCGCAGATACGGCACTCCCACGTCGGGGGAAGTTCCGCCTCGGCGGCGAAAGGCACGCTAAAATGGTGCCCGTTCGGGCAGTCAAAGGCAACGTCCTGACGGGGTGCCAGGTCGGTGTTCCTGTCGTTCTCGTAGCTCGTCGCACCGAGCCGGGTCCCGCGAAGTGCGCGTTCGGCCATGCTTGCTGCCTCCCAGGCGGTCAGCGGTCTTCTCAGGCAACGCTGAATACCCGGACAAGATTCCCCTCCACGACGTTACCCAACCGTATTTCGCCGGAAAGATCGGCTGTACCCATCCCGGCGTCCGCGGCCGGCCGAGGTCAGGCACCCATCCGGGGGTACCACTGGCCGCGCTCGATCAGGACCTCGCGCAGCGTCTCGATGTCGTCCGTCATGATCCCGTCCGCCCCCAGGTCCAGGAAGCGGATCATCCTGGCGCGGTCGTTGATGGTCCACACGTGCACGTCAAGGCCGAAGGCATGGGCGCGGCGGACGAACGATCCGGTCGCCAGCCAGCCCGGTATCTGGGCGCAGCAGACGCCGGCCTGGGCGAGCCGCCGGGCCAGCCGCCGGGTCGGCGGCTCCTGGGACCGGCCCGGTCCCGCAGACCCCGCAGGTCCCGGCGATCCCACGCCGATCGAGTACCGGACGGCGGCGATCGCGGACGGCGAGGGCGTCATGCAGACCGGGTGGTCGAGCAGCTTGCGGGCGGCCCGCAGCCGCGCGCCGGAGAACGAGGTCACGCACACCCGGTCCCACGCGCTGGTACGGCGCAACACGCCCGGCAGAAGCGGTATCCCCGCCTCGTCCTTGAGATCGAGGTTGAAGCGCACGTCGGGCCACGCCCCGAGCAGGTCCTCGATCAGCGGGATCGGTTCCGAGCCGGCCACCCGCAAGGTGGCGACCTCGCGGTAGGACTTCATGTTGACCGGGCCCTCCGCCCCCGTCAGCCGCTCGAGGTTGCGGTCGTGGAACGCCATCAGCCTGCCGTCGGAGGTGGCCCGCGCGTCCGTCTCCAGGTACGCGTAGCCCAGCTTGACCGCGTGCTCGAACGCGGACCAGGAGTTCTCCGGCGCATGCGCCGCGCCGCCACGGTGCGCGAACGCGATGGGCCGAGGATGATCGAGGAACGGTACGTACACGAACGTAGTATGCCTCCGCACCGGGCTGACCTGGTGAACTGCGGATGACCACCGGGTGCCGCCTGGGCGGCCGGCTAGCCGGATGTCCAGTCCCGGCGCCGCGCCTCGGCCATCGCGATCGCCGCCGCCACCGCGACGTTCAGCGACCCGACCCGGCCCGGCTGGGGAATATACGCGACGGCGTCGGCCACCGCGAGCAGGGCCGCCGTGCAGCCGTGATCCTCGTTGCCGACGGCCAGGCACACGTCGCCGTCCAGCGGCGCCTCGTGCAGCGGGACCGCGCCGTCGGCCAGCTCGACCACGACCACCCGCAGGCCGGCGCTCGCCGCGGCCTTGGCCGCGGCGACCGGGTTCGGCTCCACCGTGGCCTCGACCAGCCGCTGGGTGCCGAGCGCTGTCTTGGCTACGCCCGGATGGCCGAGCGGGGCCGTGTTGCCGCACAGCCACAGGTGGTCCGCTCCGAACGCGGCGGCCGAGCGGACGATCGAGCCCACGTTGAAGGGCTGCGCCACCGAGTCGAGCAGCACGGCCAGGCGCGTGTCGCTGGCCCGGCGCCACTCCCGGTTGAGCCGTTTGACCTCAGTGGGGCGCAGCTGCCGGGGTGCGCCCGTCCCAGTGGGCCCCTGATGGCTCACGAGCTCACCCTGGCCCGTTCGGCCTGATAGTCCACCTGGAGCAGGCGGTAGCCGCTCCGTGCGGCCAGCCGGGTCACCGGCCAGCCCTGCCCGGCCAGCCAGCGGTGCAGCGAGTCGGCGCCCAGGTTACGCCCGACCACCAGGTAGGCGCGGCCGGCCGGCTCCAGCCGGCCGAGCCAGCCGGCCAGCAGCGCGTGCAGCGCCTCCTTGCCGATGCGGACCGGCGGGTTGGACCAGATCGCGGCGAACCTGGCCGGCAGCGCGGCATCGCCGGGGGGCAGGCAGCGCACGTTGGCCAGGCCGGCCGCCCGGGCGTTCCGCGCGCATAGCTCGAGGGCGCGCTCGTTGACGTCGATCGCCCACACCACGGCGCCCGGCGACCTGACGGCTAGCACGCACGCGACCGGGCCGTAACCGCAGCCCAAGTCCAGCACGTCACCGCGGGCCGGCGGCGCGGGGGCCTCTTCGAGCAGCAGGCGGGTGCCCGGGTCGAGCCGGCCGGGGGAGAACACCCCGGCGTCGGTGGCCAGCTCCAGGTACACGTCGGGCAGGATCACCCGGACCTGACCGGGCCGGTGCGGCGCGCCGGGTCGGCTGGAAAAGTAGTGGTCCGTCACCGGCCTTACCGGGTGGCCCGGGGGGCCGGCGCGCTCGGCTGGGACTGGCCGGACCCTTCGCCCAGGGCCGGGTTGATGAAGCGGCGGGTGACCCAGCGCTCGACGATGAACGTCATGATGGGGACGGTGCCCGCCAGCAGCATGATCAGCGTCGGCTTGGCCGCCAGCCGCAGGCCGCGGGCCAGCAGCCAGGCGCAGACCAGGTAGATGATGTACAAGATGCCGTGCACCACGCCGACGTCGTTGGCCACGGCCGGGTGCCCCGCCACCTGAAGCGGGATGCCGACAAAAACCAAGACCACCAGCACCACGCCGGTCACGTAGGCCATTACCCGGTACCGCAGCACCGCTGCTCTCACTGGTGATATCTCCTATCGAAGTCCGTGCCGCCGGCCGTGGCCCTTGACCTCGGCGTTGAGCCGCGCCAGGTAGGCGTTGTACGCGCTGAGCTCCTCGTCCTCGCCTTCATCGGGCGAGCCGGCGCCGGCCTGCACGGAACTGACCTGCATGGACCCGGTCACGCCGGCCGGCAGGCGCTCCGCCTCGGCGGCGACCTCCCGGGGGTCGGGCATCTGTCCCCGCCGGATCCGGAACTCATCCCGGATCGTCTTGGCCCAGAAGACCACGGCGAATCCCGAGAACAGCGGCCACTCGAAGGTGTACGCCCAGCTCAGGGCGTTGCCAGCCAGCGCGCGGTGGAACTGCCAGTCGCCCAGCCAGAGCATCCCCCAGAACGAGACCACCATGAGCAGATGCCAGCTCAGCCAGCGGGGCTGGATCAGGAACCGCCACACGGGACCGTCCGGCGCCGGCGCCTCGGTGGCGGCGGCGTGGGCGGGAACCGCGTTTTCCATGCCGCCAGGGTAGCGCTGACCGTGGATAATTCCCGCATGGGTCTGCGTACCGGTTTGTCCGCCCCGGCCAGGCGGCTGCCTGACCGTCTCGACGACCTGCACGGGCCGTGGCAGGGCACCGTCGTGCTGCCGGTGCACCTGAGCTGGCACCAGTTCCGCGAGTTCGACGTGGCCATGCAGAAGCCCAGGCTGCTGCTGTACGGCATCGTGATCAGCCAGGGCCGCCGCAACGACGTGGCCCGGTTCCTCAACGCCGAACGGCTGCGCGAGGACTGGCCGGAGCTCCGGCTGCTGGTCAGCAGCCGGATGCGGCGGGCCTGCGAGCGCAAGTTCGGCTTGTCTCCCGCGGGCAGCGACGCCACGCTCGGTATGCCAGGCTGATGACATGCGCAAATACGTGATTATGGGCGTGCAGGGCAGCGGCAAGGGCACACAGAGCCAGATCCTGGCCACCGACCTGGACCTCGTCCACATCGGCGTGGGGGATATCTTCCGGTGGAATGTGCAGAATCACACCAAGCTGGGCGCCCAGGTCCGGCGCACCATGGCGGCCGGGGAACTGGTGGGAGACGACCTGGTGGAGGCGGTGGTCCGGGACCGGCTCACCCAGCACGACTGGAACTTCGGCTTCATCATCGACGGGTTCCCGCGCAACCGGCGGCAGGCCGAGTTCTTCCTGGAGAGCTACGACATCGACGGCGTCATCGTGCTCGACCTGCCCGACTCCGAGGTCCGCCGCCGGGTGCTCAACCGCAGGCTCTGCGCTGACTGCGGCATGGACTACCACCTCATCGACGCCAGCCCGAAGGTGGCCGGCCGGTGCGATTCGTGCGGCGGGGACCTGGTCACCAGGGAAGACGACACCGAGGAGGCGCTGGCGGTGAGGCTGCGGGACTATCACGAGAAGACGGACCCGGTGATCGAGCTTTTCCGTCGCAAGGAGTACGTGTTCACCGTCGACGCGCGGCCGGTACCCGATGCGGTCCAGGAGCAGATCAGGAAGTGCCTCGGGCTGGCCCAGGCGACCGCGCGCAAGCCGCGGGGGGGATCGGGCCCGCCGCCGCAGGCGGCAATGCCAGCAGGGTCGTCCCCCCCGGAGCCAGCAGAGCGGCAGCCGGGGGCCGCCGGTGCGTGAGATCGCGGTATTCGGCGGCAGCTCGCACCCGGCGCTGACCGCCGAGATCTGCGCGCACCTCGCCGTGCCGCAGCGCCCGGTGCTGCTCAAGCGGTTCGCGAACGACTGCCTCGAGGTGCAGCTGCAGTCCAACTGCCGGGAACGGGACGTGTTCATCATCCAGTCCCTGGTCCGGCCGGTGCAGGAGCACCTGATCGAGCTGCTGCTGATGGCGGACGCGGCCCGGGGCGCGTCGGCGGCGCGGGTCAACGCGGTGATCCCGCACTACGCCTACGCCCGGTCCGACAAGAAGGACGCGCCGCGGATCTCCATCGGCGGCCGCCTGGTGGCCGACCTGCTGGTCACCGCCGGGGTCGACCGTGTGCTCACGCTGAACCTGCACTCGCCGCAGGTGCACGGCTTCTTCTCGGTGCCGGTGGATCACCTGCACGCGCTGCGCGAGCTGGCCGGGCACTTCCGCCAGCAGGATCTGTCCAACGCCGTGGTGGTCTCACCCGACCTGGGCTACGCCAAGAGCGCGGCGGCGTTCGCCCGCAGGCTCGGCCTTCCGGTCGCGGCGGGCGCCAAGGAGCGGATCAGCGACTCGGAGGTGCATATCGCCGCCATCATCGGCGATGTGGGCGGCCGGGACGTGATCATCCTCGACGACGAGATCTCCCGCGGCACCACCGTGTTCGAGCTGCTGGACCGGCTCCGCGAGCAGGGCGCGCGCTCGGTCGCGGTGGCGTGCACGCACGGCCTGTTCGCCGACAACGCACTGGACAAGCTGGCCGCCGCCGACGTGACCGAGATCGTCTGCACCAACACGGCGCCGCTGGAGGCCGAACACCCCAAGCTGACCGTCCTGTCGGTGGCCCCGGCGCTGGCCGAGGCCATCAGCAGGATCCACATCGGCGAGTCGGTCAGCGCCCTGTTTGATTAGCGGTTTCCACCACCCAGGCGAGCACGAGGGCTTCCTCCATCCACGCGTCGTAGCGGCCGCTGCGCCCGCCGTGCCCCGCCTCCATCTCGGTCTTGAGCAGGAACGGGCCGCCGCGGGCGGTCGCCCGCAGCCGGGCTATCCACTTGGCCGGCTCGTGGTAGGTCACCCGGGTGTCGTTCAGCCCGGTCAGCGCGAAGACCGGCGGGTAGGCCTGCCCGGTGACGTTCTCGTACGGGGTGTACGACTTCATGTACGCGTACACCTCCGGGTCGTGCAGCGGGTCGCCCCACTCCTCCCACTCGGTCACGGTCAGCGGCAGCGACGGGTCCAGGATCGTGGTCAGCGCGTCCACGAACGGCACGTGCGCCACGATCCCGGCGAACGCGTCCGGTGCCATGTTGGCCACCGCGCCCATCAGCAGCCCGCCCGCCGAACCGCCCCGCGCCACCAGCCGGCCCGGCGACGTCCAGCCCGCCTCGCCCAGGTGCCGGGCGCACGCGATGAAGTCGGTGAACGTGTTCTTCTTGCGCAGCAGCTTGCCGTCGGTGTACCAGGACCGGCCCATCTCGCCGCCGCCCCTGATGTGCGCGATCGCGTAGACGAAACCGCGGTCGAGCAGGGACAGCACCGGGACGGAGAAGGCCGGGTCGCGGGAGAGCTCGTAGCTGCCGTAGCCGTACAGCAGGCACGGCGCGCTGCCGTCGCGCGGCGTGCCCGTGCGGCAGACCAGCGAGATGGGCACGCGGGTGCCGTCGCCGGCCACCGCCCACTCCCGGTGCTGCTCGTAGTCCTCGGACCGGTATTCGGCCCCGGACGGGGAGGGGAGGACCGGCTGCCGCTTGAGCAGGGTGAGCTCGCCGGTGGCCATGTCGCAGTCGTAGACCGATCCCGGGGTGACCAGCGAGGTGAAGGACAGCCGGTACCGGCTGGCCTGGAACTCCGGGTTCGCGCCCGGCCCGACCCGGTAGACCGGCTCGCCGAAGGCGACCTCGTGCTCCCCGTCCTTGCGCAGGATCCGCAGCCCGGTCAGGCCGTCGCGGCGGAAGTACACCACGGTGTAGTCGGCGAACGCGTCCACCCCGAGCAGCCGGGTGTCGGTGCGGTGCGGCACCACGGCAGTCCACGTGCCCGGATCGGCCAGCGTCGCGGTGGCGATCTCGAAGTTCTCCGCGCCGCCGTCGTTGTGCACGATCAGCAGATGATCCCCGGCGTGCTCCACGTCGTACTCCACGCCCTGGCGACGCGGCGCCACCACGGTGAACTCAGCGGAGGGATCGGCGGCATCGAGCAGCCAGACCTCGCTGGTCAGCACGCTCGAGCTCCGGATCATGACGTAGCTCTCGCTGCGGGTCAGGCTCACCCAGACGTGGAAGCGCTCGTCCGGCTCCTCGAAGACCAAGGTGTCCTCGGCGGCTTGCGTGCCGATCCGGTGCCGCCAGACCCGGTACGGCCGCCAGGCATCGTCCACGGTCGTGTAGAACACGGTGGAGCCGTCCAGGGACCACGCGCAGCCGGCGTAGGTGTCCGGGATCTCGTCCGGCAGCGTGGCCCCGGTGGCCAGGTCCTTGATCCGCAGCGTGAACCGCTCGTTGCCGGCGAAGTCGGTGGAGTAGGCCAGCCAGCGCTGGTCCGGGCTGGTGCGGAACGCGCCGAGGCTGAAGAACTCGTGACCGGCGGCCAGTTCGTTGCCGTCGAGCAGTTCCTCCTCCCCGTCCAGCGGCTTGCCGTCCGCGGGGACCGGCGGGATCACCTCGCCGGGCCGCACCGCGCGGCGGCA
>Ga0335078_10019133_pt1 | contig 10183 bp, 6 predicted proteins | sample Lox_Sample_32_FD_206711 | JGI IMG/M metagenome (GOLD analysis project Ga0335078, IMG submission 206711) | Soil microbial communities from Loxahatchee National Wildlife Refuge, Florida, United States - Lox_Sample_3.2 | ecosystem: Environmental > Terrestrial > Soil > Wetlands | place: USA: Florida...
TCAACAGGCCCTCGATCAACTTCGGCAAGCCAACGACGATATGCGCCGTGCTAACTCGCAGGGGCAGGGCCAAGGCCAGGCTGACGCCCGCCGCGCAGCCGAGCGACTTCGCCAAGCCACCAGTCTCCTGGGCGGAACCGAACGTCAGCAGAACGCGGGTCGCCTGGACGCGCTTGCACGCGAGGCCGATCGCCTGGCGAAGGAACAGCGCAGCCAGTCGGACCGGATCCGCGATCTATCCCGCGCGTACGAGGCGGGAGCGAACGAGAGTTCCGCTCACGACACACCGCAGTCGCTCGCCGACGATCGTCAGCGCTTGGCGGACGACTTGGCCCGCCTTGAAACGCAAATGCGAGACGCCGTGCGTGACCTCGCATCCGGCGACCGCGACGCAGCTTCGAAGCTTCGCGACGCGCTGCGCCAGTCGGACCAATCGAACCTCGATAGCCGCGTACAGCGAAGCGCGGACATGCTTCGTCGCGGCGTGAACCCGGATCGAAACGGCAGCGAAGACCAAATCGCTTCGGACCTCGATCAGCTCGGCCAGCAGACGCGCGACGCGCAACAGTCGCTCGGCCGTGGCACCCAACCTGGAAATCCGCAAAACGCGCTCGATCAAGTGCAGGAGCTTCGCAACCGCTTGGAAGCGTTGGACCGCAACGCGACCGGTCGAAATTCTCCGGGCGGGCGGCAGGCCGGGCCCGGCAATCGAAACGGTGCCGCAGGAGAATTCGTGAATCCCGGAGGCGGCGCGTACAACGGCGCCGTTTACGGCGGCATGAACACCGGCAACAACAATTACGGTCAGCTCCCGTCGCCAGCTTCCCGCGATGTGAATCCGGTTCCTGAGGCGGCCTATCGAGGCAGCATGGCCGAACTCGACCGGCTTCGTCAGACCGTGAAGAACGATCCTGAATCACTGCGGCAGGTTCAGGAATTGATCCGCGAGATGCAGCGTCTGGACCCGAGCCGTTTCCCTGGCAATCCCGCAATCGTCGACCAGTTGCACGGTCAGGTGCTCGCGGATGTGGATAAGCTTGAACTCCAATTGCGGCGCGCCTCGGATGGCAAGCAGTCCGGCCAGGTCCACAACTCGGATTCGACGCTGGTGCCTGCCGGCTACGAAGACGCCGTTGCCGATTATTTCCGGCGCTTGAGCAAGACTCCCTAGGTTGGAACTGAACCGCCCGGACATCCCTCCGTTTGACCCGCGACGCTCTCGCCGCTATAATGCAGCTAGTGATCATGATGTTTGCTTCATTCCATTAGCACTTCCCCTTCCGCTCCCTCCGGAGCGATGCCTGTAGGCAATTTCTCGTTCCCATTTTCACTTTTCTGATTTCTTGAGGTACTCCCATGGTGGCACTGACGCTTTTTGAAAAGCTCGACCAGATTGAATCGCGCTACGACGAAATGACGCGCGAGCTTTCCTCGCCCGAAGTGCACGCCGATTCCGCGCGTTACCAGAAGCTTGCCAAGACGCACGCCGAGCTTGGCGAGATCGTCGCAAAGTACCGTGAGTGGAAGGACATTGAAAAGGGCCTCGAAGGCGCCAAGCAGTTGTTACTCGAGTCGACCGACTCCGAAATGAAGCAGTTGGCGCACGAAGAGCAGCGCTCTCTCGAAGCCCGACGCGAGATCGTCGAGCGCGAGCTGAAACTTCTGTTGGTCCCAAAGGATCCGAACGACGAAAAGAACGTCATCGTGGAAATCCGCGCTGGCACGGGCGGCGACGAGGCCTCGCTCTTCGCGGCCGAGCTTTTCCGAATGTACTCGCGCTACGCGGAATCTCAGGGCTGGCGCGTTGAGGTGCTCGAAAGCTCCCCGTCACCGGTAGGCGGCGTGAAGGAAATCGTCGCGTCCATTCAGGGAAACAAAGTCTATTCCAAACTGAAGTATGAAAGCGGTGTGCACCGCGTGCAGCGCGTTCCTGCCACCGAGCAGCAGGGACGCATCCATACCTCGGCTGCGACGGTTGCGGTGCTTCCTGAAGCCGACGAAATCGACATCAAGATCGAGCCGAAGGATTTGCGCATCGATACGTTTTGTTCTTCCGGACCCGGCGGCCAGTCGGTGAACACTACCTACTCCGCCGTGCGCATCACGCATATTCCGACGGGACTCGTCGTCTCGCAGCAGGACGAAAAGTCGCAGATCAAGAATCGGGCCAAGGCCATGCGCGTCCTGCGCTCCCGGCTCTACGAAATGGAGCAGGCCAAGCAGCACGAGGCCATCGCCGCCGAGCGCCGCGGACAGATCAAGACCGGCGATCGCTCGGAAAAAATCCGCACGTACAATTTCCCGCAGAACCGCATCACGGACCATCGCATCAACCTGACGCTTCACCAGCTCACCGATGTGATGGACGGCAAACTGGCCCCGCTCGTCGACGGGCTTGTCACGCATTTCGAATCCGAGCGCCTCAAACAAGAACTCGTTGAAGCGTGATGGCCGTGGCCCAAACGCATCGCATCGACCCAGTCACGTTCGATGTCCGCGCCGCGCTGAAGGAGGGCATGGCTCGCCTGCGGGCGGCGGATGTCCCATCGCATACACTTGCAGCAGAGTTGCTGTTGATGCACGCGCTGGGTCGCGACCGCGCCTGGCTCTACGCGCATGCGGAGGATTTGCTTGATCCGGCCGCGGCTGAAGAATATTTTGCTTTGGTCGCGCGCCGCGCGGCCGGCGAGCCCACGCAGTATCTCACCGGCAAACAGGAATTTTGGGGCCTCGAATTCGAGGTTACGCCAGCGGTCCTGATCCCACGACCTGAGACCGAGCACGTCGTCGAGGTTGCGCTTGAGCGCCTCGGCCCACGCGGCATCAGGATCGACATGGCGACGGGCAATCCGAGCCCGCCGCTTCGCATCGCCGATGTCGGCACGGGCTCCGGCTGTCTCGCGGTGGCCCTCGCGCACGAACTGCCACACGCCGAAATCTTCGCCACGGACGTTTCCGCCGCAGCACTCGAAGTCGCCCGCCGCAACGCTGCCCGCCACAGCGCCTCTGATCGCATCCATTTCCTTCAGACGAACTTGCTTGAAGCTCTCCTGCACGAACCACGCTCCTTCGATCTGATCGTGAGCAATCCGCCCTACGTCGCTCGCGACGAAGCCGCCACACTGCAGCGCGAGGTCCGCGAACACGAGCCCGAAACCGCTCTCTTTGGCGGGCCCACCGGCCCCGAGATCTACTCGCAGTTGATCGAACAGGCTGCCTTGCTATTGGCTCCTCGCGGAATTCTCGTGCTGGAACTTGGTTACGGAGCGGCAAACGCCGTCCGCAAGATGTTCCACGTGCAACAGCAGTGGGCCAATGTGAGCATCACCAAAGACCTCGCAGGCATCGCGCGCGTCCTCGCCGCCGAGCGCGTCTGACGCATCCGCTTTCCTATCTAACTATCACCATCTGGGTTATCCTTTCCGCCGGAGAAGTCGGCATGTCGACCTCGAAGAGCGTCAAGGTGCTTTCGATAGACGGCGGTGGCATCCGCGGCATCATTCCCGCCGTGATCCTCGATAAGCTGCGGGCGTGCCTGGAGCGCGAGTTGTGGCAGTCCTTCGACTTGATCGCTGGAACCTCCACGGGCGGAATCATCGCGCTGGGGATAGGCACTGGCTGCAAAGGTGGACAGCCGTATTCGCCCGCCGAGTTGCTTAACTTCTACGTCGAGAACGGCCCGGCGATCTTCAAGAAGAATCTACTGACAACACTCAGGGAACTCTGTGCTCCGAAGTATTCACCCGCTGCGCTCGAAGCAGCGCTCGCGGCATCCTTTCAGGGCGCCAAATTCTCTTCGGCGCTCACGCCGCTTTTGATCTCGAGCTACGACCTCGAGGGACAGATTCCGTTCTTTTTCAAAAGTCATCGCATCGCCGCGAATCCTTCCTTTGATTGGGAGCTAATCCATGTGGCGCGTGCCACATCGGCCGCTCCGACTTACTTTCCGCCGCTCCATCTGACGCGCGGCCAGGATGACTTCGCTCTGGTGGATGGCGGCGTCTACGTCAACAATCCTTCGATGGCTGCTTACGCGGAAGCTCGCGCCTTGTATCCCGATGCGGATCACTTTGTCGTCGTGTCGGTCGGCACCGGTGATCGGCAGGATCACATACGATACTCTGCAGCGAAAAAGTGGGGTCTGCTTGGCTGGGCCACGAAGATCGTCCCGGTCTTCATGGACAGCGTTTCGGAGGCCGTTGATTACGAGCTGAAGACCGTCCCCGGATGTACGTACTATCGCTTGCAGGCGTCGAATCTCATCAGTTCGGCAGCCGAAATGGACAACGTCTCGCCCCAAAACTTGGCTGCGCTGCAGTCGATCGCCAGCAACTACGTCGCGTCGATTTCAGATTCAGGCCTGCTGGCAAGAATCTGCGCCGAGCTCAGCGAAGGGCGCGGCAGCAATATGCCTGGCGTCGGGCTGCCGCGATCAGCGAAGTAGAGGGATCCCGAACCCTCCGGTCCACAGCGCACTCTCCGCACATGTGCCTCTGTCCGGTGTATATTTCAGGTTATGCCGAAGCTCGCTCAATTCCGCGCGAAGCATGGCGGCGCACCCGCTGCGGCAGTCGATTCGAGTGCGTCAATTCTGCACATCGACATGGACGCGTTCTTCGTCTCTGTCGAACTGCTCGCGCGCCCAGAGCTGAAGGGCCTGCCGGTGGTCGTGGGAGGTCAGCGCGACCAGCGCGGCGTCGTAACCTCGGCGAGCTATGAGGCGCGCCGTTTCGGCGTGCACTCCGCGATGGCGCTCCGTACGGCAGCCAAACTTTGCCCGCAAGCGGTCTTCCTGGACAGCCATCACGAACTCTACGGCCAGTGGAGCGATCGGGTCGCCGCGATCCTCTCGAAATACTCGCCGATCGTGGAGATGGCTTCGATCGATGAGGCCTATCTCGATCTTTCGGGTACCGGGCGGTTGCATGGACCGCCGCTGGCTGCGGCAAACAAGCTTCTCCGCGAGATCACCTCGACCACGAATCTGCCTTGCTCTGGCGGGCTCGGCGCCACGCGTCTCGTCGCAAAAGTGGCCAGCGAACAAGCCAAACCGCGAGGGCTGCTCTGGGTTCCACCAGGCAGCGAATCCGCTTTCCTGTCGCCGCTCTCCGTCCGGCGCATTCCGGGAATCGGCAAAGTAACCGAGGCGGCGCTGAATAGTCTGGGCATAGGAACCGTCGCTCAGTTGCAATCGCAGTCTCGCGAGCAGCTCGAAGAAACGTTCGGCCGCTGGGGCACCGCGCTTTATCGCAAGGCGCGAGGAATCGATTCCTTCGAGTTCTTCATCGACGCCGAGCCGAAATCGATCTCGCACAATCAGACTTTCGGCCACGACACCAACGATCGCGCGCAATTGCAATCCATGCTCAGCCATCTCTGCGAGAAGTCGGCCAAGCGGCTTCGCGACGCCGGTCTTCACGCCCGCACGGTAACTCTCACGTTGCGGTTCGCGGATTTCAGGACCATCACGCGAAGTCAGACGCTCACCGAGCCTTCCGACCTGGACGCAGTATTTCTCGCTGTGATCCGCGATCTCTTTTCCCGCTCGTGGAACGGCACGGCGATGCTGCGGCTCGTGGGCGTCGCGCTCTCCTCGTTCTCTGCGGGATCGGGCCAGCTCGATCTTCTCGATCCCGGTCGCCGCGAGAAGCTCGAGCGCCTTGCGCGCGCAACCGACGGCCTGCGCGATCGGTTCGGCTTCTCCAAAGTGCAGCTGGGCGGTTCGCTCACAAACCGCAAAGGGCGCGACCCGAGAGCCTCCTGAGCTCACGCCGCCTGCCATATAATTGCCTCTCCCATGGCAACCCCTTTCAATCCCGTGCAAGCTGTTCCTTCCAAAAGAGTCCATCGGCTGCGCGCTTTCTGGACGCGCGTGACGGAAGGCCTCGAGCTCGAACAGCTCTGGGGCCAGTTCCTCTCCGAAGCAAAAGCGAGCTACGGCCTCTATTCAAGGGACGTCGATTGGGACGAAGTTCGCCGCACGTCCCGCGGACCCGGACGAATCTGGCGCTCGGCCTGGGCGTTGTTCCAGGCGTTGTTGATGAAGCTCTCGCCCGCGCGGCGAGTGCTTCTGCTTCTTGCGATTGCCCTGTTGATATTTCAGCCGGACATCCGCTCGGCAGATCATCGGTTCAGCATCCACTTGGGCGGCATTGGCACGCTGATTCTCTTTCTGCTCCTCGCGCTCGAACTCGCCGACCGCGTCACCATGAAGCGCGATCTCGAAATCGCGCGGGAGATTCAGCAATGGCTCGTTCCGGATGAAGCGCCCGCCGTCCCAGGCTTCGATATCGCCTTCGCGACGCGGCCGCAAAATACCGTTGCCGGCGATTACTACGATTCGTTCTTGCGGCCGCTGCCTGACGCGAGCGGCACGCAGCCGTTGCTCATCGTCGTCGCCGATGTCGCCGGAAAAAGCGTGCCGGCGGCACTGCTGATGGCCACGTTTCAAGCAAGCCTGCGCGCCCTTTCTTCGACTTCAGCGCCTCTTGAAGCCGTGGTCGCCGGTCTCGATCGTTACGCCCGTGCGCATAGCCTGGACGGTCGCCGCTTCACCACCGCCTTTCTCGCCGAGATTAATCCGCGGACGCGCGAAATGCGCTACACGAACGCCGGGCACAACGCCCCAATTCTTCGCCGCGCTTCGGGACAGATCGAGCGGCTCTCGGTCGGCGGCCCGCCCTTTGGCGTCCCGCTGTTCTCGGAGAGCGAGGTGGCTTACGAATTCGGGAGCCTGCAGCTTGGGCCGGGCGATTTGCTTTTCATTTTCACGGATGGACTTGTCGAGGCGGTCAATGACCGCGGCGAAGAGTTCGGCGAATCGCGGCTGATTCCATCCATCCAATCGGCTCCGCCAGAGCTTGCGGCCAGTACGCTGCAACGCGTGATGACCGAGGTCAACACGTTTGTGGGGTACGCGCGCCAGCACGACGACATCACGTGCTTGCTGTTTCGCGTAAGCGCTTAGGTACCGGAGTGCCATCGGCCCTGGCTTCCAACACCGGCCCGTTTCGCACATAATCCGATCATGGACGCTCGCGCACTTGCCGAACGCATCTGCCGCACGCTGCGGGAGGCGGGTCACCAGTCCTACCTCGTCGGCGGATGTGTGCGCGATATCCTGCTCGGCCGCGAACCCGCGGATTACGACGTGGCCACCGATGCGACGCCGGACCGCGTCCAGCATCTCTTTCCGCGCAGCCTTGCGGTGGGTGCGCAATTCGGAGTCATCGTCGTCAGCGATGACTCGGGCGCGGGCGAATCAGCGCAAGTTGAGGTAGCCACGTTTCGCTCCGACATCGGCTACTCGGATGGCAGGCATCCGGATCGCGTGGTGTATGCAAGTTCACCGCAGGAGGATGTGAAGCGCCGCGACTTCACGATCAACGCTCTTCTCCTCGATCCCGAATCGAACGAAGTCCTCGATTTCGTGGGCGGGCGGGAAGATCTTCGTGCCGGAATCATTCGCGCGATCGGTCGCCCGGAAGACCGTTTCCGCGAAGACAAGCTCCGCATGGTGCGCGCGGTGCGGTTCGCGGCCCGCTTTCGATACGCGATCCATTCAGCCACTTTCGCCGCCATCACGAAACTGGCGCCGGAAGTCCACCAGGTTTCGGCCGAACGCCTGCGCGACGAGCTCACGAAGCTTCTCACAGAGGGTGCCGCGCGCCGGGCCTTCGAACTGCTCGACGAAACGCGCTTGCTGCCGGAACTGTTGCCGGAAATTGTGCGCATGAAGGGCGTCGAGCAGCCGCCGCAGTTTCATCCGGAAGGCGACGTCTGGACGCACACGCTGCTGATGCTCGACGGTCTGCCAAAGCCCTGTTCATCGACGCTGGCCTGGGGCGTCTTGCTGCACGATGTTGGCAAGCCGCCGACGTTCACGCCGCCCTCCGGACCCAATGGGCGCATCCGATTTGACGAGCACGTCGAAGTCGGCACTCGCATGGCCGAGGAAATTTGCCGCCGCTTCCGATTTTCGAATGACGACACGGCGCAGATCGCGGCCCTGGTCGCAAACCATCTGCGATTCAAGGACGTGCCCCAGATGAAACTTTCGACGCTCAAGCGCTTCGTCCGGCTCGATCGCTTCGAAGAGCATCTCGAATTGCACCGGCTGGATTGCTCCTCGAGCCACCGGAATCTGGAGAACTACGAGTTCGTCCGCCGATTCCTGGCCGAGACCCCACCCGAAGAGGTACGGCCGCCCCGCCTGTTGACCGGGGACGACTTGATCGCACTCGGCTTTCGGCCGGGGCCGGGGTTCCGCGCGATTCTGGAGGCTGTAGAGGATGCCCAGCTAAACGGCAGGATCAGCACCAGGGAAGAGGCTCTCCAGCTGGCGCGCCAGTCTGCTGGAGTACGGGCGGATCAGAGATAAGGTCTTTTCGTTAAACAGCTTAGAATAGAGCCGATTTTATCGATCCGGATGATGCGCGCCTTGCCAAATTCACCTTAGTGGAATATACTCAAGTTTGTTTATAGCTGCATGCGAATGATTGTAAATCCTTTTCGAGCGCATTGCATCTAACCTTTTGAGCAGCCGATAAGACTGCTCTATGGACTTGTTGTCATTTGATTTGGCAGTTTGACCCAGGAGGTTGATGTGTCCACACCTACAAGATTAGTTCCCGAACAGTTGCCGATCCTTCCGGTTCGCGACACTGTTCTTTTTCCCGGCGCGGTGATGCCCCTGCCCGTGGGCAGGGAAAGCTCCCTGGCGCTACTGGATTCTCTCGAAGGACCGGAGAAGCTGCTTGGCGTTGTCGCGCAGCTCGATCCTCGCGTAGAAACGCCTACCGGGACGGACCTGCACGGCGTTGGCACGCTCGCAAAAGTGCATAAGATGGTGCGCATGCCCAACGGCAACGTTGTCGCGTTCCTCGAGGGATTGAACCGGATTCGAGTGATTGAAGTGGTCGGCCTCAAGCCGTTCTTGCGCGCTCGCGTCGAATCGCAGGCTGAACTGGAAAATGACCGCGATGCCGAACTGACCGCTCTCGAGCGCAGCGTTCAAGAGCTGTTCCGGGAAGTCGTGGCACGTTCGCCGCAGCTTTCCGACGATCTCCAGAACGAAGTGATGAATATCGACTCGCCGGCCCGGCTCGCCGATTTCGTCGCCTCCACGCTGCCTTCGCTCAGCACGATGGTTCGTCAGGAACTGCTTGAGACGTTTAGTGTCCGCAAGCGGCTCGAAGCGCTGACCAACGAGCTGACCAAGGAAAAAGAGGTCCTCGAACTTCGCAACAAAATTCACGACCAGGTTCAGGAGCAGGTCAGCCAGAGCCAGCGCGAATTCCTGCTGCGCGAGCAGATGAAAGCCATCCAGAAGGAACTGGGCGAATCGGACGATTCTCAGTCCGAGGTCGAAGAGCTCCGCAAGAAGGTCGAAGAGTCCGGAATGTCGGCCGAAGCCAAGAAGGAGTGCGACCGCGAGCTGAAGCGCCTCGCCAAGATGACTCCGGCTTCCGCCGAATACATGGTCTCGCGGACGTACCTTGAATGGATGACCGCGTTGCCGTGGAACAAGACCTCCGGCACAGCCGAACAGGAGATCGATATAGCAAAGGCGGAGCAGATCCTCGACGAGGATCATTACGACCTTGTCAAGGTGAAGCAGCGAATCCTCGACTACCTTGCCGTAAAGAAGCTGCAACCCGGGATGAAGGGGCCGATTCTGTGCTTCGTCGGGCCTCCCGGAGTCGGCAAGACTTCGCTTGGGAAATCGATCGCTCGGGCCCTGGGCCGCAAATTCGTGCGCATTTCGCTCGGCGGAATGCACGACGAAGCGGAAATCCGCGGCCACCGGCGCACCTACATCGGCGCGTTGCCCGGCCAGATTATTCAGGGAATCCGGCGGGCCGAAACCTCAGACCCTGTCCTGATGCTGGACGAGGTCGACAAGCTCGGCCGGGATTTCCGCGGTGATCCGTCGGCGGCGCTGATGGAAGTGCTCGATCCGGAGCAGAATTCGACATTTCGCGATCACTACCTCGATGTGCCGTTCGACCTCTCGAAGGTGATCTTCGTGATGACCGCAAACTGGCTCGATCCGATTCCCGAGCCGTTGCGCGACCGCATGGAGATTCTCGAAGTCCCCGGCTACACCGAGGAGGAAAAGATCCACATCGCGAAGCGCTTCTTGCTCCCGCGCCAAACCAAGGAGCATGGCCTCACGCTCGGC
>Ga0335078_10019134_pt1 | contig 10183 bp, 10 predicted proteins | sample Lox_Sample_32_FD_206711 | JGI IMG/M metagenome (GOLD analysis project Ga0335078, IMG submission 206711) | Soil microbial communities from Loxahatchee National Wildlife Refuge, Florida, United States - Lox_Sample_3.2 | ecosystem: Environmental > Terrestrial > Soil > Wetlands | place: USA...
CAGCCCCGATGGCAAGCTCCTGGCCAGCGCCGACGGTGACGGTACGGTGCGGTTGTGGGACCCGGCCACTGGTCATCCCCTTGGCGTCCCGCTCCGCGCCGATGTCGGTCAAGGCGTGGCGGGGGTGGCGTTCAGCCCCGATGGCAAGCTGCTGGCCAGCGCCGACGGTGACGGTACGGTGCGGTTGTGGGACCCGGCTACCGGTCATCCGGTCGGCGCCCCGCTTCCCGCCGGCATCGGCGGCCCCGCGACGCAGGTGGCGTTCAGCCCCGATGGCATGGTCCTGGCCGCCATCGGCGCCAACGGCACGGTACGGCTGTGGGACGCATCACTATTCGCGAATCCCTACGCGGCGCTCTGCACCGACGTCGGCCCTCCCACCCGGCAAGAGTGGGATCAGGACGCTTCCGGCAATCCGCTCCCCAAGATCTGCGCCTGAGCTTTGGGTATGAGGATGGCGTGGGCTCCGCCAGCTACACGACCAGCAGCAGGACAGCCAGGTCCGGCCCGGGGCGGACCGCCACCACTGCGACGGCCGCCACCACCCAAGCCACGAGGCCCATCTGTGCTTTGACTCGACCTCTTGCGGTAAATAACCGGTCTGCACCGAACAAGCCATCATGAAAGGTTGGAATCCCCCGGGACGGTGGATAATCGGAAGAGAGGCACGGTCCGCATGCGCTCCCGCCTATTCCTAACGTTCAGTCATTGTCATATAGCGTATGTCTGACGGTACAGCTGGCTGTCGCCAGCGCCGTCGGAACGTAAGATATCAGAGTGCATTTTCGCGACCACTCCCGAAGCCCCTTGCTTCTGTTCTCGGTTATTTTCTCAAAGTATCCGCTGGATGGTGTTGCTTCATGTCAGCGGCTTGCCTTATCTGGTCAATCGATACGAAGTGATCCTTCGGATCGTGCCCGGGCCCCTTCATGAAATCGTGGAAGCAAGTGCCTCCACAGCAGGAAGGATTGCCGCTATGAGATTTCCTATGCAGCCTTTCACCCGTCTTTCCGGATCGTTTGCCGAGATCCCGTAGAGGCGCAGCACCAACTCACGGAGAGCATTCTGGGTAGGTTCACTTGTAAGGGCCATCTGAACCAAGGCGTCGATAATAAGCAGCTTAGCCGTAACCGGAAGCTCGGGAATCCATGCGCTATTTATTGAGCTAGGCCAGTGCAGAGAATTACATAGGCCCAGCTCATTCGCATGCCGGCATAGCAATTCCGCGGCCATCAGCTGGGCGCCTTCATTGCCGCTCGTCAAGGCCGCGTCGAGCACTTGAATTGCTATATCCGCAGAGACACCGACGGAATCATTGGGACTCGCCAAGGCCGCGTCGAGCACTTGACTCGCTATGCCCGTACTAGCTATGTCCGTCGAAACGCCAACAGAATCATTAGCGCCAGCGCTCTCGGGACTGACCTCTCGGGACCACAGGTCGACGAGCAGAGTCGTGCCCGCCAAACAAGGAGGTATACCCCACACGAGTTGTGAGCTTCGTCCGGAGGCAGATCGGCCTGGGGTCAGCTGGTTCTAGCGAGCCGGGGACGGGGCGCAATTAGGCGACTCGGCGCGGGGTTATCGGGAGCTCTCCGAGCTGTTGGCAATCCCGGCTACCGTCTGGTCGGCAAGCGGTCAGGCCGTATGTTCATATGTATCGCCCTCGTTCTGCAAGAATCCGGGCCACTCGAAGGTGAAACGCACGCGCTGACCAGGACAACCGCAGCCGCCGCGGCGGTTCCGGACGCAGGATCTTCCCCGAATCAGCGGAATCAGGCAGCAGCACAGCTGGACCGCTTCCAGGCGCATCAGGACGCCGAGCGGCAAAACGCTAGCGATCGGCGCGTTCCACAGGTTATAGTCTACTCGACTTTAACTTGGGAGTGCAGGGGATGGCGGGAGGTGCAAGTGATGGGCAGTAGGCCGGGCGAGCGGGAGTTTCTCGGCCGCTATGATCCGCCCGGCTTCCCGCCGTTCGCGGTGGCCGTGGACCTGGCGGTCTTCACCATCCGCGCCGGGCTGCTCGCCGTCCTGCTGGTGCAGCGCCGCGATCACCCGTACCAGGACTACTGGGCGCTGCCTGGCGGGTTCGTCCGGCCCGACGAGAGTGCCGGCCAGGCCGCCCGCCGCGAACTGGCCGAGGAAACCGGCGTCTCGGCCTTCACCGGCCACCTGGAGCAGCTGCGCACCTACTCCGAACCCGGCCGCGACCCGCGCATGCGCGTCGTCTCGGTGGCCCACGTCGCGCTGGCACCGGACCTGCCCGACGCGCGGGCCGGCGGGGACGCCGCCGCGGCCCGGTGGTGGCCGGTCGAGGACCTGGGCCTGGGAGACGATCACGCCGACGGCGTGCGGCTGGCGTTCGACCACGGCCGGATCCTCGGGGATGCCCTGGACCGGATCCGGGCCAAGCTGGAGTACACCACGCTGGCCGCCGCGTTCGTCGACGAGCCGTTCACCCTCGCCGACCTGCGCCGGGTCTACGCCGCGGTCTGGGGCAGCGCTCCGGACCTGGGTAATTTCCGGCGCAAGGTACTCGGCACCGAGGGATTCGTGGTGGAGGCCCAGCGGTCGGCGACCGCGGCGGCGGGCGCCGCCGGGGGCCGCCCGCCGCTGCTCTACCGGCGCGGCCCCGCCAGCACCCTGCATCCGCCCCTGCTCAGGCCAGCAGAGCTCAGGCCCGCAGAGCTCAGGCCCGCAGAGATCAGGCCCGCAGAACTGAGGCCAGATGGCCGGGAGGACCAGCCATGACCATCGAAGACCCGCGGCTCATCCGCGCGGCTTATACCGATGACACCATCACCGTCTACCAGGCGTACGCGCCCAGGATCGCCGAGCCCGCCGTCCGGGCCGGCAGGTTCACCGCCGCGTTCAGCCGGGACCGGATGACGTGGATCAAGCCGTCGTTCGGCTGGATGATGTACCGGTCCGGGTGGGGGCGCAAGCCGGGCCAGGAATGCGTGCTGGCGATCGAGATCACCCGGGGGGGCTGGGAGTGGGCCCTGGGTCATTCCTGCCTCAGCCACTACGCGCCGCAAGCGCCCTGGTCCGCGGCCGCGCCCTGCCGGACGCGGTCGGGGCGGCGCTGGATGCGCTCGCCGGGGCACGGGAGACCGGAGACGGAGACGAGGTCAGCGCCGCGCTGGCCGCGGCGCTGACCGCGGCGGTGTCGGCCGCGGGGGGCGGATCGCCGTCCACCGAGGCGATGGTACGGCTGGGGCAGGGCTGGGTGGCCGAGGAAGCGCTGGCGGTCGCGGTCTACTGCGCGCTGACCGCCGCCGACTTCCGGTCCGGGGTCCTGCTCGCGGTGAACCACGGCGGGGACAGCGACAGCACCGGCGCCATCTGCGGCAACCTGCTCGGGGCCAGCCTCGGCGCCGGGGCCATCGATCCCGGGCTGCTGGACGGGCTCGAGGGCCGGGAGACGATCACGCAGATCGCCGACGACCTGCATGACGTGTTCGCCGAGGGCCGGGAGCCCTCTAGCCAGCGGTACCCCGGCTGAGCCAAGGTTGGGGGCATGAGCGATCTGCTGGGCCGCCGGGGAAATGCCCGGCGAAGGTTCCGTGAGCTGCTGGCCGGCGGCGAGCTGATACTCGCGCCCGGCGCGTATGACGCGATGTCGGCGCGGCTGGTGGAGGCGGCCGGGTTCGGCGCGGTGTACATGACCGGCTTCGGGGTGACCGCGTCCCTGCTCGGTCGGCCGGACATCGGGCTGCTGGGCATGAGCGAGATGGCCCAGGCCGCGCGCCGGATGGTGTCGGCCGTGGATGTCCCGGTGATCGCCGACGCCGACACCGGATACGGCAACGCGATCAACGTGATCCGGACCGTGCAGGAGTACGAGGCGGCCGGGGTCGCGGCCATGCACATCGAGGACCAGGTCATGCCGAAGCGCTGCGGGCACATGTCCGGCAAGCAGGTGGTGCCGGCCGAGGTGATGATCGACAAGGTCCGGGCGGCCGTGGCGGCCCGGCAGGACCCGGACCTGGTGCTGATCGCGCGCACCGACGCCGCCGCGGTGGAAGGGATCGACGCGGCCATCGACCGGGCGCTGCGGTACCGGGAGGCCGGCGCGGACATGCTGTTCATCGACGCGCCGGCCAGCCTGGAGGACGTCGAGAAGGCCGCGGCCGCACTGGCTGGCCAGCCGGCGCTGTTCAACTGGGTGGAGGGCGGGCGCACGCCGCCGGTGACGATCGACCAGCTGCGCGGCTGGGGCTTCAGCGTGGTGATCTTCCCGATCGCGGCCCTGCTCGCCTCGGTGTCGGCGACCCAGGCGATGCTGGCCCGGATCGGCGAGGACGGGACGCCGATCCGGGCCATGGCCGGGCTGCCGCACATGGCGGAGTTCCTGGGCATCATCGGCCTGGCCGAGGTGGACCGGCTAGGGCAGCGGTTCAGCCAGGGCTGAGTAACCGGCAGGGATGGCCGTCATGGAATTCGCCTAGTGAAGATGCAGCAGGACTAGGTCCTTGAGCAGGATCATCACCAGGCCCAGGGCGGCCGCGGTCAGCACGGCGCCGGCCAGCCGCCAGCCGCGCAGCTGCGCCGCCCGGCCCGCGGACCAGCCGTGGTAGGTGAGCAGGACGATCGCGGCCACCAGGCCGACGTTGGCGGCCTCGGCCGGCGTGGCCCCGGCCAGCCGCGCCACCAGCAGCGCCAGCAGCGGCAGGTAGGAGGCGCTGACCATCGGCCAGGTACTGGTCAGCGCGGTCCAGACGGACGCCCGCGTGGGGAGCTGGCCGTGGGTCACCTGCTCGCCCAGGACCTCGGCGTACTCCTCGGCGAGCCAGTACACCACCAGCGTGACCAGGACCGAGACGGCCAGCGCGGCGGTGGGCACCTTGGCCCCGGCGGCCGCCAGGATCGCCGCGGTGATGATCGCGCCGTAGATGCCCGCAGCGCGCCGTCGTCCCGGGGCGGCCGCGGCCTCCGGCGGTGCTGGCTCTGGTTCACCGGCGATCCCCGCCATGATTGCCCCTTCCGGCCCGGATCCCTCAGCGCTGCGAAGCTAACGGGCGGCGCAAGGGTGCGGCATCACCCGGGCGGGGTGAGCGCGGGCGGCGGCTGCAGGCGGCGCAGGATGGCGGGATCGCCGCTGATCTCGAGGCCCTGATCCTGGGCCTGGGCGGGCGTGAGGTAGGCCGCGAGCAGGCCGAGGATGAGGCGCGGCGAGCCCTCCAGGACGAGGTCCGGGGCCGGGGGCACGGGGCCGTCGCCGAGCCGGGTGCGGACCTCGCCGCCGGAGACCTCGATGACCGCGGGCCGGCCGCCGGCCCGGAGCTCGATCCGAAGATCGGGGCCGTCCGGGTCCCGGTCGTGCAGGAAGAGCCCGACCGGGAAGGTGAACCAGTGGCTGCGGAACTCGTCACCGTCGGCGGGCTGGGCCATGTACCTGATCCCCCAGGCGCCGAGGGCGTCCAGCACCGGCCTGAGCTCGGCCCCGGCCTCGGTCAGGTGGAACAGCGTCGTGGCCACCGGCGGCGCGGCCTCCTCGCGGCGCACCAGGCCCGCGGCCTCCAGCTGGTGCAGGCGATCGGCGAGCAGGTTGGTGGCGATGCCGGGCAGCCCGTTCTTCAGGTCGGTGTACCGGCACGGGCCCTGCAGGAGAAGCTCCCTGGCGATGAGCAGGGTCCACCGGTCGCCGATCACGTCGAGGGACTTGGCCACCGAGCAGTACTGGCCATAGCTGCGCATGCCACGAGGATAGCCGAGTGCCGGTTGACTTCCAAGCTTAATCGCTTGACTTTTTCAACCTAGCGTCTGAGTATTTCAACCATGCGTTCCAAGCCAATGATCCTCATCGCCCTGCTGCTCGCGGCCTTCGTCATCAACCTCGATACGACGCTCGTGAACGTGGCGCTCCCCTCGCTGGTCCGCGAGCTGCACGCCACCACCACCCAGCTGCAATGGGTGGTCGACGCCTACAACCTGGTGTTCGCCGCGCTGCTGCTGACGTTCGGCAGCCTGTCCGACCGGCTCGGCCGCAAGAGGATGCTGCTGGCCGGGCTCACCGTGTTCGGTGCGGCCAGCCTGGCCGGCGGCTTCACCACCAGCCCGGCCCAGCTGATCGCGGCGCGGTCGGTGATGGGCCTGGGGGCCGCCATGACCTTCCCGGCCACCCTCTCGCTGATCTCCAACGTCTTCACCGAACGCCGGGAGCGCGCCCGCGCCATCGGCCTGTGGGGCGCCATCGGCGGGGTGGCGATCGCGCTCGGCCCCATCGTCGGCGGCTGGCTGCTCGAGCACTTCAGCTGGTCCAGCATCTTCATCGCCATGGCGCCGGTGGCGGCGGCCGGCCTGCTGCTGGTGGCGGTCAGCGTCCCGACGTCGAAGAACCCGGACGCGGCCCCGGCGGACATCGCCGGCCTGGTCCTGTCGGCCGCGACCATGGCGCTGCTGGTGTCCACCATCATCGAGGCGCCGGACTACGGCTGGAGCAGCGCGCGGACCCTGGCGGGATTCGCCGCCTCGGCCGTCCTGCTGGCCGCGTTCATCGGCTGGGAACGGCGCAGCGCCCACCCGATGCTCGACGTGCGGCTGTTCCGCAACATGCGGTTCAGCGCGGCCAGCGGCGCGGTGACGGTGTCCTTCTTCACGCTGTTCGGCTTCATCTTCCTGATGACGCAGTATTTCCAGTTCGTCCGGGGCTACGGGCCGCTGTCCACCGGCGTGCACCTGCTGCCGGTGGCGCTGTCGGTCGGCGCGTTCTCGGTGGCCGGGACGCAGCTCGCGGTGCGCGCGGGCACCAAGCTCATCGTCACCCTCGGGCTGGTCGCGATGGCGGCCTTCTACGGCTGGGTCGCCGCGGCCACCACGGCGACGATCAGCTACGGCATCATCGCGGTGCAGATGGTGCTGTACGGGCTGGGCATGGGGCTGACCTCCGCGCCGGCCACCGAGTCCATCATGGGCGCGGTGTCCCGCCGCCAGGCCGGGGTGGGGTCCGCGGTCAACGACTCGACCCGGCTGCTCGGCGGGACGCTGGGCGTGGCCGTGATCGGCAGCGTGTACGCGTCGCTGTACGGCTCCCGGCTCACCGCCGAGCTGCCGGCCGGGCTGCCCGGCCCGGTCTCGGCCGTCGCGCACCAGTCGATCGGGGCCGCGTACGCCGTGTCCGGCCGGGTGCCGGGCGCGGTGGGCCAGGCCATCCACACCGCGGCCACGAACGCGTTCCTGCACGGGCTGAGCATCGGCTGCCTGGTGGCAGGCGGGGTCGCGGCGGCCGGGGCTGTCCTGGCCGTGCTGTTCCTGCCGGCCCAGCCGGCCAGCCCTCCCGCGGTAACCCCGGCCGAGACGGTGCCGGATAGGATCCTTGCTGACTAAAGGGAGCCGCCACGTGTCGACGATGAACCACCAGGTCCGGCTGGCCGCCCGGCCGTCCGGACTGCCCCGGGCCACTGACTGGTCGCTGACCGGCGAGGCTGTGCCGGACCCTGGTCCGGGGCAGTTCGTGGTGGCGATCTCGCACATCTCCATCGACCCGGCCATGCGCGGCTGGATGAACGCGGGCGCGTCCTACATCCCGCCGGTCGAGATCGGCGCGGTCATGCGGGCCGGCGCGGTCGGCCGGGTCGTCGCCTCGGAGCATCCCGGCTTCGCCGCGGGCGACGACGTGTACGGGACGTTCGGCGTGCAGGAGTACGCGGTGTCCGACGGCCGGGGCGTGATCAAGATCGACACCTCGCTGGCCGGGCCGTCGACGTACCTGGGCGCGCTGGGGATGACCGGGCTCACGGCGTATTTCGGCCTGCTGGACACCGGCAGGCTGCAAGCCGGGGACACGGTCGTGGTCTCGGGCGCGGCCGGGGCGGTGGGCAGCATCGCCGGGCAGATCGCGCGGATCAAGGGCGCGCGGGTCATCGGCATCGCGGGCGGGCCGGACAAGTGCCGGTCGCTGGTGGAGGACTTCGGGTTCGACGCCGCGATCGACTACCGGGCGGATAACGTGCGCAAGGCCCTGCGCGAGCACGCGCCGCGCGGGGTCGACGTCTACTTCGACAACGTGGGCGGCGAGATCCTGGACGCCGTGCTGACTTGCCTGGCCCGCGGCGCCCGGGTGATCATCTGCGGCGCGATCTCGCAGTACAACGAGACCCAGGTGCGGGGCCCGGCGAACTACATGATGCTGCTGGTGGCGCGGGCCTCCATGACCGGCATGCTGGTGTTCGACTACGAGGACCGCTACCCGCAGGCCATGGCCGAGCTGGCCGGCTGGCTACGGGACGGGAAGCTGGTCTCGCGCGAGCACGTGGTGCGCGGTGGCGTCGGCGACTTCCCCAATACGCTGCTGATGCTGTTCGACGGGGTGAACACCGGCAAGCTCGTGCTAGCGCTCGACCAGGGCTGACCGGCGGTCCAGGCCGGTCAGCAGGGCGGCGATCAAGGTGATGGCGCGGTCGGTGTCCGGAACGCGGTCGGCGATCACGTCGGCGTAGAGGAAGCCCTCGCAGATCCGCAGGATCGCGAAGGCCAGCGTCGGGGTGTCCAGGCTGGCCTCGAAGTCGCCGCGGCCGCGCTCGAGATCGATGAGCTGCTCCAGCGCGCGGGCCATGCCGCGGTGCACGGTGCTGCCGGCGCCGGTCAGCAGGCGCAGCGCGGTCTCCGGGTCGGACTCCAGGAACGCCCGCAGCGGGCGGTCCCTGGCGATGGCCAGGAGCACGCCGCCGATCGCCGCGACGAGCCGCTCGGTGCCCGCCAGGGACGCGGTCGCCTGCACCTGGTCGACGAGCAGCCGGCGGGCCCGCCACCACAGCACCTCGTCGAGCAGCCGCTCCCGGTTGCCGGCCCGCCGGTACAGGGTGGCCCGGGCCACGCCGAGGCGCCGGGCCAGCGACCGCATGTCCAGCCGCTGCCCGGCGACGAAGGTGTCCACGGCCGCGGCGAAGATCTCGGCCGGGACCCCGGCGGGGACGGCCGCGCCCGCGGGCAGGATCACCGCGGCGTCGTCACGGCCCGGCATTGGCGGTGCGCTTCTCGGCCGCCTCGACCAGCAGCGCGAGCTCGTCGAGCAGGTAGCCGGCCAGGGTGTCGATGTCGGGGACCAGCTCGCGGCAGCTGACCAGGCCGAAGTGCAGCTGGCCGAGGTAGCCGACCAGGGTGATGTTCAGCCCCTGGCCGTCGGTGACCACCGACACCGGGTAGTGCGCGAGAAGCCTGGCCCCGCACAGGTAGACCGGGGTGTTCGGGCCGGGGACGTTGGAGATGGTGAGGTTGAACGGCGGCAGCCGGTGCAGCAGCCCGGTGGCGAACACCACCCGGGCCGCCCGCGCGGTCAGCGCCGGCACGGCGAAGTCACTGATCTGGTCGACCAGGCCCTGCGGGATCACCGCCTGCTGCGCCTTGGCCACCTGCGTCGAGGAATGGACGATCTCCACCCGCAGGCCCGGGTCGCTGACGCTGGTGGGCAGCGGGGCCAGCATCGCGGACACCCGGTTGCCCAGCGCTCCCCGGCTGGCCGGATCCCGCACCGAGACCGGGATCATCGCGATCAGCGGCTGGTCGGGCAGCGCGTCGTGGTCGGTGAGCCAGCGCCGCAGGGCCCCCGCGCACATGGCCATCACGACGTCGTTGACCGACACGCCGAAGGCGTTCTTCACCGCCTTGACGGTGGCCAGGTCCACGCTGCGGAACGCGAACCTGCGGTGCGGCGTGATCTGCCGGTTGAACGGCGTGGCCGGCGCCCGCCCCGGCCGGGTGGCGATGACCGCGCCGTCGCCGCGGTTCAGCCCGAGCATGCCGCCCACCAGCGTGTTCACCACCGGGGCCAGGGTGGGGAGCAGCCTGACCATTTCGTTGGTGATCTGGACAGTCTGCACCGGGCGCCAGGCCAGCCGCGCGACCGCCTTAACGGCCAGGTAGGGCAGGGGCGGCGGGCTGGCGGGCCGGAACGGCCGGGGCGGCGGCAGCTCGCGGCCGACCGGGGTGAGATCGAACAGGACGGTGAGCAGTTCGGCGCCCGAGGCGCCGTCGATCGCGGCGTGGTGAATCTTGGTGTAGACCGCGGCGCGCTTCCGGGCCAGCCCGGTGATCAGGTAGATCTCCCACAGCGGTCGGCTGTGGTCCAGCGGGCGGGCGTGCAGCCGGCTGACCTGTTCGGTCAGCTGGGCGTCGGAGCCCGGCCGCGGCAGCGCGATCTCGCGGACGTGGTACTCGATGTCGAAGTCCGGGTCGTCGATCC
>Ga0335078_10019135_pt1 | contig 10183 bp, 12 predicted proteins | sample Lox_Sample_32_FD_206711 | JGI IMG/M metagenome (GOLD analysis project Ga0335078, IMG submission 206711) | Soil microbial communities from Loxahatchee National Wildlife Refuge, Florida, United States - Lox_Sample_3.2 | ecosystem: Environmental > Terrestrial > Soil > Wetlands | place: USA...
AGGGGCGCCGCCACTACGTCCGTATCTCTGAAACGACCGGTGAGCGGGATGCACCGATCACTCCGGAGATGTACTCCCGGCTTCGTGCCCTCGCCCGTGGTGGAGACGGTGACCCAGTGTTCGTGGGACTGCGTCGTGATCGGCGCACCGGAGAGCGCGAACCGCTCACCGTCGCCGGGGTGCGCCAGATGGTCGGGGCACTGGCGCTCAACGCGGGCATCCGCACCGTGGTCAACCCGTACGTCTTCCGGCACAGCGCGTGCCGCTGGCTGCTCGTGAGCGGGCAGAGCACGATCACGGTGGAGAAGATCCTGGGTCACGGCAGCGAGGCAATGATCCGGGAGCACTACAACAACCTGGGCGTCGACGACGCCCACGACCGGCTCATGAAGGTGCTTCGCGCCGAGCGCTCATAGCCACCAGCGATCAGATCGAGGCTCTCGCGAAGGCTTGTCGCATCGGGGATCCTGGGCGGTTCGGTGGTCTACCATTGCCCCCTCGCCGAGCCTTCCCAGCCCCGTAGCTAGGTAGTAATGCACTACTTCCCTTTTCCAGAGGAAACGCTCCAAGCGAGATCAGGATCCCTGCGGGAGTAACTCAACGGTAGAGTGCAACCTTCCCAAGGTTGAAGTTGCGGGTTCGAGCCCCGTCTCCCGCTGACAGGGTCTTCCGAACTGCCCTCGGTCGTCCGTGCTGGGGGGGCGACGCTTCGCTTTGATTCGTGTGTGTCGCGACGCCACGGACAAGCAGCAGGCGGAGGCACCCGCACGTATCACGCCTGGAAGGGCATGTTGAGCCGGTGCACGAACCCATCGAGCGCCGACTGGGCGCGATACGGCGGGCGCGGGATCACGGTGTGCGGCCGGTGGCATCGCTTCGAGGACTTTCTCGCCGACATGGGCTCGTGTCCTGACGGCCTCACGCTGGATCGGATCAACAACGAAGGCAATTACGAACCGGGCAACTGCCGTTGGGCGACCTGGGAGCAGCAAGTGCTCAATCGACGCTCAAACCGCGGCGAGCGCCATGCCAATGCGAAGCTGACGGCCGATGACGTGTTCTGCATCAGGCTCTTGGCGCGTTACGGCGCCACGTACCGCTCAACGGCATCGGTGTTCGGGGTCAGCTCGGCAAACGTGGGGTACATCGTGCGAGGGCAGGCGTGGCGTGAGCCAATCGAAGCATCTGGCCTTGCGGAGTCGGCGCGGCACCACGAGGCCGGCGATGGCCCACACCTCGATGCTTAGTGCGCGCGGGCAAAGAGGGGTGACCGGACAGTCCAGTTCGGCGCGGAGTCAGTCAGCGACACCCTTGTCGGATCGGGACGCGAACCGAGGGGTGGCTCCTTTCTCCAACCATTCCAGTCAGCAGTCGAACACGAACCAGCACAACTCGTTGCGCAACCGCTGGTCGTCGAGCACAAGCGCTCGGATCTCGTGGGGGAGCTGGGCTCGCTGCCATCGGCACTCCAAACGGCCCGCCTCCGTGCCATCGCCTTCAGACGCGGCCGCCCGCGCGGCCTTGATCGCGTAGGCGGCGGCTCCGAGCTCGTGCGCCGCCACGTGGCCCACCGCCGCAGCCTGCCCCGCAGCGTACGCGGCGTGCCGTGGCGCCCCACGCAGGTCTCTGGCCGCGGCGTTGGCGTGGCCGGCCGCGGTGCGCGCCTCCCACCACGTGATCTCACCCCGCGCCCAGGCACGCCCGAGGTCGATCGCCCGGCGTGGACGGTCGTCGTCCGGCCGTGTCTGCTCGAAGTGGTGCAGCACGTGCTCGGCGCAGTCGGCTGCCCACATCGCGAGCAGACGATGGTCGTCGTCTCGGAGGATCCCGCCCCGCCGCACCGTGATGAACCGCGGGTCCCGGATCTTCGGGAGGATCACCAGTCAGCCCATCTCGCTCAAGTGTCAGCCCAGGGTAGCGGGATCGGCCTCCGACCAACCTCGCCTGCATTCGAAGACGACGGAGGTGACGTTCGGCCCTATTCGGAGCGGAGACCGGGCGCCAGGATCGAATCACAGACGATGAACCTGGCGCCCGCGACGGAGGTAGCAGCATGCGAGTAATGAGAGATGTCATCGCGACCCTGCTGGTTGCGATCACCGCTGTTGTGTACGTCGACGTCGTCGGGGGCTCCAGCGTCGGGTTCATCGCGGACCCGCGCGGCGTTGCCGCCACAGGCTTGGTGCTCGGTCTGATTGCTTGCGCAGTTGCGGGAGAGTCGATCACGGTGTCGAAGCCGGGAACGTGGCGGACGATCGCCGGCGTCCTGGTTGCCGTGGTTGTCGCGAGCGGCCTGCTGACAGTCATCACGGAGCTTTGGGCCGTGCTTGCAGTATTCATGGCGGCGCTCGTCGTGCTGTGGGCGGGGACGACCCTGCACCACCTCTTCGGCGCATCGCCCACGCTGACCTCGCGCACGCACGCAACCCACGCGTAGGCACGCCGGCGACGCGAGCCGGCCGGCGTTCGCGCTCTCTCCGCCGACACCGGACAGTCGATAATCAGCGACGACGATCCAGGGCAGCGGGAGGCGCGACATGCCGGCGGGTGACGATCTGCGCACCATTCACTCTGCGCAGCAATTCGACCGAGTGCTGCAGCGAGCACGCGACCTCATCCATGACCGCGGGCTGACGCTCTTCGCTGAGATCGACCACAGCCGCAACGCACTCGACGCCGGGCTCGCCATGCCGGCGACGCGAGTGCTGGTCTTCGGCAGCGGCACCGCGGGGACGCCACTGATGCTCAGAGCGCCCGACATCGCGCTCGAGCTTCCCCTGCGGCTCCTGATCCGGGTCCGCGACGACGGAACCACCGACGTCGTCTATCGTGACCCGGACGCTCTCGCTGCGGCGTTCGGCATCGCCGACCTCGTCCCGGCCATTGCCGGCCTCCGCGCGATCGCCGAAGCCGCAGCCGCCTGAGAGCCCTCGACCTCCGCGGGCACGGACCGGCTCGCTCTCTGCCGCCGCCGGGAGCTACGGCGATTCGCTGCTCCGGCGGCGCAAAACAGGAGTCGACGGCACCACGTAATACGCCCCCGTGACCGGTCGCGCGTAGCGCGTGAGCGCGTCACGAATGCCATCGTGAACGCCGGCCATGCTCTCCAGCATTGCGGACAGCCGGCCCTGCTCGGCGCTGAACCCGACGAACATCGTTCCGTGCGACGTGATCGTCCCGTAGGGCATGTTGCGCCGGAATATCTTCCCGAATCGATCCTGGTCGGTGCTGTTCACGTGCGAGTTGTTCGCCTTGGCGTCCAGCTCGGTGCTGTCTGACTTGGCGCGCCCCATGATCGCCTCCTGCTCTGCGATCGAGAGCGCCTCCCATGCGTCCTGGTCGTGCGCCCAACGCTGGAGGAGCAGGATGCTGCCTCCGGCACACGGGCTCCCCTCCGGAAGGAGCGCGATCTCAGGAGCTTCGGTCAGGCTCGGATTTTCCGTTCCGTCGATGAAACCGGTCAGGTCGCGGTCGTGCTGGTACGGCCAGCTCGCCGTCTCGGTGGCGAGCGTTGCGACCTCACTGAGCGCCGCAATCACGCTCTTCGCCGTGTCGAAGAGCACGTCGTAGGCGCTGCCCGAAAGCCATATCACGACGTCGTGCTGGGTCGCGGGCATCACGAATCCATCCGCTCCGACGACATCGCTGTTGAAGCCCGAGACGTGGGCAGGGGCGTCGCCGGGAGCAATGGCGCGCCACATCTCGGGACGGAATCCGACGACGAGGTTCACTCCGCCGATCGTGGTCCTGGGCTCGTGGAGCGAGGCGACCAGGCGCACGACGTCCCTGCCGTCCGCGCCCGGCCGCGCGTCGAGCTCGAGATAGGCGTGCGAGGAGGTCCCGAGCGCAAAGATGCCGCTCTGCGGGCTCGTCATGCGTGCTCCCGCACCATGCGGTCGATCTTATGCGACCGCGAGATTCCAGGCGGGCAGACCCGGATGGTGACTCCAGCGGCCTGGTGCGCCGCAAGCCACACCCGGACGACCGGCGCACGCTGCTGGTCGCTATCAACGACGCAGCGCGACAACTCGTTGACCCAATGCCGCCGATCGTGCATGCAACGACGAGCGAGTTGCCTCAAGGGATGACGAGCCGCTCGCGAACAGCTGATCCGCGGGCCTGCACAGATGCGGGCGAACACCGAAGCGATGAGCACGCGACCGATCCCGAAGGTCGCCCGAGCGTATGCTGAGCCTCCCGTTGAAGGCCGCGTCACATCGAGGAGTTGCCTGCAATGTCCACCGTTGTCGCCGGGGATCTCTCTGTCAACTACGAGACCACGGGCACGGGTGAGCCCCTGATCCTCATCCCGTACCTGGCGGCAGACCAGGCCTGCTACGCGTTTCAGGTCGGGGACTACGCCAAGCATTTCACGTGCATATCGGTCGACCCTCGGGGCGCAGGCCTCACCGACAAGCCCGCCGGAACGTACTCCACCGAGATCTTCGCCGACGACATCGCGTCGTTCATGCACGCGATCGGCGTCGAGCGCGCCCACGTCATGGGGCTCTCCCTCGGCGCTGCGACCGGTATGTGGCTCGCGGCGAAATATCCGGAGAAGGTGCTGAGCCTGTCGCTCCACAGCGCATGGCCGAAGACGGACCCGTTCCTGCGAACCGCGGTGGAAGGCTGGCGGCTGATGGCGAAGGCGCTCGACAGCGTGCCCGAGATGGTGATCCAGGGAATCCTTCCGTGGTGTCTCACCCCCGAGACCTACGCAGCGAAACCCGAGCTCATCGCATCGCTTTCGGACTTCGTGCGAGGCCGTCCCGTGCAACCGCTCGATGCGTTCATGCGGCAATCGGAGGCGGTGATCAACCACGACGCCCTCGCGCAGCTCGGCCGCATCACCGCCCCGACCCAGATCACGTTCGGCCGCCACGACATGATCACCTCGACCCGTTTCGCCGATCCCCTGAACCACGGGATCCGGGGTTCCGAGGTCGTCGTCTTCGAGGGCTGTGCGCACGCACCCATCTACGAGCACGTGGAGGAGTTCAACCAGCGGACGCTGGCGTTCCTCACGGAGCACTCAGGGCAGTAGGAGCAGCCTCACCCGCACACGTCGCCGACCACGCGCAGCACGTTGTGCCACGTGAGCTTCGTGAGATCGTCCCGCGTCCAGCCCCGCCGCGACAGCTCGGCGATCAGGTTCGGGTAGCCGCTCACGTCGTCGAGTCCTTCAGGCAGCAGGTCGACGCCGTCGTAGTCACCTCCGAGACCGACGTGGTCGACGCCGGCAACGTCACGCACGTGATCCACGTGGTCGGCGACATCGGCGACCGTGGTCCGGGGCCGGGGGTCGTGGGTCGCGAATTCGAGGGCGAAGTCGTCGCGCGCATCGAGGTCCCGCCAATCAAGACCCTGCGCCGTCATCGCGGCGATCAGACGGTCCGTCCACGCCTTGTACGACGCGGAGATGAAGGCCGGAACGAAGGTGACCTGGCAGACACCGCCGTTCCCGGCGAGGCGTTTGAGAACGTCGTCGGGAACGTCACGAGGGTGGTCCACCAGCGCACGCGCACCGGAATGGCTGAACAGCACCGGTTTGGACGCGACGTCCAGCGCCGCGTGCATCGTCGACACCGCGACGTGGGAGAGGTCGACGATCATCCCGATGCGGTTCATCTCGCCGACCACCTCGCGGCCGAAGGCGCTGAGCCCGCCGGCACGTTCCGCATCGGTCGCCGAGTCCGCCCAGGCTGTGCTGTTGTTGTGCGTCAGGGTCATGTAGCGGACCCCGAGCGTGTGCAGCATCCGCAGCACCGCCAGCGACGACGCGATCGAGTGACCACCCTCGGCGCCGAGGAGCGATGCGATCCTGCCCTCCTCGTGGGCACGCACGCAGTCCGCGGCACTGACGGCCGGCGCGAGGCGGTCCGGGTACCGGATGACCATGCGGTGCACCAGGTCGATCTGCTCCAGCGTCGTGGCCACCGCCTCGGGCTCCGGGAGCGTCGATGGCACGTACACCGACCAGAACTGCGCCCCGACCCCACCCGCCGCAAGCCTGTCGAGGTCGGTGTGCGTACGTCCAGCAAGCGATGAGCCCGGATCGACCGCGCTTAGATCACCACTCGAAAGCTTCCGAACCGCCCACGGCAGGTCGTTGTGCCCGTCGAAGACCGGCGCCTCCGCGAGCAGCGCGCGCGCTTCGGCCAGCTCGGCCGGGTTGAACTCAGGTGGTGCGGGTGGCTCATCCACACCCATAGCCTCCCACACAGGGCGCGGTTTGTTCCGCCCAGCGCTTCAGGTCAGGGCACGTGATGGCGCCGTAGCGATCGCCGTTGCTTGGGCGGTTGAGGTGGGGCCGGCGTCGGATCCGGAGTCGTCGCGGCGTCGACGAGCCCGGCCGACTCGAGCGCGCCGGGCTCCTCCATCCAGCTGCGCGCGCGCAGGTCGCGGCGGCCTGAACCTTGGATGTCGTGCAACTTGTGGCCGGCGTCCCGGCGGAATTCCTCGTCGTCGCTGATGACGAACGTCGGCGAGTACGGGGCCTCGTCAGCACCTGCCCCAATCGGTCCGAGCCCATCCGGAGCCGGCCGGTTCGTCCCCAGTGCCGGTGCCCGGTTCGGATCGCCGCGCAGCCCGTACCAAAAGACGATCGCGACGACGCCGCCGACGACCATCAGGATGGCGATCAGTGGAACCACGCGACCATCTTGCGCTCCCCGAGCGAGAGACTTTCCCCCAGGCTGGGGAAACCAAGGCGACAGCAAGCGACGATCTCCAGCAGGTCACCGCACCCTCGCCGTCCCAAAACGTCTTGCACGGTCGGGTACGCCGCACTAGCGTGGAAAACGTCCACCTCAAACAAGAAGGGAGGCATGCTCCATGACCGATGTCGATCTGGAACGCGTCCAGGACCGCGGGCGGCGCGCGGGCGGCGACTGGGTCACCTCGATCGCCACGAACGCCGAGATCCAGCAGCTGTCGAGCATCCCACCGCGCCTTGACGGTGCGGATCGATCGCGAAGTGATGCGATCGTGCCACTGGTCGACTGGCACGACGCCGCACGATGGCCGACGCTCCACGCACTCTTGAAGGATCGTGAGCTCGCGCCCGCCGGAGCGGATCCGTGGCTGGCCGGCTTCATCGACGGGGCACTCGAGGCGATCGGCCACCACAACTGATCCGCGTTCGCAGTCATGACCGTCATGGCGGCCCCGATTCGCTAGTCGGAGTAGTAGCGGCCGCGCGACCGGTGCCGAACAGCGTCCGGCGCGAATGGGATCCCTTTGCGCGTTCCCCGGAGCGCGACCACCCCGTTCTGAGCGAGCAGCGTCGCGCCGAGCGCCAGCTCGAGCGACGCGTTGCTGATGTTTCCCACACCTGCATTCGTCGCGAGGATCGCGATGACGGCCCGCACCGCGATCGAGACCACCCACAGCGCCACCGTGATGACGCCGCCCTGCCGCCACATCACCCCGTCGCGTTCGTAGACGCGCACGAAACAACCACGGAGACCACCGAGGGCGACGGACGCGAGCAGATCGATCGCGACGTACAGGAGCGCAGTGGAACTGAGCAACCCGTTGTCGACGTGCGAGATCCCAGCGATGCCGATCACCACCAGGATCCCCGGGAGGATCACGAGCCGGCGGGCCACCACCGGGCGCGCCACCGTCTGGCGGTACAGCACCCATCCCACCAGCGCGAGGATGAGAACGCCGTTGAGGATCGCCGCAACGTTCACCACGGCGACGACTCTAGTTCAGCCGTCGACACCCCCCGGGCCGGCGTCTCGGAGAAACGTCGTAACCGTGCTGTCAGGTCAGCCGAGCGGTGGCGGGTACGGCAGCGAGCCGTACATCGACGTGGGCGGAGGACTCGGCACCGGCGGCGTCTCGTATCCACCCGCGTCGAGACGGAACGGCGGGTACTCGTCGCGCATCAGCAACGCATACACGAGCACGCGGAAGACCCAACGGTTCAGCCCCATCACGAAATCGAACATGCCCTTCGGATAGCGCGCGGTGAACAGGACCGCAACGGCTGCGAACAACGCGAGGATCGCGATCAGACCGCTGAAGTACGCGCCTCCGGCGAGGACCGCAACGATGATGTACTGCGGGATCGCCAGCAGCCACCACTTCACCAGCACGAGACCGCGCGACAGGTGTTCGGGATACGGAACCTCGAGCGTCGCCGGATAGCCCGCCTCCACCTCGAAGCTGAACGGTGGATATCGGTCGGTCCCGAGTGCGCTGTATCCGTAGAAACCAACGCGCCATGCCCATCGCAGCACGGAGACGTTGAAGTCGAAGATGGCGCGCGGGTAGCGGCCCGTGAAGAGAATCGCGAAGAAGGCGAACACGGTGAGCAGGAACATCGCCACGAACAGGAACCACAGCACGATGTAGTGGGGGATCAACAGCACCCACTTCACAAGCCACAGCCAGCGGTTGACCGGCTCCTCGAGCCGGCCTTCGATACGGAGCGGGTAGCTCAGCGGTGCGACCGACACACCGGGAACCGGCGGCGGGAGCGGCACCCCTCCAGGCAGCGGTGGCGGGGCCGGCAGCGGCTCCTCGCCGCGTGAGCCCCGCGTGAGCGAACGGATGCCGAACGTCAGGAGCAGCACCGTGACGATGAGCGCGACGCCGCCGCCGATCAGCAGCCCGAGCGCAAGGCCGAAGAGGAACGGCGCGGTCGCGCCCAGGGACACGTCAGCGCTGACACCGGGTGACGCGTCGGCGTTCATCAGCACGACCGCCCACTGCCCGGGCGCGACGGTCCAGGTCAGAGTCAAGGTGCCCGTTCCCGTCGTCACCGCTTGCCAGATGGGCTGGGATTGGGGCGCGGCCGGCGCGCCGCCATCGTGCTCAACGTACGACGCACGGAAGGGGAGGAACCGGAGATCGGTCAACTCATCGTATGCGACACCGTTGAGATACTGACGCGCGTCGGCGCGAGATGCGATACCGAGGAAGAGGCCGGGCCCCGAGCCGGATGCGCCCGTGGCCGTGATGCGCAGCTTGCCGAGCGCGCCCCGGTTGATCGACCAGCCGCGTCCCGCAAGGTTGATGTCGACATTGGTCGATACGAGCGCGTAGCCGGAACCGGACAGGCGATCGGTCCCGGTCGTCAGGTACCCGGACGCGTCGCGCTGGGTCTGATTGGCCCACATGAGCACACTTCCGCCGCCGAGCAGCCCGAGCGTCAGCAGCCCGAGCAGCGAGCCGATGACGACGAGGACGATCCCGCCGACGCGCGAACCGTGCCGGCTCGGGAGGTCAGGGCCGGGAGCCCATTGCGCGGTCATCTCGTCCCTCCACTCTGACGGTTCATCTCCTTGATGATGTCCTGTTCCGAGATCGGGCGGCGTCCGTAGACGTCCCAGGCGTGGAGCAGCACGCCGATTCCCCACCCTCCCAGGACCCAGCCGGGCCAGAAATACCCGTGCCCGGTTGCGAACCAGATGACCACCAGGCCCACGTTCACGATGACGTACGTGACCAGGTGCATACCGAAATCGCGCCGCGCTGACAGACGTTTGATCGCTGCCGCGCGGGCATCCGCGGGGTCGACGGGCGCGTTGTCCATGGTGATGCGTCCTCCTGACCCCAGTATCCGGGCAGCGCACAGCCGATCCAACAGCACTTGGTCAATCGAAAACAGGGACGAACGTCATCAACACCGCTCGCGCCTCCCGCCGTCGATCCGGGCAGCCCGCCGGGGCCGCACCGTCGAATCACTATCATCGCGACCAGTGGCGATCGCAGACCGGCTCGCGCTGCCCCCGGAGCGCCTTCGCCGCAGGCTCGATCCGGCGCAACTCGGGTTCGCGACCACCACGGAGGTGACGCCACTCGAAGGGACGATCGGCCAGCCGCGGGCGATCGACGCGCTCGAGTTCGGCCTCAAGATCCGTACCCCGGGCTTCAACGTGTTCGCAACGGGGATCTCCGGATCGGGCCGCCTCACCACGGTGCTCGACCACGTCAAGCGAGCCGCCGCGGACCGTCCCGCGCCTCGCGACTGGCTCTACGTGCACAACTTCGCCCGCCCCGACCACCCGGTCTCGCTCTCGCTGCCGGCCGGGATGGGACGCGGATTGGCTCGCGACCTCGAGGGGTTCGTCAGCGACGCGCGCCGCGAGATCGCGGCTGCGTTCGAGCACGAGGAGTACCAGCAGCGGCGCAGCGCCATCGCTGCGGGCGTCGACGAGCAGGCGGCGGC
>Ga0335078_10019137_pt1 | contig 10182 bp, 7 predicted proteins | sample Lox_Sample_32_FD_206711 | JGI IMG/M metagenome (GOLD analysis project Ga0335078, IMG submission 206711) | Soil microbial communities from Loxahatchee National Wildlife Refuge, Florida, United States - Lox_Sample_3.2 | ecosystem: Environmental > Terrestrial > Soil > Wetlands | place: USA: Florida...
GACACCCACATCTGCCAACTGCAGGCAGATGTGGGGCACCGTCCGCTCGAGAATAGATGTGGGCTACCAGCCAGGAGGTTTGACGGCGCGAAAAGACCAGCAAGCATAAACCGCAGAACCCTCATCTAAGGACGTGGGGGTACACATGCGATCACTTTTCGTGGTTCTGGGCGGAGTTGCGCTCTTCATTGCAGTTGCGGCAGCAGCGGCGCAAGCCCAATCTTCCTCTGCGGAGGCCCAGGCAACTGAAGTCACCATACGAGGATGTATCCAGGCGGGTTCCGGGCGAATGACCTTGACGGACGAGAACGGCACAACCTACCTGCTGGACTACGCTTCCTCGTCACCACAGAATTCGGCCTTCGTCGAAGTGCGGGGCGTGCAGTTCCCGCCGCAGGGACAGCAGCAGGGAGAAGACGCGCTGCCGAAGGTGCGGGTGACCACCATGCGCCGCCTGTCGGCTACATGCCCGCAGAACATTACGCCGCCGCCGGCGACTTCCAGAGTTCCAACAGCCGCGCCCGAGTCGCCCAGCACGCCGGCTTACCAATCGCCGATCGCGCCACAGCCGCAGGAGGCGGCTCCGGTGTTGAACACGCAGGGCGCAGGCGGCGCGCCCAGCCCGGGCACGGGGAATCCGCCCGACCAGCAACCAGAAGAGAAGAAGTAATGGAGTGAATAGAGGCGGGCGGCCCACCCTACCCCGCCGAATAGAGCAGAGTCCTTCACCTCACTATGAATCCCGAGGGTGCCCCATCCTAACGTCGTGCTGTTCGACGTTAGGGTGGGGTCTTTGACTTTCCTCTTCGGGGGTCCGCAGAACGGGATATATCGGCAAACGATATATGACCAAACGTCAAAGTCCCCACCCTTCCCAACAGCGGGAAAGGGTGGGGCACCCTCCGGTTGGTGCTGATCAAGAACGGACGGCTACTTGCTCTGCGAACCTGCTGGCGATTTTCCCTCGCCTGGGGGCGGCGGGATGGTGATGTCCCACTTCGCTACCGGTCCCTGCGATTTGAGCTGATTGCCGATCTCTTCCGGATTCCCGACCACCAGCGTTGCAAACTGCTCCGGGTGGATGTACTTCTTCGCCACGCGCGCGATGTCCGCCGCTGTAGTCTTCTCGATGCCGGCGTGGTACCGCTCGAGGAAGTCGAGCGGGTAGCCGTAGTACTCGTAGGACATCTGCTCGCGCAGCACCTTCTCCTTGGAATCGAAGTTGAAGATGAAGGCGTTCAGGATGGTCTCCTTGGCCATGCGCAGTTCGTCGTCCTTGGGCGGATCGTCGATCAGCTTCTGCAGCTCCTGCTTCAGGCCGGCGATGCCCTCGGCGGTGGTTGCGCTCTTGGTGCCCATGCCGAGGCGGAAGATGCCGCGATGGTCGAACGTCGAGCCGATGCCGCCGCCCACGGAATAGGCCAGTCCTTTCGCGGTGCGCAGGTCTTTGATCAATCGCGAAGAGAAGCCGGCGCCGAAGGCGTAGTTCATTACTTCTACCGCGAAATAGTCAGGATTGTTGCGCTCGATTCCCAGGCTGACCATCTGTATGTCGCTCTGGTTCACATCTTCCTTGGGGACGAAGTACATCTGCGGCTTTTCCGGATGGAAAGCGATCTCGGGGCGCGGGGCCTCCGGCCCTTTCGGCCAGGAGCCGAACGCCTCGCGGATGCGCGCTTCCATTGCCTTGGAATCGAAATCTCCCACCACGCCGAAAATAATGTTGTTGGGGTGAACATACTCATGGTGCCACTCGACGAGGTCGTCGCGAGTTACGGCGGCGACGGTCGCGTACTCAGGAAAGCGCGCGTACGGATTTGTCGGCCCATAGGCGAGTTGGGTGGCGACGCGGCGGGCGATCTGGTCGATATCGTCGTTGCGCCGCGCGATCTCGGTGTTGAGCTGGTATTGCGAGAGCGCGATTTTGTCTTCGCGAAACGCCGGGTGTTCGAGCACGTCCAGGAACACTTTGAAGACATCGTCGAAGTCCGGCTTCAGGCAGCTAAAGCTGATAGTGGTGGAATCGACGTTGCCATCGGTCTCCACCTTGGCGGCGCGCGCTTCCAGGAAGTCGTCGAGCTGGTCGCCGGTTTTGTCCCTGGTGCCGCCGGTGCGCCACACGTCGCCGTAGATGTCCACCAGTCCAACCTTGGCCGCGGGCTCCAGGCGGGCACCGCCACGCACCCGCATGATGCCATCGACCAGCGGCAGCTCGTGATCCTCCTGCAGCAGCAGCACCATGCCGTTGGGCAGCACGATGCGCTTGGGAATCTGAGGATGGAACTCGGGCAGCGGCGGCGTCTTGATCTTTTGCAGTTCAGGATCGGCGGGCGCCTGCGATTTCTGCGCGTGCGCCGCCAGCGACATCGTCATTACAAAAACGAGGAGAGCAAAACTCAATCGCCGGTTCATTGTTCTTTCTCTCCCTGGGGGTGGGACCCCGCGATGGTCTCGATGATGCCCACGGTGCGGTTGGTGGGCGAAAATGTTTTGTTGGCTATGCGGCGGATGTCCTCTTTGCTGACCTTGTCGATGCGATCCACCGAATAAAACAGCTCGCGCCAGTCGCCGTAGCGGAGCTGGTAGAGCCCGAGCTGAAACGCCATGCCGGCGTTGTCGGCGAGTCCGCGAATCAGGTTGGCCTTGGCGCGCGTCTTCACCATCTTCAACTCTTCATCGGTGACGTCGGTGGTTTTCAGCTTCTCGATTTCCGCGTGGATGGCCTTGCGCATCTCCTCGGGAGTGTGCCCGGGCAGCGGCACCGCGTCGAAGGCAAACAGGTGCTCGTACTTGGTGCCGGGAAATCCGGTGAACCCTTCCGCCTCGGCGGCGATCTTCTGGTCGCGGACCAGCGCGCGGAACAGCCGCGAGGTGCGCCCGTTGGACATCAGGTCGGTGATGGCGTCGTAGACGGCGTCATCGGGATCGCGGTAGTTCGGACGATGGTAGCCCTCGAGGTAGAACGGCTGAGCCGTCTCGCGGAGTTGGACCTCGCGCTCGGAGCGCTGCGGCGGCTCGGCGGTGTGCACCGGAGCGGGCTGCGGACGCGTGGGCAGCCGTCCGAAATATTTTTCGGCCAGCGGAATTATCTCGGCGGGATTCACGTCGCCTACGATAGCGACCACCATGTTCGACGGCACGTAGTACTGGTCGAAGAAAGCCTTGGCGTCGGTGGCGGAAAAATAATAAAGGTCGGAGTAGTAGCCGATCGTCGGCCGGTGGTAGGGATAAGTCGCGAACGAGCCGCCCAGAAACTGTTCGACCAGGCGGCCGATGGGCTGGCTGTCGGTGCGCATGCGGCGCTCTTCCACCACCACGTCGCGCTCCTTGTAGAACTCGCGCATCACGGGATGCAAAAAGCGCTCCGATTCCAGGTACGCCCAAAGCTGCACACGATTCGCCGGCAGCGAGTAGTGATAGGCGGTCTCGTCCCAGTTGGTGAAAGCGTTGACGCCGCGCCCGCCGTTGCTCTCCAGGAGTTCGTCGAACTCATTCGGGACGACATACCGCTGGGCCTCGGCGATCGCTTCCTTCCACGCTTCCTCGAGTTGCTTCACCTTGGCGTCGTCGTGGCCGACGGGCTTGTACCGCTCCGCGCGATAGGCCGCGTACGTCTCTTCCACCTTCTCCAGCGCAGCTTTTTCGGCGGGCCAGTCTCGGGTGCCGATGCCGGTGGTGCCTTTGAACGCCATGTGCTCGAACATGTGCGCCAGGCCGGTCGCGCCCAGGGGATCCTGCGCCGAGCCCGCGTCCACGATGGTGTAGAAGGAAAACACCGGCGCTTCGGGACGCTGCATCACCACCAGGGTCAGGCCGTTATCCAGCTTCTTGACCGTGATCCGCTTCTCGAAGGCGGCCACATCGAGCTGCTGGCCGAACGCCGGGATCACGATCAGGACGAGCAGCAGGGCAGGAAGGAATCTGCGCAGGGGGATCTTCATGGAACCTCCGGAGGACAATGGGCAGGGACTCGCACAGTCGAATCTTGAAAGCTACTGGTTCGACGGCGCAGGTGTCAAATCGTGAGCCGTGGGGCCGTCGTTAAAATGTTCCACGTGGAACAATTTCAGAATGTTATACGTTGACACATATAGCTAATAGTAATAGTCGAACCATGCGCCGGCCAAGGGCATGCCGCCTAGCCGCATCAGGAGGGTCGGGATTCCGCTCGATGCCAGCCAGCCGCAGTTTGCGCGGCTGCTGAACGTGAGCACGAACACGGTCCAGAGTTGGGAACGGGGGTGCGCCGGCCGCGCCAAGCCGCCCTGAAGCTCTTGATGATTGCCGATAGAAATCCGCAAGCGCTGCTGGATATCCCTTCGCTGCCTCAGGCGCGGGGCTCTAGCCTTGTGTCACGCTAAAACTGCGAGCGCCCTATCTTTCAGGTTGCGAGGCACGGCGCGCCGGTGTACTGGAAGCGGCCGGTTGGAGCCGAGGAGGTTCACTCCCAGACAAGCCTGGCGCTTGTCTGGGGCGCACAAGACTTAGGAAGTCGTGCTTACCTGGCCCCCGGCCCCGTGTAATGAATCGGGCTACAGGGCTATCGCTTTGCCGTAAGGTACAATTCCCAGTACATGGCAAAAGGGCGAAGCGGAAGAGGGGGAGAACAGAGGCGCAATCAAATGGCCCCCGCTGCGCCACGTGTTCCGCAAACTCCAATCAGTAATTACCCGCCAAGTGAATCTCCGTGGTACGAGAGCACTCTGCTTTGGGGCGCTCTTGGAGCAGCCATGGCAATCGTGCTCACGGTGATTGCGGCCTTGAGCAAGGATCTACGGTGGCTACTTTTCTTGGCGTGGCCCTTTTTTGGATTGACGTTCTGGTCATTATGCCGAAGGGTTCGTATCGCTCCGATTAGGTGGGCGGTGCTAATCGTCAGTTTGTTGGTTGCTGCTGTTGGTCTCTATGTCCTTAATGCATATCTAGGACCTGCGGGTGGACGCACGTTCATTCAATTAGAGAGGTTTGAAAATGGTCGCGTTGATCCTCCAGGGGTGCTGTTAGTTCCAGATACAACAGACCCGAAATGGGGTATAGCGCTGAATTTGCATTTTAAGAATGCTGGCCCCTCCGTCGCTCATCGCGTTCGCATGACTGCCAAAATGTATGAGCGCCTAGGGCAGCCCACCAAAGAGGCAGAGTCAGACGTCTTTGACGACTTTATCAAGTACCATGTCCATCGCGACGACGAAACTTCCGCGCCGTCCTGGATACCTGGAGAGCAAGGCTGGATTACTGCCGAACCGCTCTCGTTTTCGGTTGACCAAGTAAACAGAGTCAATTTCGGTGAGGATACCTTGTATGTTGTTGGAAGAGTAACTTATCGAGACGGCTTGGGAAATCAGGTCTATGACATCTGCCAATGGTTACAACCGGCCAAAGATACGCCAAGGTACGAAATGATGTGGCATCAGTGTAGCCTTCACGGAGGCCAGCAATAATCTAGGCGGTTGGCCCAAGCCCGATGTCCCAGATGTTGGGTTGCCCAGACAGGCAGCAGCTCGTCTGGGAATGACACCCAAAACCTCAAGGGCTAAAGCCCGCAACTTCTTAGGCTCTCTACGGCACGACCAAGGTCGTGCCCCTTCACTTGTATGGCTTGGCTTCCAAGGTCCTTCGGCTTCGCTCCGGACGCCCCTCCAGACAAGCGCCTCCCACCATTTATAATCATGCAAACAGCAGATTCCTCGCGCCAAAATCGGGCGCTCGGAACGACAGTCCGTTGGGAAAAACGAGGACTTCAGTTTTGAAAATTCGCAACATCGCCATCATCGCCCACGTGGACCACGGCAAGACGACCCTGGTGGACGCCATGCTCCGCCAGAGCGGCGTCTTCCGCAGCAACCAGGAGCTGATCGATCGCGTCATGGATTCCAACGAGCTGGAGCGCGAGCGCGGCATCACCATTCTGGCCAAGAACACTGCCGTGTTCTATCACGAGGTGAAGATCAACATCGTGGACACGCCCGGCCACAGCGATTTCGGCGGCGAGGTGGAGCGGGCGCTCAAGATGGTGGACGGCGTCATGTTGCTGGTGGATGCCAGCGAGGGTCCGCTGCCGCAGACGCGGTACGTGCTCAGCAAGGCGCTGGAAGCCAAGCTGCCGCCGATCGTGGTGATCAACAAGATCGACCGCCCGGATGCCCGCCCGCAGGAAGTCCTGAACGAGATCTACGACCTGTTCATCGACCTCGATGCCAGCGAAGATCAGCTTGATTTTCCGGTGCTCTACGCCAACGCCAAGCTGGGCACGGCCTCGGCCGATCCCGAGGTGCCCGGCGTGAACTTGCAGCCGGTGTTCGAGGCTCTGGTGAAAACTATCCCTGAGCCGGCGGGCGATCCCGAGGGCGTCTTGCAGGTGCTGGTGGCCAATCTCGATTACAGCGACTACCTGGGCCGGCTGGCCATCGCGCGCGTGTTCAATGGCACGCTGCACTACGGCGACGAGGTCGGGATTGCCAAGCTGGACGGGTCGCTCGAAAAAGTAAAGATCACCAAACTGTTTTCCTTCGATGGGCTGAAGCGGGTGGACGTCACGGTAGCCGAGCTCGGCGACATCGTCGCGGTGGCGGGCGTCACCGGCATCACCATCGGCGAGACCATCACCAGCGCCGAGAACCCAGCGCCGCTGCCCAACATCGCCATCGACGAGCCCACCATCGCCATGCAGTTCACCGTGAACACCTCACCGCTGGCGGGCAGAGAAGGAGAGTACGTCACTTCGCGCAACCTGCGCGAACGGCTGGAGAAAGAACTGCTCACCAACGTTTCTATCCGGGTGGAAGAGACGGCCAGCCCGGATACATTCAAAGTGATGGGGCGAGGAGAGCTGCAACTTTCCATCCTGATCGAGATGATGCGCCGCGAAGGCTACGAGCTTATGGTCGGGAATCCTGAGATCGTCACCCGCACCATCGGTGGCAAGCTGATGGAACCGGTGGAGCGGCTGACCATCGATATTCCGGAAGAGTTTGTCGGGGTGGCGATGGAGCAGCTCGGCATGCGGAAAGCCCAGATGGAGAAGATGCACAACCACGGCTACGGGCGCGTGCGCATGGAATTCCGCGTGCCCAGCCGCAGCCTGATCGGCCTGCGTAGCGAGCTGCTCACCGACACCCGCGGCACCATCGTTATGAACTCGCTCTTCGACGGCCACACCGAGTGGCAGGGCGAGATCCCGCACCGCCTGACCGGCGTGCTGGTGGCGGACCGCGCCGGCTCGACCACCGCCTACGCACTCTACAACCTGCAGGAGCGCGGCGAGCTGTTCGTGGCCCCGGGCACCGAGGTTTACGAGGGCATGATCATCGGCGAGAACTCGCGCGATGCCGACCTGGATGTGAATTGCGTCCGCGAAAAGAAGCTCACCAACATGCGCTCGTCGACCGCAGATGAAGCTATCCGCCTGATCCCGTTCCGCATCCTCAACCTGGAGCAGGCGATCGAATTCATCGCCGACGACGAATTCGTCGAGGTGACGCCCAAATCGCTTCGCCTGCGCAAGAAGATCCTGCAGGCGAACGCCCGGCCGCGAAAGAACGCGGTACCGGTGGCGACGGCGGCGACCGAGTAACTTTGCTCCATGGCGGAACGAACCACCACCGAGGTCGAAGTCGAGGGCAGACGGCTGACGCTCTCCAACCTGGAGAAGGTGCTCTACCCGCAGGCGGGCTTCACCAAGGCCCAGCTCATCGACTACTACGTGCGCATCGCGCCGGTGCTGCTGCCGCACCTGCACGGCCGTCCGCTCACCATGAAGCGCTATCCGGACGGCGTGGATGGCGAACTCTTCTATCAGAAGAATTGTCCCGACCATCGTCCGCCGTGGGTGGCGACGGCGCGCGTGTGGAGCGAGGGCAACAAGCGCTGGATGGATTACTGCATGGTGCAGGAGGTGGCCGCGCTGGTGTGGGCCGCGAATCTGGCCGATATCGAACTGCACACCTCGCTCTCGCTGGCGAAAGACATCCTGCGGCCCACCATGATCGTCTTCGACCTCGATCCCGGCGAGCCCGCCAACATCGTGCAGTGCTGCCAGACCGCGATCTGGGTGCGCGACATCTTCCAGTACTTCGGATTGCAGTCATTCCCCAAGACCTCCGGCTCGAAAGGGCTGCAGGTTTATGTGCCGCTGAACACGCCCGTCACCTACGACGATACCAAGGCCTTCGCGCACGAAATTGCCAGAACGCTGGAAGCTCAACACCGCGGCCAGATCGTCTCCGATATGAAGAAAGCCCTGCGCGTGGGCAAGGTGTTCGTCGACTGGAGCCAGAACGACGACCACAAAACTACAGTCTGCGTGTACTCGCTGCGCGCCAAGTCGCGGCCGACGGCTTCGACTCCAGTCACCTGGAAGGAAGTCGAGCAGTGCTGGGCGAAAAAAGACGCCAACCTGCTGGTCTTCGAATCCGATCAGGTGCTGGACCGCGTGAAGCGCCTGGGCGACCTGTTCGAGCCGGTGCTGAGCTTGAAACAAAAGCTGCCGTCGCTGGCGGCTCTGGTTCCGCTGCGGGATGGGGGCGAGATCCGCGTGCAGGAAGCGCCGCGAGGCAAAGCAGTCGTAAAGGCAAAGAAGCGCACGCTGGCACGACGGCGCAAGACCGGGACCTAGCTTTCACTGCATATCGCGGAGGGTTAGATGGCAATCTACGCGGGCACGTCCGGCTGGGCGTACGCGGGCTGGAAGCCGGATTTCTATCCGGCGAAGCTGCCGTCCAAGTCATTCCTCTCGCACTACGGCACGCGCCTGAACACGGTGGAAGTGAACTTCAGCTTCCGGCGACTAGTCTCGGCCAGCACCTTCGAGAACTGGATCGCGGCCACCCCGGCGGACTTCAAGTTTGCCGTCAAGGCCCACCAGAAGATCACCCACATCCTGCGCTTGAAAAATGCCGAGGAGATGGTGCGCGCGTTCCTCTCGTCGGTCGGGCCGCTGCACCAGGCGGGAAAGCTCGGGCCGATCTTGTTCCAGCTTCCACCCAATCTGAAATGCAGCCTGGAACTGCTGGACGGATTCCTGCGGGAACTGCCGCGCGCGCCGCGCTACACATTTGAATTCCGCCACGATTCCTGGTTCGCCGATGCCGTTTATGACCTGCTGCGCAAATACAACGCCGCGCTCTGCGTGGCGGAGAGCGAAGACCGCACCGTCCCCGACGAGACTACCGCCGACTTCAGCTACTACCGCTTCCGCCAGCCCGAGTATTCCGCCGAACAGCGGCGCGAGCTGGCGCGGAAGCTCGCAGCCAAGATCGCCGAAGGCAAGGATGTGTTCGCCTACTTCAAGCACGAGGAAACGCCACAGGGCGCGCTGCACGCCGAAGAGTTGTTAAGGGCGGTGAGGGCCAAGGCAGCGTAGGGTGGAGCAGGGCTTCAGCCCTGCATTAAGGCTGCGGACAGAAGTTAGGCTTTAGCCGCTGAGGCGCCTCAGGGGCTAAAGCCACGGCGGAGGGAGTGCTGAAATTGCAGCGCTAAAGCGCTGCTCCACCCTGGCGCGAACCAGCGGGGTCAACATCCCCACGTCCGATAACGCGCATACTGGCGGCGTGGCCGCCAGCCAGCCCATCCCGCAGGAACTCGCCTCTTTTATCGACTATTTGAAGATCGAGAAGGGACTGGCGCCGCTTACCGTGGCCGCGTATACGCGCGACATCATTCAGTTCGCGGGCTTCCTGAAGAGGCGGCCGCTCGCCAACGCGCGCCGGCAGGACGTGCGCGACTTCCTCGACCATCTTTTTTCCAACCACGTTGACGGCCGTTCGGTGGCGCGCAAGCTCTCTGCGCTGCGTCATTTCTATAAGTACCTGCTCCTCGATCGGCACATCGCACACGATCCCACGCTCAACCTGGAAACGCCTCGGCAATGGAAAGTCCTGCCCAAGGCTCTGGCGCGGGATGAGATTGCGAGCCTACTCGCGCCACGCATCGTCGCCAGCGGCAAACTTTCTGCTGCCATCGCGCTGCGCGATCGCGCCATGCTGGAGACTTTCTACGCCGGCGGGTTGCGCGTCTCAGAGATCGCCGGCATGAAGCTCGAAGATCTGAAGCTCGATCTGGGGTACGTGCTGGTGCGCGGCAAGGGCGATAAAGAGCGCATCGTGCCGCTGGGCATGCCCGCCATCCAGGCGATCCGCGCATTTCTAGCCGAGGGCAGGGAAGCGCTGGCCAAGGGGAAAAGTT
>Ga0335078_10019138_pt1 | contig 10182 bp, 8 predicted proteins | sample Lox_Sample_32_FD_206711 | JGI IMG/M metagenome (GOLD analysis project Ga0335078, IMG submission 206711) | Soil microbial communities from Loxahatchee National Wildlife Refuge, Florida, United States - Lox_Sample_3.2 | ecosystem: Environmental > Terrestrial > Soil > Wetlands | place: USA: Florida...
ACCTGGCGCTTTCCGGATTGCCCGCATTCACCGCGCTCAAGGCCACCGACGGCAATGCTTTGAATGGACGCATCCAGATCGGGCCGGAGATCGATTATCTGGAGCGGGCCTTCGACGAATCGAAGTACGGCAATTTCTCGAAGCAGCCTTATCTCGAGATTGCGATTCCGTCACTCACCGATGCATCGCTTGCGCCCGCCGGCAAGCATGTGATGTCGATCTATGTGCAGTACGCACCGTTCAAGTTGAAGAACAGCGACTGGGAGAGCCAGCGCGTCGCTTTGGGCGATACGGTGGTGAAGACGATCGCGCAATATGCACCGAACCTGCCGGAGCTGATTCTGCATCACCAGATCATCACTCCGCAGGATTTGGAGGAGACCTACGGACTCACCGGCGGGCACATCTTCCACGGCGAGCTGGCACTTGACCAGTTTTTCACCATGCGCCCGCTGCTGGACTGGGCTCACTACCAGACGCCGATCCGGAATCTATATTTGTGCGGATCGGGTACGCATCCCGGCGCAGGGCTGACCGGCGGCTCGGGGGCAAACGCCGCGCGAGAAATACTGAAGCATCTGAAGAAGTAAGAAATGTAGGCGCGAGCTCATCGCCGTGCGTTGCCCATGAAAAACTCCGCCGTTCTTCTCGTTTCCTGTCCTGACACCAAAGGCGTCGTCGCCACCATCTCCGATTTTATTTTTCGCCACGATGGCAACATTCTCCACGCCGACGAGCACGCCGACGAGGGTTCCAATCTCTTTCTTATGCGGGTGGAGTTCGATCCCAAGGATTTCAGCATCTCTCTCGACGACTTTGCGAAACATTTCTCGCGCATCGCCGAGAAGTTCTCCATGCAGTGGCGGTTGGCGCCGTCGGATTCTCGTCCGCGGATGATTATCCTGGTTTCAAAATACGACCACTGTCTGGTCGATTTGCTCTACCGGCATAAGAGTGGGGAACTGGTCTGCGATATTCCGCTGATCATCTCCAACCACCCGGACAACCAGCCCATCGCTGATTTCTATCGCATTCCGTTCACGGTGGTTCCAGTCACGAAAGATAACAAGCCCGAGGCGGAGCAGAGGATTCTCGGTCTCATCGCTCAGCACAATTTCGACTTCCTGGTGCTGGCGCGTTACATGCAGGTGCTGTCGAACGACTTCGTTGGCCGCTATCCACAGCGCATCATTAACATCCATCATTCGTTTTTGCCCGCTTTCGTCGGCGCCAAACCCTACCATCAGGCGTTCACGCGCGGGGTGAAGTTGATCGGCGCTACTGCCCATTACGTCACCGAAATTCTCGACGACGGCCCCATCATCGAGCAGGACGTTACCCGTATTTCGCACCGCGACTCGCTCGACGACCTTTTGCAGAAAGGGCGTGATCTGGAGAAGGTCGTGCTCTCCCGCGCCGTACGATGGCACATTGAGAGCCGGGTGTTGTTGTATGGAAATAAAACGGTGGTGTTTGACTAAGGGATTGCGGTTACGCCTTTGGGCGCCTAACCCGGGCTTCGCTTGTTTTCCGGGTTCTTCCACTCCTTCGGAGGTGAGTCTCGGATTTTTGCCGATTGTTTCCAGACCCTGCTCTGATTAGCTCCCGACTATCTCCCCGTGGCCCAGTAACTTGGCCGTCAGCCCTTCTTCTTCATTCTGTGCATCTTTTTTCTGTTGTCGACCGTATATCCGGTAGCATGAACGCCGCAGCCTGTTATTTCGTGAATGGGATGGAGTCCGAGACAACCGCAATCGCTCGCGGTCTACGCCGGCGTGATCCGGACTTGCTGGATCGTCTGATTGAGCAATACCAGCACCGGCTGCTTCGTTATCTGACTTATCTCTCGGGCAATCGCGAGTTGGCGGAGGATTTGTTTCAGGAGACCTGGATTCGCGTGCTCGAACGTGGCCATCAATACGACGGCAAGCATGAATTCAGCACCTGGTTGTTTGCCGTCGCGCGGAACCTAACGATTGACCAGATGCGCAAAAAGAAACATATCAGTCTCGACGCTCCGAGCGGTGATGAAGAAACTGCCCCGCTCGATCCACCGGACATGAGTCCTTCCGCCTTGGATGTGGTAGCGCAACATGAGCACGCGGAACGTATTGGCACGGCGCTGACCAGTATTCCAGCGGAGTACCGTGAAGCTGTGGTATTGCGCTTTCAGGAGGGATTGGCTTTGGAGGAAATCGCAACCGTGACGGGCGCGCCGCTAGGCACAATAAAATCGCGGCTCTATCGCGGACTCAATCTGCTGATGCCACTGTTAAAAGGAGCGCAGCCATGACCCGCGATATCCATGAGCAAGCTCGACAGTGGGTCGCGCTCGGTGGAGTGGACGATGTTTCCGAGGCAGAGCGAGCGTGCCTGGAGACTCATATTCAGCAGTGCGAATCATGCCGCGAATATGCGGAGGCCTGCGGCGCGGTGATCCGGTCCGTGCGCTCGCTGCCCTTTGCTGCCGGTCCTGCCCTGGTTCAGACGACACAGATTCGGGTGCGTGAGCGCGCGCGCCAGCTGCGGGAGAAACAAGATCGTTTGTGGCTGGTGTGGATGTCGTGCGTGGGAGTAGGCCTTTCGGCCGCCATCACTACTCCTTTGTTATGGCGAGGTTTCGCTTGGATTGGCCAGTGGGCCGAGGTTTCGTCCCCGGTGTGGCAAACGGGCTTTGCCATGTTCTGGATCGCGCCGGCGCTGGTCACCAGCGTCCTCTTGCTGGGGCGCGGCGTCCACGTCGTCGGCAATGGCGGCCGGCCGCGGCAGTAACGCGAGATTCTGGGAGAAATGCAATGCAACTGACAAGCGTTAGACATACGCGATTTTCGGATGAGATGAGTATCGTGCCGGGCTGGGCTTGGGGTTTGGCCGCGGCAGCGTTCGTGCTGGCTCAGTTCTTTGTGCATGTAGTCGTGGCGCGCCAGCCGAACGCAACGCCCTTGTGGGGGCGTTTTCTGATGGGAATATTGGTGGGAGTAGTTCTCGGCTGTTACCTGTTGTTGTTAGGTTATGTGAACCGTGATGCGCGCCGTCGGGGCATGAGCTGGGTACTTTGGACCGCGGTCGCGATCCTGGTTCCGAATGGTTTGGGATTCGTTCTGTATTTCATTTTGCGGCAGCCGATCCTGGCGGTGTGTCCGAGTTGCGGAGGCCCGGTAATGAACGGGTTCAACTTTTGTCCCAGATGCAGCAGTCGGTTGAGCCCCAGTTGCCCGCAGTGCCAGCACATGGTCCGTCCGGAAGATGTCTACTGCCCCAATTGCGGGAGTACATTACATGGCCAGGCTGCTTCTGTCCCCGGCGTGCAGAGCGGAACTTCGCATTGAAATGCAAGTGTGAGCTCTTGTCGAGGGCAAGCGTCCTCGCCCATCCCGCCAGAATGGGTTGAGCCGCGGCATTGACGGGCGAAGACGCCCGGCCTCCACATATGCCTTGCTTCTCTGCTGCAGCGCATGCATGCTGTGAGCTGTCATGCGCAACTGGCGAACCGCGGCGGCGGTCTTGAGCGTGGGTCTGGCAGTGATTTACACGGCCCTCTTTTTTCAGATGAGGCGCCAGCTCCAGGAAGGGTATTCGGACTTCATAAGCTTCTACACGGCCGGCAAGATTTTGCAACGCGGCGTCCCCAGCCAGCTCTACGATCTGAAGCTACAATCCGAAATTCAGCGTGACGTCGCCCCCACGGTAGAGATTCGGCAGAGCGCGCTGCCCTTTGTGCGGCCGGCGTTTGAAGCCTGGATTTTCTGGGCGCTGGCGCACCTGTCCTACGGAGCGGCGTTTCTCGTGTGGAACCTGTTCAGCTGTGTTTGCCTCATTCTCGGCGTGTTGTGCTTGTGGAGGGAGATTCCTGGGCTCCAGAACATTTCTCCTTTGCTGACAGTCGCGGTGAGCCTGACCTACTTCCCGGTCTTCTTCACCATTCTGCAGGGTCAAGATTCGATTTTGCTTTTTTCTGTTTACGCGATGGGTTACCGGGCGCTGCGGCGAGATCGCGCATTCGTGGCCGGGATGACACTGGGGCTGGGCATTTTCAAGTTTCCTCTACTGATTCCTTTTCTTGTTCCCTTCGCGGTGAAGAGAAAGTTTTCGGTTGTGCTGGGCTTTGTACTCACTTCGACGGTGCTCGCCGCAGTGTCGATTGCGACGGTTGGGCTGTCGACGGCTGCGTACTATCCAAAATATCTGCTCAGCGTCAACCAGCTTGCTCGAGGAGTCAATCGTCCCCAGGATATGACCAATCTTCGCGGATTGTTGAGCTCCTTGTTGCCGGCGCTGCCTTCGAGGAGTGGTTTGTTTCTGCTGGCGCTTCTGTCGGTCTTGTTGCTGGGCTTCGTGATTCGCCAGTGGTCTTTGCCGGGTTCCGATAACGGCACTGGCTTTTCTCTGGGAATTGCGCTGAACCTGGTGGTCACCATACTGGTCAGCTATCACTGTCATGCTTTCGACTGGACGGTTTTACTGCTGCCGATCGGCCTGGTGCTTGGAGTTCTTCTCTCCGATGAGCCGATGGCAGCCGGGCCGCGCAGACTTCTCATTTGGCTGCTCGCCACGTTGATGTTCAGCCCGCTGTATCCGGTGGTCGCATTTACCGCACACACGCCGAGTCTTCTGGCAATTCTTCTGATTGGGTTCACGATCGCAATCGGGGTGGCCATCTCAGACCTGCGGACGAGAGCACTTCTCGGAGCGCCGGCTAGGTCCGAGGCGAATCCCTGATCTGGCTTGTCTTGTTCGTGCCCTTGATTGACGCGAGCGCCCGATATACCGCAAAGCCTGCCAGGACCATCATCAAAGGCTCGATTGGATAGCGGTATCTTGCGTACACATCAGTAAGGTAGTAGATCATTGGGTAGACGAGAATCGCAGCGACTATAGTGAGAAGGCTGGCTCTGCCGATGATGCGCACAGCCAGCGCCAGGCCAGCCAGCGAAGCCGCCGCGAGCAGGCGATAGAACGTAAAGAGCCGAGCCGTCTCTCCCTCGGCAAACCACCAGTAGCGAAGTCGATAGTAAGTCTGGCGAACAAACCGGCTCCGGTTTTCCAGGATGAAGTCTATAGCTTCGGTTTTTCGCTGGGCTATGTAGGCAGTCTCCCCCAAGGCACGATAACGTTCCCTCTCCTTCTCATTGTCGGCCGGACCCATTCCGAACCCGATTCGTCCGCTTCCGCCCGCATGATTTCCCAGCCAAAGCTCCTCGCCGAAGTTGCTGCGCACTGGAACCACTGTGCCGAGTTCGCGCCAGTTTCGCAGGAACCAGGGAAAGACGATGAGAGCAGAAATAACAACGACAGTGGCGAGCGGCTTCGCTAAAAGATGCAGCGGCTTCCTGAGATTTGGGCAAAGCAGAAACACCGGCATCAGCGAAAGCAGCGCTGTGTTAGTGAGAGCGGCAATTCCCCAGAGCGCACCCACCACAACCCAGGTTGGCCATCGAGCTTCCGGCAGATCGAGGCACAGGTAACAGAGAAGAGTGAGCAGCAAGCCGGACAGCGCAGTCTCCCACACGAAAAGCACGGGCATCACTATCGCGTACGGAAAAACTGCCCAGCCCCAAGTTGCACATAGCGCGGTGTTTTCGTCGAAGGCTCGCCTGGCGACGCCATAGATGGGAATGCAGGTGAGCGCCGAGAACAGAGCTTGCATGGTCAGAATGGCCAGCGCCGCCAGGTTCGATCGCGTTCCTAGTGTCACAAATATTGCCGCAACCATGTACGGATAGACCGGCGGTATCCAGGCGGTGGGGCCGGTGGAAATTCCGAAGGGCGAGCTGAAGCCTTGATGGCTGGCGATCGAGGCGGCAATATCGACGATTTCGGGCCCCGACTTCCAGAAAGGGGATGCTTCATGGATGGGCCACGACTGAACCATGCCCAGAGCAGTAAATCGCACGAAAAACGCAACCACACAGATGAAGCGCAGTGGGTGAATTCCTAAGATACGAGATGCACCCGGCGAATTTGTCGAATCAACTTCGGACTTTTTGGCTTTCATCGACAGACCGGAGACACTAGCGAAATCGCAGACGGCCCAAGTGCAACAAGTAGTCTCGGTAGGAGCGCCAGGTGACTTTGCTGCGATTTCCCCAACGCTCCTGAAACACGTAGCCGACTTCGGAGATTTTTCTCACTTCGCCGCGGGCGAGAATCTCGATCAGGATTTTGTAGCCGAGCGGCTTGAGCATTACGTCGGCCAGCTTGTCGCGGCGGACCATCAAGTATCCGCTCATCGGGTCGGACATTCGTCCGACGACTTCGGGGAGAATCACCAGTCCGATGGCCTGCGCGGTTCGTGAGATGAGCCGCCGGCGCAAACTCCAGTTGCTCACGCCACCCCCGGCGACGTGTCTGCTTCCCACCGCTATATCCGCGCCGGACTCGATCTGGTTCCATAATCTGGGAAGGATTTCCGGGGGATGTTGCAGATCCGCATCCAGCACGCCCAGCACGTCTCCGCAGGAAACCTGCCAGCCGCGGATGATCGCGGTTGCCAAGCCGCGTTCCTTCAGACGGCGCATTACACGCAGCTTCGGAATCGAGCCAGTGAGAGACAGTGCGCGGCGCCAGGTGCCGTCCGGACTATCATCGTCAACCACGATCAGTTCGTAATCGATCCCGGATCGGTCCAAAGTCTCGCTGACCGCTTCGATCATGGGTTCGATGTTCTGGGCTTCGTTGAAGGTGGGTAGTACGAGAGAAAGCCGGGTGGCAGAGTCGGACCGGTCGAGCTTCGCGATACGCAGAGCGCCAGTGGGGGTCGGGATCAGCTTCAGATCCCGGTCCGCTGACCCACGAGTCAGGCTCTTCGCCATCATAGCCGCCAATTGTTGCCTGTAGCGGAGACTTATTCAATCCTAAATGTTTACTCGAGCTTGCCAGGAGAAAACCTTGCGGTGCGCGACTCTTGAAAGAAGTTGGCTTCGAGCCGCGCCATAATTCCGCATTTTGTTGTCGTCCCGAGGAGCAAGAGCGACGAGGGATCCGCAGTTGTTATCGCCCCGGGAAACTGCCGATCCCTCGCTTAGCTCGGGATGCCAACAACGAGGCTGCGAGTTTATCCCCAGCGTTCCCAAGACCTCGACGGCGGGAGGGATTTTCCGCGGCCTTGCGTCGCCGCGAATTGCGTTCGTTCTCCGCGGACCGCTATACTTTTGCCAGGGATTTACGGGTTGGGAGGTCGAATGTCGTTATCTGCCCTAATCGTGGACGATGAGCAACTCGCCCGCGACGAGCTTGCCTTCCTGCTGAAAAATGTCGGCGATGTCGACGTAGTGGCTCAGGGGAAGAACGGGGTGGAAGCCGTCAACCTGATCCGCGAACACAATCCCGACCTGGTATTTCTCGATGTGCAGATGCCGGGGCTCGATGGTTTTGGCGTCATCAAGAAACTGCTGGACCGCAAACTCCCTCTTCCCAAGATCGTCTTTGCCACCGCCTTTGATCAGTATGCGGTGAAGGCGTTTGAAGTGAACGCGGTCGACTACCTGCTCAAGCCCTTCGACAAGAAACGGGTGGCTCAATCCATACAGAAAGCTCGATCCAAGGTGGAGAGCAACGGGGCGGCTACGGACAAGATCGAAACACTGGTGCGCATGTTGGAAGCGCAGAAGCCGCAGACCTCCAAGCTTCTACTCAAAGCTGCCGGCCGGCTGTTCCTCGTCAACCAGAAGGATGTCTGCTTCGCCTCGATCGAAGACGGAATCATCACCGTGGTTACCAGCGGGCTGAATGGTATGGAAGGGCAGTCCAACTGCCGCACCCTGGAGGAGTTGCTGGACAGCCTGGACGGCAGTTTGTTCTGGCGGGCCCACCGTTCCTATCTGGTCAACATCAACCGGATCAAGGAAGTGGTACCCTGGTTCAAGAGTTCCTACCAACTGCGCATGGACGACAAGAAGCAGACGGAAATTCCGGTGAGCCGCGCCCAGACCCGCCGGCTTCGGGAACTGTTCGGTTTGTAGTTACTTACGTAGACAATCATGCAACCAAAATGTGCTGTGTGCGTCTAACTGTGCTAAATCTGAAATAGTTCACTCTGGAGCACATCGTTGCGCTGGGCAATCGCTAAAGGCAGCAGGTCGGCAGACTCATATCTGCGATTAGTCGCCCTGTCGTGCGTATTGCTGGTGGTTTTCGCGGGATTTGCCCAGGCGATTCACGTTCACTCGGACGCTTCTCCCGTTCCCGGCCACGAATGCTCGGTTTGCTCCGTTGCCCATGCAGGGGTTTTGGGCAGCAGCATCTACCAGCCCACACCTCTTTTTTTCCTCACAGTTTTGGCCACCGCGCCGCGTCCGGTAGCAAGGTCTGCCGGATTTGTTCTATCCCTCCGCATCCGCCCACCTCCAGCAGCCTAGGTTCTACAAAAGTCCATCAGGTCCGTTCTTACGGCTTTTGAACCCCATGCTATTTGGAGGAATTCATGCTGGCTTCTTACAAGAAGTTGCTTCCTGCGACCTCACTCGTGTTGATCTATTTAGTTTTCAGCCTGCAGGCTGACGCGCAATCTAATTCCACGTCAATCAACGGCACTGTTCTGGACCCCAGTGGCGCCGTGGTTCCCAATGCGACGGTGCAAGTTCGCAATCCGGTCAGCGCCTTCGATCGATCCGCTGTTACCGACAAAGCGGGAAATTTCAGCTTCCCCAACGTTCCTTTCAATCCGTATCACGTGACGGTCACTGCCCCCGGCTTTTCCAGCAGTGCGCAGGATGTAGATGTTCGCTCCGCGGTGCCGGTCAACATCAAGATCAGTCTTCAGGTATCCGCCTCTTCTACATCGGTTACGGTCGAGGCCGGCGCGGACCTGGTGGAGAACGATCCGACCTTCCACACCGACGTGGACAAAAACTTGGCGGACAAGATTCCTTTGGAGAACCAGTCTTCCTCGCTGAGTTCGCTGGTCACGCTGGCCACTCCCGGCATTGCCGCCGATTCGAACGGCCTCTTCCACGGCCTCGGCGATCACGCGGAAAATTCGTTTTCCGTTGATGGCCAGCCCATCACCGACCAGCAGAGTAAAGTGTTTTCCAACCAGATTCCTCTCGAATCCGTGGATTCCATGGAAGTGATCGCTGGTGCGCCACCCGCCGAATTCGGAGGCAAGACCAGCGTGGTGATTGTGGCAACTACGCGTTCGGGCCAGGGGGTTACTACCCCGCACGGCGCCGTGACCACATCCTACGGATCGTTTGGAACCTCCGATGTCGCTGCCAATCTCGCTTACGGCGGCGCAAAGTGGGGAAACTTCATCTCGGTCAGCGGCCTGAACAGCGGCCGCTTTCTCGATCCGCCGGAGTTCGTGGTGATGCACGACAAAGGCAACGAAGAGAATCTGTTCGACCGCGTGGATTACCAGATTTCGAACGCCGATTCGCTTCACTTCAATTTCGGATTCACCCGCTCCTGGTTCCAAACGCCAAATTCCTTCGACGCTCAATTAGCCACTCCGTGGAACGGGGTTGTCGTGGCCAACAACGGCCTCGATCCCGACGGTAATGTCGTTGGTCCGGCCGATCAGCGTTCGCAGATCAAGACTTTCAACATCGCGCCTACCTGGACTCGACTGCTCAGTAACACCACCGTGTTCACTCTGGGTGCCTTTGTCCGGCGGGACGCGTACAACTACTATCCCAGTGGGAACCCGTTTGCAGACCTCGGGCCCCCGGGAGTGCAGAGTGAAACCGTGGGCCAGAACCGGACCCTGGCCAATACCGGCCTGCGTTCTTCTCTGTCCTATGCGAAGGGGATTCACAACGTAAAGGTAGGAGCCACTTACGAACAAACGTTTCTGACGGAAAACGACAGCGTCGGGATTGTCGACCCGACCTACCTGGGATCACTCAACCAACTCGACGCCAATGGCAGTCCCATCTCCGGGACCACATGCCTCGATGCCAACGGAAATCCAATTGCTCCTCCCTGCACCACCCTCGCGCCCTACGATTTAACCAGAGGCGGCGGACTTTACTCATTTCACGGTCACACCGACGTCAAGGAACTCGCTCTTTACGTACAGGATATGATCACTAAGGGGAATTGGGCGATCAACCTGGGCTTGCGGGGCGATTTCTACAACGGCTTGACCACCCACCAGGAAGCTGAGCCTCGTCTCGGTGTGGCTTATAACATAAAGCGAACCAATACCATTCTGCGCGTCTCTTATGCGCGAACCATGGAGAC
>Ga0335078_10019139_pt1 | contig 10181 bp, 5 predicted proteins | sample Lox_Sample_32_FD_206711 | JGI IMG/M metagenome (GOLD analysis project Ga0335078, IMG submission 206711) | Soil microbial communities from Loxahatchee National Wildlife Refuge, Florida, United States - Lox_Sample_3.2 | ecosystem: Environmental > Terrestrial > Soil > Wetlands | place: USA: Florida...
GCGTGTGCGCGTGCTCCTCAAGCCACAGCACAAGGCCCGGGTCCACCGAGCCCGACCTGGTCGCCATCACCAGGCCGTCGAGCGGTGTGAACCCCATGGTGGTGTCCACGGAACGGCCCCCGTGCACCGCCGCGAGCGACGCGCCCGCGCCCAGGTGGCAGGTCACGACGCGCAGCCCGTCAGGCGCGCCGGGCGACGGGTCCCCGGTGAGCTCGTGCGCCAGCCCGCCCGGTGCGCCCGGCGCCGGCTGCCGGGCAAGCTCGGCGGCCCGGCGGGAGACGTAGGCGTGCGACAGGCCGTGGAAGCCGTACCTGCGCAGCGTCCAGCGGGCCCGCCACTCGGCGGGCAGCGCGAACGTCGCCGCGGCCTCCGGGATCGTCGCGTGGAACGCGGTGTCGAAGCAGGCCACCGCTGGCGTGTCAGGCAGCACGCCGGTGACGGCGTCCAGCGCGGCCAGCGACTTGGGCTGGTGCAGCGGCGCCAGGTCGGTCAGTGACTCGAGCCGCCGTCGCACCTCGGGGGTGACGAGCACAGGGGCGGCGTACAGCGTCCCGCCGTGCACCACCCGGTGCCCGACCGCGTCGACCGGGCCGAAGGACTCGATCGCCTGCTTGATCGCCGCGCCGTCCGCGCCGCCGCCGAGTGCGCCGCCGACGGCGGGCAGGTCGGCGGCGGCGGTCACCTCGTCGCTGCCCGCGCCCGGCCCGCCGAGCACGCCGAGCTTGAGACTGCTCGATCCCGCGTTGACTACGAGAACCCGGTACCGCGGGGCGGTGAAGGGGGAAGCCGCGTCCGTTCGGGATGATGGTTCTGCTTGCTCAGTCAGCTCGGCCACTTCCACTCCCTGATCTCGGGGGCGTCCTCGCCGGACTCCCTGGTATACGCACGGCAGGCGATCCGCTTGTCCGCCATGAGCTGGCGGACCCTGCCCGCCGTGCTCGCCAGCCCGTCGGTCCGGTCGATCACGTCCATCACCAGGTGGAACCGGTCCAGGTCGTTGAGCATCACCATGTCGAACGGCGTGGTGGTGGTGCCCTCCTCCTTGTAACCGCGGACGTGGAAGTTGTCGGCTCCGTGCCGCCGGTAGATCAGCCGGTGGATCAGCCACGGGTAGCCGTGGTACGCGAAGATCACCGGCGCGGTCGTGGTGAACAGCGCGTCGAACTCGGCGTCCGACATGCCGTGCGGGTGCTCCGACTCCGGCTGCAGCCGCATCAGGTCAACGACGTTCACCACCCGCACCTTGAGCTGGGGAAGGTGCTCGCGCAGCAGCGAAACAGCCGCCAGGGTCTCGATCGTCGGCGTTTCTCCGCAGCAGGCGAGCACCACGTCAGGCGCGGTAGTGGGATCGCTGTCAGAGGATGCCCACTCCCAGATGCCGGCGCCGCGGGTGCAGTGGATGATCGCCTCGTCCATCGACAGCCACTGCGCCTGCGGCTGCTTGCCCGCCACGATCACGTTCACGTATTGCCTTGACCGCAGGCAGTGGTCGCCGACCGACAGCAGCGTGTTCGCGTCCGGCGGCAGGTAGACCCGGATGACCTCGGCCTTCTTGTTGACCACGTGGTCGATGAAGCCCGGGTCCTGGTGGGAGAAGCCGTTATGGTCCTGCCGCCACACCAGCGAGGAGAGCAGGTAGTTCAGCGATGCCACGGGCCGCCGCCACGGGATGTGGTTGGTGGACTTGAGCCACTTGGCGTGCTGGTTGAACATCGAGTCGATGATGTGGATGAACGCCTCGTAGCAGTTGAACAGGCCGTGCCGCCCGGTCAGCAGGTAGCCCTCGAGCCAGCCCTGGCACAGGTGCTCCGACAGCACCTCCATCACCCGGCCGTCGGGCCGCAGGTCGTTGTCTCCCTCGATGATCTCGCCGTCGAACGCCCGCCCGGTCGCCTCGAAGACCGCGTCGAGCCGGTTGGATGCCGTCTCGTCCGGGCCGAGCAGCCGGAACGTCGAGCCGTTGCGCCTGATGACGTCCCGCAGCCACGTGCCGAGCACCCGGGTGGCCTCCGCGTGCACCGCGCCTGGCGACGGGACGTCGACCGCGTAGTCCTGGAAGCGCGGCAGGTCCAGGTCGCGCAGCAGCAGGCCGCCGTTGGCGTGCGGGTTGTCGCTCATCCGCCGGTAGTCCGCCGGGGCGAGCCTGGCGATCTCCGGCAGCAGCGTGCCGGCGCCGTCGAACAGCTCCTCCGGCCGGTAGGACCGCATCCACTCCTCAAGCTGCCGCAGGTGCTCGGCGTTGCCGCGCGCCTCCGCGATGGGCACCTGGTGCGCGCGCCAGGTACCCTCGACCGGCTTGCCGTCCACCACCTTGGGCCCGGTCCAGCCCTTGGGCGTGCGCAGCACAAGCGCCGGCCAGCGCGGCCGTTCTGTGTTACCTTCGGTGCGCGCGCGCCGCTGTATGTCCTGGATCTCGGCGACGACCGCGTCGAGCGTGCCTGCGAGCCGCTCGTGGACGAGCTTGGGGTCGTCGCCCTCGACGGTGTAGACGTGGTACCCGTACCCGTTAAGCAGCGACTCGAGCTCCTCGCGCGGGATCCTGGCCGGCACGGTCGGGTTGGCGATCTTGTACCCGTTGAGGTGCAGGATCGGCAGCACCGCCCCGTCGGTCACCGGGTTGAGGAACTTGTTGGAGTGCCACGAGCCGGCCAGCGGCCCGGTCTCCGACTCGCCGTCGCCGATCACGCAGGCCGCGATCAGCTCGGGGTTGTCGAACACCGCGCCGTAGGCGTGCGCGAGCGAGTAGCCGAGCTCGCCGCCCTCGTGGATGGACCCGGGCGTCTCCGGTGCCACGTGCGAGGGGATGCCGCCGGGGAAGGAGAACTGGCGGAATAGCTTGCGCATGCCGTCCTCGTCCTGGCTGATCGACGGGTACCGCTCGGTGTAGGTGCCCTCCAGGTAGGTGTTCGCGACGACCCCCGGCCCGCCGTGCCCCGGCCCGGCGATGTAGATGACGTCCAGGTCCCAGTTCCTGATCACCCGGTTGAGGTGCGCGTAGAGCAGGTTGAGCCCCGGCGTGGTGCCCCAGTGCCCGAGCAGCCGCGGCTTCACGTGCTCGGGAAGCAGCGGCTCCCGCAGCATCGGGTTGTCGAGCAGGTAGATCTGCCCGACCGACAGGTAGTTGGCGGCGCGCCACCAGGCATCGATCAGATCGACCTCGGCCGCCGTCAGCGGTCCGGTCTCCGTCGCGGTCATGGGGGTCCTCTCTCATCCCGAACGAGTGCCGGCAGCTCCGCGCCCGGCCACGTCTCGCTCCCGGCTGGCGGGCGCCTTCCCATCCTTACCCTCCTGGCTGACGCCAGGTAACGCAAGTCCGGGTGAACAGTGTCCGACGCGAACCCGTCGCAGGACCAGTGACTCTGACGGGGTGCTGTCGCGCGGCTCAGCGCAGACGACGGAGGAAGGGGTCCGCGGCCGCCTGCGGCGCGATCCGGATCCGCGCGTCGACAGCGACCGCGCTGTCCGGCCGGGCGATGACGGGGTTGAGGTCGAGTTCGGCGATCTCCGGTAGGTCGTCGCTGAGCCGGGACACCCGGAGCAGCACGTCGCGCAGCGCCGCCAGGTCGACGGCCGGGGCACCGCGATGGCCGTGCAGCAGCGGCGCCGAGCGGACGGAGTTGATCAGCGTCTCCGCGTCCGCCTCGGTTAGCGGTGCGAGCCTCGCGGCATGATCGGCGAGCACCTCGGTGGCAACACCGCCGAGCCCGAACACCACAAGCGGCCCGAACATCTGGTCGTCTCGCACGCCGACGATCACCTCGGTGCCGCCGGTGATCATCGGCTGGACCGCGACACCGTGCAGCCGCCCGCAGAAGCGGCCGGCCAGCTCACCGTAGCCGGACCGCACCCCCGCCTCGGTGCGCAGGTCAAGCAGGACCGCGCCGGCGTCGGTCTTGTGCGTGAGACCCGGTACCTCGGCCTTCAGCGCCACGGGGTAGCCGGCCGCGGCGGCGACGGTCACGGCGTCGTCCTCGGTGCGCGCGATCGTGGTGGAAACCATCGGTATCCGGTACAGCCCAAGCAGCTCGATGACATCGGGGTCGGGCAGCCAGCCGCCGTCGGGCTGGCCGAGCAGGAAGGCGCGCACGATTTCCCTGGCTCGCTCGGCGTCCACATCGGGAAACGCGGGCACGATGCGGCGTGGCGCCGACCGCCACTCCGCGTACTTGACGGCGCGCGCCAGCGCACGGGCCGCCGTTTCCGGGTAGGCGTAGGAAGGAATCCGCCCGCTCTTCGCCGCGGCAAGCCGGATCGCTTCCGGCTGGTTGAGTACCACGACGACGAACGGGACGCCGATGTCGGCCTCGGCGACAGCCTGCATCAGGTCACCGGTCGCCCCGGTCCGCAGCACGAGCGCGAGCACCGCGTTCACCTCGTCGTCGGCACCGAGCATCTCGATCACCTGGCGAAACTCCTGAGTGGATACGGTCGCGGTAGTATCCACCGGCCCGTCGATGGCGCCGCCAACGGGGACGACGGCGCCGAGCCGCTGCCTGGTCTTACCGCGCGGGTGGTGGACGGCAAGCCCGAGGTCGGTGCAGGCGTCCGCGGCGAGCACGCCGGCGCCGCCGACGTTGGACACGATCGCCACCGTCCGGCCCGCGGGCGGCGGCTGGGTAGCGAGCAGTGCCGTCGCTCCCATCAGCTCGCCGAAGCTCGGCGTGGCGATGATCCCCGCCTGCTCGAACAGCGCCTCCCTGGTGACCAGCGGGGTGGCGATCGCCGCGGTATGCGACGCGGCGGCACGCTGGCCGGCCTCGCTGCGTCCCGCGTGCACGGTCAGTACCGGCATCTTCAGTCCAACCCTGCGCGCGGTCCGCCCGAACTTGCGCGGGTTACCGAATGACTCGATATAGAGCACGGCGACCTTGGTCTGCCCGTCCTGTTCCCACCACATCAGCAGGTCATTGCTTGAGACGTCGAGCTTGTTACCGACCGAGGCGAACGAGGAGATGCCGATCCCCAGCCTGGTGAGGTGGTCCACCATCGCGAAGCCGATGCCGCCTGACTGCATGACGAGTCCGATGCTTCCCGGTGCGGGATTGGTGGCCGCGAACGTCGCGTCCAGGCCGATGGACGGGACCGCGACGCCGAAGCAGTTGGGGCCGATCAGCCGCATCCCGTGCCTGCGGCAAACGGCGAGCAGGTCGGTGCCCACCGGCGCGTCGATGGCGGCGGTGAGCACCACGAGGCCGCGAGCACCGCGCTGACCGCACGCCTCCGCGGCGCTGACCACCGCCAGCGGCGGAACCGCGAGCACGGCGAGGTCAGGCGCCTCCGGCAGGCTCGCGACATCGGGAAAGCAGGGGACGCCGCCGACCTCACGTGCGTTCGGGTTCACCGCGTAGAGCCTCCCGGCGAATCCTCCGGCCCTGATGTTGTCAAGAACCGACCTGCCGACCGTTCCCGTCCGCCTGCTCGCCCCGACCACCGCGACGGAGCTTGGCGCGAACAGCGGCCGGAGGCTGGCCACATTGGCGGAGCGCTCGCGAACGGCCACCGTGTCCAGGTAATCGTCGAGCTGCCTGCTTGTGTCGTCGGGTGGCAGCGGGATCGTGATGGCGACCACGCCGTCCTGCCGCTTGCTCACCACCGGCAGGCCCGCGTCGGAGAAGACCCGGAGCATGTCGGTGTTCTCCTGCAGGGTCTCGGCGGTCAGCGCCTCAAGCTGCCTGGCGCGGGCCAGCGACACGAGGTGCTCGAGCAGCAGCGTCGCGATTCCCCTGTGGTGCATCGTGTCAGAGACCGCGAAGGCAACCTCGGCCGTCTTGCCATCGCGCCGGTCCACCTCGTAGCTGGCGACGCCGACCACCTGGCCGTCGTAGAGCGCGAGCAGGGCGGCGTGATGGGGGCCGGGCTCCCTGGTGACCCGCCGGGCCTCCTGCTCGGCCGCCAGCCTGCTGATGCTGAAGAAGCGCAGGTAGGCGTTGTCGGGGGACATCGCCTCGTGCATGGACTTGACGGCCTCGAAGTCCGCCGTGACAGACGGCCGGATCTCCACCGTCCGGCCGTCGGCGAGCAGCGCGTACACACTGGGTGAGCTGCCCGAATCGCTCATCTGCTGATCCTCTCGGTGCTGGCGCGTCAGGCGGCCGCCCCATGCCGCCCCATGCCGGCCGTCGACCGGAGCGTGACTACCGGCTTCGCTGTGCTCATCCTCTGCTTTCAGGTGCGGCGCCGCCACCACCGGGCCCTACATGTCCAGGTCCGCGTCGATGCGGGGGACGGACCGCTGCTCCGGCACACGGGTGAGGAAGTCGCGAACCGCGACGACGCCCTCGACGTGGCGGATCTCCTCGATCATGTCGCGGCCGACGCTCGCGTTCTCCGGGATGCCCTCGACCGTCACTATGCCGTTATCGACGGTGACCATGAAGCGCGCCGGGTCGGTGAGGATCGTGCCGATGATGACGTTCTCGATAATGTCGTGGCGGATTTCCGCGTCGGGCCGGGAGAACACGCTGAGCACGTCGGCGCGGGAGACGATGCCGACCAGCCGGCCGCGGTCGTCCACCACGGGAAGCCGCTTCACCTTGCGCGCGTACATCAGCCGCGCCGCGTGGGGGATCGTCTCGTCCGGGCCGATGGTCACCGCGGGCTTGGTCATCAGGTCGGCTGCGGTGACCGCGGCCGCCTTGGCCCGCTCACGGCCGTGCAGGATGCCGCCCGCGACGCCGGGGGTGCTGTACTCGAGCGCCTCCTTGGTCAGCAGGTCGGCCTCGGATACCACGCCGACGACCCTGTTGTCGTCATCGAGCACGGGAAACGCGCTCACCCGGAACTCCCGCAGCCGGGTGGCCATGTCCTTGTACGTCGCCTTCAACCGAACGGCAACCACGTGGGTCGTCATAACATCCTTGACGGTGGTGTTCACCGCAATCGCCCCTTCCTTGGCTATCGCTGGTTCCTCGGCTATCGCTGGTGAGTCAAGTCCACTCCGTCGCGGGCTTTCGGCCCACGACCGAACGCCCCGATAACCCGGGACCAAAGCCCTCGACCGACGACGATCGCCGCACCGGGAGATGCGATTAGGAGCGGAGGGGCTCATCTCCGGGAATGCAAAAGGACGGGAGGGGCTCGTCTCCGCCTCTCGCGGATTCCGATTGCGCGGTGCGCGGTGCCGGTGGTTGCCGGCCCGTTCCTCCGCGTCTCTTCGGGTCCCTCCCGCCACTTCTCAGCTAACCCTCACGTCAACGCCGTCACAAGGGGCCAAAGGTCCTCAGTTGCTACCACCCGGCGGCTCCTAGCCCTGACGGGGTTCCCAGTGGAAGTAGCGAATGGCGATGAGCATGCCGCCGACGCCCCAGGCGGCGACGACAAGCACGTCTGTCCAGCTGAATGGCGTGCCGAGGAAGGCGGCCTGCATGCCGAGCGCGAAATGGCGGACCGGGAAGACACGGGCGATCCACAAGATCCAAGACGGCGTGGTGTTGCCGAACGCGATGAAGATCCCGGAGAGGAACTCCACCGGCAGGGCGACCGCGTTGACGACCGGAGCGGCGGCGTCGGCGTTGGGTATGGCACCGGCCAGCGCGAGGCCGAGCGCGCAGAACGCCGCGGAGCCGACGAGCAGCATGACGATGAACTGCAGCAGGGGCAGGCCGGTCGGGAGAGTGGCCTGGTAGGCGAAGTGCCCGAAGACCGCGGTGATCGCGACGAGCACCACCGAGATGACCACGGCGTGCAGTATACGCGCGCCGAGATAGGCGGCGGCGGGCAGTGGCGTGCCGTGGACCCGCTTGAGCACGCCCTCCTCGCGTTGGAAGGCAATGCCGATCGCGATGTTGTTGAAGCACGCGCTGATCGCGGCGAAGGCGCTCATGGACGCGACGTAGTAGGTGGACGTGTTGACGGTCTTGCTGCCGACGTGAAGCGTGAAATGACCAAGCAGGGACGTGAAGATCACCAGGAACATCAGCGGGAACACGAAGGTGAAGAACGCCGAGGCGGGGTTCCGCCAGAACGCCTTGTTGACGTAGCGGATCTGAACGCCGGCCAGCCGTAGTGTATTCACGCCTTCACCTCCTGCTCGTCCCCGGTCAGCGACAGGTACACGTCCTCGAGCGACGGCCTTGTGACCTCGAGTCCGCCCAGTTCGACCCCGCTCTCCAGCGCCCAGCCGGTGAGGCGGTGCAGGTCACGGACCGGGTCGGCGGACGTGACCGTCGTGAAGCCCGACGGGTCGGCCACGCCAGACAGTTCGTCCGGCGGCCTGGTGCCGTCGGGCAGCCGGTACCTGATGTGCGCCAGGGCATGGTCCCTGTCGCCAAGCGTGTCCGGCGTGCCCTCGGCGACGATCCGCCCGGCGGCGATCACCGCCACCCGGTCGGCGAGGTACTGCGCCTCGTCCATGTAGTGCGTGGTGAGCAGGACCGTTTTGCCGAGCGACGCCAGGTTCTTGACCACCTCCCACGCCTCCCGCCGAGCCGACGGGTCGAAGCCCGTCGTCGGCTCGTCGAGGAAGAGCAGGTCGGGATCGCCGGCCAGGGCGACCGCCATGTCCAGCCGGCGCAGCTGGCCGCCGGACAGCGTGGTCACCCGGCTGTTCCGCTTCTCCGTCAGGCCCACGAGGTCGACGACCTCAGCCGGTGACCTGGGCTTCGGGTAGTAGCTCGCGTACAACGTGACGGTCTCGGTCACCGTCAGGTACCTGTCCACCCCGGTCTTCTGCAAGACGATGCCGACCCGTGGCAGGATCCTGGCCCGCTCCCTGCCTGGGTCGAAGCCGAAGATGCTGACCTCACCGCCGTCCCGCCGCCGGTACCCCTCGAGGATCTCGACGGTGGTGGTCTTGCCCGCGCCGTTGGGCCCGAGCAGCGCGAAGATCTCGCCAGCGTGAATGTCCAGGTCAATGCCGCGCACTGCCTGCGTGCGGCCATACGACTTGACCAGTCCTCGCACCCGCACTACAGATGAGTCGTCCGACATGGGCCAAGCCCATCGTATAAGGCGGCTTGCGCGCAATAGGCTCGCTTCGCTGCCGCATGGGCACTAGCCGCCGGAGGCGCGTTGCCGCAGTTCGCGGCGGAGCAGCTTGCCTGTGGGCGTCTTGGGCAGGTCGGCGAGCACCTCAACCCGCCGCGGGTACTTGTAGGCGGCAAGCTCGGCCCGGCAGAACTCGATCAGCTCCTCCGGTGTCGCCGCCGCGCCTGGCCGCAGGCTGACGTAGGCCCATACGGTCTCGCCGCGGTAGGCGTCCGGCACGCCAACCACGGCCGCCTCGCGCACGGCGGGGTGGCGCAGCAGGGTGTCTTCAACCTCCCTCGGCCACACCTTGTACCCGGAGGCGACGATCATGTCCTTCTTCCGATCCACCAGGTAGAACCAGCCGTCGCGGTCCATGAAGCCGACGTCGCCGGTGCGCAGCTCCCCGCCGGGCAGCGTCCGCTCGGTGGCGTCCGGCCGGTTCCAGTAACCGGGCACCACCATCGGGCCCCTGGTGGCGATCTCGCCGACCGCGCCGGGCGGCAGCTCCTGCCCGTCGTCGCCGAGGATACGGACGACCGTATTAAATACGGGTACCCCGACGGACAGCGCGCCGCTCGCCTGGTCCACCGGTGCGCGGCGGCCGAACGGCACCGCGTGCGACGGCGAGGTGGTCTCTGTGAGCCCGTAAACGTTGTGTATGTACGGGCCGACCTCGCGCTCGAACCGCTCGACGATGCTCGGCGCGATCGGCGCGCCGCCGCTGTACGCCTTGGTCAGCGACGACAGGTCGGCGCCGGCCGTCGCGGCGTCGTTCGCCAGCGCGGTGAAGGCCGTGATCGCCATCACGGTGAACGTGCAGCGGTGCCGCTCGGCCAGCCGGATGATCGTGGCAGGCTCGAAACGGTAACCGAGCACGATCGGCATGGGCACGAGCATCCCGACGGCGATGTGCGCGATGAGGCCGGTGATGTGGAACAGCGGCGCGCCGCCGAGCACCACGTCCCGCGGCGTCAGGCTCATCCATTCCCTGAAGGTGCAGGCGTTGAAGACCACGTTGCCGTGAGTGTTCATCGCGCCCTTGGGGTCGCCGGTGGTGCCCGAGGTGTAGGTGAGCAGCGCCACGTCGTCCGGGCCGAGCCTGACCGGCTCCGGCCGCTCCCCTGCGTGCTCGCGCAGCAGCTCGCCCAGATCGGCCGCGCCGGGGGTCGCCGTCCGGGTGAAATCGGCGAGCAGCGGGGGAGGCGCGGCCTGAT
>Ga0335078_10019140_pt1 | contig 10181 bp, 3 predicted proteins | sample Lox_Sample_32_FD_206711 | JGI IMG/M metagenome (GOLD analysis project Ga0335078, IMG submission 206711) | Soil microbial communities from Loxahatchee National Wildlife Refuge, Florida, United States - Lox_Sample_3.2 | ecosystem: Environmental > Terrestrial > Soil > Wetlands | place: USA: Florida...
AAGTAATCTTGTTGATTGTTGTTTCGAAGATACTGCAACAACTCGACAAAATATGCTGCTGGACTCAAGATAGATACACAATCACTGCATTGACAGTAATCCATACTACCGAACAATTGTGTCAAATTGACGGTTGCGCTTTCAAAAGGAAGAACCTTCGATTTCAGAATTGCCTGTCTTTCTGCTCTGGTAGAAGACCCGTCGATAGCTGGAACACCAGTACCTTTGACCAGTTGGTGAAGCGTTGTAAGTGTGGTTTCCTGTTTGATACGACTGTTGATTGCATGAGCGTGGATTTGGGCAGCTGTGTCCGTTCCAAGTTTTTTAGAGAAGTCCTTGATGAATTTGCTTTTGGTAACGCTGGAGACGTGGTAGGCCGACTTGAAGCCTGCTTCAAGTAGAGCCGGGACCGCTTCGGGAGTTGGTGCGAGTGCTTGAATGCGTTGCAAGATTTTAACATGTTCGGTGACATGGGGAACAAGGTCTTTGGAAATTCCAGTAAAGGCGTCGGGATGTTTGATTGCGGTCAATACGGAGGTTTTTCGGATATTGAAAGCAGGTTGGTTTGCAAAGAAGGTTGCGAGACCGGCTTTGATGGGTGGTTCGTGAACGGACATTTCGTCGCTTTGTAACATTCGTTGGAGAACTGCTGAGGGCTCTGCGAAGAACAATTGTTGTTGGAACGAATGAGCGAACTTGTCCGGGGACGTGGTGGAGGAAGTAGTAGTAATTTTCATACTGATACCAGCAGGTGCTGCGCCAGGTGTAGCAGGTTTACTAGGAGGCGATTTTGCACTGACGTTAGACAGCTTTGAGCTGGGAACGAACGTATTGAGAGTATGAAGTGCAGCAAGCTTGGTATTATCATAATGCAATGCCACATCACGAAGAGTAGTGACTTCTGGGTCATTGGCGATGGTCCCTACGATCTCTTTGTTAAGACTGATTGCGCTGAGTGAATGGACGAGAACAGCACGCTGAAGAGTTGCCTCAGGAAGAGTATCTTTGAGAGTAGCAAGAGTCTTCGTAAGATTGCCGTTGTCATGACGCAATTGAGTTGAGATTTTCTTGCCATCTTCGCCGCCGAGGACAGTGTTGAGAAGATCGATACGCCGCTCCATGATTGTCAGGGACAGAGGAAAGTCGTCAATCGGGTGTAAGCCAAAGGAGTGGACGTGGACTTATACGTATAAGCGCTCAGCCCCCCGCACACGCGTCGGAAATGTCCTTCGGAAAGGCATCCGCGGGTCATCCGATTCCGGCAGTCGCCTGCAGCCGACACCGGCAATGCCGCTCTTTGCGTCTCATTGCACGCCAAAAAGGGACACCGACACGTGTCGGGAGTGTCGTTCTTGGCGGAATAAAGTTAATCCTGCGTTTCGAAGCTCGTGCTGTTGCGGCAACACCCGCTCCGACACATGCACACAATTTTAATTATTGTTCCGATGCGGATCGTCTCCGTTCCGAAGGGGGTCACACGGCTATGATAATTTAAAAATGGAATTTTGATGTCCAAGCGCGGTTTCAAATGGAGGTCATGTGCTCCGGTGTCGGCTTTTCCGTCAGAATCAGAATCGCTCAGGCGGTGGATTATATGGCTTATCGCTCCACTTCAATAAGATCCGCTTGAGAGCTGACTGCCTAAGACGCACGTTTGGTATGGATGCTACATTGATTGAGCTTACAGTAGTCTCCTCAAGCAGGATAAAGATTGCCGCCGCCGCACAATTGCCCCACAGCTCAGCTTTGTCCCGACGAAGAAGTGACAAGACAAACCAAAAAGGTATGGAAATACTGACCAAAGGAAACTGACATCAGTGACGCTACAAAAATGTTTTCCAGGGGGGACTCCAAAACTAAAACGTTCTCCAGCGGAAACGCAAAAACAAAAAAAAAATCACCCGAAGGCGTCCAAGATACCACCCCACAAACCTCCTTCCCAACTCCTCCTGCGCCAGGCAGTGGCACCGATGAAAAATCATCCTCAACAAGTGTCATCCCTTCTATTTCCCTGCCTAAAGGCGGAGGCGCAATTCACGACATGGGAGAAAAGTTCAATGTCAATGCTGCTACTGGCACTGGCTCAATGACAGTTCCTATATTCACTACTCATGCGAGGAATAAGATGCAACCTGACTTGTCGCTCTCGTATTCTTCTGGATCGGGGAACGGAGAGTTTGGTTTGGGATGGAGATTGAGTGAGACTGCTATTACGAGGAAGACGGATAAAGGACTTCCGAGGTATCGGGATGCTGATCCGGATAGCTTAGAGACAGATGTCTTTTTGTTGAGTAATGCGGAGGATTTGGTACCTGTGTTTCAACGAGATGGGAATGGAAATGTGGTGTTGGATACCAATGGACGTCCAGTTATTCAAGATACTATCACTGATGGGTTCGCTGTAAGGAGGTATATGCCTAGGATTGAGGGAAGTTTCATTCGCATTGAACGATGGTCCAACTTGAGTACTCCTGGCGATATTCATTGGAGGACAATTACCGGTGATAATACCACCACCATCTTCGGACGAGACTCCAATTCACGAATCTCTGATCCGAATAACCCTGCAAGAACCTTTTCCTGGCGTATTTCCGAAACGTACGACACTCACGGAAACGCCATATCTTACATCTACAAGCCTGAAGATTCAACCAACGTCAACATCGCTCTTCCCAACGAAGTCAATCGCACAGATACCACCCGTTCCGCAAATCGCTACTTGAAATTCATTAACTATGGAAACCTCACTGCAAATCGCGATCCCACTACCTGGATTGCTTCCTCCGCTTCCCTTTTACCCTCTACAACATGGATGTTTACTGTCGTTTTTGATTATGGAGAACATGATCCTACGAATCCTACTCCAACTGATTCAGCACCCTGGCTCTGTCGTCAAGATCCCTTCTCATCTTTTCGTTCTGGTTTCGATATTCGCACTTATCGTCTTTGTCAACGTATTCTCATGTTCCATCAATTTCCCAACGAACTCGGAAAACCAAGTTCTCTTGTCTCCTCCACAAATTTGGGATATGCCGAAAATCCTATCGCTACATATCTCAGCTCTGCAACTCGCATGGGATATTTATCTACTGCAACAGGCTACTTGAGTAATTCGTTTCCACCTCTTGAATTCGAGTATTCGCAATTCCCATCTGATGCTGAATTGGCCAAATTTACCACTCAGAATATCGATCCTACGAGTTTGGGGAATCTGCCGCAGGGTGTGGATGGAGCGTCGTATAAATGGCTTGATCTTGATGGAGAGGGATTATCTGGTATACTCACAGAACAAGGTCAAGGATGGTTCTACAAAAGAAATCTCAGCTCCAATAACCAAATTCCTGACTCTACCACGGTGACCTCTGGCAATTCATCTGGCAATCATGCACACAAAGTCACTACTGCACCTCGATTTGGTCTTGTCGAAAATCTTCCAACGCGGCCTCCGGTTCCTGTCAACGGAGGACGATTCACAGATATCAATGGTGACGGAAAACAAGATTTTGTTACAATGGGACCTCAATTATGGGGCTATTACACCAGAACCGATTCAGGCGGATGGTCTGATTTTCGCAACTTCAAGATATACCCGAACATCAATCCGAGAGATCCTAATCTCAAATTCATCGATCTCACTGGTGATGGATTCGCGGATATCCTCGTCTCCGAAGAGCAAGTTTTTGTGTGGTATCAATCGTTGGCGGCAGATGGGTATGGCAAGGAAAATAGAATTCCTTTGGTCTTTGATGAAAATCAAAATCCGAGGATTATTTTCGCGGACCCTGAGGATACGATTTCCTTGGCGGATATGTCGGGGGATGGGTTAATGGATATTCTTCGTATTAGGAATGGTGATGTGTGTTATTGGCCTAATATTGGGTATGGGAACTTTGGAGCGAAAGTCAGAATGTCTAATGCTCCGGTGTTTGACGGATATCCTTCATTCAATCAGAAGTTTATTCGACTTGCTGATATTGATGGGTCGGGGACAACGGATATATTGTATCTCAAGTCAGATGGTGTGGATATATATCTCAACCAGTCAGGAAACGGATACGCTGATCGCAAACATCTCAATATCTTTCCCCCCTTGGATGATACTTCTGTTGTCGAAGCTGTCGATATACTTGGCGCTGGTACGCCTTGTCTCGTATGGTCATCCAAACTTCCTGGGAACTCTCGTATTCCAATGCAATATGTCAATCTCATGCCCACAAAACCCCATCTGCTCACCAAATGGGCCAACAACTTTGGCATGGAGACGAAAATTTATTACACCCCTTCCACAAAATTCTATCTTCAGGACCAACAGGATGGAAATCCATGGCTCACGAAACTACCATTTCCTGTACAGTGTGTCGAACGAGTCGAGGTTTTCGATTATGTCAGTCATCATCGTTACAGTAATCGGTATGCATATCATAGTGGCTTTTACGATGGCCTGGAAAGGGAGTTTCGTGGATTCGCTATGGTGGAAGAATGGGATACTGATGTCTTTGAGATCAGTTTCCCAGAAACCGGCGTCAACAACGATCCACAGTGGCATGTTCCCCCAGTCTACACAAAGACATGGTTCCACACTGGCGTATATGTCGGTGAGGGAAAGATCAGTAAACAATTCGCTGCTCAATATTTTGGCGCTAATAATCCCTCCATTGACGCCTTCTCGATAACCCTTCTTGATGACAGCATCCTCCCGGTTGAACCTCTCAACTATTACGGAACTCGAGAAGCATGTCGCGCCCTAAAAGGACATATCCTTCGACAAGAAGTCTACGGCTTGACAGCAAACCCCAAGGCGACAATTCCTTACACCATCACCGAAAGCAGTTATTCCATCAATACTCTTCAAACACCTCAGGATGCTCACTTTCATTCTGTTTTTTTGGTTATTCCACGCGAAACAATTCATTTTGCACTAGACCAGAATATGGATGACCCGCGAATCCAGCAAGAGTTTACGTTGCAAACGGATCAGTTTGGAAATACACTCAAATCACTCAACATTGCATATGGACGAAAACCAGCGAATAGTCAATTCAGCCAGGCGCAAGCTCTTCTTGTCTACGCAGAACACGATATGACCAATTCTGTTTATGATGCAGATAACTATGTCATTCCACGGCCCTGCGAAACTCGCACTTATCAAGTCTATGGTGTCGATGTCGGCAGTACAAGACTTCAAATTGCGGACTATATTGCGAATGATTATGCGGCTGTGGCTGGCTTGCCCGTTATTACTTTCGAAACGCAATATAATGGCCAAGGACAACAGAAGCGACTTATCGATCGCTCTCGTATTCTCTATCGCAGCGACGATTTATCGCAATTGCTTCCTACTGGAACTGTTCAGTCGCTCTATATACCCGGCGAAAGCTATAAACTCACATTCACGCCTGGTCTTTTGACCAATATCTTCCAACGCACTTTCGGCGGAGCAACGCAAAATCTCATTCCTAATCCTACGACTTCGTTGGGAACACAAGGAGGATATGTCCAACTGGATTCAGATGGAAATTGGTGGACACCAAGTGGAAGAAGCTACTTTACTACGGCGAATGTTACTCCAGCCCAAGAACTCACACAAGCAAGAGCTCACTTCTTTAATCCGGTTCGTCAGAATGATCCATTTGGAAATTCAACCGTCGTCAGTTACGATGTATACGATCTCCTACCCATCAGCACCACCGATGCTCTCGGCAACGTAATTCAAGCTCAGAACGACTATCGTGTGATACAACCTGATCTTATCACTGATCCCAATGGAAATCGTACTCAAGTAGCCTTTGACGAACTCGGACTTCTCGTTGGGTCTGCAGTCATGGGCAAGACTACTGAAAATCTCGGTGATACGCTAGTCGGCTTTTCCGCTACTCTCACTCAAGATCAAATCGACTCGTACTTTGCGAATCCGACGGGTCCTATTGCTGCTACCCTTTTAGCAAACGCAACTACGCGAATTGTCTACGATATCTCCCGCTACTACAATTCTCGCACAACTGGAAAGTTGCCAGTGTTTTCATCAACAATTTCTCGCGAAGTTCATTATACAGATCCTACCAACGTAGGAAAACTCCAAATCAATTTTTCCTACTCAGATGGCTTTGGGAGAGTCGTACAACAGAAAGCGTGGGCAGATCCAGGTCTCGTCAATGGACAAATGGTCAATACCAGATGGATCGGCACCGGTTGGACAGTTTTCAATAATAAAGGGAATCCAGTCCGTCAATTTGAACCTTTCTTTGACAACACAAACGACTACAAGTACGATGAACAAGTGGGAGTTGCCAAGATTCTTTGTTATGATCCAGTCGATCGTGTGGTCGCAAGTATCTTCCCCAATCACAGTTGGAACAAATCTGTCTACAGTCCGTGGCAATTGACGACTTGGGACACTGGAGATACGGTGTTACAGCAGGATCCCAGCACAGATGTTGATGTTGGACAAATTATTAGACAAGTTCCCCGTACTGATTATTTTCCGACTTGGTATTATAATCGGAATACTGGCCAGCTTGGACCGCAAGAGGAAGATGCTGCTGTTAAGGCGAGTGCATACGCAAATACACCAACTGTCGCGTATGCTGATGCGCTTGGTCATACTATTGCTATCATCGAGGACGATGGCGCTGATGGGAAGTATACAACTCAAACAATCCTGGATATCAAGGGGAATAAGTTACAGACTATTGATGCGAATAGTCGGATTGTTGAGAGCCAGGATTATGATATGCTTGGGGATGTGATTCATCATGCGAGTATGGAAGCTGGGGAAAGATGGGCGCTTCAGGATTGTATGGGGAAAAGTGTGTTATCCTGGGATAGTCGTGGCCAGACTTTTCAGACTTCGTATGATGCACTTCGACGACCTCTCCAAGTTGTTGTAACAACACCCACTGTTACCGTAACAGCAGAGCTCTATGTCTACGGGGAGAGCAATCCTACAGCTGCACAAAACAATTTGCTTGGAAAGGTATGGCAGATATCTGACCAATCTGGCACTCTAACCAATGAGATGTATGATTTCAAAGGAAATCTTGCTTGGAATCGTCGCCAGTTTGCGCAGGAATACAAAACTATGGTTGATTGGTCTGCTGCTGTCGTCCTAGACCCTCGACAATTCGATACCCGCATTACCTACGATGCCCTCAATCGAGTTGTGGAACATACTGCTCCAGATACAAGTATAACTCATTATGACTACAACCAAGCCCGTCTCGTCCAAGCAATCAAAGCAAACATCGGCGGATCTCAACTCAATGGTCAACCCAACTGGACACAGTTTGTTTCGAATGTCGACTATAATGCTCGCAGTCAGCGCCTTGCTATTCAACATGGCAACGGGGTGTCCATTAATTACACTTACGATCCACTGACGTTCCGAGTTTCTCGTATTCAAACGGTTCAAGCAGCTAGTACATTTCAAGATCTCAATTATTTCTACGATCCCGTCGGCAATGTCACATACATCCGCGACGATGGTCAACAAACCATTTACTTTCGCAATGCTGTGGTCACGCCAAGCAACGATTATACGTACGACCCAACATATAGGTTGATTGCGGCAACCGGACGAGAACATCTTGGTCAGATAAATGGCGCTCCCAGTCCAATCGCTCCAGATCCTTTCGACAGCGGAACCACTGGCTTAAATCCCAACATTGCCAATGCAATGGGAGCTTACCTTGAAACATACCAATACGATCCCGTCGGCAATATTCTTTCAGTCCAACATCAGGGCAGCAATCCAACGGCGCCAGGATGGACACGGACATATTCTTACAACGAGCCCAGTCAATTGCAATCCAATCAAGTTAGTAATCGTCTCAGTGCGACTACAGTCGGTTCCGCCGTCTCTCATTATTCCTATGCTGGCAACGCAGGACCTCATGGAAATATGACGGCTATGTCACATTTGTCGGTTATGCAATGGGATTACAAAGATCGATTGCAGGCCACTGCTCAACAAAATGTCAATAGCGGAGTACCGGAAACAACGTATTATGTTTACGATACCAACGGTCAGCGTGTCAGAAAAGTCACGGAACGACAAGCGGCACAGGGCACGGTTCCAACTCTGTTGAAAGAACATCTCTATCTCGATACATATGATGACTTTATCAAATATGCGGCTGATGGAGTCACTGCCACCTTGCAACGTGGAACACTAAATATCACGGACGCAGGGAAATGTTTCGTCTTGGCTGAGAGTACGACAATTGCACCGTCAGGACCAGTACAACTCATACGATATCAATACAGCAATACTCTTGGTTCAATCTGTTTGGAGTTGGACGATACCGCGCAGGTCATCAGTTACGAAGAGTACGCACCGTACGGCAATACAACATATCAAGCAGTGCGGAGCCAAACGGAAGCGCCCAAACGATATCGGTATAATCAAAAAGAAAGGGATAAGGAGAGTGGGTTGTATTATTACGGCTCAAGATATTATGCACCTTGGATCGGACGGTGGACCGCCACAGATCCCGGCGGAACGCAAGACGGAGTGGATCTATATACCTACGTCAGATGCAATCCTGTACGACTCATCGATCCCAATGGCAATGCTTCCGGCGACAGTGACCGGAGCTGGTTTCTACGTCAAGCTCTCGCGGTCGACGACGCAATCCGAGCGAATCCAATGCTCAAAGGCGCTTTCGATAATATGGAGAAACGGGGCGAAGCGATCGCAAATCTACCTCAAACTCTGTCACAAATGAGTGCGAAGGAGATAGCAATTGGTGTTCTGAGAGCACCGGGTCAGTTGATTGTTGACACGGGGAAAGCTGCGGTAACAATTGCTCAGAATGCTCCTGCAGCCATAAAGGGCGACGCAAAAGCAAAAGAGAAAATCGGCTCTGCAGCTGTGGATCTTGTGTTGAATACAGCGGATCTCGTTACGATGGCGGAGGGGGCAGGTGCACTGGAAGCGGGTGGGAAGGGATTGGCCAAGGGATTGGCGGGTGGCGCACGACAAATGGTCACTGACACTGGACACGTTATCGTTACAGGCGCCAAGGAGGCCGCGGCCGTTACGCCATTAGTCAAAGCTGGAGCAATAATGATGATGGAATCGAAAAACATTCCTGGAGGCGCCACAAAACCCAAGCCGACTCCAGGGGACATTCCAGCCTCCAATCCCGAGAAGTTAAAGGAAGGGTTGGCGAGGCAAGAGAAGGCGCTGAGCAAAATGGATCCTATGAAACCTCGTGTGTCTGGAATCGAGAAACATCATTTATTATCCGGTCGCGGGGAATTGAAAAAATGGTTCGAAATGAAAGAAAGAAACTTCGACGTCCAGGATTTTCAAGTTGATATCCCAACGGAAATCCATGATTTGACTCGCGGTGCCCAGGGTTATGAGTCATCGGGGAAAATATGGAATGATTTCAAAAAAGCTAATCCGCATGCGACGCCAGAGCAGGTTTTGGAGAAAGTGAGAGACATGATGGATTACTATGGCATTGACAGAACGAAGTATCCTGTTGAAAGACTTTAGCTTTCGTATCAATAGCGATAATCACACATTTATAATCACTTTGCGAGGGCGCATGCAATGATTCCGCTACCGCCGAGGACAGGCATGACATAAGTTCAATTTCCACTTGATGGAGGGATGCCGATGCGACGCCGAGGGCATGTGTAAGTAACATCATCCTCCATACAATCCAAGCTTCCAATGCACGGTCCATGACATTGATCTCAATATATTTATGAAGCATGACTGAGAAATGTTGGATTTATGAATTTTGTAAATGTGGTGAAATTTCAAACCAGGCCATCAATGAATGTGGAACCGACAATAGTAAAACGATACAAATCTAAGGGTGGGTTCTCGACCGTTGTAAATGAATTATACCGACCATGGTAAAATAAGGTGGTTAAATTACCGTCGGTTTGGGAGAGAATTAAAGACCATATAACGCATTTATGTGAGTTTTAATCACAGCTAAAACCTGCAGATGGCTGAGTGATTAGTAAGGGAAGTCGCGATCCTGAGCTTTCTTTAGGCTAAGTATTGACTGAGAGGCTTCGTGTTTAGCTACCTATCCGCTATAATGTGCGACAATCCGACGGATTGTCCAGCTTAAAGCCGATCGGACCTAATTAAAATAACGTCTCATTGTCCCGTTAACTTGTTCGCGGGGGACCGCCATATTATAATATATTACACGTCT
>Ga0335078_10019141_pt1 | contig 10181 bp, 9 predicted proteins | sample Lox_Sample_32_FD_206711 | JGI IMG/M metagenome (GOLD analysis project Ga0335078, IMG submission 206711) | Soil microbial communities from Loxahatchee National Wildlife Refuge, Florida, United States - Lox_Sample_3.2 | ecosystem: Environmental > Terrestrial > Soil > Wetlands | place: USA: Florida...
GCTTTCGCAGCGCATCGCCGGTGGATGGAATTTAGCGAGCAGAGGATAGACGAATATGGCCAAGGAGAAATTCGAGCGCAGCAAGCCGCACGTGAACATCGGGACGATCGGTCACATTGACCATGGCAAGACGACGCTGACGGCGGCGATCACCAAGGTGCTATCGAAGAACAACCCGAAGGTGCAGTTCCGGGCGTTCGATTCGATTGACAACGCTCCGGAAGAGCGCGAGCGGGGCATCACCATTGCGGTTTCGCATGTGGAGTACGAAACGGCGAATCGCCACTACGCGCACATGGATTGTCCGGGGCATGCGGACTACATCAAGAACATGATCACCGGCGCGGCGCAGATGGACGGCGCGATTCTGGTGGTGGCGGCGACGGATGGGCCGATGCCGCAGACGCGCGAGCACATTCTGCTGGCCCGCCAGGTGGGCGTGCCGGCGATCGTGGTGTTTTTGAACAAATGCGACATGGTGGAAGATCCGGAACTTTTGGAACTCGTGGAACTGGAAGTACGCGAGCTTTTGAAGAGCTATCAATTTCCGGGCGACACCATTCCGGTGATTCGCGGTTCGGCATTGCAAGCTTTGAACGGCGACGCCAAGTGGGAGCAGAAGATCCTGGAGCTGATGGCGGCGGTGGATGAGAAAGTGCCGCAGCCGGTGCGCGATGTGGACAAGCCGTTCGCCATGCCGATCGAGGATATTTTTTCGATTTCGGGCCGCGGGACGGTGGTAACGGGCAGGATCGAGCGCGGCAAGGTGCACGTGAGCGAGGAAGTGGAAATCGTGGGTTTCCGTCCGACGCAGAAGAAAGTGGTGACGGGCGTGGAGATGTTCCGCAAGCTTTTGGATGAAGGCATGGCGGGCGACAACGTGGGTTTGCTGTTGCGCGGCACGGAGAAGGACGACGTGGAGCGCGGTCAGGTGGTGTGCAAGCCGGGCTCGATCACGCCGCACACGAAGTTCAAGGCGGAAGCGTACGTATTGACGAAGGAAGAAGGCGGGCGGCACACGCCGTTTTTCACGGGCTATCGTCCGCAGTTTTATTTTCGGACGACGGACGTGACGGGGGACGTGAAGCTGGCGGCAGGCGTGGAGATGGTGATGCCGGGAGACAACGTGAGCTGCGAAGTGACGCTGATCACCCCGGTGGCGCTCGAGAAGGGGCTGCGCTTCGCCATCCGCGAAGGCGGCCACACCGTGGGCGCCGGCGCCGTCACCGAAATCCTCGAATAGCTTTGCTTAGCCGAAAGGCTCTTTTAGAAAAGGGACTTAAGTTATGCGGGAAATCATCACGTTGCAGTGCGGGGAATGCAAAAACCGCAACTACACAACGACGAAAAACAAAAAGAAGCACTCCGAACGCATGGAGACCAAGAAGTTTTGCCGGGCGTGCCGCAAGCACACCGCGCACAAAGAAGTGAAATGATGGCCCCGCGAAGGGCCGTCATGCCGAGCGAAGCGCAGCGGCGCCGCGCCGGGAGTCGCAATCGGCCTGAGGGAAGGACGTTTCGGCGGGGGAAGCAGGGCGGTTTTGCAGGGGAGTCGTCCAACGGTTAGGACTCCGGTCTCCAAAACCGGGTATGGGGGTTCGAATCCCTCCTCCCCTGCCAGAAATTTGGGGCCGGTTTCGCAGTGGGGTTCAGTCAGCGGGCGGCAGGTGGAAGGAACGCATGGCGATGCAGGTGGCAAAGGTGGACGAAGATAATCAGTCATTTGACCTGACCCGAAAGGTCACCGGAAGCCTTCAGGAAACGCGCGAATTTCTGCACGAAACGCGCGCGGAGATGAAGAAGGTAACCTGGCCGACGCGTGACGACGTCGTTTCCACAACCGGCGTGGTGATCGCTACGGTGTTTTTCTTTGGCGTGTTTTTGTGGCTCGTGGATCTGGGCGTGAACAATGGCGTGCAATACATCTTTCACAAGTTTGGGCTCTGAAGAGGCTAAGAAGGCAATGGCAATGCAGTGGTACATCATCCACACCTACTCGGGCTTTGAAAAGAAAGTGAAGGAAAGCCTGGAGAGCCGCGTGGCCGCGTTCAGTCTGCAGGACAAGATCGGCCGCGTGCTGATCCCTATGGAAGATGTCGTCGAGGTGCGCGGCGGCAAGAAAATCGTCGCTTCCCGCATGTCCTACCCTGGTTACGTCCTGGTGGAAATGGATCTCGACGAAAACACCTGGCACATTGTGCGCAACACGCCGCGCGTGACCGGTTTTGTCGGTTCTGCCACTTCACCTTCGCCGCTTTCGGACGCGGAAGTGGACGCCATCATCAATCGCGTGCACGTTCCGGCCGACCGTCCGAAGCCCAAGGTGGTTTACGAACGGAACGAGCAAGTCCGCATCGTGGACGGCCCGTTCGCCAATTTCAACGGCACCGTTGAGGAAATTGACAGCGACCATAGCCGGCTGAAAGTCTCCGTCACGATTTTCGGACGTTCGACGCCCGTGGAGCTGGATTTTGCCAGCGTGGAAAAGCTCGGCTAACGCTGAGTCGGCCACGTTCGCGCTGGCCTTGGAAATAAGGATTTGAGGTAGAGGAACATGCCGCCAAAGAAAGTCGCAACGACCATCAAGCTGCAATTGCCCGCGGGCAAGGCCACGCCGGCGCCTCCGGTGGGAACCGCTCTGGGGCCGCATGGCTTGAACATCATGGATTTTTGCAAGCAGTTCAACGCGAAAACCGCCAAAGAGCCCGACGGAATGATTTTCCCCGTGCTCGTGACGGTGTACACCGACCGCACCTTCACCTTCATCCTGAAAACTCCGCCCGCTTCCGTGCTCTTGAAGCGCGCCGCGGGAGTCGAGAAAGGTTCGGCGGAGCCCAACCGCAACAAAGTGGGTAAGGTGACGAAGAAGCAGGTCGAGGAAATCGCAAAAATCAAGCTTGTTGATCTCAACACCACAAGCCTGGAGTCCGCCGTCCGCACGGTCATGGGCACGGCGCGCAACATGGGCCTCGAGGTCGTGGAAGCCTAGGGAGTATCGGGCGAAGCGGGATCACTGGAGCAGAGAACGCAATGGCGAAGAAATCCGGCAAGAAAATGGAAAACGCGCGCAAGCAGGTGGAAGCGCGCGTGTATAAGCTCGCGGATGCCGCCGAGCTGATCAAGAAGACGCATCATACGAAGTTCAACGAAACGGTGGAGCTGGCCATCAACCTGGGCGTGGATCCGAAGCATTCCGACCAGGTTGTGCGCGGCACGGTCGTTCTTCCGAACGGCCTCGGCAAAAGTGTGCGCGTGCTGGTCATTGCCGGAGGCGAAAAAGTCCGCGAAGCGCAGGACGCGGGCGCGGATTTCGTCGGCGGCGACGACATGGTGCAGAAAATCCTGGGCGGCTGGACCGATTACGACGCCGTGATCGCCACGCCGGACATGATGAAGTCCGCCGGAAAACTCGGCAAAGTTCTTGGGCCGCGCGGCTTGATGCCCAATCCAAAGACCGGCACGGTGACATTCGAAGTCGCCAAGGCCATCAGGGAAACCAAGGCCGGCAAGGTGGAATTTCGCGTGGACAAGGCGGGAATCGTCCACTGTCCTATCGGCAAGATCAACTTTGACGCCGCGAAGCTTGCGGAAAACGCCCATGCCGTTATCGGCGCCGTCGTGAAAGCCAAGCCCGCGGCGGCCAAGGGCAAGTACGTCAAGCGCATCACCTTGACTTCCACGATGGGCCCGGGAATTCACGTGGATGCCGCGGAAGCCGAAACAGTTGTCGCGGCGGCGGCTTAAGAAGCGTTACGCGGGCCATCGTGCCTGAGATTTTCTGAGGAATGGAGTTATGAAGAAGCGCAACGAAAAGCAGCAGGATCTGGACAAGCTGAAGACGGAGCTCGCAAAGGTCTCGACCGTCATTCTGACGACCTTTCAGGGCATCACCGTCGAAAACGACACCAAGCTTCGCCGCGCCGTGCAGGCTGCGGGCGGCAAGTACAAGGTCGTCAAGAACACCATTGCGGAGCGCGCCGGGCAGGGAACTCCCGCGGAGAATCTTCTGAAGAATCTCAACGGGACAAACTCCATTGCTTATACCGAAACGGATCCCGTGGCGCTCGCCAAAGCGCTCAGCAAGATCGCCAAGGATGTTCCCGCGTTTCAATTCAAAGCGGGCGTCGTCGAGGGCCGCGTCATTTCCATCGCGGAAATTCAGCAGCTCGCGAATCTGCCGTCGAAGGAAGAGCTCATCAGCAAGATCATGTTCCTTCTGAACGCCCCGGCGCAGCGCATTGCCATGGCGTTGAACGCTCTGCCGCGCAACCTGGCGGTCACCGTGAACGAAGCGATCAAGGCCAACAAGTTTGGTTCCGGCGGTGGGAGCGCCGAACCTGTTCCAACACCGGCTCCCGAACCGGCCAATTAATTTTATTTTTTAGAATTGAGAGGAGAAAACGTAGTCATGGCGAAAGTGGATACGATCCTGGATGAAATCAAGGGCTTGACGCTGCTGGAAGCGTCGGACCTTGTTAAGAAAATGGAAGACGCCTTCGGCGTTTCCGCGGCGGCGGCTACGGTCGTGGCGGCGGGCGGCGGCGGCGCAGCGGCGGCTCCCGTGGAAGAGAAGACGGAGTTCAATGTTGTCCTCACGGATGTGGGCGGCAACAAGATCAACGTCATCAAGGCCGTCCGCGAAGTCACCAGCCTCGGCCTGAAGGAAGCCAAGGATCTGGTTGACGGCGCGCCCAAGACCGTAAAGGAAGGCGTGAGCAAGGACGAAGCGGCGGCCATCAAGAAGAAGTTCGAGGAAGCCGGCGCCAAGGTTGATATCAAGTAGCTTTTGTTCGTCAGGGCTTGCAATCAGGACCCGGCCTGCTTTAGGCGGACAGGCCGCGTCAGGGGACTTCACTTACGCACGTTGAGGCTGGTCATTTCTACAATTGCCCGCGTTCCTCCCGGACCGCCTGTGGCCGTGTCTGCGCTGACTTCGGGCCAGTCAGCTCTGCACGCAGCCCGTTTGCATTTTCGTTGTTCGTCCTTTTGTGCCCGATGAAAATGAGGTAGACCACGCATGTCGAATACGAATCAGCACGTCAGGGAACGTCAGCGCCTGGATTTCGCGAAAATCCAGAGCTCGATCCAGATTCCCAACCTGATTGAAGTCCAGATGAAGTCCTATCAGCGCTTCCTGCAGATGGATCTGCTGCCCAGCGAGCGCGAGGACGGCGGCCTTCAGTCTGTGTTCACGTCGGTGTTTCCTATTAAGGACTTCCGCGAAATGTCCCAGCTCGAATTCGTGGACTACTCGATCGGCAACTGGGAGTGCAAGTGCGGCAATTTGAAGGGCCTGCACCACCTCCGCGCCACCTGCCGGAATTGCGGCGCCAGCGTCGTCACCAACCCGTATCAGACCGGCGACGTCATCTGCCACAAGTGCGGCACCTTCAACAAGAACACGCCCACGTTCTGCAACAAGTGCGGCGACCCTGTGGCCATGCAGCTCAAGTACGACGTGAACGAATGCCAGGAGCGCGGCATGACCTACTCCGCGCCGCTCAAGGTCACCATTCGCCTCACCATTTACGACAAGGATCCCGACACCGGCGCGAAGACCATTCGCGACATCAAGGAGCAGGAGGTTTTCTACGGCGACATTCCGCTGATGACCGAGAACGGCACCTTTATCATTAATGGCACCGAACGCGTCATCGTCAGCCAGTTGCACCGTTCTCCGGGCGTCTTTTTCGAGTCCGCCAACAATCGCAGCTATTTTCTCGGGAAAATCATTCCCTACCGCGGCTCGTGGGTCGAATTCGAGTACGACACCAAAAACATTCTCTACGTGCGCATTGACCGCAAGCGCAAATTCCTCGGCTCCATTTTCCTTCGCGCCCTCGGCATGAAATCCAACGAGGAGATTCTGCGCACCTTTTACCAGGTCGAGCGCATCTCCTTGCGCGACAAGGATCTCTTCTGGAACGTTTCGCCGGGTCTCGTGGACCGCAAGCTCGCCCACGAAATCAAGAATCCCAAGACCGAGGAAGTGATTGTCGGCGCCCACAAGCGCATCAACGAGAATCTCCTGAAGGAATTGATCAAAGCCAGGGTTTCGCAGGTTCGTGCTGCGCTTTCCGATCTCGAAGGCGCGTATAGCGTCGCCGATGTCGTCAATCGCCAGACCGGAGAAGTCGTTCTCGAAGCCAACAAACCGCTGACTGCGGACATTTGGCAGGCCTTTGCCGAGGCCGGCATCGCCGAAGTGGATGTTTTCTTTCCTGAGCGCGACGACATCGGCATGGTGCTCTCGCGCACTTTGGACAAAGACGCCATCCGCTCTTCCAAGGAAGCGCTCATCGAAATCTATCGTAAACTGCGCCCCGGCGATCCCCCGACACTCGAAACCGCCACGAATCTCTTCCGCGGCATGTTCTTCGATCCGCGCAAGTACGATTTCAGCAAAGTGGGCCGCCTGAAATTCAATATCAAGCTCGGCCTTGATACTCCACTTGAGAATCGCACGCTCGATGCGCCCGACTTCGTCGCCGGCCTGAAGTATCTCTTCAAACTGCGCAAGAACATCGGCGTGGTGGACGACATTGACCACCTCGGCAATCGCCGCGTCCGCGCCGTCGGCGAACTTCTCGAAAACCAGTTCCGCATCGGCCTGGTCCGCATGGAACGCGCCATCAAGGAAAAGATGAGCGTCTATCAGGAAATGTCCACGGCCATGCCGCACGACCTGGTCAACGCCAAGCCCGTCATGGCCGCGATCCGCGAATTCTTCGGCAGCTCGCAGCTCAGTCAGTTCATGGATCAGACCAACCCGCTCAGCGAAATCACGCACAAGCGTCGTCTTTCGGCTCTTGGTCCCGGCGGCCTTTCGCGCGAACGCGCGGGATTCGAGGTCCGCGACGTTCACCCGACGCACTACGGCCGCATCTGCCCCATTGAAACGCCGGAAGGTCCGAACATCGGCCTCATCAGCTCGCTCTCGTGCTTTGCGCGCATCAATGACTACGGCTTCATCGAATCGCCGTACCGCAAGGTTAAGGCCGGCCGCATCATTGACTACGTTCAGATCATCAACGCCGGCGACAGCGAATTCAAAGTCGGAGAAATCGTCGAGCGCGACCGCGTCGAAGAGCTCAACGACGAGCTGAAGCGCCGCAAGGTCACCTTCGAGCCTTATTGCTTCTATCTTTCCGCATGGGAAGAGGACAAGTACGTCGTTGCTCAAGCCAACGTCGCATTGGACGAACGGCTTCGCATCACCACCGAGCTCGTGAATTGCCGCCAAGCTGGCAACTTCGTCCTCAAGAGCCGCGAGGAAGTGGACTACGTGGACGTTTCGCCGAAGCAGCTTGTCTCCGTCGCCGCCAGCCTCATCCCGTTCCTTGAGAACGACGACGCCAACCGCGCGCTCATGGGTTCCAACATGCAGCGCCAGGGCGTGCCGCTCATTCGCGGAGAGGCTCCTCTCGTCGGCACCGGCATGGAGCGCGTCACCGCCCGCGATTCCGGCGCGGTCGTGCTCTGCAAACGCGAAGGCATCGTGGATCAGGTGGACTCGGAGCGCATCATCGTCCGTGTCGAATCCGATCACTCCGGCGTGCTCAGCCGCGAAGTCGGAGCGGACATCTATACGCTCATCAAGTTCAAGCGATCCAACCAGAACACCTGCATCAACCAGAAGCCGCTCGTCCGCGTGGGCGATCGCGTCAAGAAGGGCCAGGTGCTTGCCGACGGTCCTTGCACTGACCGCGGTGAACTCGCCCTCGGCCGCAACGTGCTTGTCGCCTTCCTGCCCTGGCGCGGATACAACTTCGAAGACGCCATCCTCGTCAGCGAAAAGCTGGTCAAGGACGACTACTACACTTCGATCCACATCGAGGAATATGAAATCGAGGCCCGCGACACCAAGCTCGGTCCCGAAGAAGTCACTCGCGACATTCCCAATATCAGCGAGTCCTTCCTCCGCAATCTCGATGAGAGCGGCGTCATTCGCATCGGCGCGGTGGTCAAGCCCGGCGACATTCTCGTCGGCAAGGTCACGCCCAAGGGCGAAACCACCCTCACCCCGGAAGAGAAACTCCTCCGCGCCATCTTCGGCGAAAAAGCCGGCGATGTCCGCGACGCTTCTCTCTATTGCCCGCCGGGCATCGAAGGCACCATCGTGGACGTCAAGATCTTTACCCGCAAGGGCGGAGAAAAGGACGAACGCCACAAGGCCATCGAAGCCTCGCAGGTTTTCAAGCTCGAGAAAAACCTGGCCGATGAAATCCGCATCCTGACCGACGAGCGCCTTAAGCGCCTCTCCGATCTGCTGGGCGGCAAGATTCTTCAAGCCGACCTGCACGACGAGAAGACCAACAAGCGCCTGTTGACCAAGGGCGCCGAGATCACGCGGGAGCTGATCGAGAAAATCTCCACGCGCAACCTCAAGCGCTTGAAGCTCAATGAAAAGGATCCTCTCCTCATCGAAAAGATCGAGGAAGTCGAGGAGATGACCTCGCGCCAGATTGACGTCCTGCGCAAGATCACCGAAGAGCGCAAGGAAAAGTTGAAGAAGGGCGACGAACTGCCTCCGGGCGTCATCAAGCTCGTCAAGGTCTATATCGCCATGAAGCGCAAACTCTCCATCGGCGACAAAATGGCCGGACGCCACGGCAACAAGGGCGTCATTGCCCGCATCGTTCCCGATGAAGACATGCCTTATCTTCCCGACGGTACTCCCGTCGAGATCGTTCTGAATCCGCTCGGCGTTCCTTCGCGTATGAACGTCGGTCAGATTCTCGAAACGCATCTCGGCTGGGCAGGCAAGGAGCTTGGCAACAGCCTCAAGCGGCTGTTCAGCCGCGAGGTTCGCGTCGAAGCGGTGCGCCGCTGGTTTAAAGAAGTCTTCAGCGAAACCGCCATCTGGCGGTCCATCTCCAAGCTTGAGGATGAAGAGCTGCTTGAACTTGCCGATGGCTTCCGCGAAGGCATTCCGTTCGCCACGCCGGTCTTTGACGGCGCTCGCGAAACGGAAATCCGCCACCTGCTGGAAGTTGCGGGCTTGCCCCAGGCCGGCAAGATCAATCTGTTCGACGGCATGACCGGCGACCAGTTCGATCAGCCTGTCACTGTCGGGTTCATCTACATGCTCAAGCTTTCGCACCTGGTGGACGACAAGATTCACGCGCGTTCCATCGGGCCGTACTCGCTCATCACCCAGCAACCTCTTGGCGGCAAGGCGCAGTTCGGCGGCCAGCGCTTCGGAGAAATGGAAGTTTGGGCTCTCGAGGCCTATGGCGCCGCGCACATCCTGCAGGAGCTGCTCACGGCGAAGTCCGACGACGTCTATGGCCGCGCCAAGATTTACGAGGCCATCGTCAAGGGCGAGCCGGGAATTGAGCCGGGCGTGCCCGAATCGTTCAACGTGCTCGTGCGCGAATTGCAGTCGCTCTGCCTCGACGTCGAATTGATGAAGCGGCAGAAGCCGCAGGCCGAAAAGGCCGCGGATTGACGAATCGTCTGTAGCGCAGGGCCTTTCGCCCCTGCGTGCGTCTCGCGGTTTTTGGAGTTTTTCGTTTTTGGGTTCTCAGCCGGCTCGGTGCAAAACATCGGGCCGCGGCCCTGGCGAAAGCCGGGGAGGGAGGAAACAACCTTGTATCGCAGCAGCCCTTATGATCGCGCCAGTTTGATCGCCGATTTCGATTCCATCCGCATCAGCCTGGCTAGCCCGGAGAAAATCCGCTCCTGGTCCCACGGCGAAGTTACCAAGCCGGAGACCATCAACTACCGCACCTTCAAGCCCGAACGCGACGGCTTGTTCTGCGCCAAGATTTTTGGCCCTGTCACCGATTGGGAGTGTCTCTGCGGCAAGTACAAGCGCATGAAACACCGCGGCGTGATCTGCGATAAGTGCGGCGTGGAAGTCACTTTGTCTAAAGTCCGCCGCGAGCGCCTCGGCCACATTGAGCTGGCTTCGCCCTGCTCTCACGTCTGGTTTTTCAAGGGCCTGCCCAGCCGCATCGGCTACCTGCTCGATATCTCCATGCGCGATCTCGAGCGCATTCTCTATTTCGAAGCCTTTGTCGTCGTGGATACCGGCGAAGTCGCCATTCTCAAGGATCGCCAGGTTCTTCCCGAAGAGGAATACCGCAAGCTCGTCCAGGAATATCCCGGTCAGTTCACCGCCAAGATGGGCGCGGAAGCCATCAAGGAGCTTTTGAAGCAGGTGGATATTGACAAGC
>Ga0335078_10019143_pt1 | contig 10181 bp, 10 predicted proteins | sample Lox_Sample_32_FD_206711 | JGI IMG/M metagenome (GOLD analysis project Ga0335078, IMG submission 206711) | Soil microbial communities from Loxahatchee National Wildlife Refuge, Florida, United States - Lox_Sample_3.2 | ecosystem: Environmental > Terrestrial > Soil > Wetlands | place: USA...
CGACATCGCGCATCACCACGAAAATCTGTCGTCGTTGGTGGCGGCGCTCGTGGCCCAGAAGCGCGATCTCGTCTCGCTCATGGTGAAGCTGCGCTGCGCGGCGTGGGCCGAGCGGTTTCTCATTCCGGCCTTCGTGTTCTTCTTCGCCATGCTCTATCCCTTCGCCTGGGTGAACGATCCGCGCAGGCGAACCGCGGCCGCGGCCGGCGGCTGCATGCTGATGCGGCGCGAGGCCCTTCACCGCAGCGGCGGTCTCGCCGCGATCCGCGATGCGCTGATCGACGACTGCGCGCTCGCAAGTGCCGTAAAGCAAAGCGGCGGCGCGCTTCTCCTCGCGATGACGCAGGAGACGAGAAGCCTCCGGCCCTATCCGCGCATCGCCGACATCTGGGCGATGGTGGCGCGCACCGCCTATACGCAGCTCGGCCATTCGCCGCTCGCGCTCATCGGCACGGTCGCGGGCCTCGCCGCCCTCTATCTCGCGCCGCCGCTTCTCGTCCTTGCGGGCGGACTGCCGGCGGCGCTCGGCCTTGCCGCCTGGGCGCTCATGGCGGCTTCTTACGCCCCGATGCTGCGCTTCTATCGCTGCTCGCTTGCCTGGGCGCCGCTCCTACCGCTCATCGCCGCGGTCTATCTCGGCGCCACCATCGATTCCGCACGCCGCTATTACGCCGGAACCGGCGGCGCGTGGAAGGGAAGGGTGCAATGGCAGAGCCAGCGCTGAGCGTCGTCGAGACGCCATCCGGCAAGGGCAGGGGCGACGAGAATTTCCCGGTCGGCTCCTGGCTCATCCGGCGCGATCTGCGCCCGCACGTCCACACCTTCTACCGCTTCGCGCGCGAGGCCGACGACGTGGCCGACAATCCGGCGCTCGCGGCCGAGGACAAGGTGCGCCGGCTCGACCGCATGGGCGCGGTGCTCGACGGCGCCACTGGAACCGACGCGCCCGCCGCCCGCGCCATGCGCGCAAGCCTCGCCGAGACCGGCGTCACGGCACAGCATTGCCACGACGTGCTGACCGCGTTTCGGCTCGATGCGACGAAGCTGCGCTACCGCGACTGGGACGACCTGATGGAGTATTGCCGCTATTCCGCCGCTCCGGTCGGGCGGCAGCTCCTCGACCTGCACGGCGAGGGGCGGCAGAGCTGGCCCCCGTCCGATGCGCTTTGCAGCGCGCTCCAGGTTCTGAACCATCTCCAGGATTGCGGCGCGGACTACCGTGCGCTCGACCGCGTCTATGTGCCGGAATACGACCTTACGCTGTGCGGCGCGCGGGTCGAGGACCTGGCGGCGTCGAGGGCGAGCCCGGCGCTGCGCGCGACGCTCGACCGGCTGCTCGATAGCACCGACCGGCTCATCGAGCAGGCGAGCTACCTGCCGCCGGCGGTCAGAAGCCTGGGACTGCGGCGCGAATGCGCCGTGATCGTCGGGCTCGCGCGGCGGCTGTCGCGCCGGCTGCGCCGCGGCGATCCGCTGGCGTATCGGGTGAAGCTCGGCGGCATCGATTTCGCCGCCGCGTTCCTCGTCGGCTTTTTGCGAGGGAGCGCATGAGCGCGCTCCCGGCAGATACCGACGCTGGCGCCCGCGCCGAGATCCGCGCGCAGGTCCGGGCGGCCGGCACCTCGTTCTACTGGGCGATGCGGCTTCTGCCGCAGGAGCGGCGCGAGGCGATGTTCGCGATTTATGCCTATTGCCGCGTCATCGACGATATCGCCGACAGCGACGATCCGCCGGCGAAGAAGCGCGCCGAGCTTGCAGAATGGCGCGCCGAGGTGGATCGGATTTTCACCGGCACGCCGCGCTTGCCCTTGGCGCGTGTGCTGGCACGCACGGCGGCGCGCTACGAGCTTCACCGTGCCGATTTCCTGCAGCTCATCGACGGCATGGAGATGGATGCGGGCGAGGCGATCCGCGCGCCGAGCCTTGCCGAGCTCGATCTCTATTGCGACCGCGTCGCGAGCGCGGTGGGGCGGCTTTCGGTGCGCATCTTCGGCGACGACGGTGCGGACGCCGACCGCGTCGCCTATGCGCTGGGCCGCGCCTTACAGCTTACCAACATCCTGCGCGATCTCGTCGAGGACGCCGCGCGCGGCCGCCTCTATTTGCCGCGCGAGCTTCTCGCGCGCCACGGCATTAAGTCAACGGAGCCCGCCATCGTGTTGGCCGACCCGCGCGTGATCGGGGTCTGCGCCGACATTGCCGACATGGCCGAGGCGCGCTTTGCCGAAGCGCAACGCGCGATGGCGCTGTGCAAGCCCGGCACGATGCGGCCGGCGGCGGTGATGGCGGGAGTCTATCGCGCGACCCTCGACCGCCTGCGCAAACGCGGCTGGACGCGGCTCGATCAGCCCGCGCCGGTGCCGAAGCTCACGAAGATCTGGCTCGCGCTGCGCTACGGCCTGCTGTGAGCTTCGCCCGCGTTCACGTCATCGGCGCCGGAATGGCCGGTCTTGCCGCCGCCGTGCGGCTCGCCGAAGCGGGCGTCGGCGTCACGCTCCACGAATCGGCGCAAGGCGCGGGCGGGCGCTGCCGCTCCTATTACGACGCGACGCTTCAGTGCCGCATCGACAACGGCAATCATCTGTTGATGCAGGGGAATGTCGCGGCGATGCGGTATCTCGCGACGATCGGCGCCGGCGCGACGTTGACCGGCCCGCGCGCAGCGGAATATCCCTTTCTCGATCTTACGACCGGCGAGCGCTGGGTGCTGCGGCCGTCCGAGGGCTTGATCCCGTGGTGGCTCTTCGATGCCAAGCGCCGCGTGCCGGGAACGCGGTTCCGCGACTATTTCCCCATGCGTCTTTTTCGCGCCGGCCCCGACGCGACGGTGGCGCAAATCCTCGATGAGAAGAGCGCGCTCTATCGCCGCTTCTGGCGGCCGCTGACAGTGGCCGCGCTCAACACCGCGCCGGAGGAGGCGCAGGCAAAACTCCTCGCCCGCATCGTCAGCGAAAGCTTTGGGCGCGGCGGTGCCGCCGCGCGGCCGCTCGTGCCGCGCGCCGGCCTGTCGGAATCGCTGGTCGAACCGGCCCTCGCTTTCCTAGCGGCGAGAGGCGCCCATATCCGTTTCACCGCCCGCGCGCGCGCGCTCGATTTTTCCGTCGATCGTGTCGCCGCGATCTCGTTCGACGAGGGCGCGCTCACGCTCGGCGCCGATGAGGCCGTCGTGCTCGCGGTGACGGCGCCGGTGGCGCAGCGCTTGGTGCCGGGGCTCGACGCGCCGCAGGATTTCCGAGCCATCGTCAATGCGCATTACAGCGTTGCGCTGCCCGAGACCGCGCCGTTCTTCGTCGGCCTCATCGGCGGCACGGCGGAATGGGTGTTCCGCAAACGCGAGGTCCTGTCCGTTACGGTAAGCGCGGCCGAGCGGCTCGTCGATGAGCCGGCCGGCGATCTCGCGCGCCGGCTGTGGCGCGATGTCGAGCGCGCCTACGACATCGCGCCGCGCGACATGCCGCCGGCACAGATCGTGAAGGAGCGCCGCGCGACTTTCGCCGCGACCCCGGCCGAGGCGAAGCGCCGGCCCAAGCAGACGACGCGCTGGCGCAATCTCGCGCTCGCGGGCGACTGGACCGAGACCGGACTCCCGGCCACGATCGAGGGCGCCATACGATCCGGCTTCGCGGCGGCGGACCTTCTCCTTGCCGCGCGCGCCCGCTAATGTCGCGCTCCCGATGAGCGACACGCTGTTCCACGGCCCGAACCTGCACGCCGCGCCCGACGATCTCGATCGTGCGGTTGGCGACGCGTCGCGCGCGCTCCTCGCCATGCAGCACGACGACGGCTACTGGGCCTTCGAGCTCGAGGCCGATGCCACCATTCCCGCCGAATATATTTTGCTCGGACATTTCCTCGGCGAGATCGACGAGGATGTCGAACGCGCGCTCGCGGTCTACCTGCGCAAAATTCAAGGGAGCCATGGCGGCTGGCCGCTCTTCTACGACGGCGATTTCGATCTTTCGGCGAGCGTAAAAGCCTATTTCGCGCTGAAGGCGGCCGGCGATCCGGTGGACACGCCGCACATGGCGCGCGCGCGGGATGCCATACTTGCTCATGGCGGCGCCGCCTATTCCAACGTCTTCACCCGGATCCAGCTCGCGCTGTTCGGCGAGCTGCCGTGGCGCGCCGTGCCGGTCATGCCGGTCGAGATCATGCTGCTGCCGCTGTGGTTTCCGTTCCACATGAACAAGGTGTCGTACTGGTCGCGCACCGTGATCGCGCCGCTCCTCGTGCTGATGGCCAAGCGCCCGCTGGCGAAAAATCCGCGCGGCGTGACGATCCGCGAGCTGTTCGACGCGGACACGCAGACATGGTCGCCGCGCGCCAAAGGCTCAATCTGGGCCACTGTCTTCAATGCCGTGGACGACATCCTGCGCGTCGTCGAGCCGTGGTTCCCGAAGCGCACGCGCCAGCGCGCGATCGACGCGGCCGTCGCCTTCGTGCGCGAGCGGTTGAACGGCGATGACGGACTTGGCGGGATCTATCCCGCGATCGCCAACGCGACGATGATGTTCCATTGCCTGGGCTACGCGAAGGATCATCCCGACGCCGCGATCTGCCGCGCCGCCTTGCGCAAGCATCTGGTGCTGGAGCCGGGCCGATCCTATTGCCAGCCGTGCCTGTCGCCGGTGTGGGACACGGGGCTGGCGGCGCTTGCGCTGATCGAAGCGGGCGGGGCCGATCCTGCCGTGCGGCGCGGGCTCGACTGGCTCGTCACGAAGCAGGAGCTGAACCTCGCCGGCGACTGGGCGGTGTGGCGTCCCGGCCTCCGCCCTGGCGGCTGGGCCTTTCAATATGCCAATCCGCACTACCCCGATCTCGACGACACGGCGATGGTGGCGATCGCCATGGACCGGTTCGATCCCGCGCGTTATCGCGCCACGGTCGATCGCGCTGCCGAATGGATCGCCGGCATGCGCTGCAAGAGTGGCGGCTGGGGCGCGTTCGACGCCGACAACGAGTATTTCTATCTGAACTTCATTCCGTTCGCCGATCACGGCGCGCTGCTCGATCCGCCGACCGCGGACGTGTCGGGGCGCTGCGCCGGATTGCTGGCGCAGCTCGGGGTCCGCGGCGACAAGGCGGCGCTCGCCGAGGGCATCGCCTTCCTGCGGCGCGAACAGGAGGATGACGGCTCTTGGTTCGGCCGCTGGGGCACGAATTACATCTATGGCACGTGGTCGGTGCTCGTGGCTTTGCGCGCGGCGGGCGTCGATCCGGCCGCGCCGATGATCCGCCGCGCGGTCCAGTTCCTTGTCGGCGCGCAGCGCGAGGACGGCGGCTGGGGCGAGGACGGCGCTTCGTATCAGGCCGATTGGCCGCACGGCGCCGGCAAGGCGAGTACCGCGTCGCAGACCGCGTGGGCGCTTCTGGCGCTCATGGCAGCGGGCGAGGGGAAGCATCCGGCGGTGCTTCGCGGCGTGCGCTATCTGTTGGCGACGCAGGCGCCACATGGCCTCTGGGATGAGGCGTGGTACACGGCGGTAGGCTTTCCGCGCGTTTTCTATCTGCGCTACCACGGCTACCGCGCCTATTTCCCGCTCTGGGCGCTCGCGCGCTATCGCAATCTCCGCGAGGAGGGCGCGCTTCCCGTTTTCGGCATGTGATGGCGCTTGCGGCGCTCGTCGGGCTTGCGGCCGAGGCGCGCATCCTGCGCCGCCGCGGCATCCGCGCGGAGGCCTGCGGCGCTGATGCGTCGCGCGCGTCGGCCATCGCCGCGCGGCTGCGCGCCGCCGGCGCCGACGCGATCTTGAGCTTCGGCATCGCCGGCGCGCTTGCGCCGGACGCGGCGCCCGGCGCGATCCTGCTGCCGCGCCGCGTGGTCGGCGAAGCGGGCGAAGTCTTCGCCGCCGATGCAGCGCTGCGCAATGGCATCGCGCGCGCTCTGGCCGCGTCGGGACTATCCTTCGACGAGCGCGATCTTTTGGGCCGCGACAAGGTCACCGCGAGCGTGGAAGAAAAGGCGGCGCTCTTCCGCCGCACCGGGGCCGCCGCCGTCGATCTCGAAAGTCACGCCGCCGCCCGCTCCGGCGGCCGTTTCATCGTGCTGCGCGTGGTTGCCGACCCGGCCGATTTCGCGCTGCCGGCGGCGGCGCTCGTCGGGCTCGACCGCGACGGGAATGCGACGCCTCTGCCGGTGCTCGGCGCGCTCCTTGGCGCGCCGGCACAGCTTCCCGATCTCGTCCGCCTCGCTCTTCTGACGCGCCGTGCGCTCAGAATTCTTTCGCGTACGGCTTCGGCTCTCCCTGGATCGACGTGAGCCAGCCCGATACGTCGGCGAGCGCGTTCCATTCGCCCGGGACCCAGTTGTCGTCGATCTGGTCGATGTCGGCCGACAGCTCGAACGCGCCGCCCATCGGCGTCACGAAATACCAGAAATAGTTCGAGCCGAGCACGTGGCGGCCGGGACCGCGCGCCGTCTTCCAGCCCTGCCGGCTGATATAGCCGCCATTGACGACGATCTCCTGGAAGTCGCCGAAATGGCATTCGAGATGCTGGAAGCTCGGCGTCGCATCGGGCCGGCCGATGAAGAAGATGTTGTGATGGTCGTGCGAGCCTGGCGCACGCGCGAACACGCCGGACTTGTTGGCGACATGGTCGGTCATGCGAAAGCCGAGCCGATCGAGATAGAATTTCATGCTGCGGTCGGGATCGGGGCTCCAGAACACGATGTGGCCCAGGGACCGCGCCTTGCCGCGCTGGGTGAAATCGACGCGGTTGTTCATCGGTCGCTGCGGCGGCAGGCCCGAGACGTTGAAGGGCTTGGGCTCGGCCTTGTAGGCGTGGCGCTTCGTCACTTGGAAGCCGAGGGCAAGGCCCTCGTCGTCGGTGGTGTGCAGCACGCCCGCCGGGTCGCGCCGGACCTGGCGGTCCTTTGCCAGCTCGGCGCCGATCTGCTCGAGCGCGTTCTTGTCCGAAACGCCCCATACGGTCTCGCGCCCGGTCGAGCCCTTGACCGGCGCCGGCGGAAGCGACGTGTCGTCCGAGCGCCGCAGCACGACGTTGGTGCCGTCGAGCGCCTCGAACGCGGCGCCCGAGGCGCCATGCTCCACTTCCGTCAGGCCATAGTCGCGGCAGAATTTGCGCGCGGCCTCGACGTCCTCGACGCCGAACACCGCGGAATCAACGCCAACGATACCCATCCTCATACTCCCTTTCCTAAGACTGCAATTAGATATATCAAACTACAGTCTACTATCAAGCCTTCCGTTCCGCCTGCCGCGCCAGCTTCGCCTCGGACAGCGTGGGCGGAAGATTGAAGGCGCGCTGCGCGTTGCCGCCGAGGATGTTCCGCTTCGCTTTCTCCGACAGGAACGGCAAATCGTAGATGACGCTCGGCAGGTCCATGTCCCAATGCGGATAGTCGGAGGAATAAAGGAGCTGCGTCTCGGCGTTCATCATCTTGAGCGTGACTTCGAGCGCCTCGCGGTTATCGACCGCCTCCATCGGTTGCGAGGAATAGTACATCTCGCGCATATAGTCGCTCGGCTTCTTCTTCAGAAGCGGCACCTCGTTCGAGCGCATCATGTACTCGTTGTCGAGCCGCTGCATCAAGAACGGGATCCAGGCGAGCCCGCTCTCGATCCACACGGTCTTGAGCCTCGGGAAGCGCTCGGGCATGCCGTTGCAGAGCCAGTTGGTCATGTGGACGATGTTCGAGAAGCTGAAGCTCAGGGCATGCACCGCCATGAAGCGGGTGCAGAGCTGCATGCTCGTGTGCCCGTTCCAGATGAGCCCGGCGTGGAAGACGAGCGGCAGTCCGCGCTCCTCGATCGCAGCGTAGGCCCTGCAGTAGAGGTTGTCGGTCACCGGCCGCTGTGAGGACGCGATGATGGTGAAGCCGACGACGCCCTTCTTGGCGCCGAAATCCTCGACCATCTCGAGCGTCGCCGCGGGATCCGACAGCGGCAGGTAAAGCGAAGCGCGGATGCGCGGCTCGTCCGCCAGAACCGTCTCGACGAGCCAGCGGTTATAGGCGCGCGCCATCGCCACTTCGACCTCGGGCCGGACCGCGAACGGCAGCCCCAGCATCGGCGTCGGGAAAAGGCACACGGCGTCGATCCCGATCGCGTCCATCCAGCGCCGCGTCAGCGCGATGTCGCGATGCTGCGAGGGCGCGACCGTCTCGGCCCGCCGCCCGTCCTGGCGTGTGATGCGGCCGGCCATCTCCTGATAGCTGCCGCTGCCTGTCGTGATGCCGCGCCCGCCGACGCCCTGATAGCGCGTCTGCTGCCGCAGTACCGGGTCCTCGATGTATTCGGTGATCTTCGGATAAGACGCCGCTTCCCAATGATGGCCGTCGACGTCGGCGATGAAGAAATCCTCATAGCGCCGCTGCTTTGCCTGCGCGTCGGCGTGCGCGAGTAACGTCCTGGTGTCGAACTCCTCGACCGCAAGGTCGCGAAAATTTGCCGTATCCATCATTCCTCCGAAACCATTGCCGCAATTATCCCGCCGCAGGCCGTTGCGCTCAAGCCATCGTTCTGGAACCCTGTGGCGAGGGGAACCGCCATGAGCGATATCGCGAAAACCATGCTTTCGGCGCTGGGCGAACGCGCGACCTGGCGCCAATGGTACATGGCCTGCGCGCTGACGTTTCTCTACATCTACGCCCAGATCGACGGCTCCTCGCTCATCCTCATGGTCGAGCCGGTCAAGCGCGATCTCGGCGCCACCGACACCGAGATGAGCCTGCTGCTCGGCCTGTCGTTCGCGGCGTTCTACGCGATTCTGGGGCTGCCGGCGGGCTATCTCGTCGATCGCATGGCGCGCCGGCCGATCGCGCCCGTCAGCGCCACCGCGGCGGCACCGCCTTCATTGACATTCGCGAGCGCGAGCGTACCTGCCGCTCGACGATCCGCTTCGCCGTCGGCAGGTCAAGCCGGGTGCCGAATGCTTTAAGACCCGATGAGACGATTCAGCCGGCGACGAGCGCCGCGAACAGTGTGAGCGCGCTGAAAAACTGCGCGGCGGCGTGGCGGAGCGGCTCGATCGTCACGAACGCGACGACGAGCACGGCCGCGCCGGCGATCCCCGCGGCGAGCCGCAGCCGTTCCTTCGACAGTCCGAAGGGCCGCGCCAATACCGCTTGATATGTTTCCGAAGCGTTTGCCATTCGCCGCTATCCTCGGGTTCCAGGTGTGCGATAGTTTCGCTCAAGCGCGATGGCAGCAAACCGGAGTTAAAAACTGGTTAAGATTCCTGGAAGTTGGCGGCGCGTCGCCGTTCCCGTGCTGTTGGCGTTTGCGGCGACGGGCGCGATCGCGCTTGCCGCGGCCGGCCCCGGCGGCGGCGGCAACCTCACCGTGAGCCAAAAAAACCGCGAATTCGCGCCGAGTCGGATCGAGGTCGCGCGCGGCGGCGTCGTGCACATCGTCAACGACGACAACGTGACGCACCATGTCTATGTCGATTCGCCCAACATGAAGTTCGACTCGGGCGAGCAGCCAATCGGCGACACCGTGGATCTCAAATTCGACGAGTCGGGGACGTTCCTCGTGCGCTGCGCCATCCATCCGACGATGCGGCTCGTCGTCACCGTGCGGTAGGGCTCAGCGCGGCAGGATCGGTATCGTGATCACCGCCGGCGCGCCGGTGAGCGTCTTGAGGAAAGCGATGAGATCGGCCTTCTCGTCGCTGCTGAGGCCGAGCGGCTTGATGAGATCGGACCGGCTCGGCCGGTCGATGCCGCCGCGATCGTAGAGCGCGATCACATCCTCGAGCGTGGCTTCCGAGCCGTCATGCATGTAGGGCGCGCGGCGCGCCACGTCGCGCAAGGTCGGCACCTTGAAGGCGTATCGCAGCTTCGTCGAGGTGGGAAAGAGTTGCCCGCGGCCGAGATCGTCGCCCTTGGCGGTGCCGACGTCGTAGAACGCGCCGTCGGTGAAATTCCAGCCCTTGTGGCACTCGGCGCACCCGGCCTTGCCGTTGAACAGATCGAAGCCGCGTTTCGCGTCCTCCGGAATCGCCTCCTCGTCGCCGGCGATCCAGCGGTCGAACGGAGCCTCCTCGGCGACGATGCCGCGCTCGAACGTCGCGAGCGCTTCGGCAATCGTCTCGTGCGTGATGCCGCGTTTCGGGAACGTCATGGCGAAGGCGTGCTGATAGCCTGGGATCGCGGCGAGCGCGGCGATCAGATCCTTTTCATTGCCGTTCATGATGGCGGGCGAGGAGATCGGGCC
>Ga0335078_10019144_pt1 | contig 10181 bp, 8 predicted proteins | sample Lox_Sample_32_FD_206711 | JGI IMG/M metagenome (GOLD analysis project Ga0335078, IMG submission 206711) | Soil microbial communities from Loxahatchee National Wildlife Refuge, Florida, United States - Lox_Sample_3.2 | ecosystem: Environmental > Terrestrial > Soil > Wetlands | place: USA: Florida...
GCGCATTTCGCAATGCACTCCGCCGGCCGAGCCAATGGCGCGGAAACTCTCCTCGGCGCCAAACACTTTCTTGACGAAATCAATCAGGCCCACGCCGTCCTGCGCCACCAGATACGGCGTCAGCGTCTGGTAGCCCTTTGGCAGGGGCTCGACCGCGGGCTTCGCCGCCTCCTTCGGCTTCGGCTTCGGCTTCATCATTGCATCGAAACGCCGCTGCATCTCTTCGCCGGTGACATCTTCAATGTGCGCGGAAATTATCCAGCCGTAACCGAAAGGATCGGTCACACTGCCTGAGCGCTCACCGTAGAACTGATTCTGCAACGGACGCTCTTCTTTCGCTCCCGCAGCCAGGGCACGCTGCATCGCCGCGTCCGCATCGGGAACCTGCAGGCGAATTCGCACCGGTGAACCGCCCAGCGTTTCCGGCCCGGTAAATCCTTCCTCGGGAAATTCGTCGGCCAGCATGATGACGGAATCGCCGATCACGATTTCAGCATGGCCAATCTTCGGGCCCGGTCCATTCAGCCGCAGGATCTCCTTCGCGCCAAATGCCTGCTTATAGAATTCGAGCGCCGCCGCAGCGTCGCGCACGGAAAGGTACGGCGTGGCGGTATGAAACAAGCTGGTGACTGGCTTAGTAACGGTGGCCATGGAAGCTCTCCTTTGCAAATCAGCGCGAAGCTGTTTGCGGAAGTCCTCGCGCGGCAGGCGGCGCAGTTCCGCGGCAATTCCCGCGAGCGGCCCGAGGCTAGCATCAAATTGTTTTTGGTTGGCGCCGGTCTGCGCGAGCATGGCGTCAATCGCCTGGTTCAGCTGATCATATATAGAGCGCTTAGGCATTGGCACCCTCGCTCTTCAGGCGCGCGCGCAGATTCTCCAGCGCGCGAAACTGCAGTTGTTTCACGGCCCCCTCGGTGCGTCCCAGCTCCCGCGCGATCTCGCGGATTTTTTTCTGCTCCACAAAGCGCAGCATGACCACGCGCCGCTGATCGGCAGGCAGGCTCTCCACCAACTCGAAGAGCACGGCGCGGCGCTCGATGTCCTGCGCCGTTTTCTCATCAGCCGGATCGGTGACCAGCTCTTTGCTCTCCCGCCGGGAGCGTCGAAAGCGGTCGGTGACTGCATTGGCCGCCATGCGAAACAGCCACGCGGCAAACGGCGCGCCGCGCCACTCGAACTCGCCGATTTTGGCCAGCGCCTGGTGAAACACCTCAGAGGTAATGTCCTCGGCCTCCTCCCGGCTGGCCACGCGTTTGCTGACGTAGGCATACACCCGCGAAAAATTGCGCTCGTAGAGCTCGGCGAAGCGGCGCGGATCGCGCTGCGCCGCTTCCACCAGAAGCCGCTCGCCGGTTTCCTGCTTCAGAGCCTTCAACCGCTCCTCCGCGGTTTGCCCTACATACCATAAACGGTCAGGAGAGGGAAAAGTTACGGGAATGTGGCATCGAGGCAGAGTTTGGCACGCGGATTTCGCGATATGTTCCACGTGGAACACATCGTCGCTGGCGCGGATTGCTCATGCGGCCGACAGCGTGGGAGCGCGTGCCGACAGTTTCCCTGATTCAGGTTTGGGAAGGTGGGGGCAGTTGACAATCAGTCAGGGGCGCTTCAGATACAGTTCTTCCAGTTCGCGCTGCACTCTGGCCGAGAGCACTTCCATGTCTCGCACCTTGAGTCCGGCCGTCGGGATCGGTTTGCCCACGCGCATCTCGAGCGGGCGGCACTTGATGTGATAGGTGTCCATGGGCAACAACTCATAGCTTCCGACCAGCGCAATCGGAACCACGTCCACCTGAGCCTTGATCGCCAGAAAAAATGCTCCCGGCAGGAATGGCTTGATTTCGCCATCGGGGGTGCGGCCGCCCTCGGGAAAAATCACCAGCGGCGTGCCCGCCTTCAGGCTCTTCAGCGCCGAGCGGATATCGCCGATGGATTTCGAGGGGTTCTGCTGGTCAATGCAGACTTGTCCCGAGCGCTTCAAATGCCCGCCGATGACGGGATACGACAGCAGTTCCTTCTTGAACACGATGCGGAACTGAAATGGCAGATGTACGTAGAGCACCGGTATGTCGAGCGCCGATGCGTGGTTCACCGCATAGACACAGGGTTTTGAGGGATCCAGCCGATCGAGCCCGGTGACGGTAACGGGCGAAAAAATCGTGCCCATGATGAGCTTCGACCAGAGACGGGCTCCGGCATGAAGCACCCGGCCCTCGTGATCGAAGAATCCAATAACGACGGAAGCGCTGCCCATGATCAGCGTATAGAGCCAGATGAGCGGATCAAGAAAAAAATACGATCGCAGCCGGCTCGGCCAGCCGTAAGTTTTCAAGGAATGGTCAATGCGGGCCGCGCCGGCGAGCGAGAGTTCCTCACTTTCTTCGCGCTGCACGGAGGTGTTTAACTCGGTCACAATCTTATCCCGCTTTTCAAACTCAAGCATTTAGATGCGAGCGCGCTAAATTTGTATATTCAGGGCGCGCATCGCCTCGCCTACAACGTAAATCGAACCGGTCACCACCACTACTCCGCCGGAACCAGCGTAAGCACGGGCGGCGGCGAGTGCTGCGCTCACCTCTGCAGCCGCTTCGATTTCAACCGAGACGCGGTGCGCCGCATTGGCAATTTCCTCGGGAGCGGCAGAGCGCGGATTCTCGGCATGGGTGGCAATGACACGCTCAGCGAGAGGGAAAAGAATCTCCGCCACCTCGCCGATGGCTTTGTCGCGCATCATGCCAAAGACAAAAATCAGCGGGCGGCCTTCGTACATGCTCGAAAGCGTAGAGCGCAGCGCCCACGCTCCGGCCGGATTGTGCGCCACATCGAACACGATTTCCGGATCGCGCCCCGTTGCCGGAACGACCTGGAACCTTCCCGGCCAGTGAGTTTCGCGGATTCCACCTTCGATGGAGTGCGCCGTAATCGGAAGTCCCTGGCGGCTCAGTTCTTCCGCCGCCGCTACGGCCAGCGCTACATTGCGCAACTGGTGGCGGCCGATCAGCGGCGTTTCCACCATGATCTGCTCGCCGAGGACCTGAAGCGGGTAACGCGAGACTGGATGCCGCATCGCGCCCGTCTCGGCCCCGCGCACAAGGTACGGAGCGCTCGCCGGCGAAACCGGCGGCACAAACGGCACAGCGTTCACGGCGCGCGCATTCCGTTCGAGAATCGTGTTGCCGATCACATCATTCGCCTCCGGCTGCTGCGGCAAGGTAACCACAACTCCGCCGGCATGAATGATGCCAGCTTTTTCATGTGCAATTTCAGTGATGGTGTCGCCGAGGAATTTCTGATGGTCGAGCGAGATGTCGGCGATGATGCTCAACCTCGGTTCAATCACGTTGGTCGCATCGAGCCGGCCGCCCATGCCGACTTCGAGCACGGCGATTTCGACCTGCCGCCAGGCAAAAAACTCAAAAGCCATGGCAGTGAGCATCTCAAAAAAACTGGGATGCCAGGGCAGTTCGCGCTCGCTCATGAGGCGCGCAGCGGTGCGCTCCACAAGATCGTGCACCAGGGCGAAATCGGCGTCACTGATCGCCTCGCCATTGATGCGAATGCGCTCGTTGATGCGCACCAGGTGCGGGGAAGTGTAGAGGCCGGCGCGCAAGCCTGAGGCCTGCAGAATCGCCGCCAGAGTTGCGGCGGTTGAACCTTTGCCGTTGGTGCCGGCGATCAGCACGCCGGGCGAACGCCGCTCGGGATGGTCCAACGCGGCCAGCAGCACGCGCATGTGCGCCAAATCGAATTTTTTCGAAGGCGCATGCGCCAGCTCGTGGCCGAGTTCGTATATCCGCGAGACGGCGGTTTCGTAAGACATGGGAAGTGCGGTTTGCCGCGCGGCAGACAACAGGTTCAGGTTAGCAGCTTCCGTGGGCAGTTGACACCGCACGACCAGCCAATAGCGGGAATTGGCCGCTGGAAGCAGCAAACTGCCGGCCCGGCGCGGATTTCAGCTAGGCAGCGGCAGTCATGAAGTCCAGGGACCGCGCCAGGTACGACTTCATCTCTTTGCGATGGACGACGGCGTCGAGCATGCCATGCTCGAGAAGGAATTCACTGCGCTGGAAACCGGGCGGAAGTTTCTGCCGGATGGTCTGCTCGATTACGCGGGGCCCGGCAAATCCAATCAGCGCTCCCGGCTCGGCGATGTTCAAATCGCCCAACATGGCAAACGATGCAGTCACGCCTCCGGTGGTCGGATCGGTCAATACGGAAATGTATGGCACGCGGGATTCATCCAGACGGGCGAGGGCGGCGGAAATTTTCGCCAGCTGCATCAGGCTGACTACGCCCTCCATCATGCGTGCCCCGCCGGAGGCTGAAATGATGACGAGGGGCGATTTCGTCTGCTCGGCGCGCTCGATGGCGCGCGTGATAACTTCACCGACGACGGCGCCCATGCTTCCGCCGATGAACGAATACTCCATGGCGCTGATAATCACGGCGCGCCCGTTCAACTTGCCCCGGGCGTTGATCACGGCATCTTTCAGCCCGGTCTCTTCCTGCGCCTGCTTCAGCCGCGAAGAATAAGCTTTCAGGTCCACGAACTTCAGCGGATCGGTCGAAACCAGGCCGGAATCGAAGACCTCGTATTGCGCGTCGTCGAGTAACTGCGCCAGGCGGGAGCGGGCGTCAATGCGGAAATGCCTCTGGCACTTGGGACAGACGTTGAAGTTTTCTTCCAGGTCTTTTTTCCAGATGATCTGGCGGCAGCCGTCACACTTCACCCACAATCCTTCGGTGCGAACTTTCTTTTCGCCGGAAGGCTCCAGATCGCCGGGTTGGCGTTTAAACCAAGCCATAAGAATTTGGTAGTCGCGAAATTTTGTAACTGGGCAATTGAAAAATCCAGTGCCTCAACCGCCAAGCAAATTGATCAATTACAAAACTTCTCAATTACTCAATCAGTATTCGATGCCTCGCTGCGCCATGACGCCTTTCTCGTAGGCGTGCTTCACCTGGCGCATTTCGGTGACCGTGTCGGCCAGTTCGATAATTGTCGGATGCGCATTCCGGCCCGTCAAGATGACGTGCACCATTTCCGGTTTGCTCTTTAGGCTCGCGACAACTTTCGCGGGATCGAGCATGCCGTAGCTGATGGCGTAATTGATTTCGTCGAGGACCACGAGGTCCCATTGGCCTGAGCGAATGGCCGTCTCCGCTTCGGCCCAGGCTTCTTCCACCATGCGCACATCTTCCGGATCGGGCTTTTCCGTGCCGACCTTCACAAAGCCGCGGCCCATTTGTTTCATGACGAATTTGCCGCCGAAGGCTTTGACCGCGTCGAGCTCGCCGTAATGCCACGAGCCTTTCAGAAACTGCAACATCAGCACGCTCATGCCTTGCCCGACTGCGCGCAAAGCCGTGCCCATGGCGGCGGTGGTTTTGCCCTTGCCTGGACCGGTGTTGACGATGATCAGACCGCGGCGAACGTCAGACATGGCAGCGGAATGGATGATTGTACCTGTTTGGACCGGCCAGGAACGTCTTCAACAGTGCGGAAGAACACAAATCAAGCGCCCAAGGCGGAAGGTTACATCACGCTTCCACTTTCGCCCTTTAGTTTGTCGGCCTGATAGTGCGTGACCAGGGCCTCGACAATCGGCTGCAGCTTGCCGTCCATCACTTCCTGCAGTTGGTGGATGGTCAGGCCGATACGGTGATCGGTCACGCGGTTCTGCGGGAAGTTGTAAGTGCGGATTTTTTCGCTGCGATCGCCCGAGCCGACCATCGCCTTGCGTTCCCTGGCCAGCGCTTCCTGCTGCTTCTGCATTTCCATTTCATAAAGACGGGAACGCAGTACGCGCATGGCTTTGTCGCGGTTCTTGATCTGCGATTTTTCGTCCTGGCAGCTGACCACAGTGTTGCTCGGGATATGTGTAATGCGCACCGCCGAATAGGTCGTATTCACGGACTGGCCGCCGGGGCCGGAGGAGCAGAAGGTATCCACGCGCAGATCTTTGGGATCAATTTTGATGTCCACGTCTTCCGCTTCCGGCAGCACGGCGACCGTGACCGCTGAAGTATGCACGCGCCCCTGCTGCTCGGTCTGCGGAACGCGCTGCACGCGGTGCACGCCACTCTCGTACTTCAACCGCGAATAAACCCGATTGCCCTCGATCAGCGCGATCACTTCTTTCAGCCCGCCCACTCCCGATTCGGAGGTAGAAAGCACCTCAACCTTCCAGCCTTGGGTTTCGGCGAACCGGGTGTACATGCGGAACATTTCAGCGGCGAATAGCGTGGCTTCGTCGCCTCCGGTACCGGCGCGAATTTCGAGCACCACGTCTTTCTCGTCATTGGGATCTTTGGGCAGAAGCAGGACCTTCAGCTCATCTTCTACGGCGCCCACCCGAGATTCCAGTTTTGTGAGCTCTTCCTGGGCGTAAGCGCGCATCTCCGGGTCTTTCTCATCGGCGAGCACGGCTTTGCTTTCGGCGATCCCTTTGGTCAGGTCTTTGTATTCGCGATATTTCTCGGCGATGGGCGCAATTTCGCTGTGCGCTTTGGCGGTCTTCTGGTACTTGGAGGAATCTCCAATGACCTCGGGAGAGGCAAGCGCTCGCGTCAGTTCGTCGTAGCGCTGTTCGATTTGGTCCAGCCTTTCAAACATCAGCTCTTGGCCCTTCTGCGAAGGGCGAGTACGTCCCGAACTTGCTCTTCGGTGGGATGGCTCCGTTCGGCGAGAGATCCGGTTGGGTGTATGGAGAACTCGTTTCGCGGCGAGCGCCGCTAGGCAATCACCAGCTCTCCGCCGTTCTGTTTTTCGAGGGTCATGGCTTCCTCGAGAGCAACGATCGCGCACTGGGCCTGGTCGTCCGACGGAGGCTGGGTAGTGATGCGCTGCAGCCATAGGCCAGGCGCTGTCATGAGCGCGAAAAGCGAGCCGCGGTGTTTCGCCGCGAAGCGAATGATCTCGTAGGAAAGCCCGGCGATGAGCGGCAGCAGGGCGATGCGCACGGCAAAACGCGCCCAGAAGGTCGTCACCGGAACAACTGTGTAAACCAAAATCGAGATAATCATCACCGTCATGAGAAAGCTCGTGCCGCAGCGCGGATGATACGTGGTGTATTTCTGCACCGCCCTTACTTCCAGGGGATCGCCGTTCTCAAAAGCGAAGACAGTTTTGTGCTCAGCGCCGTGATACTCGAACACCCGGTGCACGTCGCGCATGCGCGAAACTCCCCAGATGAAAAGCAGAAACAACGCGATGCGAATGGCCCCATCCACCAGATTGAAGATGATCTGCTGGCCGAAAAGCGGGCTGACGCGCTTCAGCTCCGTGGCCGCCACGAGCGGGACGAACTTGTACATGAAAATGAAAAATCCTAAAGAAAACGCCACATTTAACGCCGCGAGCCAGCCATTGATTTCTATTTTCTTCTGTGGATTGTGCACCTCGGATGGCTGCTGAGACTGGTCATCCTGAAACTGTTCCAGGGCAATATTGGCGGAAAACTTCAAGGCGCGGAAGCCGAGCATCATGGCGTGGCCAAGCGTCATTACGCCACGAACTACGGGCCACGCCATCCAGGGGTGCTTCTCGGAGAGCCGCTCCAGCGGCTCGCGATGGGTGGTGATCTCGCCCGACGGCTTGCGGCAGGCGATGGCCCAGGCGTGCGGCGAGCGCATCATTACGCCCTCCAGCAAAGCCTGGCCGCCGACAAGGGTTTCCTCACCGCCGCCCTCTTCGAGCGCGGGCAAGAGTTGGACCGCCAACAAAAATCGCCAGATAGTGCGAAACATGCGCATGTAGGCCATTAGATGAATTTTCCGCCCATTCAGTCTCAAAGCGTAAGAGTAACACAGGCGAAAACCGGTCAAAACCGGTAACTTAAAGCAACATCAAAGGTTAGAGTATCGGAAGTACAGAGCAAGAATCCGCCCTCGGGAGGCAAGTGGAACAGTTCGCCCAACTTTGCGAGCGCATCGCCGCCACCACGAAAAAGCTGGAGAAGACGGCACTCGTCGCGGAATACCTGAAGGCGCGTCCGGCGGAAGAAGCTGCGGTGGCGGCGGTTTTTCTTTCCGGGCGTCCGTTTCCCATGTGGGAGGAGACCACGTTGCAGGTGGGCGGCGCGTTGCTGTGGAAAGTTGTGGCGGATCTGGCGGAAAAGAGCGAAGCCGAATTGACTTCGGCTTATCGCAGCCTGGGAGACCTGGGCGCGGTTGCGGCGCAGGTTCTGCCCGCAGGAACCGTTGACCTGGGTGTGCCGGAAGTTCGACGCGCATTCCGGAAGATTGCGACGGCGCGCGGCCCCGCCGCAAAGGGCGCCCTGGTGTGCGAATTGCTCTCGCGGGTTTCGCCGCTGGCCGCCAAGTATGTCATCAAGATCATGACCGGCGACCTGCGCATCGGGCTCAAGGAGAGCCTGGTTGAAGAGGCAATGGCCAAGGCCTTCGGCGTCACAGTGAAAGAAGTTCAGCGGGCGAACATGCTGCTGGGCGACCTCGGTGAAACCCTCCATCTGGCAGCATCGGGCAGGCTAGAACAAGCGCACATGCGGATGTTTCATCCGTTGGGGTTCATGTTGGCCAGCCCGGTCCAATCGGCCGAGGAGGGATTGAGTTACTTCGAGGACGCGCTGGTGGAAGATAAATACGACGGCATCCGCGCCCAGGCGCACTGCGCGGACGGCGAGGGGCGGATTTTTTCCCGCACACGCGATGACATTACGGAATCGTTTCCCGAGTTGCCGGAGCCGCTGGCGGCATTGCCGCAGGATGCAATTCTGGATGGAGAGATCGTGGCCTGGAGCGAAATCACCCCTGGAGTCGCAGTGCCAGAGAAGCGCCCGACCGATCGCCTCCAGGAAACCGGCTCCGCCATAACGGGTCAGGCGTTGCCTTTTAGCGCGCTGCAGCAGCGATTAGGGCGCAAGAAGGTGAGCGAAGAACTCATGCGGCGCGTGCCGGTAGCGTATCTGGTGTTCGACATTCTTTACGCAAATGGTGAACTGCTCATTGATCGTCCCTTGCAGGAGCGCAGCCGGATGCTGAATGCGCTGCTGACGGCCCCCAGGCGAACCCTGAACCACGGAGGCACGGAATCACCGGCAAGAATTCCGTCTTTGGCTCGCGCACAGGCAAAGCTCGACTTCGATCCACCGGGCGGCGTCGGCAACGGCGCTTTGACCGGCAAGATCATTCGCGCGCCGGTATTCCGCGCTTCGACCGCTTCGGAGCTCGATGCCTTGTTCGACGCGGCGCAGGCGCGCGGCAATGAAGGTCTGATGATCAAAGACCCGGCGTCGGCGTACACGCCGGGGCGGCGGGGCAAGTCGTGGCTGAAGCTCAAGCGGGAACTCGCGACCCTGGACGTTGTGGTCACGGCCGTGGAGTGGGGCCACGGCAAGCGCATTGGCGTGCTGAGCGATTACACCTTTGCCGTCTGGGATGGAGAGCGATTGCTCAACATTGGCAAGGCTTACTCAGGTTTAACTGACGCTGAAATTGCCGAGATGACCCAGTGGTTTCTAGCGCACACGGTAGAAGATCACGGCTTCCGCCGCGTGGTTGAGCCGAAGATTGTGCTCGAAGTAGCCTTCAACAATATGATGCGCTCCGACCGCCACGAGAGCGGCTACGCCCTGCGCTTTCCCCGCATTGTGCGGCTGCGCCCGGATAAGCTTCCCGAAGAAGCCGACACGATCGAACGGGCCCGGGAAATCTATGAAAGACAGCCCACGTGAGGCTTCGCGAGATTGAAAATAAAAAGCCCCGCCGCAAGCGGCGGGGCCAAGCGATGCAACTGCGTCGCGGTCAGTAGCGTCCGCGACTCGTGATATTTGCCGAGAGCGTCAGCTTTTGCGGGCTGCCGGCAGCATTGTCGTTGAAAGTGATGACCGCTGCGGGCGAACCGATGCTATCCGCAAAAAAGATCACCGTCAGCACGCAGCTCTTGCCCGCGCCCAACGATGGACCACAGAAGCTGAGTGCGTTGAAGGTCAGCAGGTTGGCCCCGTTGCTGCGCGTGATGGTCGCGCCGGTGAAGTTGATCGTGGTGGTTCCGGTGTTGGTCAGGGTCACATTCTGCAGCAGCAATGCTCCCAGGTTTACCGTGCCGAAGTTCACGCTGCTGGGCGAGAACTGCAGCTGCGAGGCGGGCGAAACTTCGCGCACCACGTTGTTCTGCCAGTCAGCGATAAAGACATCGCCATTGCTATCCAGCGACACGC